>Ga0316187_10000909_pt1 | contig 24565 bp, 21 predicted proteins | sample CroRivburrow1_MG_FD_204927 | JGI IMG/M metagenome (GOLD analysis project Ga0316187, IMG submission 204927) | Coastal sediment microbial communities from Maine, United States - Cross River worm burrow 1 | ecosystem: Environmental > Aquatic > Marine > Coastal > Sediment | place: USA: Maine...
CTAATCAGATTCCCGTTGCCGTAGCCGGTGATAGTTTTCTGGTCTCCCGCAATTTCAATGTGGATCTTGATGGCAGTGGCAGCAGCGATGCCGATGGCGACACCTTAACCTTCACCTGGACTCAGACTGCAGGGCCGGATGTAACGGGCGGTACAGGTTTTCTGAGCGGTGAAACACCTGTTTTCCAGGCCCCATCAGAAGTCAGCACCCTCATCTTTGAGCTGGTCGTCAATGATGGGCAGGCAGACAGCGCTGCCGATACGATTGGCATCAATGTACTGGAAGACGAGAATGCGGCCTTTTATGTCGATGGTGACACTGGCAGCGACGATACCGGGAATGGCAGTGTGGATATGCCCTATGCGAGTATTGCCAAGGCACTATGTGAAGTTACCCAGGCGCAGGAGGATATCTATGTCAAGACCCTGGACGATGATGGCATCTATGATGAAACCATTGATCCCTGTCCTGGCGATCCTGCCCGTAGTGCCGACAGGATACTTGCGATACCAACAGGCACCAGCCTCTATGGTGGTTATGATGGTGACGGAATCAGGGATCAGGTCAATAACCCGACCCTGGTAGCCACATCACATCATGGTTTTATTTTTACTGCCGTGAACCTCAATGCCTGGTTCACCGGCTTCAATGTTACGTCAGATAATTCGCCCGGCCCGGAAAGCAGTGTTTATGCGCTGTCTGTTCTGGGTGGCACAGCCAGCATGTTTATCCATGACAATCGCTTAATAGCGGGTGATGTCGACTTTGGCAATGCGGCCAGTCCTGGCACCAGTTACGGGTTGCGCGTGGCGTTGATTGAGTCGGTCAGTATCGAACGGAATGTCATAACTGCCGGCTTTGGCGGTGATGGGCTGGATGTAGGTAACGTCTTTAATACGGCTGCCCAACGTGGCGCGGACGGGGCTGCTGCAACAGGGCGGACTGCTGGTGGAGGTGGTGATGGCCGGGGGCCTGAAGATTATGATGGTGGTAGCGGTGGTGGTGGCGGAGGGGTAGCCGCTTTTGGTATTGGTGGTTATGGTAGTGCTGGCACTGATGGTCAGGGTTCACGTGGCGGAGCTGGCGGCGCTCGCGGTAGTGGCCTTGGAGCTGGTGGTTCCGGCGGAGGTCCTGGTGATGGAGGGAATCATGGCGCAATCGGTTCCGGTGGTAACGGTTCAGGCAGTATGGACGTTTATGAAGATGGCGGCTTTTTCGCCTCTTATATAACCGGGAACGGCAGTACTGGAAACCGTGGTGAGGCCGGCCATGGTGGCGGCGGTGGAGGAGGTGGTAGAGGTAATCTGGTTTATTCAGGCGGTGGTGGCGGCGGCGGTGGCGGCGGCGGCTCCGGTGGTTCCGGTGGTCCCGGTGGTCCCGGTGGCGGCGCTTCAGTAGGTCTGTTTATCGCCACGGTCAATATTGCCGTGATTAATAATAATAATATTGCCAGTGGATCAGGCGGTAGCGGTGCGACTGGAGGTCAGGGGCAGATCGGAGGTGATGGCGGAGCCAGTGGGGATGGTGCCGAAGCCAGTGCTGGTAATGGGGGTAATGGAGGCGTTGGCGGTAAGGGCGGTAATGGCGGTCGTGGCGGAGCGGGGGGTGGTGGCCCTTCTTACGGTATCTTTGTTGGTAGTATGACCGGCCCAACAGTGACCAATAATGACATCGGTGCCGGCGACGGTGGCGTGGGTGGTTTTGGTGCTAGTGGCGGTAATGGTGGTGATGGCGGTAATACCTATGCCGTGTATGATAATGATATCAATGATGGTGTCGTGCCTGCACTGACGAACAATAACTCGAGTTTCTCTGTTCCTGGAGAGGGTGGCGGTACTTCAGGTACGGGTGGCAGCGTTGGTGCGACAGGTGGGTCTGGTGTTATTAACTGGTAATAAACAGACAAATGTTATAGCTGATTAGGAATAATTGGGGGCAGGTTGAACCTCTCCCGGTTTAACGGATACTTTTAACCAGCGATTGGTTACCTCTTCCCAGTAATGCCCATCTGGGACATTTGCGGGACTCAGTCCTGCATTGTTATGCATAATACTGCAACGGCTGTCCTGTTTCGTTCAATTAAAACAATGGCTTATTATCTAAATTTCTAACTCATAACCCGACGGTCGTTGGTTCAAATCCAGCCCCGGCTACCAACCAAGTGACTGAATCTAAATGATTAATACCGACGTTGTCAGGTCATTTTATTGACGGCCGGCGCGAAGTTTCCATTGTTCCCATTCAATTCATTCATTATTTTAAGCCCTCGTTAACTCTGTTGATTAATACTAGTACTAACCCAGTCAATTATTAGAGGTGATGGCATGGATACTATAAGCCGAACCAGAACGACGCCCCATCATGTAAACCTTGAGAACATTCTCACGCCGACGCAATTAATCACTCTGCAAATTGCAGAGGATAATGGTTGGGAACTATATTTTGTAAAGCAGGAGGGTCTGGAGCCCCCGGTTGCTGGTATCAAGGATTCTGATAGTCATACTATTGGAATCATTGATGAAAACGGCAATTTTAAGCAGAATCCAGTCACAATAAGCGGAACTACTCCTGAACTTTCCGGGCTTCGTTACGGCTGATTACGGATAAATCAACCAGCCCTGGTGGTGTGCACGGACAGAGTCCTGCTTGTCGAGTGATGCTAGAGGTCACAAGGCATTGACGATTCTAGGCCAGCGGTCGTGGACGGCTTCGTTTTCGTCATCTTCAGGCGCTATCGTGACCACATAAACACGCTGTTCATGCCTGTCATTGGCTATTAGCCCCTGGATATAGGATGACTGAGTCAACGGGTACCAGTGGCTTTTACCAGCCCTGTCTTTCTCCATGAACTGATCAACGCTAATCAGGACGGGTTTGGGGAAATATTTGTCCCAGACACCTTTTAGTACTGACTCATGCCTTGCCCAGCCTCCAGCAGGGAGTGTCCCCTGTTCTTCCTTGCGTCTACCCCATCTAATCAGGCTGTGCTCAGCGGATTTGAGTCGAACAGGGAGAACGGCCTTAGGATTGGGAAAATAGACCACCAGTTCTTTACCCTCGTGTTTGAATTTGACGCCACCGCACATGGGGTGATTATAGTCTTATAAATTATTGGGGGTTGGATAATAACTCAAATGGCCGCTGCTGGCGGGTGTGCGGTATATTTATGCATCATTTGTATTGAGTCGTGGAATTACACCGCGCCCGGTTTATCGGGTATACCATTGAATATACTTTTGGGTCTTATGCGGGAATGTCCTGCAACGAGATCTATAGTACTGTTATTGTGCATGGACGCCTAATTATTTCAATTAAAACAATAAGATGATAGTATGATGGTTGTTATATCCAGTGGCAATTGCAGGTTCAAATCCAGTCCCCGCTACCAACCCGCCGATATTAATCAATACCCCAAACCCCTCGGTATTGGTAAAGCCGTGCGACATTTTCTGCGCCCGATCGATCCATGCAAATATCATTACCCCGGGTCTGGTAAGCTTTAATGGTGCCCGTTAATGTTAACTTCAGCTTGAATGGTAAAACTGTTATAGAATTTGGGGGCAAGGTATTCATCGATCGGGATAATGTGATGGTTATCGCATGAAGATTCATATTCAGGCTATATGGCACATCTATTCTGATTGCCTGAGATGTTTTATTAGTACGTATACGAGGTGACGTGTTGTTAATCAGATTACAGAAACTATTAATTATTATCAGCCTTTTTCTATTAATGCTGCCGCTGTCGGCTCAGGCAACCTTGCTTAGTGATGATGGCAGGCATGATCTGCGGGAAAGCGCCATGCAGGATGATTCCGGGACCGTGTTGCCTGATGCTGTTGCAGGTAACTGGTGGTCACAGATCCTGCAGAACATTAAACAACGTGAATATCATATAAGCTGGCTGGATAAAACGTCGCTGGATGGCATGCAGGATCATGGTGAGAACGGGGCTTATCAGGCGCCTAATCGTGCGCATAATCTGCATACGTATTTTACCAAAGACGGTATCCGTATAGTGCCGCGTACAGCGGCGGCTGAACGACCGTCCTGGCACTGGGGCCTGAGTCTGGATAGTTATGCTGTTGATGGCAGACAAATACATGTTGATCCTGCGACCCGGAATGTTCAGGAAAATCGTATTGAATACCGGCGCAACGGGCTGGTTGAATGGTATGTAAATAATGCCCAGGGACTGGAACAGGGTTTTACCCTGCTAACACCGCCTGATAATCAGCCGGGTAGCCAGCTGGCGCTGTCATTTGTCATGAGCGGTAATCTGGAGGCCCGGATTGACAAGCAGGGTCAGAGCGTCCATCTCTATGGGGCCGGGCCGGGTGGGGCTCAGGTACTTGAGTTTGGGCATCTCAAGGCCTTTGATGCCAATGGTGTCGACCTGCCAATACGTTTTGAGCTGGCGACACAGGGGTTGAGTTTACAGATTGCAGCGGCCAATGCGGTCTATCCGATTACGATTGATCCGATGTTAACGACCTCAGCCAGTCATAGCGTTTTTGGTGGGCAGGCCGATTCGAACCTGGGTGCGGCGGTTGCTTTGGCGGGTGATGTGAATGGTGATGGCTATAGTGATGTTATTGTCGGCGCACCCTTCTATTACAACACCGTGGGTATTGAGGGTGCCGTTTTTGTTTATCACGGATCTTTGAGAGGTCTGGCTAAAACTGCGAGCTGGAGTGCCTTCGGTGCTCAGTATGACGCCCGTCTCGGGGCGTCGGTTGCATCAGCCGGTGATGTGAATGGTGATGGCTTCAGTGACGTCATTATTGGTGCCACTGCTTTTGATAATCCTCTGGCTAATGAAGGCGCTGCGTTTGTCTATCTAGGCTCGGCCAGTGGCCTGTCAGCAACGGCCGATTGGGATGCCTACGGTGGCCAGATATCCGCAGATTTTGCTGAGTCTGTAGCATCTGCTGGCGATGTTAATGGTGATGGCTTCGATGATGTTATTGTTGGTGCACCCTTTTATGATATTGACAGTTTAACGAATACCAATGAAGGTGCGCTGTTTGTTTATTACGGCTCAGCTTCTGGTTTATCTGCTACTGCTGATGTGAGCATCATTAGTGGCCAGAGTAGTGCCCTGTTAGGCATGTCGGTCGCCTCAGCCGGTGATGTGAACAATGATGGTTTTGATGATGTCATTGCCGGTGCTCCCTTTCATGACAACACCTTTGCTGATGAAGGTGCGGTATTTGTTTATTCAGGGTCAGCTGGTGGATTATCAGCAACACCATCCTGGAGTGCCTTTGGTGGCAAGGATTTTGCTGGGCTAGGTGAAACCGTGGCTTCTGCAGGTGATGTCAATGGTGATGGCTACAGCGATGTCATTGCCGGGGCGCCATATTATGTTAGTGCCATCAATGTCCTCGAATCTGAGGGTGGCAGCTTTGTTTATCACGGTTCGGTCTCAGGTTTGTCAGCTACAGCAGACTGGAGTGCCTATGGTGGTCAGGCCAATGCGCTATTTGGTGTTTCGGTGTCTTCGGCGGGTGATGTGAATGGTGATGGGTTTAGTGACATCATTATAGGTGCCCGGGGGTATACCAGTGCGCATTTAAATGAGGGTGCTGCGATTGTTTATCTGGGTGCGGCCGGGGGATTATCTTCAGCCGAGGGCTGGAGAGCCTTGGGTGGTCAGGCAGAGGCAGGGCTTGGCGTCTCCGTTGCTGCGGCGGGTGATGTGGATGGTAATAGTTATGATGATGTTATTGTTGGGGCAGAATTTTATGATGGTACATCTACCAATGAAGGTGCAAGTTTCGTGTATATGTCCGGGGTCAAAAAATCTCGTGGTGGGGGCAGTCTGTATATTTTGGGGATTATTGTGTTGCTGACGATGGTTCTGCTTAAAAGGGGTCAGCGGGGATAAGCCTGCATTGCTAAGCGTGCTACTGTTGCTGGCTGCAATGGCGGATCTGTTTGTCACCATTATCACAACAGCTTATTCGTTACTATTGCTCGCATAAACTGAAGCTCCCGGGGTCAAAGCCTGACCCCGCTAGCAGCCTTATAGAGCGGTTTTCGCTAGCTATCCGATTGCCGTTATTCTTATGATTTAGTGCGGTAACCTGGGCCTGGTCAGGGTGGATGAACGTAGCTGTTGGGTGTGGTTGCTGCCATGTGATAATGGCATGGGTGATAAGCGAATACTCGGTTCTTTAATAAATGTCAGTCTCAGACAATTCAATGAATATAACGCTGCTTGCTAATCTGCGGCGCCTGCTGTTGCTGCGCAGTATTGCCATTGCCTGTGAGTCAGTGGTGTTGTTATTAGTGAGCCGCTGGTTACGCATGGATGTGCCGGTGACGCCAATGTTACTGGTGATCGCCTTGCATGCCCTGATCAATGTCGTGGCCTGGTTCAGATTCAAATACGAGCGTGATATTTCAGTGGGCGAGTTTGCCATGCAGCTGGCGCTGGATACTATGGTGCTGGCGCTGCTGCTGTTTTTTGCCGGTGGTTATACCAATCCGTTTGTGTCTTTGTTTTTGTTGCCGCTGGTGGTGACTGCGGCGATATTGCCGCAGATTTACACCTGGGCAATGGCTGTATTGACGATTAGCTGTTACACCCTGCTGATTGTCTACTATATACCTTTGCCGGAGGCACATATGGAAACGGCGGCTAAGGGTAGCGAGTTTGGTTTACATGTGCTGGGGATGTGGTTTAGTTTTTTGTTGAGTGCCGGTCTGGTGGTGTTTTTTGTAGTACGTATGGCCAATAGCCTGCGCGAACGGGATCTGGATCTGGCGCAGGCGCGTGAGAAGGCTCTGCACGATGAACACCTGGTGGCGCTTGGCACGCTGGCCACGGGTGCGGCCCACGAGTTGGGTACACCGTTGGCAACCATGGCCGTACTGGCCAATGAGCTTAAATATGATCATGCCGATGATCCCGAAGTCATCGAAAAGGCCGAAATCTTTCGTGATCAGATCAATCGTTGTAAGGCTATTATCTCCGATATCTCCGCCACTAGCGGTCAGCCGCGTGGTGAAGGTGGTGGTAGCGTTGCCATTGATAGCTATCTGCGTGACCTGGTGCGGCAATGGCAGGCCATACGGCCGCAGGCACAGGCCATATTGCAGGTGCAGGGCCCCGAGCCGGCCCCGCGTATCCTGACCGACAAAACCCTGACCCAGGCCATTATCAATATACTTAATAACGCGGCAGATGCCTCGGTTGATCATGTTGAGATCAATGCCTGTTGGGACTCTGAACAGTTGACCCTGGATGTGTATGATCAGGGGCCGGGCCTGAATGAGGCAGTACAGGCTGCTGTTGGCACGCCGTTTTTTACCACCAAACCCGATGGTCATGGTCTGGGGCTTTATCTTGCACGGGCTGTTCTGGAGCGGTATAACGGTTCACTGACATTGACAAACCGTCCCACAGGTGGCGCCCATGTACGACTGGTGTTGCCGTTTAAGATGCTGGTGATATCGACATGACGACTGCTGCCAATGATATGAATTCTGATCTGCCCAGTCTGCTGCTGGTTGATGATGATGAGCTGTTTGCGCGAGTTATGGCTCAGGCCCTGGCTAAGCGAGGTTTTGCCGTCCGTGTGGCTCATGATGTCGAAGAGGCAATGGCATTGAGCAAGGATAACCCGCCTGAATTTGCAACGATCGATTTGAATATGCCGGGCATGTCGGGCCTGGAGTTGGTAAAGTTTTTGATCGAACTCGATAACAATACACGTATTGTTGTAGTGACGGGTTATGCCAGTATTGCCACGGCCGTGGAGGCGGTCAAGCTTGGGGCTACCCATTATCTGGCAAAGCCGGTGGATGCCGATGATGTGGTGGCGGCCTTCTACAAACAGCAGGGTGATACCAGTGTGCCAGTGTCCCCCCAGCCGCTGTCGGTAAACCGCATGGAGTGGGAGCACATCCAGAAGGTGTTGAGCGAACACGCAGGTAATATCTCGGCCACCGCCCGTGCCCTGGGTATGCATCGTCGTACACTGCAGCGCAAGTTACAACGGCGACCGATGGCCAGATAAAAAACCGGTTATTGCAGCAGTGTATTGTCCTCTTTCGCAGTGTTTGAATCACCCTGCTCAAGATTAAACTGCTGGCGAATTTTCGTAGTAAAGTTATTTTCCAGCCACGGTGCGATGCCATAATAATGCGCCCGGAACAACCCATCGCTGCTGACTAAAATGGTAAATGGTACAACCGGGATATCCATGGCATCACCATCATCCTTGTTGATCAATAACGGTGACATGGCCAGTTTGTACTTTTTGACAAAGTGTTGTGCCTGGGCCATGCGTTGATCGAGAGACAGGGGGATCAGCAGGATGTCGGGATTTTGTTGCTTCCAGGTTAACATCTCAGGCATTTCCTTGCGGCAGGGTATACACCAGGCGGCCCAAAAATGTAACAGGCGGGGTTTACCGTTGCTGTCGCTTAGCTGATGGGTATTGCCATCCGCATCCTGCCAGCGTATATCGGGTAAGGGCAGATTATCACCGGGCTGTATGTCCTCGGCATAACTGAATGAGTTTATAAACAGTAGTAACAGCACCGCTAGCAACATTAATGGAGATTGAATTGCCTTATTACGGGTCTTCATTGTTATCATTAGTAGGCTGTGTCAGGTAGGCGTATACATTTTCGAGCTCGGTGTCTGTCAATGGAGGCATGCCAAATGTCTGCATACGTTTTTGCATGGTGTTGAGGACTATGCGCCATTGTTTTGGTTTCAGGCGGTCGGCTGCCGGGGCCTGATGGCAGGCGCTGGCGCAATACATGTCATAAATAAGTTTGCCTTCGGCAATCTTATTTTCAGGTGTGTCGCTTTGTTCATCGGCCTGCACCATAGTGGCAAACAAAAAGGCAAACAGAAACAAGGCGACTTTATTCATGGCAGTTGCTGATCCAGTAGCGTAGTCAGGGCAGTGCCGTTGCGGTAATCCTCATTTAACAGGATAGTACCATCGCTATCAATAACCACAACAATACCCATGGCGCCATTGAACTGATCCAGCAGTCCCTGGTTTGTATCTGCCAGTGTCGTGAAGGCCGAGCCGGCGAAACCATTGGCGAGCTCGGCGGCACGGGTGGCGGAGACACTACCCGAGACAAAATCCACCAGACCATAAACAACCGTACCGCGGCCGGTAAACTGGGGTATGACCGTGTTATACATATGGTCGGAATGGGACAGGCAGACCGGGCACCACATGGTGAAGTAAAGTACCACGACATCGGCCGGATCACTGCCAGCCGTCAGATGATCGGATAACACAAAGTTATTACCCAGGCTGTCTTTAAGCGTGAAATCGGCGGCAATCTGGCCGGGCCGGTTGCCAATGGAGCCGGCGACAACCGTTCCGCGTTTATCACTACCGGAGGGATTGAGATCGTCCAGCAGATCATTGCAGGCACTCAGAAGCAGGCAGAGTAGTATCAGTAGTGGCAGCCGCAGGTGTTGCCGGACATCAACGTAAGACATGGCTGACTCCTGCAGTAATAATATTGGTAGTGGGAAAATTCCTGCCCCAGCCATCGCGTTGCGGGGCATGGCTCCAGGTCAGTTTGGCGACCCAGTCACGGTCTTCGCTGGCCCAGGCCATTGTTGCGGCAATGGATTCCTTGCGCAGGCCGGAGGTTGTGTCGGTGACACCATCAATCTCCGCCTGATCTTCTTTCAGGTAGGCGTACGACAGTGTGCCGGTCAGGGATTCCATGGTATCCGTGAAATAGGTGTAACCAAAGGCCGCGATGTAATTGACGCGATCGCCCAGTTGTTTGTCATAGGGGGCGACGTAAGTGCCATATTCCCGATTGACTGGCCGTTCGAGGTATTTGCCATAGCTGGCGCTGATGCTGGCATTCCAGGGGTAGATGGTCTTGTCGATCAATACCGAGGCATCGAGGCGGTAGGCGCCGCGACCCGTGATATCAAAATTGTCCGCGACATCATCGTAAGGCGATATGCCTGTGGGTAGGGTCAGTGTGCCGCCCCAGTATATAGCGGGCAGCAGGTCTTCCCAGTTTTTTACTTCCCAGACGCAGGCGATCTTGTCGAAGGCCTCATACCAGGCGGACAGGCTGGCATCACCAATGCCGCTGGTATCACGTTGCAGATTGGCATATTGATTCTTGTTCCAGACGTAAGGCAGGGTGACGGAGGCCTGCCAGCGGGGCGCCAGGCGTTGGGCATAACCGAGGTTGAGGCGGTACTGATTCAGGTCGGAGCCCTGCGGGTCCATGCTGATCTTGCCCTGATTGTCCCAGAAGCCATCATAATGTTCGTAGTCCATGCTGACATCAATCATAGCCCGGGAAAATTTTGGCAGGATCAGCGACGAGGCCGAACCACCACCGCAGCAGGAGGCAGCCTGGGTTGTTGTAGAAACGCCAAGGACGGCGCTCATGAAAAGCACCGCCCCGGCATGTTTAACAAGTGATGTTCTGTACTTCAAAACATGTCCTTACATCGACATTCCCGGTGTGACCATAAATGTAGCATAGTCATTAGTGCTATCGGCGGCCATACCATTGATGGTTTTCTGTTCACCACTGACGGATAATTTTACGTAAATTTGTCCTTCGGTGCCATTGGTCAGGCCCGAAAGACCGCTGCAGCTCCAGTAGCCGTTGCCGTCGTCGGTGGCGATGCACCAGTTTGAGAGATCGGTGGACATCTCGACCATCAGGGTTGTGGCAGTTAATTCATACATCGTGGTGGCATTCAGAACGAGGGTATCAATCAGGGCCGGGAAGCTCATCATGCTCTCGCGGGCCGCGATGAAAATCTGGAAAGCGTGATCATTGGTCATGCCGGTCAGGCTGGATTTGAAGATATGGTAACGACGTTTCTCCGTACCACCCGTCATACTCATGATCTCGTCGGCGACACCCTTGAGGTCGGCACGGGTTGTATCACCCATCGCCATCATGACCGGGGGATAGAAATGTGCCTGTTCGCCGTTGGCCATGACCTTCAGATCCCAGTAGCCCATCGACATGTCGCCCATCGCCGAGGCCATCAGATAATAGACCGTACAGTCATAGGTACCGTCACTATTATCGGTGCAATCGCCCTCGACTGGTGTGGCGTGGTTCATCGTCGCCATATGCATCATCGGCATCAGGGTGACCGTTGCACCAGATTCGGCCGTGTCATTGTCGCGCCGGGTCAGGCGGATCTGGAACTGGGTTTTGCCCTGCATAGCCGCCATCATGCCCGGAACATAGTCAACCCTGTAGGTGCTGGTCAGGATTGTTTTGGCAAAAGGCAGGGCGCCAATTTCATCATTGTTTAGCCCGGTGGCGTCATTACCGGCACGAAAGTTCAGCACGGCTGCACCAAACAGGTTCTGGATATCAACGGGCAGATCGGTTGCGGTACCGTTGATAGTGATGGTGCCAGAGGCGTCTGCACCATCCAGTATGCCATCGGAGAGGTCCTGCGCCAGCGCCGCCAGCAGGGCGAACTGTTGTCCCGGTGTCAGGCTCATATCTGTCGTTAATTGACTGAAGGCCGCCGCCCGCAGGCCGGCCAGTAACTGCGCATTAGTGGCGCCGCTGGCAGGATTGGTGGCATCGGTTGGGGCGACAGTGGTATCCGGCGTATAGCCGAAGGCAGTAGTGAAGGCCGTGCTGGCCTCGCTGAATGTCTTGCCATGCTGGGTTACCAGGCCATGAATCACGGTGCTTTCAGGTGTGGCATGGATGTCGGCGCCCGAACCGAGAGTACCGCCGGCGACATAGGCGGCCATGGTGCCGGCGGTTTGTGTGCTGCCATCGGCCTCATCAGTGTAGCTGCCGCCACTACAAACCAGCATCAGGTCATCAGCAAGGTAGTCGTTATGAACATTGACACTGTACTGGCCGCTAGCGGAGGTGGTTATCGGGCCTGCGATCATCGTGCCGTTGTTATCCTGTATCTCACAGCTGGCACCTGCAACCGGGGCGGCAAAAACCGAGCCGCTGATGGCCGTTGTAGAGCTGCCGCCGCTGCTGCTACAGCCGGTGAGGCCGAAGATGAGAGTGGTTAGTAGCAGCGTAGCTATGGCGGTGCTGGAAAATGGCCGGTGATGTGCGATTGACATGGAAAATCCCCTATAGACAATATTATTAATATATCTTAAACACTGAGCTAGTGACTGGGAATGTGGCATAGTGACGCGCGACAAATTGTCGCACCCTTGATGTTGTGAAATCTGTTATACACGCCGGGCTGATATATTTGATCGTATATATAGTCGGTTTTTTTGCTATCCTTGTTTAATCTCGGTCTATAACACAATGAGCGAAAGATGAAAGTTAAAGATTTAATGACAGAAAATGTGATTACTGTAACCCCTGATGACAAGGTGGATCAGGTGTTTTTCCTATTTCATTTTGAAGGTATTCGTCATCTGCCGGTGGTCACCGATAAGGGTACGCTGGTGGGGATTATTTCCGACCGGGATATCAAGAAGGTACTGGGGCCACGGCATAAACAGCATGAACGTAAGGACGGTACGGTGGTGACGGTTTCGGCCAGAAAGGTGCGTACCATGATGCGGCGCGCACCCCAGACGATAGGGCCGGGGGAAAAGGCTGCAGTTGCTGCGGCAATAATGACGAAACGAAAGATCGGTGCCCTGCCGGTTATTCGCAATAAAAAGCTGGTCGGGATTATTACGGCAACGGATATTCTCAAGGCCTTTATAGATGTCTGTGATCAGGTCGAGTCGTTCAGTAAATTATTGAAAGGTTAACTGTGCTCGGGCCTGGATCGATAACGATGGCCGACTGATATCATTTCTGTACAGTTTTCAGTAGATAGATATCAAAAACGGCGCGTACCCGTGCCAGTGATTCGCGCAGCGTCAGTTTTATCGTGTCACTAAAACCCCGGGTTTGGGCGTTGAAGGCAACGGCATCAATCCCGAGGTGTTGGGCAATAAACAGGGCCCGACGGGCATGGGAGCGCTGGGTGATAACGACCAGTGCCTGTCCGTGGTGTTCCCGGTTGGCATTGTTTAATGAATCGAAGGTGCGATTTCCCTGTTCATCGAGCTGTAGCTGATCGGCTTTAAGGCCGCGTTTGAGTAGCGCCCGTTTCATGGCTGCGGGCTCATTGTAGGCACCACCATCGGTGGCACCACTCAGCAGCAGGACGGTGACTCTGCCCGCTTTTATCAGTCGTGTTGCGGCATCCATGCGCTGTTCAAAATAGATGTTTGGCGTACCGTTGGTAACGGTGGGTGGGCAGCCTGGAACGAGGCCGATGCGGCCAGGGCTGATGGCACCAGGATCGTCATGGATCAGTCCCTGGGCGGCTGACAGGATAATGATGTTGGCACTGGCGATTAATAATAATGGTAGCAGGAGAAGCGTGAGTATAACCTTGGTCAGGTGTGAGCTGTCCATGTCAGATTTCCAGTTGATCGTGAATGGTGTTGGCTAACTTGTTGAAAATAAAAGTTATCATTTTATCTGTCGATATTTTCTGTGCTTTCCGGGCCTCGTCCTGAGGCGATCATAGCGGGGACATGGCGGGTATTGCAAATTGTTGGCAGCAGTCCTATAATTCTGCTCAACTTGGTCCGGACATGTCGATGATGGCGGTTGGCGGGCAGCAGGCCCCCGTATTGGGGGTTTTTCGTACAAGGTAACTGCGTTTAGTTACGTGATTGCGGGATCTCTGGCAATGTGATGGATGCTGGCGGTCGCTCGCAATGTGTTAAGTGGGCCAAAGGGCCCATTTTTTATTTGAGTAGGTGTAAAAGATGCGCCAGGCACATCAGGAATTGCAGGCATTGCTGGAGCCAGCTATCAATGTGTTGGGCTGTGAGCTGGTGGGTATCGAGTTTATACCGCAGGGCAAACGGTCATTACTGCGTATATATATAGATAAAGAGGCGGGCGTGACCATTGATGACTGCAGTGATGTCAGTTATCAGGTGAGTGGTGTGCTGGAGGTTGAAGACCCTATCCGGGAACAGTACACGCTGGAAGTGTCGTCGCCGGGATTGGACCGGCCCCTGTTTAAGTTGGAGCATTTTGAGCGTTTTAGCGGTAATCTGGTCAAATTGCGTTTACACCTGGCGTATGAGGGCCGACGAAATTTCACCGGACGTATTCTCGGTGTAGAAGATGGGTCGGTACAGATAGAGGTAGATGGTGAACCGCATGTCTTTGCGATGGATGATATCGATAAGGCACGGCTGGTTCCTGAGATTTAGTTGCGTGCCTGGCTGATGGACGGGCCGGCACAGTAAAGAGACGAGACGATGAGTAAAGAAATTTTATATGTTGTGGATGCAGTATCCAATGAGCGCGGCATAGACAAAGACATTATTGTTGGCGCCATTGAGTCGGCATTGGCGGCAGCGACCAAAAAACGTCATAACGAAGAGATCGATGTGCGTGTTGACATCGATCGTGATACGGGTGATTACGAAACCTTCCGTCGCTGGCTGGTTGTAGAGGATCAGGTCTTCGCTGATGCCGAAGAGGCCAGTTTTGAAGACGCACATATTATGCTGACCAAGGCCTTGCTGCGCCAGCCGGGGGTTGCCGTCGGAGATTATATTGAAGAGCCGATCGAATCTATGGCCTTTGGTCGTATTGCAGCACAGACTGCCAAGCAGGTCATTATTCAAAAGGTACGTGAGGCGGAGCGAGCACAGATTGTTGAGCAGTTCCAGGATCGTATCGGTGAACTGGTGACGGGTGTTGTCAAACGTATTGATCGTGGCAATGTGATCCTGGATCTGGGTAGCAATGCCGAGGCTGTTATCTTGCGTGAGGATATGATTCCGCGTGAGGCAGTACGTGCCGGTGATCGTCTGCGTGGTTATCTGCGCGATGTCCGTTCGGAGCAGCGTGGGCCACAGCTGTTTATCAGTCGTACAGCACCGGAGTTGTTGGTTGAGTTATTTAAACTCGAAGTTCCGGAGGTGGGCGAAGGCCTGATTGATATTCTGGGTGCTGCCCGGGATGCAGGTTTACGTGCCAAGATTGCCGTTCGCAGTAATGATGCCCGTATTGATCCCGTAGGCGCCTGTGTGGGCATGCGTGGTTCACGGGTACAGAGTGTTTCCAATGAACTGTCCGGTGAGCGTATCGATATTATCCTGTGGGATGAAAATCCTGCCCAGTTTGTTATCAATGCCATGTCACCGGCCGAGGTCGAATCGATCATCGTTGATGAGGAAAAAGGTTCCATGGACCTGGCGGTGGGAGAAGAACAGTTGTCCCAGGCCATCGGTCGTGCCGGACAGAATGTTCGTCTGGCCAGTCAACTGACCCAGTGGGAACTCAATGTTATGACTGAGGCTCAGGCCGAAGAGAAAAATGAAGCCGAGGTTCAGAAGTTGCAGCAGCTGTTTATGGAACAACTGGATGTTGATGAAGAAATCGCGATTATTTTTGTCCAGGAGGGTTTTGCCAGCATTGAGGAAATCGCCTACGTGCCGACCAAGGAGTTGCTGGCGATTGAGGAATTTGATGAAGATATTGTTCAGGAACTGCGTGATCGTGCCCGTGATGTCCTGTTGACTCGCGCCATTGCCAGTGAAGAAACACTGGATGCAACACCGCCAGCCGAAGACCTGCTGGCGCTGGAGGGTATGGAAGAAGCATTGGCTTTTCGTCTGGCTAGCAAAGGTATAGTGACCCAGGAAGATCTGGCTGAGCAGGCTGTCGACGAATTGCTTGAGGTTGAGGGTATTGATGAAACCCTGGCCAGTAAATTGATTATGGCGGCACGTGCGCCATGGTTTGCCGAAGAACAAGGTTGATTAACAACGGTTAATAATAGATGGCTGAAGTAACAGTAAAACAACTCGCAGAAGTTGTCGGTATCCCGGTAGATCGCCTGCTGACGCAGCTGGGTGAGGCGGGTCTCGGTGAACGCAAAGCGGATGAAACCATTAGTGATGACGATAAACTGGAGTTGCTGAGTTATCTGCGTAACAGTCATGGCAAGCAGGCCAGCAACAAGGACGAGCCGAAAAAAATCACCTTGCGCCGTAAGTCTGTCAGTGAACTGAAACAGACCGGCAGCCAGCGAGGTACTGCCAAGAAGGTCAGTGTTGAATTTCGTGGCAAACGTACCTATGCCATGCGTAAGGATCTTGCCGCTGAAGAGGCGGCGCGTCGCAGTGAAGAAGAGCGGGTTCAGGATGAACGACGCCAGGAGCAGGCCGAAGAGGCCGAGAAGTTACGCCTGGCCCAGCAGGCGGCTATCGATGCTGCAGCGGCCGAAGAGGCTGCCCGACTGGAGGCAGAAACTCAGCGCAAGGCCGCAGAAGAAGAGGCCAAACGTGCACTCGAACAGACTCAGGCCTCTGAAGCCGCGAGTCCTCCGGCGGCAGAACCTGCGGCAGCCGATAAGAAACCGAAGAAACGTAAGGAAAAGGAACGCGAAGATCGCGATACGCGTTATGGCCGCAAGGAACTGCATGTTACCATGGAGCGTGGCTCACGGCGGCGCAAGAAAAAGCTTAAGGGTGTTACGGCCACGCCACGTAGTAGTGGTAGTGGTCAGCACGGTTTTGAATTACCTTCTACACCGATCGTCAGAGAGGTGCCTATTCCTGAAACCATAACGGTTGCTGAGCTGGCGCAGAAGATGTCGATCAAGGCCGCTGAGGTTATCAAGGTGATGATGAGCCTCGGTAGTATGGTGACAATCAATCAGGTGCTGGATCAGGAGACGGCGGCACTGGTTGTTGAAGAGTTGGGCCATACAGCCAAGCTGCTAAAAGAAAATCAGATTGAGGAAGAGTTGATCACCGAGTCAGAGGATGATCGGGACATGATCAGCCGGGCGCCAGTGGTTACCATCATGGGCCATGTTGATCATGGTAAAACATCGTTACTGGATTACATTCGCAGTACTAGGGTTGCGGCTGGTGAGGCGGGTGGAATTACCCAGCATATGGGTGCCTATCATGTTGAAACCGACAAGGGTGTGGTGACTTTTCTCGATACCCCGGGACATGCGGCGTTCACTGCCATGCGTGCCCGAGGCGCCGAGGTTACCGATATTGTGGTGTTGATTGTCGCGGCCGATGATGGCGTGAAACCACAGACTCAGGAGGCCATCCAGCATGCCCGTGCAGCGAATGTGCCGATGGTTGTGGCCATCAACAAGATCGATAAGCCGGATTCAGATCCGGAGCGGGTCAAGCAGGAATTGACGCAGTATGAGGTGATCCCGGAAGACTGGGGTGGCGATGTCATGTTTTTTAACATCTCAGCCAAAAGTGGTGAAGGTATCGATGCCTTATTGGATGGCCTGTTGCTTCAGGCTGAAGTTCTGGAGCTCAAGGCGCCAGCAACGGGTTATGCCCGGGGTACCGTTATCGAGTCCAGTCTCGACAAGGGTCGCGGTGCGGTAGCGACGATACTGGTGCAGTCAGGGATCCTGCATAAGGGTGACATGATACTGGTTGGACAGGAGTTTGGCCGTGTGCGCGCCATGCTTGATGAGGCGGGACGTAATGTTGAGGAGGCCGGCCCATCTATCCCGGTCGCCATACAGGGACTGTCGGGAGTGCCGAATGCAGGTGATGATGCCGTGGCCGTAGCGGATGAACGCAAGGCGCGCGAGGTGGCATTGTTCCGTCAGGGTAAACTCCGTGATGTGCGGATTGCGCGGCAAAAAGCGGCCAAGCTTGGCGATGTCTTTTCGCAGATGGACCAGAGCAAGGTTAATATCCTTAATATCCTGCTTAAGGCCGATGTCCAGGGATCTGTCGAGGCCCTGAATGAATCGCTGACAAAGCTGTCTACTGAGGAGGTAGCGGTCAAGATTATTGCCAGTGGTGTGGGTGGTATCAATGAATCTGATATTAATCTGGCCCTGGCATCGAATGCCATCGTGATTGGTTTTAATGTCCGTGCCGATGCAGCTGCCCGTCGCCTGAGTGAAGAGAGTGGTGTAGACCTGCGTTATTACAGTGTTATCTATGATGCCATTGATGATGTTAAAGCGGCCTTGGGTGGTATGTTGTCACCCGAAATCAAGGAAGAGATCGTGGGTCTGGCTGAGGTGCGGGATGTCTTTAAATCACCCAAGCTCGGGGCCATTGCCGGCTGCCTGGTTATCGAAGGTGTGGTTAAGCGTAATAACCCGATTCGGGTGTTGCGTGAGAATGTGGTTATTTATGAGGGTGAACTGGAATCACTGCGGCGTTTCAAGGACGATGTCAATGAGGTCAAGGCCGGAGTTGAATGTGGTATTGGCGTCAAGAATTATAATGACGTCAAGGCCGGTGATCAGATTGAAGTCTTTGAGCGTATTGAGGTTCAGCGCAAGCTGTAATTGGTCTCGACCAGATGCCCAAAGAATATAGCCGCACATTACGCGTGGGTGAACAGATTCAGCGCGAATTGGCACAATTGATTCAGCAGGAAATCAAGGATCCCCGCGTTGGTATGGTGACGGTTGCCGATGTGGAAGTTACCACTGACCTGGCCCATGCCAAGGTTTTTGTTTCGGTGCTGGATGAGCAGAGTGGTGCCGAGGCGGCGGTGGCGGCCCTGAATCATGCGGCCGGTTTTTTGCGGCGTGAGTTGTCGCGGCGTCTGGCTTTGCGTACTACACCTGCATTACGTTTTTTCCATGATCAGACAACCGAGAAGGCCAATCGGCTGGCAGCGCTGATCAATCGTTCCGTCTCAAACGACAATCCATCTTCGGAGAACTAGCACATGGCGCGGCGTAGACGGCAGCATGGCAGGCCGGTTAATGGTATTTTATTGCTCGATAAACCGCAGGGCCGGACATCCAATGCCGCCTTGCAGCAGGTTAAGCGGCTGTTTAATGCCCGCAAGGCCGGTCATACGGGTAGCCTGGATCCGCTGGCAACGGGTATGTTACCCATCTGTTTTGGTGAGGCGACCAAGTTGTCCGGTTTTTTGCTCGATTCTGATAAACATTACCAGGCGACTATCCAGCTTGGTATTACGACCCGTACCGGTGATGCGGAAGGCGAGGTACTGGAGCGGCGTGATAGCTCCATGGTGACGCGGGCCATGCTCGATGAGGTGTTACTGGACTTTAACGGCGTTATCGATCAGGTGCCGCCGATGCATTCGGCCCTGAAACAGAATGGCCAGCCACTCTATAAATTGGCCCATCAGGGTATCGAGGTTGAGCGTCAGTCACGCCAGGTGACGATTCATGATCTGCAGCTATTGAGTTTTGAAGGGGATCGCCTGGAGATTAGTGTGCATTGCTCCAAGGGTACCTATATCCGCGTTCTGGCTGAGGATATAGGTGAGCGCCTGGGCTGTGGGGGCCATATTGCGGCATTGCGGCGTGATGGTGTGGGCACCTTTGATGTCCAGCGTATGGTGACCATGGAACAACTCGAGGCTCTGTATGAGGAGCAACCGCATGACTTCGGGGCACTGGATGCGTTATTGCTGGGCCCTGATGAGGCCCTGATGGACTGGCCAGAGATTCGTCTGGCGGATGACGTGGCCTATTTCCTTAAGCGGGGGCAGCCCGTACTGGTGCCGAAAATACCGTCGCAGGGTTGGGTGCGTGTGTACGCCGTGCCGGAGCGTTTTCTGGGTGTTGGCCATATGCTTGATGATGGTCGTCTGGCGCCCAAGCGGCTTTTGAGTATGTAAGTACTATTTTTTGGCTTAATGGCATGATTGTTCTTGTCATTTGGGGCGAATAGCAGATAGAATATGGCCTGCTTGAAACAGGCTAGAGTTTTTAGAGGATATTATGGCGCTTAGTAGCGAACAGAAGATAACAGTTGTCAAAGAGTACCAGCGTGAGGCAGGTGATACAGGTTCACCTGAGGTGCAGGTTGCATTATTATCGGCCCGGATCGATCAGTTGTCCGGCCATTTCAAGGATCATATCCATGACCATCATTCGCGCCAGGGGCTGCTGAAAATGGTTAGCAGTCGCCGTAAATTGCTGGATTATCTGCGTAAAAAGGATCAGGGTCGTTACCAGGATCTGATTGCCCGTCTTGGCCTGCGTAGATAACATCAAACAACCTTGTTACTGTATGCCAGTCCCTGTGGCTGGCTACAGTGCAGCGGGGCTGACCCGCTATCCGGTCGTGAGTCGACCGACATCCAATCATTCGATTTAATTTAAGGAAAAATACCGTGACTCCTGTAAAAAAAGTAGTCCAGTACGGCAATCATACCGTGACACTGGAAAGTGGTGCTATTGCCCGTCAAGCCAGCGGCGCTGTTATGGTCAGCATGGGTGACACCACAGTGATGGTGACTGTTGTGGGTAAAAAAGAGGCCGATGAAGGCCGTGATTTTTTCCCGTTGACGGTCAATTATCAGGAACGTACCTACGCTGCCGGCAAGATTCCCGGGGGCTTTTTCAAACGTGAAGGGCGTCCAAGTGAAAAAGAAACCCTGACCTGTCGTCTGATCGATCGTCCGATGCGGCCATTGTTTCCAAAGGGTTTTACCAACGAAGTACAGATTATTGCTACGGTAGTATCGCTGGATAAAGAGATTGACCCTGATATTCCCGCTATCATCGGTGCCTCGGCCGCGACAGTGATTGCCGGTCTGCCTTTTAACGGCCCGATTGGTGCTGCCCGCGTCGGTTATAAAGACGGTGCTTATATCCTCAATCCGGATATCAGCCAGTTGGCGGATTCACAGCTCGACCTTGTGGTTGCCGGTACCGAAAATGCGGTGTTAATGGTTGAGTCGGAAGCCAGTGAATTATCAGAAGAAGTGATGCTCGATGCGGTGCTGTTCGGACATGAACAGCAACAGGTTATTATTCAGGCGATTCGTGAGTTTGCTGCTGAGCTGGGTACCGAGTACTGGGACTGGCAGGCACCGGCTGCCGATGACGAATTAAACACGGCTGTTGCAGAGCAGGCGGCGGAGCAGCTGACGGCGGCTTATCAGATTCAGGAGAAGATGGCGCGTCAGAACGGTGTCGCTGACATCCGGGCGAAGACCGTTGCCTTTTTGACCGATGAGGTTGATTCCAGGTGGGATGCTGACACTGTAAAGGGTGCCTTTGGCAAACTGGAGAAAAAAATTGTCCGTGGACGTGTCCTGGCCGGTGAGCCGCGTATCGATGGTCGTGATACCCGTACCGTGCGTGGACTCGATATCAAGGTCGGTGTATTACCACGCACGCATGGTTCGGCCGTGTTTACCCGCGGTGAGACTCAGGCCCTGGTAGTGACAACCCTGGGTACCGAGCGTGATGCCCAGATCATCGATGCTATAGAAGGTGAACGTAAAGAACCGTTTATGTTCCATTATAATTTTCCACCCTCCTGTGTGGGTGAGACCGGTTTTGTTGGCAGCCCGAAACGCCGTGAGATAGGCCATGGCCGTCTGGCCAAGCGTGGAGTGGTTGCGATGATGCCGGGTATGGAAAAATTTCCGTATGTAGTGCGCGTGGTGTCAGAGATTACTGAATCGAATGGTTCCAGTTCAATGGCTTCAGTTTGTGGCGCCAGTCTGTCATTGATGGATGCCGGTGTGCCGATCAAGGCACCGGTGGCCGGTATTGCCATGGGTCTGATCAAGGAAGGCGACAAGAGCGCCGTATTGACCGATATCCTGGGTGACGAGGATCACCTCGGTGATATGGACTTCAAGGTGGCCGGTACAACAGCAGGAATTACCGCCTTGCAGATGGATATCAAGATTGATGGTATTACGCGTGACATCATGAGTGTGGCGCTGGATCAGGCCAAAGAAGGCCGTATGACCATTCTCGAGCAGATGAACCGGGTTATCGCCGCGCCACGCGAGGATATCTCTGAGCATGCGCCACGCATTATCACCATCAAGATCAACCCGGAGAAGATTCGTGATGTGATCGGTAAAGGTGGTGCGACTATCCGCGCCCTGACCGAAGAGACAGGCGCCAGTATCGATATCGATGATGATGGTACCGTCAAGATCGCCTCAGTCGACAGTGCCGCGGGTCAGGAGGCCTTGCGTCGTGTTGAGCAGATTACCGCCGATGTCGAGGTTGGTTCGATCTACGAAGGCCGGGTTGCCAAGCTGATGGATTTTGGTGCCTTTGTTACTATCCTGCCGGGCAAGGATGGTCTGGTGCACATCTCACAAATTTCAGAAGAGCGGGTTGAAAATGTCAGTGACAAACTGTCTGAAGGTGAGACGGTCAAGGTCAAGGTGCTGGAGATTGATAAGCAGGGCCGTATTCGCCTGAGCATGAAGGCTATAGCTGAGGCCGAGGCCTGAGTGGAACAATCTGTTAAGGTGTAGAAAAAAGGGCTAACAGGCCCTTTTTTTCTAGTTCCGGCCGAGCAAAACAGGAATCATATAATATGAAAATATTTCTTGATGTGGGTTCCCATAGAGGCCAAACGCTGGAAGAAGTGATTCATGATAGATATCATTTTGATGTTATCCATTGTTTTGAACCTATGCCGGCTGAATATGAATATTTATTAAATAAATTCAGTGCACATCCCAATGCCAAAAAAGTGAGTTTTCATAATTTTGGCCTGTTAAACAAAAATACGACCCTGGACTTATATGGCAGCAATGTTGACATGGGTTCCTCTATTTTTCATAACAAACAAAGAATGAAAGGTGGAGATAAAGCGACTCAGTGCCAGTTTAAAAGTGCCTCTGAGTTTTTTGCGGAAAATATTGAAAATAATGATACCGTTATTATGAAGCTCAATGTTGAAGGCAGTGAGTGTATTATTATGAATGATTTGCTCGACAGCAAGGAATGTTTCAAGCTGGACAATGTCATGATTGATTTCGATGTTCGGAAAATTCCAGGCCAGCAAAATCATGAAAATTTGTTATTGGCAAGATTCAGGAATGAAGATTTTCAAAATTATTGTTTGTGTGAGCAGGTGATGAAGGGTTCAACACATCAGAAACGTATACAAAACTGGCTCAGCAGCCTGGATTTTTCAGATGATTTTATGTGTCTCAGTAATTTTCAGAAAATAAGGCGACTGATTAAAAAACCGTTGCCTCACGTCGCGGTACCTGCCGATTAAATGCATCTATAACCGGGCATGGGTAATCTGATTTAAGTGCAGGTCTATTATGAATAAAAAAGGGGCCTAAAGGCCCCTTTTTTAACGAAAAATGTATCAGCTGGATTTGAGGTCGATCACGCATCCATCGTGATGCCGTCAAACTCGTCCAGATATTTGCGCATGGCCATGAAAAACAGCATATTTTCCTGTGGGTTATCCGGGGTGAACTCGATGCCGAGCGCTACCGGTCCATTGCTGGCATCACACCAGGCAATAGTACCTTTGACCTTAAGGTCCAGATCATCAGAATTGTAACCGAGCTCAATGGTTTCGCCCTGGGCGATGATTTGCTCAAGCTCCAGGCCGACACCGGAGACTGAAACATCACGGATATTGGTTATAGGGAATGTCTGACCAGAAAATTCCACGAAAAAACTGTTGGTTTGACCCTGCAGGTTAACGTTTACACGCGTTTCCTGACGTGACTCGCTGCTATTAGGGGCGATTTTTCCGCTCATAGATGGTGTCCTCTTATATTATTCAGGCTATTAAAAATAGTGTTGTAGTCTCTTTATCGTGCGATGGGGCTGTAAACTTGAAAAAAAAGTGGATTATTTCTCCAGCAACCGTACTCGAGCCAGGGCGACCCTGTTTTGTTGCTTCAGGGGGGGGCTGATTGTGCTGTACGTCAGGTAAAAGTCTGCTACTATTTAGAGTTTGTACCATCGGCCTGGCCGCAAGCGAATTGGCAACGACGTGAAAGAAGAGTTCCAGCGAATCAAACGGTTACCGCCGTATGTTTTTAATATCGTTAATGACCTGAAGGCGCGGGCACGGGCCCGTGGCGAGGATATTATCGATTTCGGGATGGGTAATCCTGATCAGCCGACACCGGCCCATATCGTTGACAAGCTGACCGAATCGGCCCAACGGGGGGATACCCATCGTTATTCGATGTCCCGGGGTGTGCCGCGGCTGCGGCGGGCGATTTGTCGCTGGTACAAGGATCGTTATGACGTTGAGCTGGATCCGGAGTCCGAGGCGATCGTCACCATTGGTTCCAAAGAGGGCCTGGCGCACCTGGCCCTGGCCACTATGGGGCCCGGCGATGCCGTGCTGGTGCCGAACCCGGCCTATCCGATTCATCCCTATGGCTTTGTTATTGCGGGTGCCGACATCCGTCATGTGCCGCTGGTACCGGACATCGATTTTTTTGTAGAACTGGAAAAGGCGATCAAGGATTCCTGGCCCAAACCCAAGATGCTGGTGCTGAACTTCCCCGGTAATCCGACGACCCAGTGTGTTGATCTGGATTTTTTTGAAAAGGTCATTGCCATGGCCAGGGAGAATGATATCTGGGTGGTGCATGATCTGGCCTATACCGATATCGTTTTTGATGGTTACCAGGCGCCGTCTATTCTCCAGGTAGAAGGGGCCAAGGATATTGCTGTTGAGTTTTACAGTTTGTCCAAGAGTTATAATATGCCGGGCTGGCGTGTCGGTTTTATGTGCGGCAATCCCGTGCTGGTGGCGGCGCTGGCGCGGATCAAGTCGTACCTGGATTACGGTATGTTTACGCCGATACAGATTGC
>Ga0316187_10000910_pt1 | contig 24560 bp, 26 predicted proteins | sample CroRivburrow1_MG_FD_204927 | JGI IMG/M metagenome (GOLD analysis project Ga0316187, IMG submission 204927) | Coastal sediment microbial communities from Maine, United States - Cross River worm burrow 1 | ecosystem: Environmental > Aquatic > Marine > Coastal > Sediment | place: USA: Maine...
GTGCTGGGGACAGCGGAAACCTTCTTTCTTTTCCTGCAGCAGCACAATGTCAAGGAGGAACAGGTGCTGTACCCGATGGCGGACCAGGCCCTGCAAGGGTCGTTGCAGGAGCTTGTCGCTAAAGTGTCGGGCTTTGCGCCTTCAGAATAGTGAAAATGCGGAGCCTGGATGTTCGGGGGCTGGAAGCGCCGGAACCGCTGGAGCGGATTCTCGGCGAACTGGACTCACTGCAAAGCGATGAACAACTCAATGTCACCCATTGGCGGGAACCACTGCTTCTGTATCCCATCCTGATGGAAAGGGGCTGGCAGTATAAAACTGAATACAATGAAAAAAACCGCACCTACCTGATCAGTATCCGGAAAGACAAGCAGTGAACCCGGGTGCGCTCTCACTGGAGAATGCCCCCGGCTTCTGGACGCCGGTACGGTTTTTTTTAACGGTCCCGGTTTTCGGCGTGATCGCAGCCGGCATTATTTTTCTGGATGGCGGCCAGCTGTTCCAGTCCCGCTGGCTGCCGGCGCCGCTGGCCGTTGCCCATGTCTTTACCCTGGGTTATATCGCGATGGCCATGCTGGGCGCCCTGTTCCAGATGCTGCCGGTGGTCATGGGCGCTGCTTTGCAGCAGGCAGAACGCGTTGCCGTGATTGCGCACCTGTTGATTTCAGCAGGTACGCTGTGTCTGGTCTTTGCTTTCCTGGCACAGGTCCCGGCACTGTTTGCAGCCGCCATCATTCTTCTCGTTCCGGTATTAATCCTGTTTGGCGCGGGTGTTCTTGTTGCCATTTTCAAAGCGGGAAAGGCCAGAACCACCGCACGTGCAGTTCAACTTGCCGCACTCGGACTGATCGTTACCGTCGTGATTGGTGGCTACCTGGCCTCGGGGCATGCCTCTGAAGTGGTGCCCCTGAATCGCTCGTTAACAAACTATCATGCTGCCTGGGGTGTTATCGGCTGGATACTTGTCCTTGCCATCGGTGTTTCCGAGCAAGTGATCCCCATGTTCCTGACAACACCGTCCTATCCAGACCTGCTCAACAAACGGCTGGTTTATCTATTGATGCTTCTTCTGTGTGCGGGCAGTTTGCTGCCATTGCGAGGTCTGGAACAGGTTGCCGTTGTCCTGGTGAGTATCCTGATGCTGGTCTACGCAACCGTTACCCTGTATCTGCTGGCAAAGCGTCGCAGAAAACGGTTCGATATAACCAACTGGTTCTGGCGGATTGGCATGCTGTGCCTGATGCTCGGCGCAGGCATTAATCTGTACGGCTATTTTGGTGGGACGCTTGTCGGGGCAGACGTATCGGTTTTGTCGGGGCTGTTGCTGTTAGCCGGGTTCGCGGTATCCATTATTAACGGCATGCTCTACAAGATCGTTCCTTTCCTGGTATGGCTTAATCTACGCATGCCGGTGGTCATGGGGAAGCTCAAACCCGGAACAAAATTCTACACACCGAATATCCACGAAGTTATCAATATGCAACCTATGAAAATACAGTTTATGTTTCATGTGATCGGCCTGCTGCTACTTGTTGCATCGGTATTTTCGCAAGGTTTCCTGGTCTATGTCGCAGCGACAGCAATGCTGCTTTCCAACCTGTTATTGCTGGCTAATCTTTCCCATGCCGTCAGGCTGTACCGGAAATATTCCGGCCAGGTCATCGCAGTGCGGTAATCATTTGCATCTTCCAGGAAAAAATCGTCTTCCGACGCGAAGCATACCTGCCGGTTGTTTCCACGTTGAATAATATGCTGAGGGATGCCCGGAGGGTATATCCGTTTCAAACATGCCATCAGTTCGTCCTTGAGCTGATTGTTGAATTTTTAGCCTAACATCTCAATGAAAATATTCCATAGTTTTTACTCTGACCTCAAATAATGATGATTCAGCTGATTCAGCTAGACGTTTAGATCGCCCGGAAGCTGCCGCTAACTTGCAGTGCCGGCGGGCGTTCTGTCCGCGCGGCAATTTTTCGTATGGTTAAACAGGGACAGAACATGCTTAATTTTGGAGCCTTTCAAGTACAGATAATGGGGCAAACAGCGACTTTTGATGTGGTTACGGTCTATGGGCTGATTTGCGCAGCCGTGTTTCTATCCGGCTTTATTATTGCTACCAGTTTCGAAAAAAAACAGAGCGCATTAGATTAACCGGTCAATCATAACGCTCTGCAAAGAGCGCGAAAACCGCGGCAAATTATTGTCGCGGTTTTTTCCGGTTTTCCGTAGCAACTCAATCCGCTTCCGGAGTGGGAGTGACGCCGTGTGGGACTTCGAGAGTGCGGTTTGCGCGCAGTCGATCGTGGCGCCAATATCGGCGTTCAGGTTAAGTTGTACCAGTAAGCAAATTACCGCTTCAGCGAATTGATTGCCAAACTCCTGGACGCCTGCAGACACCTGTTGTGCGAACGCCGCCTCGTTTCCTGCTTGAAACGCGTCATTGGTCTCGCTGAATTGACGAGCCGGTTTCCTGGGCAACGAGGGGTCGGCGTCGTGGCACCACAGCTAGTGTCGTTGGGTGCTTACCCTGTTATAGGAACGAACATTATTGGGCGAGGGCATTTGCTCAGCAGCCCTTCTTCCGTAAACTCCATCAAGGCGCCGTATAACAGGCCATGCCTATGACATCCTAAAATTATCAGATCAATATCCAGTCGGTCCGATTCTTTCAGTATCGTTCTGGTTGTTGCGCCTTCTACCAGGAGGGCCGTGGCATCAATGTCCCGATCCCGCAGACGTTGCGCGAGACGCTGAAGAAACTCATGTTCATGGCGAAGCTCAGCCGCCGCCTCCCCACGTAACATATTGCTATCTACATTAAATGGGGGTTGGCCCGGATGTGGGACAATGTGGAGAATCCACACCTTGCTCGAAAAGGCGCTTGCCAGTTCAAGGGTTCGCTCCATTATGGGCGTTGTTATAGTTGTGGTCTCACAATCATCGATTGCCACGAGTATATTTTTCACTGCTGGATACCCCTTCGCTAATACGCCCGTCCCCTGCGTTTTGTAGCTGTAACAATTTGAAACAATTTAGATCCGGATGGAAATAATTGCGGAACAGCTCGCTCTCATAATATGCAGTGCAGGTTGGGTGATTGGTATATCTGCACAGTATCAAACCATGATGCGAAACCACAAGAGGAGTATTTAGATGACATATTGGTTGAAGACAGTGGCAGGGGTTTTGGCATTGACTGCAGGATCTGTAAGTTGGGCCGAAGCAGCAGATTATGAAAATCTCAGCAACGATGAAATGGTGCAGATGCGCTCACAGGCCCGGGAGATGGCGCCTGAAGATCGTGAAGGTTATCGTGCAGAGATGCAGAACAGGGTGCAGTCAATGAGCAGTGATGAGCGGGCCCTGTACCGTGAGATGAATGAAACGGGCAGGCAAGGCGATGGTACCGGAAAGATGAACCGCTATGGCCAGGGCAACAGCAACGGCTCCGGCAATAAGAATCGCCACGGTCAGGGCGACAACCAGGCGTATGGAAGCGGCTACGGTTCACGCCAGGGTGGCGGTAATGGCGGTGGCAGGCGTAACCGATAAGGTGTTACTAGTGGCTCTTTGCCGGAAGAGTAATTAGCGGAGCTCCAGCCTTTTAAGCAGGCGGTAAAAATTGCTGCGGCTGATGCCAAGTTCGTGTCCCGCCGATGCAAGATTGCCGTGGTGTCTTTTCAGGCTGTCTTCGATGACTTCGCGCTGGAATTGGTCCGCTGCTTCCTTGAGTGAGACCTTGATCCGGGGTGTTGCATTTTTTGGTTTTACTGATTCCGCAGGCTGAATTGGGTGAGCCTGGTCCCTGAATACCTATGGCAATTGTGCGATCAGAAGTTTTTCCGTTCGTGCCAGCAAACGGGCAGCGCGTTCCTGGCTATTACCGTGAACTGGTGTAGCGCCACCGCCGGACGAAAAAAACCGGTAGGCAGCCAATACAACCGGTAGCGGGGCATGCTTGGCCGCCCAGCGGTCAGCTTCGCTTTCTTCTTCCTGGGCAGTGAGATCATTACGTTCATAGTGCCTGAGTTCAATGTGCCCGTATTCATGGTAGCGGTAAAACTCGCACAAGGCCCTGCCGGCTTGCCTGCACAGAATGGGGTTATACAGGATTACCGGGGCTTTACCCGGCTCGAAATGGACTGCAGCAATATCCGGTAAAGAGGGGTCAGCGATTTCTTCGATCTTGTGCATGGCCTGTACAGACATCACGGCGAAGAATCCTGCTGGAGTATAGAAGAGCAACCTGGATAACTTGGTAAACAAGGTCCCACCCGGATGTTTACACACTGTTAAATCCTGTGTCGGCCAGCTCGGCATTAACTGTACACACCTTTTGAAGAAATACCATAATTAATTTGACGTATTAGCTTTCCGATACTACTCAACTCCATGATTTGAAGTCCAAACGGGCTTATCTACTGCTATTCGATAAAGGTTATTGCGGATCTGTCCGAAAACCTAGTCAGATCTTGAGGCGGTATGAAACCGGCAAGCCCGTTATGGATAATCCATTCATCAAAAAGCAGTTGGATGCCAAGCTTGAAGCAGAGAGGGACATGATCGTGCTTTATGCAGAATCCTGTTTTCTCAGTATCCAGGTTTTGTCTGGCGATCTATCCGATCTGGGACGGTTGGAGCAATTTGATGAAGACCTGACCCAGGCAGAACATCGGCTGCACAGGATTGTCGCTGCGCTGCTTCGTCTTGGTGTATCCGGAAACAATATCTGCTGCCTGGATGAACAGGAACGACTGGATCTGTTTGAAGCGCATTTCGCTGACCCGGACACCTTGCCTTCATATTTCAAAGGCCTGTTCGGTCAGGAGGATTTGCGCGAAATACTGAGCGATCTCTCCGGCTCCCTGCAGGCGGAAGCGATCACGTAGCGACTCCTGACGGTGTCATAAAACAGTCGTCTTTGCGGATGATTTGTCGGAAGTCTGGCGCTACCCGGGATGCATGGATGCGAATATATCAAGTAAAAACAATATGATAAGATTTTCAGTGCATTCCTGGATAGTGGCACACTGTTTGCTGTAGCAGAGCCTAAACTCGCACTACAGGGAAAGATCATGTTGTTCTCGATAACTAACCGCGACAAGCGTGCCTTGAGTCGCCGCTCGTGCGCTTTTATCCGCATACACCACCTGACAGTATGTGGTCTGATTGCCTGGATCGGCTATCTGTTCACCATACGCGAATTGCTTTAATGTCTTGCTGCCAGGGCAGCGCCTGAATCAGTATATACGCCTTTTTTACAGCCGGCCGACGGGTTCCGCCCGGAAAAAGCAGCGGGCATTTGACCCAGCTCAATACCCGGCCCCTGTGACTTAAAGTAGGCTTAACGCTGTCGATTATATTTAACAGGCATTATCGTGAGCGAACGTAATTTCAGTATGCGCCTGAAAAGCACCTACGAGGGGAATACCAACGCGGTTGCCAGCCTTGAAGTCGAGCACAGGGTCGGGGGCGAGTGGCAGCCAATGGAACTGGGTATTACTTCGCCGGGTTTTGACATATTTGTTTACGCCGTGTTCACCTGTCAGCACATGTACTTCAGGGTCAACTGCGCGGAGCGCGGCCTGGTGCTGAACAGCAGTGAGGGAAGCATTGTCATCGGCGCCGACCGGGACTGGAACATGGAAACTCTTAAGGTGCATTTTTCCGGCCGACTCGGCAGCGGCCAGGCAAGCCCGGACGATATCGGCTATATTGTCTCGCGCATGAAACAGTGCCCGGTTTCACAAAATATCCGGGAAGTCCCTGATGCCGAATCAACCGTTATCCTGAACTGACCACCGGTTGAACCACTCAGGAAGGGCCCGTACATCGTCGGGCGACACAAAGTGTACTAGGCTTTAGTCAGGAACCCTGCTTCAAGGAGACAAGCAAAATGAACAATCCGAATACCTGCGATCTCATCCAGCACTCCTCCCTGGTCGGCGACCTGAGCGAGTCGCAGTGCGACGATCTGTCTTCCATTGCAACCCCCCGGTCCCTGAACGACAAAGAGGTTTTGATCGAACAGGGGCAAACCGATGAAAGCCTGCATATCGTCTCCAGCGGTGCACTGGCCGTGGAACGCACCACAGCCGGCGGTGATATCGTTACCTTGCATATCCTCAAGCAGGGTGATCTTGCCGGTGAAATGGGTTTCGTGGATGGCACCGAGCACACGGCGACCTTGCGCGCGATGGGGGCGACTGACGTCGTCAGTATCAGCCGCAAGGACCTGGAGTCACTGCTGCCCTCGAAACCGGAGGTGGTCTACGGACTGATGCGTGGCATTGTACGTACGGCACACCGCATCCTGCGCGAAATGAACCTGCAGTCGGTGGAGCTGCATAATTACATCACCAAGGTTCATGGCCGGTATTGAGCACCTGGTCGGGTTGTACGCACGTTTTCTTACGAGCAAAATTGCCGTAAATAATCTTCGTAGTTGTCGCGTTTGCGACGCAGCTGGTTGCTTTCCTTCAATGTATAGCCGCGACGCAATTTCGAGCGGACCGCTTTGAGCTGTGTGCGTTTGTTCCAGCAGGACGCGCTCTCTTTGACCGGCGTTTTTGTCCGGCTGGCCGGGTTGCGACGGCTGGTAGCGTCTTTTTTCCGGTAACTGTCAAGCAATGCCTTTTCACCCGGGCGCAACTGAGACCAGCCACTGCGTCGGTTGTCGAGCCGCATCGGCTCGCTGCCGCTGTGGCAGGGAATCTGTTGATAACTGATCTGTCCGTTGTTTAGTTCACAGCGATACACATTGACGCGCGCCAGGGACGAAGAAACGGGTACCGCTAGAATAACAGTGGTCACGGCGAGGCAGGTTAAGGCATGCATTGTTTCCTCCATGAAACAATATTCGGACTAGTGCTCTTTCCATGTGATAACTACGGGTATGAATACGCGAATAAAGTAGTAGTTGCAACGTTTTCCGATCGCTGCTATGGAATCCCTGAGGGAATGGTGGCCGGGGGCAGGCTGAACAGCACCTCCGGAACGGCAAGCTATTCCCGGTGGATGTGTTTACAACGAGTTTCCTTGCGCATAGCTGCGCAGCTGTCCGACATCTTTCAACAAGACGGAATGTTCGTTGATGTCGATCAGCCCGTCGCGGCTTAGTTTGGTCAGTGTGCGTGACAGCGTTTCCGGTGTCATGGAAAGTCGCGAGGCGATAACGTGTTTGGGGGTATTCAGCTTGACTTCAGAGGTGCCCAGATCTGTGCTTGGGACCTGGTCGAGCAGGTAGGTGATGAGCCGGAAGGTGGCATTATGCAGCGTCAGGCGGTCGATCTCTCCGATCAGCCAGTGCTGGCGGCGGCTCAGGTGCGCCATGATAGCGAAACAGGCGTCGGTAGACTGGCGCAGGATACCGGCGTAGGTAGCGGTGTCGAAACACAGCAGTTCGCTGGCACTCAGTGCCGCGGCAGTCACCGGGTAGACGCTGGCACGGGAAAACATAATGGCCTCGGCAAAGGTGTTTCCCGGTGAAATCACGTCAATGACTTTCTCCTGCCCCTCAGGAGAGATGCGCGCCAGTTTGACCTGACCTGACTGCAGCATGAAGATCTCGTTCGCCGGGCGCTGCTGTTCAAACAGCACCTGTCCCTCTTCAAGCGCGGCGGAGCGGGTGTGTTGCAGCAGGGTGTCGAGTTGCGCTGGCTCCAGGTTGCCGAACAACACGGATTTGAGCATGAGCTCGCGTGCAGTGCCGGTCGTTTTTCCATTGAGGGCGATGCGTTTAGGCATGGTGCCTCAAGTGTATTACCCCTACCGTCCGTGCTTCAATGGTTTAATTGGAAAAACGTGGTCGTCACGCTTCGTCAGCCGTCGACCAGGGTGTCGGTCTTCTTGTTGCGCTCTATCAGCGCGTAGGCGGAGTGGTTGTGGATGGATTCGAAATTCTCTGATTCCACAATATAGGCGCAGATACGTTCGTCCTTGTTCATGACGGCGGCGATGTCACGCACCATGTCTTCCACGAACTTGGGATTGTCGTAGGCGCGTTCAGTTACGTATTTCTCGTCCGGTCGTTTAAGCAGGCCGTACAGTTCGCTGGAGGCCTGGCTTTCCACCATCTCGATCAGTTCCTCGATCCAGACAAAGTCGCAGGTGGTGGCGGTGACGGTAACGTGCGAACGCTGGTTGTGTGCGCCGCGCTCGGAAATCTTCTTGGAACAGGGGCACAGGCTGGTAACCGGCACGACGACCTTGATCTTCATTTCCGGGGTGCCATCACGGATCTCGCCGATGAAGGAGACTTCATAGTCAAGCAGGCTCTGTACCTGGGAGATCGGTGCGGTCTTGTTGATGAAGTAGTGGAAGGTCATTTCGATATGACCGGCTTCCGCTTCCAGGCGCTCGGTCATTTCACCCAGCATTTCCCTGAACGATTGCACACTGATCTCGCGTTCGTGCAGGTTGAGGATCTCCACGAAACGCGACATGTGCGTGCCCTTGAAGTTGTGCGGCAGGTTCACATACATGTTGAAGCTTGCGATGGTGTGCTGTTCGCCCTCGCTGCGGTCCTTAACGCGCACCGGGTGACGGATATCCTTGATGCCTACCTTGTCGATGGCAATGTGTCGGGTATCGGGGCTGTTCTGCACGTCAGCGATGGAGTCGCTGATTGGCGTTGCCGCGTCCTGTTTGCTCATGTTGTTTCCTCGGTGTAACGCACGCAGGCGCGTTCAGTTTCCCACAGGGTGACGGCGTGCACCGCAATTCGTTCGTTATTCAATTTTGCCGAAAGCCTGTTGTAAAACCAGGCGGCGATGTTTTCTGCCGTTGGGTTGAGCTCGGCAAACTGCTCCAGTTCATTCAGGTAACGGTGGTCCAGCTGGCCGGCGAGATCCCGTGTGGCCTGTTTAATGACCTTGAAATCCACACCCATGCCAATATCATCAAGGCCGCCGGCATTCACTTCCACCTCGACTTTCCAGTTGTGACCGTGCATGCGTGCGCAGGCGCCCGGGTAGTCACGCAGGGTGTGCGCGGATGCGAAATCCGTGAGAATTTTCAAGGTGTAGCACCCGGCCACATTAATTCCTGACTGAAAAGGTCAAATATTAATCGACCGCCCGCAGGGTTGCAATTCTGCTGGCTAATTCCCGCTGAATACGCTGGTAAATACTTTCTGCGTCCAGGCCGCATTCGGCGAGCTGCTGTGCGCGGCTGGCGTGCTCTATAAACTGGTCAGGAATACCGAGTATGGCCAGCGGGACGGGGTTGCCATGCTGCGCCAGGAGCTCGGCAACGGCGCTGCCGGCGCCGCCGGCGATAGCACCATCCTCGATGCTGGCCAGCACCCGGTGAGTGGCGGCCAGCTCCAGAATGCAGGCCTCGTCCAGGGGTTTGATAAAGCGCATGTTAACCACTGTGGCATTGAGGCGTTGTGCGGCGACCAGCGCTTCGGCCAGCGGGCTGCCGAAGACCAGCAGGGCGACATCCTCGCCTGCACGGCAAATCTCGGCTTTGCCGAGCGGCAGTACGTCCAGGCCGGGCTCGATGGCCCTGCCGGGTCCTGTGCCGCGCGGATAGCGTACTGCAGCCGGGCCATCCAGGTGGAAACCGGTTGATAGCATCTGCCGGCACTCGTTTTCGTCGGCCGGCGCCATCAGTGTCATATTGGGGATACAGCGCAGGAAACTGGTGTCGTAGTTGCCCGAGTGGGTAGGGCCATCAGCGCCTACCAGGCCGGCGCGATCTATGGCAAACAGTACCGGCAGGTTTTGCAGGGCGACGTCGTGGATCAGCTGATCGTAGGCGCGTTGCAGGAAGGTGGAGTAAATGGCGACCACCGGTTTCAAGCCGTCGCAGGCCATGCCGGCGGCCAGGGTGACGCTGTGTTGCTCGGCGATGGCGACATCGTAATAGCGTTGCGGAAATCTTTCCGAGAATGCCACCAGGCCAGAGCCTTCGCGCATGGCGGGCGTGATGGCGATAAGTTTGTCATCCTGCTGCGCCATGTCACAGATCCAGTCGCTGAATACCTGGGTGTAGGTTTTGGCATTGCCGGGTGCTGACGTCCCCTGTCCGGTTTCCGGGTCGAACTTGCCGACCCCGTGAAACTTGCACGGATTCTGTTCAGCGGGCTGGTAACCCTTGCCCTTGCGGGTCACAACGTGCAGCAGTTGTGGTCCTTTCAAATGACGAACGTTGCCCAGGGTTTTGACCAGGGCGTCCATGTCGTGGCCGTCGATAGGACCGATGTAGTTGAAACCCAGTTCTTCGAACAGCGTACCGGGAATCACCATGCCTTTCATGTGTTCTTCGGCGCGCCGCGCCAGTTCCCACATCGAGGGCATTTTCTGCAGGACTTTCTTACTGCCTTCGCGCATGGTGGCGTACACACGCCCGGACAGGATTCGCGCCAGATAATTCGACAGGCCACCGACGTTGGGTGAAATCGACATGTCGTTGTCGTTCAGTATTACCAGCAGGTTGGCGTCCAGGGTGCCGGCGTGGTTCAGGGCCTCGAAGGCCTGCCCTGCGCTCATGGCGCCATCGCCGATAATAGCCACCACGCGGCGTTGGCTTGCATCGCCCGCAGCGGCGATGGCCATGCCCAGCGCGGCGCTGATCGAGGTGCTGGAATGACCGACACCGAAGCTGTCGTAGGGGCTTTCATCGCGCCTGGGGAAGCCGGCCAGACCATCTTTCAGGCGCAGGCTGTCCATTTGTTCGCGCCGGCCGGTAATAATCTTGTGCAGGTAGCTCTGGTGCCCGACATCCCATATCAGCCGGTCGTTCGGGGTATCGAAGACGTAGTGCAGGGCGATAGTCAGTTCAACAGCGCCGAGATTTGCCGCCAGGTGGCCGCCGGATTTGGATACCGACTCAATCAGGAAACGGCGCGCCTCGCTGGCCAGTGCCGTTAGCTCGATTTCATCCAGCGCGCGCAGGTCGGCCGGTGAATCAATGCGAGTCAGCAGGGGCAGATTGGCGGTGGATTCCATAACCGGATGTACAGCAAAGAGGCGCGAATTATCTGCGCTTAGCGCTCCGCTGGCAAGCAAAAACAGCAATTTGCCGGTTGTTTGGCGTGAGTTCTGGACAGTCTGGCAGACTATTCCAGCAGCCTGCTAGTTCGAACGGCCAACGATGTAGTTGGACAACCAGCGTAACGGGGCAGCACGCCCATCCAGGCAGGCCAGACTGTCGATAGCCGCCTGATGCAGCTCACGGGCGCGTTCACGGGCGCCGGACAGGCCCAGCAGAGACGGGTAAGTGGGTTTGTTCAGTGCCCTGTCGGCGCCGGCCTGTTTACCCAGTTGTTCGGTGTTGCCGGTGACATCCAGAATGTCGTCCCGGACCTGGAACGCAAGGCCGATATATTTGCCATAGTGGTCCAGGGCTTGCACCTGTTTTTCCGGCGCGCTTTCGGTACACAGGGTTCCCAGCAGTACCGATGCCCGTATCAGGGCACCGGTTTTATGGATGTGCATATCTTCCAGCTCGGCAATATCGAGCTGTTTGCCGACCGCCGTCAGGTCAAGGGACTGGCCACCGGCCATACCGCGTGAACCGGATGCCAGTGCCAGTCGTTCAATCATGTGCAGACGCTGCTCGGTCGTAACCGTGCCCATAGGCTCGTGTGCCAGCAGGGCAAAGGCCAGCGTCTGCAGGGCGTCGCCTGCGAGAATCGCTTGGGCTTCGCCAAATGCTTTGTGACACGCCGGTTTGCCGCGTCGCAGGTCATCATCGTCCATGGCCGGCAAATCATCGTGGACCAGTGAATAGGCGTGCATGCACTCGACCGCGCAGGCGGCGACATCCAGCGCCTGGTCAGGTGCGCCCAGGGCGCGACCGGCCGCGTATACCAGCAACGGACGAATACGTTTGCCACCACCCAGCACGGCATAACGCATGGCCTTGTGCAGTTGGGTGGGGAGGGTGGATTCTGCCGGCAGAAACTGCTGCAGCGCCTTTTCCACGCGCTGCTGGCAATATTCCGCAAACTCGCCCGGTTCAGGGTGATTCAGTGTCACTGTCAAACGGCTCCAGCGTTTCCTGACCGCTTTTCTTCAGCAGGATCTGGACCTTTTGCTCTGCGTCTTTCAACGCCTGCTGGCAGGATCGCGTCAACTGGACACCGCGTTCGAATTGCTGCAGCGATTCGTCGAGGCTAAGGTCGCCCTGCTCCATTTTCTCCACCAGCGCTTCGAGTTCCGCCAGGGCGGTTTCAAAGTCGGGTTTTTTCGGACTGCGTTTGGGCACATCCACTCTCCGGTATTCGAGCCGGGTAAGTTACAATTGACTCCCGGGCAGGTCAAATACGAAGTGTATACTCCCCGTGGCAGGGATAGTGATTGACAGCCTGCGAGCACTGAGCTAGATTTCGAGCCCTGTTTAGACTAAGTCTAAATCATGGCAGCTGCTTTTTTACCCACCCGTTAGGAGGTCATAAAATATGGATCTGAAAGGAAGTAAAACCGAAGACAATCTGAAAGCCGCATTTGCCGGCGAATCCCAGGCCAACCGTCGCTACCTGTATTTTGCAGCCAAGGCCGACGTAGAGGGTTATAACGACGTGGCGGCGGTATTTCGTTCCACCGCGGAAGGTGAGACCGGTCACGCCCACGGCCACCTGGAGTATCTGGAAGCTGTTGGTGACCCGGCTACAGGTCTGCCGATTGGTGCTACCGCGGATAATCTGAAGGCTGCAATCGCCGGTGAAACCCACGAGTACACCGACATGTACCCGGGTATGGCCAAGGCTGCCCGCGAAGAGGATTTCGACGAAATCGCTGACTGGTTTGAGACCCTGGCCAAGGCCGAACGCTCACACGCCAACCGTTTCCAGAAAGCGCTGGACGTCCTGGACGACTAGTCTTCGATTTTTGCGGTTTGCGGAGAAAACTGTAGGAGCGGCCTCCCTGGCCGCGAAAGGTTGGTGCTCCGCCGACCCTGTTCGCGGCCAGGGAGGCCGCTCCTACAGCCTGGTACCCTGCCAGTTTGGTGCTGGCTTATTTATTAAACTTTGCTCTTCACGCTTGGCGTGGGGGGAAGCAATATCAGCAGGGAGAAGCCAATGCCCGCTCGCGAAGGCAGTCTGGAAGCACCAACCCGTCATCCACTGGACTGGAAAAATCCGGATTTCTACGATGAAGCCTCCCTGATGAACGAGCTGGAGCGGGTTTTCGATATCTGCCACGGTTGTCGTCGCTGTTTCAATCTGTGTAATGCGTTTCCGACCCTGTTTGATGCGATTGACGATTCGCCCACCATGGAACTGGATGGAGTTGATAAGCGCGTGTACTGGGAGGTGGTCGACCATTGCTACCTGTGCGACATGTGTTATATGACCAAGTGTCCGTATGTGCCGCCACACGAGTGGAACGTAGACTTCCCGCACCTCATGCTGCGCGCCAAGGCTGTAAGACATAGTCAGGGCAAGATACGAACGCGTGACCGTATCCTGAGCTCAACTGATACGGTTGGCAGGCTGGCCGGAATACCGGTGGTGTCTGCTGTTGTAAACACGGTCAATAAGACGCGCGCTGGCCGGCGCGTGGTTGAAGAACTGTTCGAAGTACACCCCGATGCACACCTTCCCGACTATCACAGCCGAACCCTGCGCCGCCGCCTGGACGGTTCGCGTAACAAAAACGCCACGGCGGGTTCTCAAGCCGGGCCAACGCAGGGCAAAGTGGCGTTGTTCACCACCTGTTACGGAAATTACAACGAACCGGAACTCGGGGAAGACCTGATCGCTGTCTTTGAGCACAATGACATCCCGGTACGCCTGGTGGATAGCGAGCGCTGTTGCGGTATGCCGAAACTGGAACTGGGTGATCTGGAGGCGGTAGCAAAGGCAAAAGAGTTCAACATTCCGCGCCTTGCCGCATTAGTGGACAGCGGCTGGGATATCGTTGCGCCGGTACCTTCCTGTGTGCTGATGTTCAAGCAGGAACTGCCGTTGATGTTCCCGGATGACGCGGATGTGGCTAAGGTGCGTGATGCAATCTATGACCCGTTTGAATATCTTGCCATCCGTCACCGGCACGAAAAGCTGAAAACAGATTTCAAAAACAGTCTCGGCGAAATCAGTTACCACGTGGCCTGTCATCTGCGCGTACAGAATATTGGTATGAAAACCCGTGACGTGTTGCAACTGGTACCGGATACCAGGGTGGAGGCGATTGAACGCTGTTCCGGGCATGACGGTACCTATGCAGTGAAAAAAGAATTTCACGCAGTGTCCATGAAAATCTGCAAGCCCGTTACCAGGAGGGTGCTGAAGTCTAACGCTGACCATTTTTGCAGCGACTGCCCGATGGCCGGGCACCAGATCGCGAACGGCCTGGACGATGGCCGGCAGCCCGAGCACCCGCTCAAACTGCTGCGTATGGCCTACGGCATCTGATATGGAGTTATATGCACATGGAAAAACTCTCGCGTTCTGATCTTTTCAGCCTGGAACAGTACTCTGAAGCCCGGCCGGAGTTCCGCGCCCAGGTGATGGCGCATAAAAAGAACCGGCGCGTTCCACTGGGAGAGATTGCAGCGCTGTACTTCGAAGACCGCCTGACCATGCACTACCAGGTTCAGGAAATGCTACGTGCAGAACGTATCTTTGAGGCTGAAGGCATCCAGGAAGAGCTGGATGCCTATAATCCACTGATTCCTGATGGCGGCAACCTGAAAGCGACTTTCATGATCGAAATACCGGATGAAGACGAGCGGCGCAAGGCGCTGGTCGAACTGAAAGGGATCGAGGACGACACCTGGGTGCGGGTCGACGGCTTCGAGCCGGTATTTGCTATTTCCGATGAAGACATGGAACGCGAAAACGAGGTGAAAACCTCGGCGGTGCATTTCATGCGCTTTCAGCTCACGCCCGATATGGTGGCTGCAGCCAGGACTGGCGCTGCATTGGGGATTGGTATCAGCCACAGGAACTATACACGGCAGCTTGAGCCGCTGCCCGTGAATATCCGCGATTCACTGGTTCGCGACCTGGAATAGATGTGTAGTTGCCCAGGTTCCGGAGACCCTGGTGCGGGAGAACTACAGCTTGAAATGAGCGACCAGTTGTTGCATGCCTGCCGCAAGGCGTGCCAGTTCGTCGCTGGCGCTGGCCGTTTGTGTGGCGCCATCGGCGGTTTTGCCGGCAACCTGGTGGATATTCGTCACGTTACGGTCTATCTCCTGGGCAACCGCGCTTTGTTCTTCAGCAGCTGTGGCAATCTGGGTGTTCATGTTGTTAATGACATCCACCGCCTTGGTGATGCGTTTCAGTGCATCGGCCGCCTGTTCCGCCTTGCCCACACTCTCGTTTGCCCAGTCGCGTCCCTTCAGCATGACTTCGACCGCGTCATGTGAACCACTTTGCAGCTGCTCGATCATTTTCTGTATTTCCTGGGTCGATTCCTGGGTGCGGTTCGCCAGCGAGCGCACCTCATCGGCGACCACGGCGAACCCGCGTCCCTGTTCACCGGCACGGGCAGCTTCTATGGCAGCGTTCAGTGCCAGCAGGTTGGTCTGTTCCGCGATACCGCGTATGACATCGAGTATGCTGCTGATACTTTCGCTGTCGCTTTCGAGTTGCTGAATCACTGTTGAGGCGTTATCCACCTCGCTGGCCAGCGATTTGATTGCATGCGTGGTTTCGGAAACCACCTGTTTGCCCTGTTGTGCTTCCTCATCCGCCCGGTTCGCTTCGTCCGCTGCGCTGGTCGCGTTTCTGGCTACTTCCTGTACGGTAGCGGTCATCTCGTTCATTGCTGTGGCGGCCAGCTCTGTTTCTGCCTGCTGTTGCTTGACGCCGCTGCTGGTTTCCGAAGTAATTACCGATAATTCCTCGGCGGCACTGGCCAGCTGGGTGGAAGTGCTGAAGATGTTGCTGACATCGCGGCGCATATTTTCAATAAGCTCTATCAATGCTTCACCCAGCGTGTGAAATTCTTTTAGTCCCTTGCTGTTTACCTGCACCGTTAAATCACCTTTTGCGCACTTGAGCAGGTTGTCAACCAGGCCGCGAACCGGCACAAACAGGTAACGGTTGAACAAAAGCAATGCAATGCCGAGGCCTATAATCGTCAAGACAGCATAGGAAGCAAGTACCATCCAGCCGGTACTGTTAACGTCTGTGTATAACTGCGTCAGGTCCTCGAGCAGCGAAATTAGCAATACCGGTGTTCCGTCTGTCGCACGGAGCTGGTAGTCGACCCGAATATGGCTTGCGCTGTTATCCCGCCATTGTTCACTGTGATAGCGGTTAGTGCCGTCCGGCAGCGATATGCTGAGTGGTGCGAGTATCATTTCCTCAACAGCGTTCAGGTTATGAGCCGGATCGACAACAACTTCCATGTAGCCCAGCAGACGCAAACCTCCCACCGGCACGAGTACCGAGTATGCGGGCCCCGCAGATGAGATCCACAGCGCGTTCTGTGTCTTCAGACGGTCCGGGCCGGAACGTTTCTTTGCCTGCTCAAGCAGCGCAGCTGTCATCCCGGTTTCTGCAGGTACATGTGTACCCGTGTTGCTCGCGGCGACCAGATTGAAATCAAGGTCGTAGGTTCGCAGCTGCAGTAGCTCGACCATGCCGGCGGTGACGAAGCGCTGACTGAATTGACCGTTCAGCAGTTCCTGTATGGTGGATTTTGCTTCCTGGCCGTCGGGATTACCTAACAGGCTCTGGAAAGCGGGACGGAATGCCTTGTCTTTCTGGGCTGAACGACCCAGGTCGACAGCCAGTTTTTCAAGATCGGACAGGGTCTGACGTGCCGATATCTCCAGTACGCGGGAAAGCGTCTTGGTCTGGGAAATAATCGCAGCATCCCTGTATTGGGGGATGGAAATCGCTGAAAGCAGCATCGTTGTGGCGCCCAGAAACAGCAGAATGCCGGTAGTTAATACCCTGATGGACAGCTTCTCAACACGCATCTTTTCATCCCTGTCAATATCTTCATCTGTGGTAACGGGAGGGGGCGGAATATGCGCCCCCTCCCGGCCGCTTTAAATTTACTTGGTTACCGGGTAACCCTTGTCCATCCATTCTTCCCACCCACCACGAAACCAGTAGATGTTGGTATAGCCCCAGTCGACTGCATTTTTTGCAGATTTGACGCTGCGCCCGCATTTCACACCGTTGCAGTAAAATATTACGGGTGTAGCTTTGCCGGGCAGGTGAGAGGCAAGGGACTGTTCCGTGGTATCTGTATCGGGAAGGCCAATGGAGCCTTCGATATAACCTTTCTCGCGGTCACTGTTCTTACGTGCGTCGATAATGACCATATCCGGCTTGCTGGATAACATTTCTATGACTTCCTCGGCAGAAACCTTGGTGGTGCCATCAATAGTTTCCGCAACATCGGGTTTTTCAGCCAGAGCCGGCGATACCAGTGTTACCAGCCAGGCGGTGAAAAAAAAACGTATTAGTTTGTGCAACATGATGTTTCTCCTGGAATGTGCGTTCGAATCCATAGCGTCCATGAAAACCATAGTAAAATTAATGTCTAATCAACCGTCCTGGCTGACGGGGTAAACGGCACAACGGTAATGATCTTTAACCAGAGAACCGGACACCGCATTCGGCCTTCCGGTAAGCGGGCGCGGTCAAAGTCAGGGCGTCATAAGCCTGATATTAGTGCTATATAATTTTTGTAAAACAATATGTTATGCAGTTTATGGTAGGTCTCAAGAGACATCCGGCATTTGCAATGCGCTTCCGGTGTCCCCATGTATTAGCAAGCGAAGGGCACCAATCGGTGTTCGGTAAAGAATCAAGGAGGCGTGAAATGTCTTTGGTACGTTATGAGCCGTGGAGTTTGTTGAATCAGTTACACGGTGAGGTTGACCGTGTGTTTAATACGCGTCTGGGCCGCTATGGAGAGGATAGCGACCAGCTGGTAAGCAGCAGCGACTGGGTGCCTGCCGTCGATATCAGGGAAGAGGACAGCCGCTACGTCATTCATGCGGATGTACCCGGCGTTGATCCGAAAGCTATCGAGATCAACATGGAAGATGGCGTATTGTCGATCAAGGGTGAACGTCATTCGGAAACCAGTGATGAACGTGAAGGCTACAAACGCGTAGAGCGCGTGCGCGGCAGTTTCTACCGTCGCTTCAGTATGCCGGATACGGCCAACGCAGAGGCGGTTACCGCCAAATCGAAAGATGGTGTTCTGGAGATCGTGATCCCGAAACAGGATAAGCTGCAGCCGAAACGTATTCAGGTTGAAAGCTGACGCTGGTCGGGGACAGAGTTCACGTCTGTCCCCGACGCCTTTAAGTCGCTACACTGTATGAAATAATCAGGGTGGTAGCGATGAGAAGCGCACATTTTATCCGGCTGTTCTGTTGCACCATCGGTTTAACAGTGCCCGGTGTTGTACCAGCAGAAGAGCCTATAAGCGATGGAGAACTGTACGGCGAAGAGTACACTCCAGGCTACGTTCTGCAGCCGGAAAGTGAAAAAATAAAAGAGGACGCTGTCATATTGCCATCCTGGCCATCTGAACAGAACCTGATCAGGGTTAACCTGTCGCTGGTGGATTTTCCGTATACTCTGCTGATCGACGAGAAGTCATTCTCTATCGGTAAAGACAGGATAATCCGCTACACTGCGATTTTACGGTCAGCCAATGGCGTGGATAACATGGCCTACGAAGGCATTTCGTGTAACGGCGATCAGGTTCAGCGCTATGCTTATGGCAGCCGCGGACAGTTCCGTCGGGTCCGTAAACCGGAATGGCGGTTTGTTCTCAACAAAGGCCAGGACCGCTACCGGCACGAATTGATCAAAAACTATTTCTGTCCGTTGCCCATGGGTGACCTCAAGCGTGAGCTGCTGGACAGGCTGAAGTCAGACACCCCTCCCGATAACCCTTGGTGATAGAACCCCGCGCGTGCTTTAGGTAGCATAGCGCGCTGATACCTTACTCTGAGTTCAACTCGCCATGGCCAGTAAATACGATGCGGCTTCGATCGAAGTGCTCAGCGGACTTGATCCGGTGCGCAAACGCCCCGGGATGTACACCGATACCACGCGTCCCAATCATCTCGCCCAGGAAGTGATCGACAATGGCGTCGATGAGGCTATTGCCGGCTATGCCAGCAAGATAGAAGTCACGGTATTCAAGGATGGATCCGTGCAGGTAAAGGATGACGGCCGGGGAATGCCGGTGGACGTTCACCCTGAAGAAGGGGTGTCCGGCGCAGAAGTGATCCTCACCCGGTTGCATGCCGGCGGCAAGTTCTCCGGTAAGAATTACCAGTTTGCAGGCGGCCTGCACGGTGTCGGTGTGTCGGTGGTAAATGCCCTGTCGAAGCAGCTCGAAGTCTGGGTGCGGCGCGGTGGCAAGGAATACAATCTCGCCTTCCGGAACGGCGAAAAAATCTCCGGTCTGGACGAGGTCGGCAAGGTCGGCAGGCAAAACACGGGCACTACCGTGCGGTTCTGGCCGGATCCTGTGTTTTTTGATTCGGCAAAAGTTTCGCTGGCGCGTCTGAAACACGTTCTGCGCGCCAAGGCGGTATTGTGTCCGGGCCTTGAGGTCCGACTGCTCGATGAGAAAAGCGGGGAAACGGAATCCTGGCACTATGAGGACGGCTTGCGCGATTACCTGGTCGATGCGCTGGGCGAGGTGACCTGTATTCCGGAAGAGCCGTTTGTAGGCAAGTTTGAAGGCAATTCGGAGGCCGCCGAGTGGGCGCTGGTGTGGTTGCCCGATAGCGGGGAACTGGTCACCGAAAGTTACGTGAACCTGATTCCGACTGCGCAGGGCGGTACCCATGTCAATGGTTTGCGCGGTGGGCTGACCGAAGCGATCCGGGAGTTCTGTGAGTTCCGCAGCCTGTTGCCACGTGGCATCAAGATTACCCCGGATGACGTCTGGGAGCGGTGTGCCTATATTCTGTCGGTCAAGCTCGCTGATCCCCAGTTCTCGGGCCAGACCAAGGAACGCCTTTCGTCGCGTGAGTGCGCGGCCTTTGTTTCCGGTGTGGTCAAGGATGCTTTCAGCCTGTGGCTGAACCAGCATACGGAAGCCGGTGAGCAGATCGCCGAGCTGGCGATCCAGAATGCCCAGAATCGTCAGCGTGCCGGGAAGAAAGTGGTGCGCAAGAAAGTGACCAGCGGGCCCGCCTTGCCGGGCAAGTTGGCTGACTGTGCCAGTAATGATTTGCAGCGCTCGGAGTTGTTCCTGGTGGAAGGGGATTCGGCCGGCGGTTCCGCAAAACAGGCGCGCGATCGCGAATATCAGGCCATCATGCCGTTGCGTGGCAAGATACTGAATACCTGGGAGGTCGATCCGGCCGAGGTGCTGGCGTCACAGACGGTGCACGATATAACCCTGGCGATTGGTGCTGATCCGGGTTCCGCCGACCTGAAGAAGCTCCGTTACGGCAAGATCTGCATTCTGGCCGATGCCGATTCCGATGGTGCACATATCGCCACCCTGCTGTGCGCGCTGTTCCTGCGCCATTTCCGGCCCCTGGTGGAAGCCGGGCACGTGTATGTTGCCATGCCGCCGCTGTATCGCATCGATGTCGGCAAGCAGGTGTTCTACGCGCTGGACGATGCTGAACAGAGAGGTATCCTGGATCGAATTGCTGCGGAAAAAATCAAAGGTAAGATCAACGTACAGCGCTTCAAGGGCCTGGGCGAAATGAATCCCATGCAACTGCGTGAAACAACTATTAATCCGGATACCCGCCGACTGGTCCAGTTAACGGTTCAGGCCGGTGATAACAGTCATAAAACTCTCGATCTGCTGCTCGCCAAAAACCGTTCCTCTGATCGCCGCAACTGGCTGGAGAAAAACGGCAACCTTGCCGATATATAGTCCAGGCAGTCGGCCACTATGCCGCTGCTGTATAACGTGCTGAAATTAATGCGGTAATTGCTCTACTCGGGGCAAGTGATCTGTAGCAGACACGGCAGGGGATTATGGGCGAAGTTGTAATCAAACATTTCAAGCGTTCTTCGGTCAAATCCAGCGACAAGGAACTGGTCATCGAGATCGTGGCGGAAAGTTCCGACACCGGACGCTTTCTGCAGCGTATGGAAGAATCACGCCTGACGCGGCCCTGCTTCCAGACCATCGACATGCGCGGCCGGGTGGCGGGTGAGTGCCGCCACTATGCCTTCAACGACCGGGTCCACTACCTGGACGATATTTCCTTCCAGATTTTTGAACAGGGATTAAGAGACAACAATGGTGTCTATACCGTCGGAACTTTCGAGGCCATTGTCGGTGGTGCCCATACTCTCCAGGCCAAAGAGACGGAGCGCATGGAGGCCGAACAGCGACGTAGCGAAATCGAGCAACGCCGCCTGGAACTGGCGCGTGCTGCGGCACGGGAGCGTGTCGGCGACGGGCAGGAAGAGGGTGCAAGTGAACGTGATCTGCCCGGCGCTCTGGTCGACAACCCTGAATTATTGCCGCTGGGCTATTTCCGCAAACGCGCGCATCCGCGAATGAAATATGCCTGTGCCGTGGTTCTGGAGCGCGGCAATATCAAGTCCACTGCCACCACCCGCGATATCTCGGTCTGTGGCACCCAGGTTCTGGTCAAGGGTCTCACCGCCTTGCGACCGGAACAGGAGGTGATGGTTTCCTGGCCGGGGTTGAAGGATGAAGCGGGTAAGGTGAACGTGACCCGTATTCCATACCGGGTTGTTACCAGTGAAGAGCGCGACACCGAGACTCTCCTGTGTCTGCGTCGACCGGATCTTAAGGCGCCGGCTGGTTTTACCGGCCTTATGGAAGAGCTTGTCGAGCGCTACCAGAACAGATACAAACTGGACGTTGATGACGAATACCAGTCCATCCTGAGTTGGTATTACGAGCGCTGTTACGCGCAAAGCACAAGCCAGATTCCTTTTTTCGTCGAGCAGGATAAAGAGGGTCTGTGCGCGCAGGCAGTTGCAATGAGTGAAGGTAACTCGCACCTGGCGCGATTTTTCTGTACCGACGAGGATAATTACAATTTTACTCCGCTGTGTCTGCCCCGGCGTCTGCAGCATCTGGAGCAGAACCAGTCGTTCATTATGGCGATGTTCCGCCGGCGTGGCGATCAGGATCAGTGTATGCGCATACACTCTGCGGCTGACTTCGAATATACCTCACCCGGAGCTTTTCAGGATATGTTGCGCTATACGATGGAACAGTCGGAACACTGTATCGTCAAGGTGCATGTGGGCCAGGTTCCGGCAGTTGCTGTTGCGGCCACCAAGGTGGATGAAGTCTCCCAGCGCCTGCAGTATAAGTCCGAGGCACAGATGGGCGAGTTGCGGGAGCGTCTGGAAAAGCTGCGCTATGTGGGATATATCGTTGACGTCACGCAGGACTTCCAGCTATTGAAGGGTGATTCGGGTGCACGAAGCACCAGTCTGGTGGCCTGGGTGGGTACGGAATGCCGTAGTCTCGAAGACGGCGCGGTCAAGGAAAAAGCGCCGCTCTCTGCTGAACAGTTGCGACCCGAGCTGATACGTTTCGGTTACGTAGAGCGGCGCCGGGAGGACCGCTACCTGGCAGAAACAAATATTGATGTGCGCATTGGCAACAGGGCCTTTGAGGGTACTTCAAAAGATATTTCCACGCGTGGTATGCGTATCCAGTTACAGGAATGCGTGGATGTCAAGCAGGGCGCGACCGTTAAGATCGGTCTTGTGTCGCTGCAGCAGAAGAAATCTGCAACCAACCTGATGGATATTCCCTATCGCGTGGTTCATGCTCTTGGCGGGGACGAGGGCACGGTGCTGATGCTGGAGCGCATTCTGGGCGGCAAGCGGGAAGGGCTCAAGGAATTCTTTGTCGAACTGATTACCAAGAACCAGCACAAGCTCGGCGTCGATATCGGCGATATCTGGGGTGCAACTGCATCACGGGTCTACGAGGCGTTGTTGGCAGCCAATACGCCGGCCATCCCGTTTTTCCTGGCGCGCAATACCGAAGGCGGCGCCCACCTTCAGTTCGTGGGTGTACCTGAGGTGGAAAGTCCGCTGGTCAACTATTTCTCCGACGCCAACGGCGTGGATTTCCGCTGTCTGAACGAACGCCGTGTTGTTTCAGCGCTGTATGACGCCGTACAGATACTGCTGCGGCAGAGCAGGAACGCCAGCGACAACCCCACACCGTTTGAACTCGAGATGTACTTGTACAAGGAACTCGATGAGTTGACAGGAGAATTCTTTATTCATGCTGCGACCGAACTGGATTTTGCTACGGATGCCCGGCGTGAGGCTTTTCTGATGAAGCTGACCGAATATGCTGACTGGCGTTGTATCAAGATTGTGTCGGCGTTCACCCAGCCGCTGGATGAAAAGGCGCTGGACAAAATGATCGACTCGGTGCGCTCCCAGTCAAAACACCGTGCTATCAAGCTGTCCGATCTTGCGCATTCGCTGGTGGGGTACGGCGAAATGATCGATATTACCGACGAATGGGCATCACTGCGTGCTGTCGGTAGCGCCGGCTAAGCGCTGTCCGGGCCTGTCGAAAAGAAACTTCACTCCGATTCCTGCGGCCAGTTACAATAGCCCCCGTTTTGTCACAGACACGGAACGGGCATGGCCAGCGATACCACCCTTGAAAATATAGAAACACTTCCACTCCACACCTTTACCGAAAAAGCGTATCTGGACTATTCCATGTACGTGATACTCGATCGTGCCCTGCCGCACATCGGCGACGGGCTGAAGCCGGTGCAAAGGCGCATTGTTTACGCCATGTCCGAACTGGGCCTGTCGGCACGTGCAAAATTCAAAAAATCCGCGCGTACCATAGGTGATGTGCTGGGCAAGTTTCATCCGCACGGTGATTCGGCCTGTTACGAGGCTATGGTGCACATGGCACAGGGCTTCGCGTTTCGCTACCCGCTGGTCGACGGGCAGGGTAACTGGGGGTCTGCGGACGATCCCAAATCATTTGCCGCTATGCGCTACACCGAAGCACGCCTGACGCCATTTGCAGATGTGCTGTTGGCCGAGTTGGGCCAGGGTACCGTTGACTGGGCGCCCAATTTTGACGGGACGCTGCAGGAACCGCTGTTGTTGCCGGCACGCCTGCCGGTTGTGCTGCTCAACGGTGCGACCGGTATTGCGGTGGGTATGGCGACGGACATTCCCCCGCACAATCTGAATGAAGCATCGAGCGCAGCCATTCACCTGCTGGACCACCCAAAGGCGACAGTCGATGAACTGTGTGAACACATACAGGGCCCGGATTACCCAACCGGCGGGGAGATCATCACGCCGCGCGAAGACCTGGTGAATGCATACAGGACAGGGAGCGGCAGTGTGCGTATCCGGGCCTGCTACGAGCTGGAGAGCGATGACATTGTGGTGACAGAGCTGCCCTACCAGGTCTCCGGTAACAGGATACTGGAACAGATCGCCGGGCAGATGGCGGCCAAAAAGCTGCCTATGGTGGCTGATCTGCGCGACGAGTCCGATCATGAAAACCCGACCCGCCTGGTGATTGTACCACGCTCCAGCCGTGTCGAAGTGGACGCGTTGATGTCGCACCTGTTTGCAACCACAGACCTGGAACGCAGCTACCGCGTTAATATCAATATCATCGGTCTGAATGGCCGCCCGGCAGTCAAGGATC
>Ga0316187_10000911_pt1 | contig 24547 bp, 22 predicted proteins | sample CroRivburrow1_MG_FD_204927 | JGI IMG/M metagenome (GOLD analysis project Ga0316187, IMG submission 204927) | Coastal sediment microbial communities from Maine, United States - Cross River worm burrow 1 | ecosystem: Environmental > Aquatic > Marine > Coastal > Sediment | place: USA: Maine...
ATGCCGATGGGTTGCTTGTTCTCTTCGATTGCGGCAAACAAACGACCGTTATAGGCGGATGCCATAACCACTTCGCCGTCTGCCAGCAGCTGACCGGGTTGCGCACCTTTGGTCCACCACACGACCTGGTCCTTGATGGTATCCAGTTTCTTAAAGGCACGATCTACACCTGCTTCTGTATCCAGTACGTCATAGACATCTTCTGCGGGAACGCCATCGGCGATCAACGCCCATTCCAGGTTACCCATCGGGTGTTTCTGCAGTGAGCGCTTGCCCGGAAATTTTTTCAGGTCAAACACGTCGTGGATAGTTTTGGGCGGATTTTTTAATATATCAGTGCGGTATCCAAAGGTTGTCGAGAAGACAATCTGTGGTATGAAACACGGTGAAACTTTGCCGGACGCGCCAAAGTCATCCTTTGCCGAGGTGCCGTCTGGCGCAGGCAGGAAGTCCTTGTCGTAATCAAATTCGACCAGCAGGCCTTCGTCGCACAGACCGATCGCCACATCGGGTTCCACGTCGACCAGATCCCAGGTTACATTACCGGCTTCTACCTGAGCACGAAGCTTGGCCGCTGCTTCCGCTGATGAATCGTCGTTAACTATTTTGATGTTAGGGTTCATGGCCATATACGGGTCATGATAAGCGAGTTGCTGACTCTTGGTATAAGCGCCGCCCCACGATACGACAACCATTTGGGTCTCGGCTGAAGCGGTTGTGATACCCGCTGAACCAACCGCAATCGCAGTTGCCAGCATGGTGTGTTTTAGAACGTTATTCATATATATTTTCCTCGGTCGTTAAATACTATTTTAATTTTCTAGTTATGAAGCGCCTGATCCGCTAGGAATTCGGCGCTTGCCTACTAAGTCATACACCCTGACCACACGGAACCTAGTCCGTCGGATCCAGCGCACGACAATCTTCTGTGGACCAACCTATTTTTACCGTGCCACCTTTGGCAACCTGGGGATGGGCCGTAGAATTCGGAATTTTTACAATAAAGTCATCACGCCCGCAAACCTGCATGCGGGTGCGAATGTGGTCGCCCAGATAAATCAATTCCAGCGCTTTTGCCTCGAAGTTATTCTCATACTTGCCCGGTTCAGGGTTGACTTCGACTCGTTCTGGACGCAGCGACATCGTCGTACGCTTGCCTTCACCGGCAATGTTGACCTGCTTGGCGATAATTTCAGATCCGTCGTCGGCCTTAACCTTGCAGGTTTCACCATTGGCGCTGGTGACGGTTCCCAGCAAACGATTGTTATCGCCGATAAAATCTGCGACGAAAGCATTGGAGGGTTTCTCGTACAGTTCATCGGGAGGCGCCAGCTGTTGCACGACCCCATCGTCAAATACCGCGACGCGATTTGACATGGTCAGGGCTTCACTTTGATCATGTGTCACGTACAAAACCGTAACCTGCAGAGTTTCGTGTATGTGCTTGATCTCGTATTGCATCTGTTCACGCAGGTTTTTATCCAGCGCACCCAGTGGCTCATCCATCAGTACCACGTCCGGGTCAAACACCAGCGCACGCGCGACGGCGACCCGTTGTGCCTGACCACCGGATAGCTGCCCTGGACGACGGTTGGCAAATTCACCAAGCTGCACCATGTTGAGCGCTTTGGTAACCTTTGTCTCACGCTCTGATTTACCCATGCCGCGCACTTCCAGTGGGAAAGCAAGATTTTCACCCACTGTCATGTGCGGGAAAAGCGCGTAGTTCTGAAACACCATGCCGATACCACGTTTATGAGGCGGTGTCCGATTGATGGGTTGTCCAGCAAGATAAATCTCGCCACTGGTGGCTGGCTCAAAACCTGCGAGCATCATTAAACAGGTTGTTTTTCCCGAGCCCGAGGGGCCGAGCATGGTTAAGAATTCTCCTCGTTCCATATCCAGATTGAAGTCCTTGACGACGAGAGATTCGCCATCATAACTTTTTTGGACATTTTCGAAGCGAACCAGAACGTCGGTCGCAGATGGCATAGTATTTTTTTATGTTTTATGTTTAGAGCGAGAAACCGTAGCGCATCTAATTTTTGAAGTCAATTCCAAACTAGGGGACGCCTGTTAACGCCGAGTCCGTATTCTCAACGATGCGTCGGGGTTTCGCGAGGGTAGGCGCCGACGATGAAAATGATGCGGACCAGGGTCACCGGGGGGGCGTAGAAATGCACTTGAAGGCGCAATGCACAATTGGCACAGCACTACAGGAGTTTTTCGGCCCGGCCCGATTTCGCGCAAGTTTCGGATGCAATTTCACCGTTGGATTGAGCCACCATAACTGCCCCCTTCCGGTTCAAGCTTGTTTGCAAATGAGATCGAGGTTTCTGCAACAAACCGGTTGAGCGCCAGTTTCACCGACAATTGAAGTGCGACCAAGGGTCTGTGACAGTCCAGTCACGGAATTTGGAAGAATAAGATGCACAAAGAACACCATGCCGGGCTGTATTATTACCGGGTTATCCTCGTATATCATCGGCCAGTCCATCCAGTTGGGCCCGTAGCAGGCACCAAGCGAATAGCCAAAAGCATGGAATCGATCCTCGCTGTAACCAGCGCTGCCCAGCAAGCGGGCACCGGCCTCGTAGACCTCGCCTATCGAACGACCGGGCCTTAGCGCCGCTTCGCAAGCAAGCAAGGTATCTCTGCAGGCTGTATGTCTTGCATAGTGTTCCGGGTCCGCTTCACCGATCACAATCGTCTGCATTGCAACCGCATGGTAGTGCCTGAAAACGCCTGCATATTCGAGGGTAAGCTGATCTTGCGGGTCGAGTGTTCGCCGCCCCGAGTGATAACGTACCAGCTGGGCGTAGGGCCCGGAACCGACAATAAATTCGCAGGCCGGATAGTCACCGTCACCGGCGAGCACCGCTGCCTGCATCGCTGCCAGAATGGTGGCCTCACTCGCCCCGGGTTCAGCCAGGCGTATTGCCTCCTCGAGCGCGGCATCAGCGAGAGCACCGGCACGGCGCACATATTCAAGTTCAGCGGCCGATTTAACCACCCGTTGACGTGTCACGAGATAGGACGCATCGATAAGGCTGACGACGCCATCCAGACTTGCGTGCAGCTTTTTGCTGTTGGCCGCCGTGAGGCCGTAAGACTCAAGTTCGACCCCCAGTTTGCTGGCAGACAACCCTTTGGATACCAGCAGGTCGCGTAAATCCTGCGACGGGTTGGCATCCTGGTGATCCCGCCAGATATGGATTTCATCAATGACACTGGTTTGCCGCGCCTGGAGCAGGTCCGGCCTGCGGGTCAGCAGGAACATTGACCCGTCGACGCCCAGGTAAAGACATTGAAAGAAGACATAACCGATGGTGTCGTATCCTGTCAGGTAATACATGCTTTCCTGGCGGAACATCAGCAAGCCATCGAGGCCCTCGTGCTCCAGGTTGGCTATCGTAACTGCGCGCCGGGCAGCCAGTTCGTCTGTTTCAAAATGTATTTTCATGGCCAGTGCCTACAAATTCCTTATCGGGCATTATGGAGCAGAGGCTTGCCCGGATCTAACAGATTATTATGAATTTTGTCGTAGTACGGTCGTAACATATGCCCGTTGGGGCGCCAGGAGTTGCGGGCACGGATTCGGTGGCGGCCTTGTTCGGCGACCAGCCAGGCCAAACCGAAGGTGTCGATATGGATTACCAGTGATTGCTATCCGGGGGCCTGCTGCAATCGGCAAAACTTATCACCGTCGATGGAAAGATGGCGATCTTCGCCGCGCTCGTCAAAGCCGTGACGACGGTAAAAGCGTTCGGCAGCCTGATTATGACCATGCACCATCAAATCCAGATAGCAGGCGTGCCATTGTTGTGCGGCGCTGATTGCCACCTGCCGCAACAACCGGGAACCCAGGCCGGCATCCCGGCAATCACTCGATATCCACAGGTCCTGCAGGTAAACCCCTGGCTGACCACGCGTGGTTGAAAATAGCGGAAAGAATAGCGCGAGACCTACATTTTCCTGTTGCCGTGAAGCAATGAGGCAGCGAAACAGGGGATTGGTACCGAAACCGTGGTCGCGAATATCCTCGAGGCGGCATTTAAAGCTATCACTATCGCCCAGTTCCCGGGCAAGCTGGACCAACATGGCCAGTATGACATCGCAGTCTGCTGCGACCGCCTGTCGAATCTCGATATCATCCGTCATTAAACGCTGACCATAGATTTCAATCCCGGCTGTATTTATCCAGTCCGCACCAGTCGGCGATAAACAGTGCAATCGACTGGGTTACCCGGCGCACGGATTCCAGTTTGACACGTTCATTGAAGCCGTGAATAGACTCGGCGGTCGGGCCGTAGACCAGTGCAGGAATATCCGCATAGAGACCGAAGAAACGCGCATCGGTAGTTGCCGTTATCGGCATGGATTGCAACTCGTCCCCGGTGACCCGGTGATGCGCCCGTTCGAGAATTGCCTGCGCCTGGTGCGCTTCGGGCCTGTCGTGATCGGCGAAGGAATAGCCCTCCGCGAGAAAGCCATGATAAGAAATTTCCGGCGGATTATCGCGTAAATAGGGATCCTCCCTGGCAGCCTCCCGTATACAGCTTTCGATTTCACGGCGCGCGGCGTCGATATCCTGCCCGGGATAAATACCCATGCGTACATCGAAGCAACACCAGGCGGGCACGCTCGACGGCCAGTCGCCGCCCTCGATACGGCCTATATTCAGGTTGAGTGGGTGCTCGACATGGGCAAAGCGCGCATGCCTGTGTTCAGCGGCATTCCAGCCTTCCTCGAGCCGCCTCAACGCAGCGATCAGCGGAATCGCCGCCTCGATCGCGTTGACGCCACTTGAGGTCTGCATCGCGTGCACCGGGGTTCCCCTCAGGTAAACCTGCAGCCAGATAATGCCAACCTGGGAAGTCACCAGCTTCTCATCAAACGGCTCAGGGATCAGCGCGGCATCCGCGCGGTAGCCGCGTTGCAGGCAGGCGAGCGCACCATTGCCGGTACATTCTTCCTCGACTACCGACTGGAAGAAAACATCTGCTGCGGGTTGAAGTCCTGCGTCCCGCAGCGCATCCAACGCGTACAGATTGGCGACCAGGCCGGCTTTCATGTCACCGACGCCACGGCCATACATCCAGCCATCGTCACAGTAAGGTTCAAACGGCGGTCGCTGCCACATATCCAGTGGGCCCACCGGCACCACGTCGATATGACCGTTGAGGATTAGCGACTTGCCATTTTTCGAGCGACCGTGATGAGTGGCCACCACGTTCAGAGCCTCGTCATAGTTACCCAGTACCGGGGAAAACCCGGGCAAACTGGCGATATCGTCGACTTTGATTTCCCACAGGTCGGTGCTATAGCCGCGTTCTCGCAGCTGCTCATCGACAAGCTTCTGGGCGGACTGTTCCGCGCCTCGTATTGACGCATGGCGCGAAATTTCGGCGAGAAAATCCGTTTGTTCATTAAAGCGGCGATCGACCGCATCCATGATGCGGCGACCGGTTTCCTTATCCATAGTTTCGTGCCCCAGGAGTCTGTCGAACTAAGGATAAATCTACTGCGGAAAATGTATTTTGGCCAGATTTTCCTATCCGATTCGTTGAATATGAGTCGCTATGTCCAAAACATTCGCCACGCTCATGGGGCAGGCCCTTCGCCTCATTCGATAGAAAAATCTGACTCAAAACGCCTTTCCCTCGCTACGATTACCCAAGTCTGACAGACTCCTAAAAAGTTGGTAATTCATTATCCGCTACCTGTAACGGGGCCTCGGTTGCCGCAAGTACTTCGTCGAGCGAAATGCCCTGCGCAATTTCGCGCAGCATCAAACCTTGCGCATCGACATCAATAACCGCCAGGTCAGTATAGATCCGGTTGACGCAGGCAGACGCGGTAATCGGCAGGCGGCACTCGCGTACGATTTTGGAGTGCCCCTGCTTGTCGAGGTGGGTCATCATGATGACGACCCGGCGCGCCTTTTGCGCGAGTTCCATGGCGCCGCCGACGCCCGGAGTGAACAGCCCCGGGATCATCCAGTTGGCCAGGTCACCGTTCATTGCGACTTCGAATGCGCCGAGGATAGTCAGGTCGAGTCGGCCAGCGCGCACCATTGCGAAGGAGACGGCGCTGTCAAAAAAAGCCGTCCCCGGCTGAATCGACACATAGCTACCGCCAGCATCGATCAGGTTGCGGTCGGCCTGCTCATAGGTGACGCTGGGACCTACACCGGCGATGCCGTTTTCGGAATGCAGGCAAACAGACAGATCGCGGTCCACGTGATCGATCACGCGGGTCGGCAAGCCGATCCCGAGGTTGACCGTCATGCCCGCCTCGATTTCTCGGGCGACGCGCCGAATCATGCGCTGCTTAGCGTCGGATGACACCATAGTCCTCCGTCAGCCCGGGCAGTTCGACGAGCCGGTCAACAAATGGCGCAGGCGTGTGTATCGCTTCTGGCGACAGGCCTCCGGGAGCGGTCAAATTTTCGGTTTCGGCGATAACATGCTTCGCGGCCATCGCCATCAGCGGGTTGAAATTTTGCGCAGCCGCTGCGTATAGCAAATTACCAAGGGGATCGGCATGCGCAGCGTGGATCAGTGCGAAATCGGCCCGCAGCGGTTTTTCCAGCAATAACTTCCGGCCGTCAATTTCAAAGCGAGGTTTATCCTGCGCCAAGGTCGTATCGATACCAATGTCGGTGAGGAAGCCGAACAATCCGGCACCGGCATTACGGATACGCTCGGCCAATATACCCTGGGGGCACAATTCCACCTCGAGGCGACCTTCATTCATCAGTTTGATGGCGTTGGAATTGAGCCCGATGTGCGACACGATCAGCTTCTTCACCTGGTTACCCAACAATAAACGGTCGACACCCATTCCATTCTCATTGGCGTCGTTCTTGATCAGAGTGAGACCTTTTGGACCCTGGCGCACAAGCTCATCGAGGAGGCAAAAGGGTGTGCCCGGCACACCAAAACCACCAATCATGATCGTGGCACCATCGCCTATAACTGCAATAGCTGCTTCGATATCGACGATTTTGTCAGTCATCCTGGCTATGCTGTCGGCAGGTCGAGCGCGCTTGCCAGATCGTCGAGGCTTGCCGCGAGTTTCTCTATAATCTCGACGATCTGATCAGTCGTCACGATGAGCGGTGGGCACACCAGGAAATGATCGCCTGCAAGGCCATCGCGGGTGCGGCGTGAATAGATGATCAGGCCGCGTTCGTAAGCCAGGTTGACCAGTTTGTCGTAGGCGTTTAGTTCCGCCGCTAACGGTGTCATGCCATCGCGCTCTGAGACCAGCTCAAAAGCGAGCAACAGCCCCTTACCGCGTACATCGCCAATAAATGGATATGCCTGCATCAGGGCGTTCAGTTCCTGCTGCAGTAAATCGCCCATCTTGACAGCGTTTTCGAGCAGGCCCTGGGTTTCGATTTCGTTGATGACCGCGAGGCCGGCGGAGCAGGCGAGGGGATTTCCGGCATAGGTAAAACCATGGGCAAAACCGCCGGCGTCGAGCACTGCTTCAACGATGCGCTCATGTGCGATCATCGCACCCAGGGGCATGTAACCCGCACCAAAACCCTTTGAGATTGCAATAAGGTCAGGAGCACCGTCCCAATGTTCGGAGGCAAAAAAGCGCCCCGTGCGTCCGCCACCGCTCATGACTTCGTCGTGGATCAGGAGCACCCCGTAACGGTCACAGATTTCTCTGATACGGCGCATGTAATCCTGCGGTGGCACCAGTGCTCCGGTCGATGCACCGCCCACCGGCTCAACCACGAATGCCAGCACCGACTCGGGCCCTTCAGCCTGAATTTTCGCCTCCAGCATGTCGGCGTAATGATGGCCCGTGAGCGGATCCTGCGGATCAAGTCCATCGAGGTAGGCGCGTGGTGCCGGTATCTTCGGCATCGCCTGCATCATCGGCGCGAATGGCGCGGTCAACGGGGTATACCCGGTGATCGCCAGAGCCCCCAGCGTGCAACCATGGTAGCTTGGCTGACGCGAAATTATCTTCCAGCGTTGCGCTTCCCCGATGGCTAGCGCGTATTGCCGTGACAGTTTTAGCGTGCTTTCCACCGCCTCGGAACCACCGGAAACGAAAAATATCCGGTCGAGGCCAGCGGGGCTAAGCTCGGCGAGCTTGTCCGCCAGCTGTTCCGAAGCCTCGGTTTCGAAGTGTAAGCGGTAGCCAAACGTGGATTTTTCCATTTGTCGCCGCATCGCGGCCAGTACATTTGGATTCGAGTGACCGATATTGCTGACCATCGCACCCGAAGATCCATCGATATAACGCTTACCGGATTTATCCCACATATAGATGCCTTGCGCTCGATCCAGCACCGGGCGGCGCGAGCGTGACTGATAGAATAAGCGGCTTGGTTTAGTCATTTATCACCCGATTACAGAATTTATTGGCGCAAATGTGCGGGGCTGATTAGCGGCTGCGAAACCGCTTGATCCGGCGCAGTAATTATTTTTCGAAGCTCAGGTGTTGCTTGAGTCAATTACGTTGCTCCACGTGCTGGTTTATGGCCGAGGTCGGCCTGCTACTGAGCGCATTGGTTGCGATCCGCAGAAAACAGATGGCCAACCCTGCGGTTAATGCCCCTGTTGTGAACCAACCACCGGGTGATGATCACGCCCGGATCACGGAGTATAAAGACCCATTTTTCAGATAACAAGTTACCAGGCCAACTGGAAAATCAAGCGAGAAAGAGTATTCTGGCGCCGGAGGTTATTTTTATGTACCGATTTAAATTTGTGCCCCGGCTGCTCCTTATTCTGGCCTGGTTATCCACAGCACCACTTCATGCATCATTGTCAAACGGCCTCGATGAGGAGGTGTTACCCAAGCCTGGAACGGACCTGCTGCCGCAGGACGTCGTTAGAATAGTCGTAAATGCCCTCGCCAATAACGACAGGCCGTTTGCCGATGCCGGCATCGCAACGACCTTCGCATTCGCCTCGCCGGCCAACAAGGTCAATACCGGACCGCTGCAGAAATTTACGCAAATGATCCGCACCCCGACCTACGGCATCATGATCGACCATGTCGAGCATGAATTCAGCGAAGTCGTGCTGATGGGCAACACGGCTTATCAGATGGTGCAGATTGGCGCCAGCAACGGTGCCGAGGTCATTTTTGCGTTTCGCCTGAGTCAGCAAGTTGGTGGTGAGTTCGACGGCATGTGGATGACAGACGCCGTCTGGCCGGTCGCAACAGGCGATATCCCCGAACAGGCTTTTTAATACGCAAGAGCCCCGAGGTTAATTGGTGTCAGGGACGTGTCGGTGAAATTAATCCAGGTGCAGTGATTGTGCGTATTCTCAGGAGAATATTAATATGAGCCAGGTCAAGCAGCAGCTGCGCCAGATCAGGCAGCATATGTCATCAGGGAGGCTATTATGAAAATCACCTTATTTGCTCTGTCGTGCCTGGCACTCGTTTCCTGTGCCACGGGCTACACCCCGAGAATGTTTTACAGCAATATCGAGGTCGTCAATCATAGCGGTGAAACGATCAGTAATCTGGAGGTACAGATCGGTGCGGATGGACGTATTCTGCGTTGCGACACGGTGACCAAAAACAGGATTTGCTACGAACGCTTCGGCCGGCGCCATTATCCCCGTCAAACCATCGATCTGAGTTGGCAGGACAGTGCCGGCAAGATGCAATCGCGACAACTGGAGCCGTCGGTACCGGTAACCTTGTCGCCGGCAGTGCCGATGCGTATCTTGCTGGAAATCAACGCGGACGGCTCGGTTGAAGTCGAGTTCCGCGAAGATAATGTCAGAGTTCGCGCGTCACTGTTGCATAGCCTGAGACTTGCCGCCTGACAGACGTGGTCATGGACCGGATGAGCGCGTGGCATTCTTTTGCTTAAATGTCAGCAATAAACGGAGCGTTTGCGCCGGTGGATCGCAATAACATGGTGATCAGTTTCCCATTAGCGGAGTATGATGAAAACCATGTCAAATCGAACCGACCAGACCCTGGGTAAATTCGTCGAGCTGGCGCGTTATATTGCCGCCCAGGCAGACCAGACCCTGACCCTCGACACCCTGGCGCGACGGGTACAACTGTCACCTTCGCACATGCAGCGGGTGTTCAAGTCGATGTTCGGCGTATCGCCGAAAAAATTCCAGCAGGCCGCGCGCAGCGAACGTTTCAAGGCAGCGTTACGTGAGGGTTCCGATATTACCAATGCGATCTACGCGGCGGGCTACGGTTCCAGTAGCCGGGTGTATGAGCAAGCCATGCACGGTATCGGCATGACGCCGAAGCGTTATCGCGCCGGAGGGCGGGGTGAAACCCTGACCTATGCCTGTCGCGACACTGTGCTCGGCCCGATCATGATGGCGGCCACCGATCGCGGTGTCTGCTTCGCGCAGTTCGGCAGCGACAGTGAGAGCTTGCTGGCGCGCCTGCGTGACGAGTTTCCACGGGCCGAATTACTGGCATACCAGGGCCAGGCCGGGCCGCAGCTCGATCGCTGGATTGACGCGCTCAATGCCTACATCCAGAACAGGCAGCCACGCCCTGAAATACCGCTCGATTTACAGGGAACCGCGTTCCAGATCAAGGTCTGGGAATTCCTGTTAAGCCTCGAGGATGGTGACGTCATCAGTTATGCGGAACTGGCGCGGGGAATAGAAAAACCCCGTGCCGTACGTGCCGCCGCGTCCGCCTGTGGCGCCAATCGTATCGCGGTGCTGGTACCCTGCCATCGCATACTGCGCGCTGACGGTGGACTGGGCGGATATCGCTGGGGCCTCGAACGCAAACGCACGCTGCTCGACGCCGAGCGGGCGCGCAAGGCCGGGGGGCGAACACAATAGCTACCGCCATTCCCTCGAATACTGTTGATGCCAGTCTTGCGCGGTGGGACAGACGCTCGGCCTGCTGGCGCGGCTGAACCTTATGCTCAGCGAAATTTTCGATATAGTCGCACCGGTTTTCATTGTCGTCGCTGCGGGTTATGCCGCCGTCAAGGGTAGGATTTTTACGGACGAGCACGTCGACCAGCTGATGCGATTCGCCATCCAGTTTGCGATTCCCTGCCTGCTGTTTCGCGCCACTTCAACCATAGACCTCGCGGTCGCGTTTGACTGGCGTTTGCTGCTCTCATACTACGCCGCTGCGATCGGTAGTTTCGCCCTGGCTTACCTTATCGTCCGCAAGCTGTTCAAGCGCCGCCCAGGCGAAGCGGTCGGCATCGCCTTCGGCGCGCTGTTTTCCAACCTGGTGTTGCTGGGCCTGCCGATTTCGGAGCGCGCGTGGGGTGTCGAAGGCATGGCGCCGAGCTTTGCGCTGGTGTCGCTGAATGCGCCGATCTGTTACCTGGTGGGGATCACCACGATGGAGTTGCTGCGCGCGGATGGACGCTCCGCCCTCGATACTTCGCGTGTCGTCGTCAATGCGATATTCCGCAACAGCCTGATGATCGGCATAGCGCTTGGCTTTCTGGTCAATTTCAGCGGCCTGACATTGCCGATACCCCTGATCGGTGCGATCGACCTGCTGGCGCGCGCGTCATTGCCGGTTGCGCTGTTTGCCCTCGGTGGCTTGCTGACTCGCTACCGGCTTTCTCGGTCGCTCGGCGAAGCCGGGGTGATTTCGTTGCTGTCGCTGATCATACAGCCGGCGCTGACCTGGCTGCTGGCCTGGCAATTGCAGCTACCCGATGCGACCACCCGCAGCATCGTACTGATGTCGGCCGCGGCTCCCGGATTAAACGCCTATTTGTTTGCCGCCATGTACAACCGTGGCCAGGACAGCGCCGCGAGTTCTGTGTTGCTGTCCACCTTGCTGTCGGTGTTCACCATCAGCGGCTGGTTGATCCTGTTGTAATTGGCGAAGTGGTCGGCGGCGATACCGACGCCTGTGCTCGCGAAATTACGCAGGCATAATACTTGATTCAATAAATTTTCAGGATTCTGGGTGGGCGATCAGGAATCAGTACTGTGTCCCCATAACTTTAATATTGCGGTAACAGAAATTTATAGATGGCCATGATTTCCTCGTCGCCATGGCCATCGGTAATGTCCTTGCTAAACATCGCCTAACACCCTGTCGTCAATGTGGAATTTCGGTGGCGCAACCGCGGCTGTGGCAGCGGATGCGACAGCCTTCGGCGATCGTTCCATGCCTTACATGCTTTCGATCGACTCGGTGTGGAGCGACGCGGCCGATGACGACGTCAATATCGACTGGACCCGCAGTTTCTGGGAACGCATGCGCAGTCATTCGTATCACGGTCGCATGTACCTCAATTTTCCAGGTCAGGGCGAAGAGGGGGAGAAAATCCTGCAGGACACTTTCGGCGCCAATTATGCGCGACTGCGGGAAATCAAGCGTAAGTACGATCCAGATAATCGCTTTCGTTTTAACCAGAACCTGAAACCTGCTTGAAGATAGCCGGCATGCGGCAGCTGTCCGCGGCTAGCGGTTAACCTGCATCCAGCCGGCGCAACGGATAATCAGGCGACAATAATATCGCCGGCCGCGGCGAGGGTTTCGATTTCGTCGTCGCTGTAACCGAATTCGCCGAGGATCTCACGCGTGTGCTCGCCGAGTTGCGGCGCGGCGCGCGCAATACGCGTCGGCGTTTGCGAAAATTTTACCGGTGAACCCAGCGCGCGGGTGGGCCCGATGCGGCTGTGCTCGACCTCGACGACCATGTCGCGCGCGATGACCTGCGGGTCCGCGAGCATTTCGCCGATCGACAGCACCGGGCTCGCCGGTACACCGACAGCTTCGAGTCGGCCGAGCCATTCGGCGGTATTGCGTTGTTGAAAACGCTCACCCAGTATCTCGACCAGCGCGGGCAGGTTTTGCATGCGCAGTGCGTTGTCGGTAAAGCGCGCGTCGGCCGCGAGTTCGGGCATCTCGATGACTTCGACCAGGCGCAGCCAGTTGGCCTGGTTGGCTGCACCGACATTGATCCAGCCATCCGCCGTTTGCAGCGCCTGGTAAGGCGCTGCCATTGGATGTGCCGAGCCGATGGCCTGTGGCGACACCCCGGTGGCCAGGAAAATGGCGGATACCCAGGCGGTATTGACGATGCTGGCTTCGAGCAGCGAGGTATCGACGAGTTGGCCGACACCGGTCTTGAGGCGGTGAATATAAGCGGCCAGTATACCCATCGCCGCGAGCATGCCGGCGCTGATATCGCCGACCGGTACACCGGCCTTGATCGGTGGACGCCCGGCGCCTTCGCCGGTCACGCTCATCAATCCAGACATGCCCTGGGCGATCAGGTCGAATCCGGCGCGGTCGGCGTAGGGCCCGGTGCGGCCGAAACCGGTAATCTGGCAGTAAATGAGACCCGGGTTGCGTGCGCACAGGGTCTCGTATCCAAGCCCGAGCCGCTCCATGGTGCCGACCCGGTAATTTTCGATGACGACGTCGGCGGAGTCCAGCAGCCGGCGCAGCACGTCTCGGCCGGCAGCGGTTTTGAGGTTGATCGCGCTGCCTCGCTTGTTGCGGTTGAGAATCATGAATGCGGCCGACTCGCCATCGATTTCCGGCGGCACCATGCGTCGCGTATCGTCGCCGCCCGGCACTTTTTCGACCTTGATGACATCGGCACCCATGTCCGCCAGCAATTGCCCGCAGACCGGGCCGGCCATGATGTGCGCGAGTTCGATAACCTTTAATCCGGCCAGGGGGCCATAGGCAGACATGTTTACCGGCCCTTGAACACGGGCTTCGTCTTGGCCAGGAACGAGGTGTAGCCAGTTTGAAAGTCCTCGGTGTCGTAACACTGGTAACTTTCATCCATCTCCGCCTGGGTGAACGGCGCCGGATCACCGAGCCGGCGCATGAATTGCTTGTGCCAGCGCGCCACCAACGGTGCGCCGGCAGCGATCCGTCGCGCGCTGGCGTAAGCCTCGTCGATAACCTGGTCGTCGGCGACGACGCGCGTCACCAGGCCTTTCTGCAGCGCCTCGGCGGCGTCGAAGACGCGCCCCTCGAGCAGAATTTCAAGCGTCACGGCCTTGCCGACGAGACTGTACAGCCCCTGGATTTCGCGCAGGCCCGCGCATAGTCCGAGGCGGTTGATGGGGATGCCGAAACGACTCGATTCGCCACAGATGCGCAGGTCGCAAAGGCTTGCGATCTCGAGGCCGCCACCGACACAAATTCCCTGCACCAGGGCGACCAGGGGATGGCGACAGTCGCCGAGAGCCGCCAGCGTGGCGTGATGGATTTCGCCGTACTCCCTGGCGTTGCGGCTATTGGATCGAGCGTCCTTGAACTCGGAGATATCGTTGCCGGGCGCGAATGATTTATCGCCGGCGCCACGTAACAGGATACAGCGCAGGCTGTCATCCGCCGACAGGCTGCGTATGGTATCGCCCAGCTGCTGCCACATCGGTTTGATCAGCGCATTCAGTTTTTCGGGCCGGTTGAGGATAACGGTGGCGATGTCCTGATCGCGTTCGAGCAAAATGAGTTCGGCACTCATGGACGGGATCTCCCTGTGTGATTAGCGATAAAAGTATTCGACCAGCGCCATCGGGATAGCCGGGATGTAGGTCACCATCATCAGCATCGCGAACAACACGCCGACGAAATAAATATTGACCTTGCTCACCTCCCAGATGTCCGCCCTGGCGACCGAGCAGGCGGTCACCAGCACGCTCGCGACCGGGGGTGTCTGCTGGCCGATGCCGAGGTTCAGCGTCACGATGATGCCGAAGTGCACCGGGTCGATGCCGACCTGGTGCACCAGCGGCATGACGATCGGTACTACCCGGATAATCGCGGCTGCCGAATGCAGGAACAGCCCGACGACGAGGAAAAACAGGTTGAGCAGGGCGAGCACGACGTACTTGTTCTGGGTGAATTCACCGATACCGCGCGACAGCGTCTGCGGCACCTGGGCCTCGGTCAGGTACTCACCGATCAGCACCGATGCCGCGACCAGCAGCATCACTACCGCGGTCTGCACGCTGCCGTCGATCATCGCCTGTTTTAAATGCGGCCAGTCCAGTTCGCGGTAGATCAGGCCGATCAGCATGGCCGCGACGACCGCGAGCCCGGCGCCCTCGGTCGCGGTGACGAAGCCACCGAAAATGCCGCCCAGAATGATGACCGGCAGGGTAAAAGCCAGTGCCGCGTCCTTGAATGTCGCAACTACCTGGCTGACTTTGAAGACTTCTTCAACCGGGTAGTTGTAGTGCACCGCAAAGCGGTGCGCGACGACCATCATCAGGAAGCCGCCGAGCACACCGGGCACGATGCCAGCGACAAACAGTTGCACCACCGAACTTTGCGCCATCACCGCATACAGGATCATCGGGATCGATGGCGGAATGATGACCGCAAGCGTCGCCGAAGACGACGTCACCGCCGCGGCGAACGCTGCCGGGTAACCCTTTTGCTTCATCGATGGAATCAGGATCGAGCCCAGCGCGGCAACGTCGGCGACGGCCGAGCCGGAAATTTCGGCGAAGAATAGCGAGGTGCCGATGTTAACCATCGCCAGGCCGCCCTTGACGAAGCCGAAAATCGCCGATGCGAACGCGATCAGGCGCCTCGAGATACCGGTTGAATTCATGATCGCGCCGGCGAGGATAAACAGCGGGATCGCGATCAGCGGGAAATTGGTGGCGCCATCCATCATCACCAGGGCGACGTTCGGCAACACGTCGATTCCATGTGCGTAGACCATGGCAGCGCTGGCGACCACCGCCAGCGCGATGGCGATCGGTATGTTGATCAGCACCAGTACCAGCAGGCCGAGGAACATGAACAAAATGATCATCAGGGGCGCTCCACCGGGCTACTCATGGCGCTGGTACTCGGCCTGGCCAGTCGCCTCGCGCCAGATCTGCGGCAGGTTCAGGAGTTCCGCGATCACGAACAGGATCGCACCGATCGGAATTACCGACTGGGTAAACTGGGTGCCGACCCAGGGCAGGCTGATCAGGGCATCGCCCTCGAGAATGACCAGCACCACATAGCCGTACCAGGCCAGCATCAGGAAAAAGCCGATGATGATACTTTCGGCGACGATAACCAGCGGCATGCGTAAGCCCGGTGGCATTGCCGCAATGGCGCTCGGCACGCCGATATGGGCACGCTTCAACGCCGCCAGCGAGGCGCCGAAGTAGGTCAGCCAGGCGAGTTGTACCGAGGCGACCTCGTCGTACCAGGAGAGCGCTTCCCCCGACCAGCGGTAAATAACCGCGACCACGACGACCGACGCCAGGCTGATCATGAGCAACACCGTGATGGTCTCCAGCAGGCGCTCGAACAGGGCACGCGCCATGTCGATTTTATTCACTGAAACGCCGTCCAAGTCAGTTTTTAAGAGTGGGCACAGAAAGCCTGCCCCGCGGCAACGGGGCAGGCTATGGACAGACTAGTTGGCAAGTCCGAGAGCCTTGTCGATCAGCGCCTTGCCGCCCGGTACGCTGGCACCGAATTCCTCGTAAATTGGCTTGCTCGCCTTGATAAAGGCATCCTTGTCCGCGTCATTGACCTGGATACCGCCCTGCTTGAGTTCAGCCAGCAGGTCGACTTCCATTTTGGCCGCGGTTTCATAGACATAGGCCTGGGTATCCTGCGCGGCGCTCACCAGGATCTTCTGCACATCGGCGGGCAGCTTTTTCCAGTAAACGGTACTGACCGTTACATAGGCCGGCGTATAGACATGGCCGGTCATCGATAGATACTTTTGTACTTCCTGGAATTTGCCGCTGGCAATCTGTGCCAGGGGGTTCTCCTGGCCATCGAAGGTCCCGGTCTGCAGTGCGACGAACACTTCAGAGAAAGACAGCGGTGCCGGGTTGGCGCCATAGGCCTTGAACATTTTCACGCGCCAGACGGATTTCGGGGTGCGCAGTTTCAGGTCCTGCAGGTCTTCGGGCTTGTAGATAGGCAGCTTGTTGTTAGTGATGTTGCGGAAGCCGTTCTCCCACACCGCCAGTATCTTGTAGCCCTTCGCTTCCAGGATGGGTTCCAGCGTTGGCCACACGATCTCTTTCTCGATACGCGCCATGTGCGCCCGGTCTTTAACCAGGTAAGGCATGTCGAAGAGTCCGAATTCGTCCGCAACCGAAGCCATCACCGACGAGGGTAGTGCGAAATTTATCGTACCGAGCTTGAGCTTTTTTAATAACTCCTTGTCTTTGCCTAGCTGGCTCGAGCCATAGACAGTGACGTTTGCCTTGTCGCCCAGCATGGCATTCGCGCGCCTGGCGAATTCATTGGCGGAGGCCTCGAATAGTGACCCCGGCTTGCCGACGTGACCGAATTTGAGTTCAAGTGGAGCTGCGAATGCCGACGATATTGTCATCAGGCAGAGCAGCAGCGCGGTAATGGTGATTCCTGGTTTATTCATGGTTGTGCCCCTCTAGTTTTAGTGTCGTTATTGTTGTCGGTTTACTGATTCCTGGTCCGCTTCCCTGCGTACTTCCTGGCCGCATTCGAGCGGCTCTATGAATTATCTGCAACCGCCCCAAATTAGGGATTATCCGCCAAATAGTCAAGCGCGGCATTGATACCGCCCTTGTGAAACGGGATCCCGGCGCCGATTAGTCCCATTTCGACACCACTCAAGGTACCGGCCAGCATCAGGTCGTTGAAGTCGCCGAGGTGGCCGATGCGAAATACGCGGCCCTGAACCTTGCCGAGGCCGGTGCCGAGCGACATGTTATAGCGCTCCAGGATCAGTTGGCGCAGCTGGTCGGCATCGTGCCCGTCGGGAAGCAGGATCGCAGTCAACGAGCCACTGTATTCGTCTGGATTCTGACACAGTATTTCGAGCCCCCAGGCGCGTACCGCGCGCCGGGTCGCCTCGGCGTGGCGCTGGTGGCGGGCGAAAACACTGTCGAGGCCCTGTTCGTCGAGTAGCATCTTGAGTGATTCGCGTAACGCGTACAGCAGGTTGGTTGCCGGGGTATAGGGAAAATAACCGGTCTGGTTCGACTTGATCATCGCCTGCCAGTTCCAGTAGGAGCAAGGCAGGGTCGAGGTCTCTGTCGCCGCCAGCGCCTTTGCGCTGATCGCGTTGAAACTGAGCCCGGGTGGCAACATCAGGCCTTTTTGCGAGCCACCGACGGTGACGTCGACCTGCCATTCGTCGTGGCGATAATCGATTGAACCCAGCGACGAGATGGTGTCGACCATGAACAACGCAGGGTGTCCGCAGCTGTCGATGGCGTTGCGGATTTCGGCAATGCGACTGGTTACGCCGGTCGAGGTTTCGTTGTGCACCACCATGACGGCCTTGATCTGGCCCTCGCTGTCGGCAGCGAGGCGTGCCGCAACCGCGTCGGGATCGACCCCGTGGCGCCAGTCGCCCTCGACGAAATCGACCTTGAGGCCGAGATCGGTGGCGATACCCTTCCACAGGGTGGCGAACTGGCCGGTTTCGAACATCAACACCCCGTCGCCCGGGGACAGTGTGTTGACTAACGCCGCTTCCCAGGCGCCGGTCCCGGATGCGGGAAAAATGACCACGTCGGCCGCGGTTTTAAAAACCTGCTTCATGCCGTCGAGGACGTCACGGGTCAGTTGTGCGAACTCGGGACCGCGGTGATCCATGGTCGGCATGTCCATCGCGCGTAACACGCGATCGGGGACGTTGCTCGGTCCTGGTATCTGCAGGAAATGACGCCCGGCGGGATTAGACATAGGAGTGCTCCTCGGCATGATTATGTTGGTTCAGGGCAGGAATCGTGCCTGAGCACGCTGGCTAGTGCAAGTACCGCCTGCGTGGCAACACCTCGTGCTGCGGGGGAATGGACGCATATAAAATTTAAGCGTTACTGCCAGCTGTTTTTCTCTTATAGTCTCCGTTTTGCAGCAATCTGCAGGGCAATCTCTTGGTCGCAACTACCCGCTCACAAATCTCGCCCGGCGCAGGCCGGGCCCGCATCGGCGACAGCGCGCTGGCCGGCCGCTTGCGGCGGGAACTGGAAGGCGAGGTGCTGTTCGATGCTTTCAGTCGTGGGCGTTACAGCACCGATGCGTCGATTTACCAGATCGAGCCGATCGGCGTCGTGGTGCCGCGTCACCAGCAAGATGTGCTGTGCACACTGCAAATCGCGGCAGATGCCGGAATTCCGGTCCTGCCACGTGGCGGCGGTACCTCGCAGGTCGGGCAGACGGTCGGTACCGCGCTGGTCATGGATACCACCAAGTACCTCAACCAGATTGGCGAGTTCGATGCCGCGGAGCGCTCGATCTGGGTCGAGCCGGGGCTGGTGCTCGATCAACTCAACCGCTGGTTGAAGCCCCACGGCCTGTTCTACCCGGTCGACGTGTCGACCGGCAACCGGGCCACCCTTGGCGGCATGGCCGGCAACAATAGCTGCGGCGCGCGCTCGCTGCGCTACGGTAACATGGTGCACAACCTGTGCGGTATCGACGCGATTTTGGCCGATGGTACCGGCGCTCACTTCGGTGCCCTGAAAGATGCTGGCGAGCAGGGCCTGCCGGGCGAATTACTGCGAACCTTGACGGAACTGGGCCGGCGCGAGGCTGACGAAATTGAGCTGCGTTTTCCGAAGCTGCTACGCCGTGTCGGCGGTTATAACATCGATGAGCTGGTCGACGCGCAAACCGGCAATCTCGGCCGCCTGTTAGTCGGCTCCGAAGGTACGCTGGCGTTCTTTACGCGTTTGCAGCTCGATCTACAGCCGTTACCCGCCCACAAGGTGTTGGGGGTATGCCACTTCCCGACCTTTCACGATGCGATGGATTCGACGCAGCACATCGTCAAGCTGGATCCCGCCGCGGTGGAACTGGTGGATCGCACCATGATCGAGTTATCGCGCGAAATCCCGATGTTTCGCGCGACCGTGGACAGCATCGTGCGCGGTGAACCGGATGCCTTGCTGCTGGTTGAATTCGCCGGCGAAGATCACGCCGAGCAGGTGGCAAGGCTCAGGCAACTGGTCGAATTGATGGCGGATCTCGGTTTCGCCAATGCCGTGGTCGAGGTGCAGGACATTGCGGCTCAGGCCGCGATCTGGGAAGTGCGCAAGGCCGGCCTGAATATCATGATGTCGATGAAGGGCGACGGCAAACCGGTTTCCTTTGTCGAAGACTGCGCCGTACCGCTTGCCGACCTCGCGGAATACACCGATCGCCTGACCCGGGTATTTGAGAAACATGGCACCACCGGAACCTGGTATGCGCACGCCTCGGTAGGCTGCCTGCATGTGCGGCCGATCCTGAACATGAAGCAAGACGGTGCGCAAAAGATGCGTGCGATCATCGAGGAAACCCTCGACATCGTGCAGGAATACAAGGGTTCGCATTCCGGTGAACACGGTGACGGCCTGGCGCGCTCGGAATTCCATGAGCGCATGTTCGGCAGCCGTATGCTGCGGACCTTCGAGGCAGTCAAGGACGCCTTCGATCCGACCGGCCTGTTCAATCCCGGTAAGATCGTGCGCGCGCCGCGCATGGATGACCGCAGCCTGTTCCGCTTCGCGCCAGGCTATACGCTGAAACCGCTGGCGACGACCCTGGACTGGTCGGAATGGGGCGGGTTTGGCGCGGCCGTCGAAATGTGCAATAACAACGGCGCCTGCCGCAAGGCGAATGTGGGCGTGATGTGCCCGTCCTACCGGGTTACCGGAGACGAGCAACACCTGACACGCGGTCGCGCCAACAGCCTGCGGCTCGCGCTCAGCGGTCAGCTCGGCGCCGATGCGCTGTTCTCCGATGCGATGCGCGAAACCATGGATTTGTGCGTTGGTTGCAAGGGTTGCCGGCGTGAATGCCCGACGGGTATCGATATGGCAAAGATGAAGGTGGAATTTCTGCACCAGTATCACCAGCGCCACGGCCGTTCGCTCAAGGATCGCCTGGTCGCTTACCTGCCACGTTACGCGCCGCTCGCAACCCGCTTCGCTGCCGTTTTGAACCTGCGCGGGCGCGATGGCTGGCTGGCGCGCAGCGGCGAGAAGATGCTCGGCCTGAGCGCACGCCGCAGCCTGCCGCAATGGCGCTCGGACCCGTTTGACGACCACGTGCAGGCAGCTCCCGGCGCGGCCGCGACCCATGGCGAGGTGGTGTTGCTGGTCGATACCTTCAATCGATACTTCGAACCCGACAACGCTCGAGCCGCAAAGGCGGTGCTCGCCGCTGCCGGCTACCGCGTGTTGTCGGTACAGGCCAGTGACGGTGATCGCCCGTTGTGTTGCGGTCGCAGTTTTCTCGCCACCGGGATGGTCGATGAGGCGCGCAGCGAGGCGCGTCGCATGCTGGATGCGCTGCGCCCCCATGTCGAGCGCGGGATCCCGATTATCGGCCTGGAGCCGTCCTGCCTGCTGACCCTGCGCGACGAGTTCCACAGCATGATACCGGGCGACGAAACCCGGGCGCTTGCGGCGCAAGCGTTGCTGCTGGAAGAATTTCTCGCACGCGAGCAGCAGGCCGGCAGATTACGGCTGGCATTGAAGCCGTTGGCGGCGCGGCGCGCACTGGTCCACGGCCACTGCCACCAGAAGGCGTTTGCGACCATGGATGCGCTGCGGCAGACCCTGGCCCTGATTCCGCAGCTCGAAGTCGAGGTGATCGACTCCGGTTGCTGTGGCATGGCCGGCGCCTTCGGCTACGAAGCGGACCATTACGATTTGTCGATGAAGATGGCGGAACTCGACCTGTTGCCGGCGGTCCGCTCTGCCGCTGACGATACGCTGCTGGTTGCCAACGGCACCAGCTGTCGCCACCAGATCAAGGATGGAGCACAACGCACGGCGCGGCATATCGCCTGCGTATTGCAGGACGCGCTCGCCTGATTGTCAGCACCTCGCCGTCGCTTTATGGCCCCGCGACGAGTCGCGGTCTAGTCGACCAGGGTCCAGCTAAAGGAACCGATCTGATCGTTGTCTACCGCGATGACATCACCGCTGCCGAGCGCGCCGACACCAGATGGCGTGCCGGTAAATATCATGTCGCCTGGTCTCAATATCCAGATTTTACTGAGTTCGGCGATTAGCCTTTCGAAACTGAAGAGCATGTCGTCGGTGTTGCCGTCCTGCCTGAGTTGGCCGTTGACGCGGCAGCGGAAAGCGAGGTGTTTCAAATCCATCGTTACCGGATCATAAGGCAGAAATTCGCCCAGTGGCGCGCTCTGCTCAAACGCCTTGGCAGCGTCCCACGGCAAGCCTTTTTCCCTGGCTTTCTTTTGCAGGTCGCGCAGGGTCAGGTCGACACCCAGGGTAACCGCGTCGATATGGGAAAGCGCTTGCGTCTCATCGATGTCGCGTCCGGGTTTGCCGATACGCACCACCACTTCGACCTCGTAGTGGAGCAGTTTGCCGTGCCGTGGAAATTGAATTTTTTCGCCCGGGGCGACCAGGCAGGCGAGCGGACGCATGAAAACAACCGGTGATGTCGGCATCGGGTTACCGAGTTCGCGAATGTGGGCGACATAATTCTGGCCGATGCAAAATACCCGTGCCATGCTGTTATTGCTGTTCATCTGTGCTTCTCCGATATATATTTCGACGCCCTTTGCCAGGCGCCATGCGTCGCTGAATGGCGATGCACCAGTGCGGTGCTGAGCGGGCCGGTATTATAAGCACGAAAGCCCGGCATTTATGCAGGATTACGCATCCTGGCACAGTATGGGCGCGATTTGCGCAGGCCGATTGTGGCGGTCATAGTGGTTTGGTCCCGAGCATGTACAATCACGGCAAAGAGTTCGCGGCCAGCTCGGCCGGTGGCGGTTCGGGATTTCGGCCCGGATCAGGGTAATTTATGACAATGCGGGAACAGGAAACTGCAATTGATGCGAATTTCGAAATGAAGCAAGCGACGACACCGGTCGCCGGGGATCGCGCAGTAATGCGCAAGGCGTTGCTGGATGCCTTGTCGCTGCCGGCGTTTATCCTGTTTTTCACGATGATGGGATTTGGTTCGCTCGCCCGCAGCGCCGGTTTCGGTGCCGAAATGGCAGCAGTCGCGTCCCTGCTGATCTGGGGTTTGCCGGGGCAGTTGGCGATGGTCGAACTAACCCGTACCGGGCAGGGTCTGGTGGCGATCGTGTTTGCCTGTTCGCTCGCCAACGCGCGTTTTCTGCCGATGGTGGTTTCCTTCATGCCGACGCTGGCGCGTGAGCGTCCTGGTCTGCCGCGCATGCTGCTCGATGCGCAGTTGCTGTCAATCAATTCCTGGGCGGTGTGTATGCGTGAGTTTCCTCGCGTAGACGCAGCCTGGCGGCATCGTTATTACGTCACCTTCGCCAGCTCTATTTTGCTGGCGGCGGTGGCCGGCACCCTGCTCGGATATCACAGTGCAGTGCTACTGCCGCCGGCGTTGGTACTCGGACTGATTTTTGTCAGCCCGCTGTTTTTTGCGCTGGTATTGTCGGCGGTGCCGGGTCGTGCCGAGCGAATTTCGATGCTGCTGGGTTGTGCCACCATTCCCGTCGCGCACAGCCTGTGGCCGGAAATGGATTTATTGATCACCGGGGTGATCGGCGGTAGCGTCGGTTTTGCGTTAGGCCGGCGCTGGGAGCACGGCGATGGCAGCTGATTCTTTCTGGCTAATTGTGCTGGCCTGCGCTGCGGCGACCTTTGTGTGGCGCGCGCTGGGCGTGTTGGTGGCCCGGCGTATCGATGCCAATGGCGCTTTTTTCCGTTGGGTAACCTGTGTGTCCTATGCCATGGTCGCGGGGCTCATATTCCGCATGATCATACTGCCCGAGAGCGATCTTGCTGGCGTCTCCCTGCCGGTTCGCATTGCCGCGGTGGCGATTGCCTTCGGTGCCTATTTCCTGTTCAAGCGCCGCCTGGTCGCGGGTGTGCTGGCCGGTGGGGTGAGTCTTTCGGCGCTGGTGACCTGGCTGGGATAATGGTTAAACTGCCGGATCAGTTGCCGTTGGTTTATTCGTCTTGAAAAAGGCGCCGTAAATACTGCCGGCAAGGGTGACGAAGCCGGCCAGTATCAGGCCCAGTGCGATCGGGCGATCGAAAAAACCACTCCATTCGAAATGCAGCATCTGCATCGCCTGGGCAAAGGTTTGCTCGCCGATCTTGCCGAGGATCAGACCGAGCACTATGCCGGCCACCGAGTAGCCCGAACGCCGCAGGAAGAAGCCGATCACGCCTGCCAGGAACATGACGACTATGTCGATGGTCAGGCCACGGACCGCGTAGGCACCCACGGTAGCGAGCAGCAGGATCATTGGCGCGAGGAACTGGAACGGGATGCGCAATAGATTGATGATGGTCTTGGTTTCGAGATAGCCGACGAAAATGATCGAAATGTTGGCAAAGAACATCGCCGCGAAAACTACCCACACCAGGTCGGCGCTGTTGATAAACACCAGCGGCCCCGGTTCCATGTCGTGCATCTGGAATACGCCGACCATCATTGCGGTCAGTGCGCCACCTGGCAGGCCCAGGGCCAGCAGCGGGATCATCGCTGCGCCGGTCGCCGCATTGTTGGCGGTTTCGGAAGAGATCACGCCTTCGATATTGCCCTTGCCGAATGTCTCGGGCTTTTTCGACCAGCGCACCGCTTCGTTGTAACCCATGAAGGCTGCCAGCGTCGCACCGATGCCCGGCAGGACGCCGCAGAAAAAGCCGATAAT
>Ga0316187_10000912_pt1 | contig 24534 bp, 23 predicted proteins | sample CroRivburrow1_MG_FD_204927 | JGI IMG/M metagenome (GOLD analysis project Ga0316187, IMG submission 204927) | Coastal sediment microbial communities from Maine, United States - Cross River worm burrow 1 | ecosystem: Environmental > Aquatic > Marine > Coastal > Sediment | place: USA: Maine...
CCCGGGGAAATGCGGGGCCGGCGGCTGGACCAGGCACTGGCGGCGCTGGTCAGTGAGTATTCTCGCAGCCGCCTGCAGCAATGGATCCGCAGCGGCTATATCACGCTTGAAGGGCGCTTGCCGCAAGTCAGGGAAAAGGTCATGGGTGGTGAGATCGTCTGTATCAATGCGGTCATCGAAGAACAGACCGTCAACGAGGCCGAGCCCATCCCGCTGGATATTGTCTATGAAGATGCGGATCTGCTGGTGATCAACAAGCCGGCCGGGCTGGTGGTGCACCCGGCGGCCGGTAATCCGGCCGGGACCCTGCTGAATGCGCTGTTGCACCATGATGCTGAACAGGCCTGCCTGCCCCGGGCGGGTATTGTGCATCGCCTCGATAAAAGTACCAGTGGTTTGATGATGGTGGCCCGCAGTCTGACAGCCCACAAGTGGCTGGTTGATGCGTTGCAGGCACGCAAGGTCAAACGCGAGTATTTGGCGGTGGTAAACAGTGTGCTGACGGCCGGTGGTTGTATCGATGCCCCGATTGGCCGGCACCCGGTCGATCGCAAGCGCATGGCCGTGGTGAGCGGTGGCAAGGAGGCTGTAACGCACTACCGGGTGGAAGAGCGTTACCGGGCGCATACCCTGGTGCGCGTGCAACTGGAGACCGGGCGCACCCACCAGATACGCGTACATATGGCCTACCGGCATTATCCGATTGTCGGTGATCCTGTCTATGGCGGGCGTCTGCGGCTGCCGAAGTCTGCCGACGATCACATGATTGAAGTACTGTCGGGGTTCAGGCGGCAGGCGCTGCATGCGACACAATTGACACTCGAACATCCTGTGAGTGGCGAAACAATGAGCTGGTACGCCGATGTGCCGCCGGACATGGCTCAGTTGATTGAGGTGTTGCGACAGGATGCTGAACAAAGGTGATTGAAGACTGGATTGTGCCCGGCTGGCCGGCTGCTCCGCAGGTGCGTGCGGTGAGTACGACGCGTCACGGCGGTTTCAGCCGTGGACCCTATGCCAGCATGAATCCGGCGGCTCATGTGGGTGACGATCCGGCCACTGTGCTGGCCAATCGCAAGATGCTGCAGCAGGTGCTGCAATTGCCTGCTGAGCCACGCTGGTTACAGCAAGTCCATGGCACGACCGTGCTCGATGCCGGTGATCCCGTTGCAGCCGGTGAGGGTCCGGTTGCTGACGCCGCGTATTGTTCGCAGACGGGTGTTGTCTGTGTGGTGTTAACGGCCGATTGCCTGCCCATCCTGTTGTGTGATGTGGCCGGCCGGCATGTTGCGGCGCTGCACGCGGGGTGGCGCGGACTGGCAGCCGGGGTGATTGAGCAGACGATAGAGACAATGAAGCAACCCGGGGAGACCTTGCTGGCATGGCTTGGGCCGGCCATTGGTCCTGATGCCTACCAGGTGGGTGACGAGGTGCGTGATGTCTTCCTGGCACACAATAAGCGGGCGGCAGCTGCCTTCCAGCCCGGCCCCGATGGTAGCTGGATGGCAGACTTGTATCGGCTGGCCCGGCAACGGCTGGCTGAGCGGGGTGTTACCGCCATCTACGGCGGTCATGAGTGCAGTTTTACAGACTCGGAGCGCTTTTTTTCCTATCGGCGTGACGGCGTTACCGGCCGCATGTCGACACTTATCTGGCTGAACCCGTAATTATAAGCTTGAAGGCGTACTGCTATCGGTCATCTTATCAGTCTACGGGTGAGGTATGATGGCTGTCGCATGAATGCCCGGAATAACTGAATGCCCCTGATTGTCTGGATAATATTATTCTGCTTACTGGGTGGCCTGCTGAGCGTGCTGGCGGCGGCACTGTTTCTGGTGCTGCGCGAGTCCTTGCGTAATCATCTGTTGCCACACCTGGTGAGTTTTGCGACCGGCGCCTTGTTGGGTGCCGCGTTTCTTGGCCTGTTACCGCATGCGTTGGCATCTGTGGACAGCAGCGATACCCATGTGATTCCAATGGCGGTTCTACTGGGTTTGCTGGGTTTCTTTGTGCTGGAAAAACTCGTGCTGTGGCGTCATTGTCATGCTGATCATTGCGAGGTGCACGCGCCGGACCAGCAGAGTCGGGATCATTCAACCGGCACCATGATCCTGATCGGTGACGGCCTGCACAATTTTCTCGATGGCATCCTGATCGCGGCGGCCTTTCTCACCGATATTCACCTGGGCATTGTGACCAGCCTGGCCGTTGCTGCGCACGAAATACCACAGGAGGTGGGTGATTTTGCCGTGTTGTTGCACGGCGGTTTTTCCCGGGGACGTGCATTCACCTATAACGTACTGACCAGTCTGACGACTGTTTTCGGTGGTGTGCTGGCGTATTTTTCCCTGCAGCAAATGCAGGCGGCACTGCCCTATGTGCTCGCAATCGCGGCGTCGAGTTTTATCTATATTGCCGTTGCCGACTTGATTCCCACCCTGCACCAGCGGGTTGACGGCAAGGCCGCTGTCCAGCAGATGCTACTGATTGCCGCCGGCATCCTGGTGATTTATTCCGCGCATTCGACGTTGCACTAGTGTGGTATAGGGGGGGCGGACACTTGAAAGCCTCTGAATAAACCCCACCTATAGAGGTATATCCCTGTAGTCAATGGAGAGCAGTTCTGATGCGAATGGATAAAATGACAAGCAAGTTTCAACAGGCACTGGCGGATGCCCAGAGTCTGGCGGTTGGTCGCGACCATCAATTTATCGAGCCGGCGCATTTGATGATCGCCCTGCTGGACCAGGAAGGTGGTACCGTGCGTCACCTACTCGCACAGGCGGACGTGAATGTAAACCTGTTGCGTTCACAACTGGGCGAACAGCTGGACCACATTGCGCGGGTCGAGGGTGTTGCCGGTGACGTGCATATTTCCAATGATCTTGGGCGCTTGCTGAATGTTACTGACAAACTGGCTCAGCAGCACAAGGACAGTTACATCTCCAGTGAATTGTTTGTCCTTGCTGCACTTGAGGACAAGGGTGGCATTGGCGAGTTATTGCGCAAGGCAGGGGCCAGCAAGCACCTGCTCGAACAGGCCATCGAAAAGCTGCGTGGTGGCCAGCAGGTTGATGACCCAAACGCAGAAGACCAGCGCCAGGCACTTGAAAAATATACTATTGATGTTACCCAGCGGGCCGAGCAGGGCAAGCTGGACCCGGTCATCGGGCGTGATGACGAAATTCGCCGTACCATCCAGGTGCTGCAGCGCCGTACCAAGAACAACCCCGTGCTGATCGGCGCACCCGGCGTCGGCAAGACCGCCATCGTGGAAGGCCTTGCGCAGCGTATCGTGAATGGAGAAGTTCCTGAAGGTGTTAAGGGTAAGCGACTGTTATCGCTGGATATGGGCACCTTGATCGCCGGGGCAAAATTCCGCGGTGAATTCGAGGAGCGCCTTAAGGCTGTGCTCAATGATCTCTCCAAGCAGGAAGGACAGATCATCCTGTTCATCGACGAACTGCATACGATGGTCGGTGCCGGCAAGGCCGAGGGGGCCATGGATGCCGGTAACATGCTGAAGCCGGCACTGGCCCGGGGCGAGTTGCACTGTGTCGGTGCCACCACCCTGGATGAATACCGCCAGTACATCGAAAAGGATGCCGCACTGGAACGTCGCTTTCAGAAGGTGCTGGTGGACGAACCCAGTGTCGAGGATACCATTGCCATCTTGCGCGGACTCAAGGAACGCTACGAGATTCATCACGGGGTGGACATTACCGACCCCGCGATCGTTGCCGCGGCGACCCTGTCACACCGTTATATCACCGACCGGCAATTGCCGGACAAGGCGATTGACCTGGTGGATGAAGCCGCCAGCCGCATCCGTATGGAAATCGATTCCAAACCGGAGGTCATGGATAAACTGGAACGACGCCTGATCCAGCTGAAGATCGAGCGCGAGGCCCTGAAGAAGGAATTCGACGAGGCGTCGAAGAAGCGGCTCGAAATGTTACAGGATGAGATCGATGCGCTGGAGCGCGAGTTCTCCGACCTGGAGGAAATCTGGAAATCCGAAAAGGCCGCCGTGCACGGCACCAGTCATATCAAGGAGGAGTTGGAGCGTGCACGCACGGAGCTGGATATGGCGCACCGTGCCGGTGACCTGACGCGTGCCTCCGAACTGCAGTATGGCCGAATTCCTGAACTGGAGAAACGACTGCTGCAGGCTGACCAGGAGGAGTCGCAGGAGATGCAGTTGTTGCGTAATGAAGTCGGCGAGGAAGAAATTGCCGAGGTGGTCTCGAAATGGACCGGGATACCCGTGTCCAAGATGCTGGAAGGCGAGCGCGACAAGCTGCTGCGCATGGAAGAAAGCCTGCAAGCACGAGTGGTGGGACAAAGCGAGGCTGTGAAGGTGGTCTCGGACGCGATTCGTCGTTCACGTGCCGGCCTGTCGGATCCCAACCGGCCGAACGGCTCGTTCCTGTTCCTGGGGCCTACCGGTGTGGGTAAAACCGAACTGACCAAGTCGCTGGCCAACTTCCTGTTTGATACCGATGAGGCCATGGTGCGCATTGATATGTCCGAATTCATGGAGAAACATTCGGTTGCCCGCCTGATCGGGGCACCGCCCGGCTATGTCGGTTATGAAGAGGGTGGTTATCTCACCGAGGCGATACGCCGCAAACCCTATTCCGTGATTCTGCTGGATGAAGTCGAGAAGGCGCACCCGGATGTATTTAACGTGTTGTTGCAGGTGCTCGATGATGGCCGCCTGACGGATGGTCAGGGTCGAACGGTAGATTTTCGCAATACCGTGGTTGTGATGACGTCCAACCTGGGCAGCCAGATGATTCAGGAGATGGCCGGGGAAGAGAATTACGATGCCATGAAGGCCGCAGTTATGGAGGTGGTCGGCAGTCATTTCCGTCCCGAATTCATTAACCGTATTGATGATGTGGTGGTATTTCATCCGCTGGGCAGGGAGCAGATCCGTGCCATTGCCGGCCTGCAAGTCGGGATTCTGCAGCGCCGTCTGCAAGAGCGTGATGTGAGCCTGACGCTCACCGAGGCAGCGCTCGACCTGATCGGCACTGCCGGGTTTGATCCGGTATACGGTGCACGGCCCCTGAAACGTGCTATTCAGGCGCAACTGGAGAACCCGCTGGCCCAGGAGATCCTGGCCGGCCGCTTTGGTCCGGGTAGCCAGATAGAGGTGGATGTCAGGGACGGGCAGCTGGTGTTTGCAGAGGGGCAGGATGCCAGTGTCTCGGCTGCTTAAGCCGAAAGAATCGCGGATGCGATGCGCTCCTGCGGTATATCTAATGGGTGTAGAAGCGCTTCGCTAGCACGAATGGGGTTAGCCTACCTTATTTAGTACTTTGTCAAGCAAGCGGGTACTCAGTACCCGTTTCAGAAACCCAAATAGATAGGTCGGAAAGGTGACGTAATAACGTGCCCTGGGGTGACGACTCTCCAGGGCATGAATGACCTTCTTGAGAACGGCTTCCGGTGGCAGGGTGAACGGTACTACCGGGCCTTCCGTTTTCAGGCGGGTCTCCATGGCCAGGTACTTGTCGCGGTGGACACTGCTGTCGGGGATGATGTTTTCCTGGTAGGCCCGGAATGCATTCTCACGGAAGCGGCTGGTGACCGGGCCGGGTTCAAGCAGTGACACATGTATATCGGTACCCGTGAGTTCCAGGCGCAGGGTGTCGCTTAATCCTTCCAGTGCATATTTGCTGGCGTTGTATGCGCCACGATAGCGTAGTGCGACAAATCCCAGTACCGAACTGTTTTGAATAATGCGGCCATGTCCCTGGCGACGCATCACGGGCAGGAGCCGGTTGGTCAGCTCGTGCCAGCCGAACAGGTTGGTTTCAAACTGGGCCCGCAGAACGTCACGTGACAGGTCTTCGACGGCACCAGGCTGTCCATAGGCGCCGTTATTAAACAGGGCATCGAGGATGCCGTCGGTGCGCGAAAGAACCTCATCAACGGCAGCCGCAATTGACCCGGAATCTGCCAGGTCCAGCCGGAGGCTTTCGAGGCCCGCGGCAGCAAGCTGTTGAACATCGGTCTCCTTGCGGGCCGTTGCAAAGACCCGGTAGCCACGGGCCTTTAGACCCACGGCTACACATAAACCGATACCGGATGAGCAGCCAGTGATTAGAATGGATTTATTAAGCATGTGCTGTAAGTTATTGTTAATTATCCTTGTTGCTGCTGTTTTGCCTGGTGAGTTATGAGTGCAATATAAAACTCCCGATTCTCATTGGGCATTGAATTGGGCATTGAATATAAATGAAAAACGCTTGAATGGTGGGAACGCATTACTTAGTATCGCTGCACTCAATATCAATCTTATAAGAATTCGCTAATTCTGGAGGGGATCGGATGAATAATAAAGGGTTATTGGCTATTGCTGTATCGGCATGTCTGGTGATGCTGTCGCAGGGGGCGGTCGCGGCCAAGGGCTTTTCCTACAGCTATATCGAGGGTGGATACCAGGGCGTACGCGCCGACTCAATCGATGCCGATGGCCTGGCCGCAAATCTGTCTTACGGCGTCACGGATCACATCATGGTGCTTGCCGGCTATTCACACCTCTGGCAGGACAAGGCCGAAGGGTTCTCCAGCGTGGATGTCGATATTGACCGATTCACTATCGGTGGCGGTGGACATTACTCCATCACGGAACGCATTGACCTGGTGGGCTCCGTGGTTTATGTCAACGAGCAATCTACCGGCAAGGCAAAGTACCCGGGCGACGACAGCAAGAGCCGGGTCAAGGGTACGAGGGAAGGCTACGAGGCTGTATTTTCCGGGCGTATCCGTGCCATGGATCAACTGGAACTGACTCCCATGGTTGTCTATCGTAATGTAGGTGATTATTCTGACACCGGCTTTGGTCTTGATGCGATCTACCAGTATCACAAAAAATGGTCTGTCCGGGGTAATGCGACTTACTTTGATGATGACAGCGCAACCAATCTGTTTCTGGGTGTAAGGTTTGATATGTAATTTGGCAATTATTATTCTTTCGTGAAACCCGCCGCCTGGCGGGTTTTTTGTTGTCTGGCCACATCACCTGCACACTATTCCAACTGCTGTTGCAGACGTGATTCTTCCTGCTGCAATGCCCACAGTCTTGCATAGGCGCCACCTGTGGCGATGAGTTTCTGATGCCTGCCCGATTCGATAATTCGGCCACTGTCCATCACCAGGATACGATCGGCATCGACAATGGTGGATAGTCGATGTGCAATGACCAGGCTGGTGTGGTGGGCGGCGGCTTCCCGCAGGGCAACCAGAATGGCCTGTTCAGAATGGGAGTCGAGGCTGGATGTCGCTTCATCGAAGATCAGTATCCGCGGGTTTTTAAGTACGGCACGCGCAATGGCAACCCGCTGCTTTTCACCACCGGACAGCTTCAGCCCGCGTTCACCCACGATGGTGTCATACCCCTGTGGCAGGTCTGCGATGAATTCGGTGAGATGGGCCAGCTGTGCCGCCTGTTCGATTTCGTCACGGTTTGCATCGGGTTTAGCATAGGCGATGTTGTAGCGCAGGGATTCATTAAACAGCACCGTATCCTGGGGCACGATGCCGATGGCCTGGCGCAGACTGTCCTGTGTGACTTCGCTGATATCCTGGTTGTTGACAAGGATCTTTCCCGAGGTGATGTCATAGAAACGGAACAACAGGCGTGCCAGCGTGGATTTTCCTGCGCCGCTGGGGCCGACAATGGCGACCTTCTCGCCCGGTGCAATGGTGAAGCTGATGTCATGCAGGATCGGTCGCCGGGGGTCATAGGCAAATGAAACATGTTCAAAGCGGACCTCGGCGTTGCTTGCGTCAAGTGCCCTGGCATCAGGCCGGTCCATGATTTCGGGTTCCTCGTTAAGCACATCAAACATCAGGTGCATATCAGTCAGTGCATGCTTTAACTGGCTGTAAACAATGCCAAGGAAGTTGAGAGGTATGAATAGCTGCAACAGGAAGGCATTGACCAGCACCAGATCGCCCAGCGTCATGCTGCCGGTGACTACACCACGGGCAGCCAGGATCATGATGACAGTGACACCGGCTGCAATAATGATGGCCTGTCCGAAATTGAGTGCGGACAGTGAGGTCTGGCTGTTGACTGCTTCGGTTTCCCAGTGTTTCAGGCTTTCGTCATAGCGTTGCAGTTCGTACTGCTCATTACCAAAATATTTTACGGTTTCATAATTCAAGAGGCTGTCGACGGCCTGTGTGTTGGCCTCTGAATCAAACTTGTTCATCGACACCCGGTATTTCATGCGCCATTCCGTGACGCTCATTGTGAAGGCGATATATGTGACGACTGATATCAGCGTCACAATGGTGAACCAGGCGTCATAGCGGGACAGCAGGATGATGGTCACCAGGGAAATTTCTACCAGTATTGGCAGGATGCTGAATACCATGTAGTTCATCAGTGAACTGACACTGCGTGTACCCCGGTCGATGTCACGGGAGAGGCCACCGGTTTTCCTTTCCAGGTGATAACGCAAAGACAATTTGTGCAGGTGCTCGAGTACCTTTAACGAGACACTGCGCATGGCACCATGGCGGACGCGCGCGAACACGGCATCGCGCAACTCGTTGAACAGGGAACTGGCCAGTCGTAACACACCGTACACAAGCAGCAATGCAAGTGGCAGCACCAGGTGATTGTGTTCGCTTGCATCCAGGCTGTCGACAATACCCTTCAGCACCAGCGGAATGCCGACGTTGGCAACCTTGGCCATAATCAGGAACCCCAGCGACAGCAGCACCCGGCCCCGGTAATTCCACAAAAAAGGGGCCAGTGCCCGTAATGTCTTCAGGTCGTTACCGGCAGTGCCGGGCAGGGTGGTATGGCGTGTGTGCATGGTTGCTCTGGGTGACAGGGGGGTGGTCAGCCGGTCTATTGTCACAGAATCAGGGTGACCGGGAAACCACAAAAAAGTACAGTCAGGTGCTTGTTTTTCGGCTGTTTACGGCTATCAACTTGTTGCCCCGGGTCTGTATAATGCGCCAGTTCTGTTTGACGAAGTGACTGACCAGGTTCATATCATGCCGATTTACGAGTACCAGTGCGCTGCCTGCGGGCACCAGTTCGAAACCCTGCAGAAGATCAGTGACAAGCCTTTCAGCAAGTGCCCCGATTGCGGCAAGGATGCCCTGACAAAACTGATTTCAGCCTCTGCCTTTCGTCTCAAGGGCAGTGGCTGGTACGAGACTGATTTCAAGACCGGCAACAAGAAAAATGTGGCACAGTCCGACAAGAAATCCAAGCCAGGTGCAAAGAAAGACACTGGAACGAAATCGGGTGACACGTCAACGAAGAAGACCAGCAGTTCGGGCTGATTTCCCCTGACCTTGCTGACGACCTGTTACCCCGCTTTTTGCATTACTGACACTGGAAGAAACACTATGCGCAGCCTCTACTGTGGTGAATTAAACGAATCCCACCTCGACCAGGAAGTCACCCTGTGTGGCTGGGTGCACCGCCGCCGTGATCACGGTGGTGTCATCTTTGTTGATCTGCGTGATCACAAGGGACTGCTGCAGGTGGTGTTTGACCCGGATACCGAGGCCACCTTTGCTGTGGCGGAGCGGGTGCGTAATGAATATGTATTGCAGGTGAAAGGTCGCGTGCGGCACCGTCCCGAGGGTACCGTTAACCCGGATATGCCGACGGGCGCGGTAGAGGTACTGGGCCTGGAGCTGAATGTACTGAATGCTGCAGAAACACCACCGTTTCAGCTGGAAGACAAGGACATTAATGAGGAAATGCGCCTGCGCTATCGCTATATCGATCTGCGCCGGCCGGAGATGCAGGAGAAAATCCGCCTGCGTGCACGTATTACCCATGCCTTGCGTACCTTTCTGGATGCCCATGGTTTTATTGATGTAGAAACGCCGATCCTGACACGCTCGACGCCGGAAGGCGCGCGTGACTACCTCGTTCCCAGCCGTACACATACCGGTGAGTTTTTTGCACTGCCGCAATCCCCGCAGTTGTTCAAGCAGTTGCTGATGATGAGCGGTATGGATCGCTATTATCAGATTGCACGCTGTTTCCGTGACGAAGATCTGCGCGCTGACCGCCAGCCGGAATTTACCCAGCTGGATATAGAAACGTCGTTCATGCACGAAGATGACATCATGTCGCTGACGGAGACCATGGTGCGGAATCTGTTCAGGGAGGTGCTGGATGTCGTGCTGCCAGACCCGTTTCCGCGCATAAGCTATGCCGAATCGATGCAACGTTTCGGGACTGATCGCCCGGATTTGCGTATTCCGCTGGAACTGGTGGATCTGGGTGACGTGATGAAAGCGGTTGAGTTCAAGGTGTTTTCCGGACCGGCCAACGATCCGGATGGCCGCATTGCCGCGCTGCGGGTGCCGGGTGGCAGCAAGATCAGCCGCAAGGACATCGATGAATACACGAAATATGTCGGCAAGTACGGTGCCCGCGGGCTCGCCTATATAAAGGTGAATGATGTTGCCGCCGGCCGCGAGGGTCTGCAGTCACCGATCCTTAAATTCCTTCCGGATGACGTGGTTGCCGCCATTGTCGCGCGTACCGGCATTGAAGATGGTGATCTGGTGTTCTTCGGTGCGGACAAGACCAAGGTGGTCAATGAGTCGCTTGGTGCCCTGCGGGTAAAACTGGGCATGGACCGCGATTTACGCAAGGGTGACTGGGAGCCGGTCTGGGTGGTTGATTTCCCGATGTTCGAGCGCGATGCGAAAACCAGTCACTGGATGGCGCTGCATCATCCCTTCACGGCACCAAAGTCTGCCGATCCAGCGGACCTGGTAGCGGACCCCGGTGCCAGCCTGTCGCGCGCCTATGACATGGTGCTTAATGGTACCGAGCTGGGTGGCGGCTCGATCCGTATCCATCGCACGGAACTGCAGGAAGCGGTACTGAAGCTGCTCGGTATCGGTGACCAGGAGGCGCGCGACAAATTCGGTTTCCTGCTGGACGCCCTGAAGTATGGTTGTCCGCCGCACGGCGGGCTTGCCTTTGGTCTTGATCGACTGGTGATGCTGATGACGGGTGCGACCTCTATTCGCGAAGTCATGGCCTTCCCCAAGACCCAGACAGCGGCGTGTCCGTTAACCCAGGCGCCATCCTCGGTGGCCTCGGGTCAATTGATAGAACTGGGTATTCACCTGCACAAACCGCCCGAGGCTAATACCTGATTCCGCTACAGGTTGATTCAACCTGCCCTGTCAGAGATGACTGAAACCGTTGTGCTGGTTCATGGTATCTGGATGACCGGGCTGGAGATGCGCCAGCTGGTGCGGCGGGTGCGCGCCTGTGGTTATGACACCGTGGTCTTCAGATACCGTTCACTGCTGAAACCGCTGGTGCACAATGCCGCCCGTCTGGCAGACAGGGTACGGCAGCAGGATGCGTCAACCGTACACCTGGTAGGTCACAGCCTGGGTGGCCTGGTGATCCTGCAGGCCTTGCAGGATCACCCGGACCTTATTAATGGACGCATCGTGCTGCTGGGCAGTCCGGTCAATGGCAGCGTGATTGCAGAGCGCGTGGAGCGTTACTGGTTTTCCCGCTGGCTGGTCGGTCGCAGCGGCAGGGGCGCCTTGCTGGGCGACGGGCCGCGCTGGCAGGGACAACCGCCACTGGGGGTCATCGCGGGTACCCGCCCGGTGGGTATTGGTCGTCTGCTGGGCGGTTTTAACGGTGAGAATGACGGTACGGTCGCACTGGCTGAAACCACAATTGCCGGGGCTTCGTCTGCTATGACGGTCGACAAGGGGCATTTTGGCCTGCTGTATTCAGTAACCGTTGCACAGGCGGTCTGTACCTTTCTCCGGCAGGGAACTTTTAGTGTTTAAACCTGGTAACAACTTTTATAGCCACGGAATCCACGGAAGAACACGAAAGAATAAAAGCCCTACAAGATTTTTTCCGTGTGCTTCCGTGTTCTTTTGTGGATTCCGTGGCTAAATCATCTACCTTTGAAATCACCCACTTACAAGCTATAACTCTGCCCGGTTGCAGTGCTAAAATACCGCCAATTTGTACGCAGAGGTGAGTGGCAATGGCAGGACACAGTAAATGGGCCAATATTCAACACCGTAAAGGTGCACAGGATGCCAAGCGTGGCAAACTGTTTACCAAGTTGATCCGCGAGATCACCGTGGCGGCGAAGATGGGGGACCCAGACCCTGCAAGCAACCCGCGCTTGCGGCTGGCGGTTGACAAGGCGCTCAGCGGCAACATGACCAAGGACACCATTGAACGCGCAATCAAGCGGGGTTCGGGTGCACAGGATGGCGAGAACTTCGAGGAGGTGCGCTACGAGGGCTACGGGCCCGGCGGCGTGGCGGTGATGGTGGACTGTGTCACTGATAATCGCAATCGCACCGTTGCCGAGGTGCGCCATGCCTTTACCAAGGCCGGCGGCAACCTGGGTACCGATGGCTCGGTAGCCTACCAGTTTACCAAGTCCGGGGTACTCGGTTACCCGAGCGGTAGTGACGAGGACCAGATCATGGAAGCGGCACTGGAGGCGGGTGCCGAGGATGTGCTGGGCAATGATGACGGTTCGATAGACGTGTTGACAGAGCCCGATCAGTTTGTCGATATCAAGGAAGCCATGGTGGTTGCCGGACTGGAACCCGAACAGGCCGAGGTGACTATGCGCGCCGCTAATACCATGTCACTGGAACTGGATGATGCCGAAAAAATGATCCGCCTGCTGGACCGGCTGGAAGACCTCGACGATGTACAGAACGTCTATTCCAACGCAGATATCTCGGAAGAGATTCTGGAGAAGCTGGGATAAATAGTGCCCGTCCATAAATACCGTAATTTCTCTCGCAAAGGCGCAAAGACGCAAAGCTAAAAATATAATATGCTTTTAGAACAGTGCGATTTTAACTTGGCGATCTTTGCGTCTTGGCGAGAGTTATTCTTTCTGGAGGGACATTAATTAATGACCCGCATCCTCGGCATTGATCCCGGTTCCCGGGTAACGGGATACGGCATTATCGATCAGGCCGGTCAGCAGATAAGCTATGTCGCCAGCGGCTGCATCCGTACCAGCGGGGATGCCATTGCCGCGCGGCTGGGTATTATCTTTTCAGGCGTTAACACCATTATTCAGGAGTACATGCCCGATGAAATGGCCATTGAGCGGGTGTTTATGAGCAAGAATGCTGATTCTGCCCTGAAGCTGGGGCAGGCGCGCGGTGCGGCCATCTGCGCCAGTGTGCACAGGGATATCCCGGTTGATGAATATGCCGCCCGTGAAATCAAGCAGGCTGTCGTCGGCAATGGTGGTGCAAGCAAGGAACAGGTACAGCACATGATTTGTGTGCTGCTGTCGTTGCAAAAATCACCACCCGCCGATGCCGCCGATGCCCTCGGCGTGGCAGTATGTCATGGTCACCAGCGGGAAACCCGGCGCCGTATGACAACGGCGCGCTCAGCCCGCGGGAACGTTGCCCTGTGATTGGATTATTGCGCGGCAAGATTCTTGATAAACAGCCACCGCGGTTATTGCTTGATGTGCAGGGCGTGGGTTATGAAATCGATGCACCCATGACCACCTTCTATGACCTGCCTGATGTCGGTACCGAGGTAACCTTGTTCACGCATCTTGCCGTGCGTGAAGATGCACATACCCTGTTCGGTTTTATCACGCTCACTGATCGGGACCTGTTCCGCAGTTTGTTGAAGGTCAACGGTGTCGGCGCGCGGCTGGCGCTGACCATACTGTCCGGCATGGAGTCGCAGATATTTATCGCCTGTGTGCAGGGTGGCGATACCGCTGCACTGGTTAGGCTGCCGGGCATCGGCAAGAAAACGGCCGAACGACTTGTCATTGAACTGCGTGACCGCCTCGAAGCATCCAGTACCTCGGCCATGATGGCGTCGGCAAGTCCGGGCGCAACGGTTTCGAATCCCGTGGAAGATGCGGTCAGTGCCCTGGTGGGGCTGGGTTACAAACCACAGGAGGCCAGCCAGATGGTGCGCGTCATTGATAGTACCAATATGTCATCCGAGGACATCATTCGCAGCGCCTTGCAGACGCGAGTCCAGTAGGCCTTAAATCTGCCATTTACTTGATTTAGTGCCTCTCAGAACCGACACTACGCTGCATGATTGAAGCCGATCGACTGGTCACGCCGGAGGGTTCCCGAGAGGACGAGGTGCTCGATCGTGCCGTCCGTCCCAAACGTCTGGCAGATTACGTGGGTCAGCCGCAAGTGTCTGAACAAATGGATATCTTTATCCAGGCGGCCAGGGGGCGGGGCGATGCCCTGGATCATACGCTGATCTTTGGACCGCCGGGACTGGGCAAAACCACGCTGGCACATATCATTGCCAATGAAATCGGCGTCAACCTGCGCCACACCTCCGGTCCGGTGCTGGAGCGTGCCGGTGACCTGGTCGCACTGCTGACCAATCTGGAGCCCAATGATGTCCTGTTCGTGGACGAAATACATCGCCTCAGCCCGGTGGTTGAGGAAATTCTTTACCCGGCCATGGAAGATTACCAACTGGATCTCATGATTGGCGAGGGACCGGCAGCCCGTTCCATCAAACTGGATTTGCCGCCGTTTACCCTGGTGGGTGCCACCACGCGTGCCGGTCTGCTGACCTCGCCGCTGCGCGACCGCTTTGGCATCGTACAGCGCCTGGAATTTTATGCAGCAGCTGATCTGGCGTTTATCTTGCAACGCAGCGCACGCATCCTGGGGATTGAGATGGATGCAGAAGGGGCCGCGGAACTGGCACGCCGCTCGCGGGGTACCCCGCGCATTGCCAACCGCCTGTTGCGGCGGGTACGTGACTATGCCGAGGTCAAGTCGGATGGGCGGGTGACACGGGTAATCGCCGAACGGGCGATGAAAATGTTGAATGTTGATGAACAGGGTTTCGATGCCCAGGACCGTAAATTATTGCTGACCATTATTGAAAAATTCAATGGCGGGCCGGTAGGTGTTGATAATCTGTCGGCTGCGATCGGTGAGGAGCGCGGTACTATTGAAGATGTCCTCGAGCCGTACCTGATCCAGCAGGGCTTTATTATGCGCACCCCCCGAGGGCGTATGGCGACCCGTAATGCCTACCTGCATTGCGGTCTCAAACCACCGCTTTCACAGGCCAGCGAACCACTGGAATTATTGAGTGACGATACGGGTGAGAGAGCGCCGCACTGACGATTGCATGACCGTATTGTTTTCACAGCTGTCTGTTTCTACCGCTACCACATCAACAACTTCCCTGTGTGGGGAATTTGTTGACGGTTTTGTGGTCACTACACCCGTCCGTGAGTCCTGAGTCCTATGTCCATGTTTCGATGGCCGGTGCGTGTTTATTACGAAGATACAGACAGCGGTGGTGTTGTTTACTATGCCAATTACTTGCGTTTTATGGAGCGTGCGCGCACCGAGTGGATGCGTGCACTGGGATTTGAGCAGGACCAGTTAATCAGGGAGGAGGGCATCGTGTTTGCCGTACGCTCAGCCAGTATCGAGTTTCTGCGGCCGGCACGATTCAACGACCTGCTCACTGTGATCACCGAATTGCAGCATCACGGGCGTGCCAGTTTGACGTTTATTCATACCATTATCCGCCAGCACGAGGCGTCGCAGCCCTGCTGTACCGGCGAGGTGAAGGTTGCCTGCATTAACGCCGACTCGTTCCGGCCCCAAGCCATACCCGATACACTTATGAAGGAGATAGTGGATGTCAACTGATATGTCCTTTTTTCACCTGATAACCGGTGCCAGCCTGGTGGTGCAACTGGTTATGTTGCTCTTGCTGGTGGTGTCCATGGTGTCATGGACCATGATCTTCAGGCGCCGCAGCGTCCTCAAGGAGGCGCGCCTCGCGGGGGATGAATTTGAAGACCGCTTTTGGTCCGGTGGTGACCTGGCCGCCCTGTTTCACGATGTCACGGCACAATCAGAACATGCCATCGGCATGGCCGGCATCTTCCAGTCCGGCTTTAGTGAATTTGTGCGCCTGCACAAGCAGCCGGGCGCCGATCCACGTGCCGTCGTCGAGGGTGCGCAACGCGTGATGCGCGTGGCCTTGTCGCGGGAGACGGATGACCTGGAGACCCATTTGTCGTTTCTGGCGACCGTCGGTTCAACCAGTCCCTATGTCGGCCTGTTCGGAACGGTGTGGGGCATCATGAACTCATTCCGTGGCCTGGGTAATGCACAACAGGCCACATTGCAGATGGTTGCACCGGGTATCGCCGAGGCCCTGATCGCCACCGCCATGGGACTGTTTGCCGCCATTCCGGCGGTGATTGCCTATAACCGCTATTCCAATGACGTGGAGCGCCTGATTAACCGCTACGACAATTTTCTCGAGGAGTTTTCCACCATCCTGCAACGCCAGGCCCATGTCTGAGCGACGCCAGCGAGAGGGTATTTAAAAGATGGCCCGCCAACGTGTGCGTAAACGACCCATGGCCGAAATCAATGTCGTGCCCTATATCGATGTCATGCTGGTGATGCTGGTGATCTTTATGATCACCACGCCGTTGTTGACCCAGGGTATCAAGGTCGAGCTGCCAGAGGCTGCGGCCGAGTTCATCGATGATCCTGACAATGAGCCACTGGTTGTCGCTGTGGATGCGGCCGGGAAGCTGTATCTCAATATTGGCGATACACCCGATGATCCACTGGACGGTGAGACACTGGTGCAGAATGTGGCCGCCGTGTTGCGGCGTCAGCCGCGGAAGCCGGTGCTGGTACGCGGCGACCATGCCGTGGATTACGGCACGGTGGTATCTGCCATGGTGTTGCTGCAGCAGGCCGGTGCGCCACATGTGGGGCTGGTTACCGAGCCGCCGGAGCAGTAGTCCGTTTATGTGGCAGGCTGTACGCGAAAATCCCCGTGCCGTCATTTATGCGGTACTGATGCACCTGGTGCTGTTGCTCCTGCTGGTGTTCAGTCTCGACTGGACGCCGAAGGCCATCAAGCCCGGTAGCAACAAGCCTATACAGGCGCAACTGGTCGATGTGTCGAAGCTGAAGGCGATCGAGGAGAAGAAACAGGCCGAACAGCAACGCATAAAGGAAGAAACGCGCAAGCTTGAACAGCAGAAACTGCGCAAGGCCGAGGCGGAGCGTAACAAGAAATTAGAGCAGGACAAAAAGCGCAAGGCCGAGGCAGAGCGCACGAAGAAGGCCGAGCAGGAGAAGAAACGCAAGGTCGAGGCGGAGCGAACGAAGAAGGCCGAGCAGGAGAAGAAACGCAAGGCTGAGGCAGATCGCACGAAGAAGGCCGAGCAGGAGAAGAAACGCAAGGCCGAGGTAGAGCGCAAGAAGAAGGCGGAGCAGGAGAAGAAACGCAAGGCCGAGGCGGAGCGCAAGAAGAAGGTGGAGCAGGAGAAGCAACGCAAGGCTGAAGCAGAGCGCAAGAAAAAGGCCGAAGCAGAAGCCGCTCGTCGCAAAGAGGCCGAGCAGGCCTTGCAGGCACAACTGGCAGAAGAACAGGCTCAGCATGCCCTGTCACAATATATTCCGCATATACAGGCGAAGATTCAACGCAACTGGTTGCGTCCACCCGGCAGTTCAGCGGGACTGAGCTGTATGATTCTTGTAAAATTGATACCGGGTGGCGAAGTGGTTGATGCTAAAGTCGTGCGCAGCAGTGGAGATCCCCTGTTTGATCGTTCTGTTGAAACGGCCGTCCTGAAGGCATCACCCTTACCATTGCCGCAAGACACAGCAATGTTTAAACATTTCCGTGAAATACAATTTGTTTTTATTCCTGATGAGTAAAGGATCCGTGTTTTATGTCTAATTTAGTGAAACTGTTGTTATTCGTGAGTGTTGTTCTTGCTACTCCTGCTCAAGCTGTACTCACGATAGAAATCACCCAGGGCATCGAAGGCTCACTACCGATCGCGGTGGTTCCTTTCGGCTGGTCTGGCAAGACGGCAGCGGCGCCGGAGAATATTGCTGCCATCATCTCGGCCGACCTGAATCGCAGTGGCCGTTTTGAGTCGTTGCCGGACCGTGACCTGGTGGCACACCCCAGCACGGCGGAACAGGTCAAGTTTCAGAACTGGCGAATGGTGAATGTTGACAACCTGGTGATCGGGCAGATTGAAGAAACCGGGGAAGGGCAGTATGCAGTCAATTTTGAATTGTTTGATGTCTTCCGCGGTAAACGGCTGACCGGGGCAACCTTCCCGACCAGTGCACGCGACTTGCGTCGGGTCGCACATCACATCAGCGATCTCATCTATGAAACCCTCACCGGCGAGCGTGGTGCCTTCAATACACAGATTGCCTACGTCACCAGCAGTGGCAGCAGCAAGAATCGAACCTACACCTTGCTGGTGGCCGACTCGGATGGTTACAACCCGCAGACTATCCTGACCTCGAAGCAGCCATTGATGTCACCGTCGTGGTCACCGGATGCCCGCCAGGTCGCTTATGTGTCGTTTGAAAACAAGACGTCAGAGATCTATATCCAGGACGTGGCGACCGGCTCACGCCGCAAACTGGCCACGTTCAAGGGAATCAACGGTGCACCCACCTGGTCGCCGGATGGCAGCAAGCTGGCCCTGACGCTGTCCCGTGACGGCAATCCCGAGATCTACGTCATGAATATTGGTGATGGTGCCCTGACACGTCTCACCAACAGTGTGGCCATTGATACGGAACCCGTCTGGGCGCCGGATGGCGAGAGTATCGTTTTCACCTCTGATCGGGGTGGTTCGGCGCAGCTGTACCGGGTTCCGGCCCGGGGTGGAGCGGCGCAACGGCTGACTTTTGACGGACAATACAATGCCGGGGCAGATATCTCGCCGGATGGGCGTAAAATTGCTATGGTTCACGGCGGAGGTGGCAGCTACCGCATCGCGGTGCTGGATCTGGACTCCGGCCTGCTGCGCATACTGACGGATGGACAGTTGGATGAATCGCCCAGTTTTTCACCCAATGGCAGCATGATTATCTATGCAACCGGTGCCGGCAACCGCGAGGTGCTGTCTGCGGTCTCGGTCGACGGGCGTTTCAAACAGCGCCTGTCACTGCAGGCGGGGAATGTCCGTGAACCCGTGTGGTCACCGTTTGGGAAGTAACGATTCTTGTATTTTTGGTTATTGGAAAGATATTCCGGGAGTAAGACTATGAAGCTCAAGTTAGGCAGTTTTATCGTGCTGGCACTGCTGGTGGTGATCACCGGCTGTAGTTCAAAGGGTGACGTCAAGGACGGTGATGTCGCCATCGAAGACAGAGGGACCGATGCCGATGGTGCGGTCGCCAGCGGTGCCACCGGGGGCTCGGACTTCTCCAGCGGCTCACTGGATGACCCCAACAGTCCGCTGTCACGGCGCGTCATCTACTTCGAGTACGACAGTGCTGAACTGACTGATGCGGATCAGGAGTTGCTGACGATTCATGCAGGCTACCTGGTCGCCAATCCCGGGCAGCATATCACCCTGGAAGGCAGTACCGATGAACGTGGCTCGCGTGAATACAATATTGCACTGGGTGACCAACGTGGACTCTCGGTACAGCGCATCCTGGAACTGAATGGTGTGGCTCCCGAGCAGGTTACCGTGGTCAGCTATGGTGAGGAAAAGCCGGCTGCAGAGGGTCACAGCGATGCCGCCTGGCGTTTGAATCGACGTGTGGAACTGGTGTACTAGGTCGCAGCCATGACAAAATTGTATACACGTCATGTTGCTGCAACGCTGTTATGTGTTGTGGCGGCTGCGTCATCACCCGTGTTGTTGGCGGATTCGGCCACCCAGACACGACTCGACAGTATCGAGCGCAAACTGGACTCCCGGGGCTTAATGGATCTGTCAAGCCGGATTGAGCAGATGCAACGGGATATCCAGCAGTTACGAGGTGATATCGAGGTACAGGCACACACGCTGAAAGAAATTCAGCGGCGCTCACGTGAGCAGTACCTTGATATTGACCGGCGTTTACAGCAGTTTGAAACCGGACAAACCGGTGCGCCCCCCGTGCCGTCGACAACCGATACACCCATGGTACCCCCCGTTCCGGTAACCACTCAGCAAATGCCTTCAGCCCCGGCACTGTCGCCGGCACCGGCCGGAGCAGGGGAACGTGCCGATTACGATACAGCGCTGGCAATACTCAGGGAAGGCCGCTACGCGGAAGCAACGCAGGCATTCAATAATTTTCTGGCAAAATATCCATCCAGTGAGTATGCCGATAATGCCAGTTACTGGCTCGGTGAAACCTATTACGTCAACCGCGATTTCAACGGAGCCCTGGCGGCATTCAAGGGGTTGGTGGATAACTACCCCAACAGTTCCAAGGCATCGGACAGCCTGCTGAAGATGGGGTACATCTATTACGAGCAGCAGGACTGGGCAGCGGCGCGGCAGGCACTGGAGGCCGTTGTCAGCGGTTATCCCGGGACAACAGCCACGCGCCTGGCCAACGACCGCCTGCAACGCATGAAGAAGGAAGGTCACTAACACTGCAGGATGGGTAAGGCGCGGCGTGCCCATCCAGCAGTTATGTAAGGTCTATGTCAGATACTCCCCGCCTGCGTATTACCGAAATATTCTTCTCCCTGCAGGGAGAGTCGGCGACGGTCGGTTATCCGACCGTGTTCGTGCGTCTGACCGGATGCCCGCTACGGTGTCAGTACTGCGATACCGAGTATGCCTTCCAGGGCGGAGATTGGATGTCACTCCCCGTCATCCTGGAACAGGTGACGCGTTACCAAACACGCTACGTCACAGTGACCGGTGGCGAGCCGCTGGCACAAAAAAACTGCCAGGACCTGCTGAGACAGTTATGTGATGCCGGTTACCACGTCTCGCTGGAAACCAGTGGCGCAGTGGATATTGCCGATGTTGATACCCGTGTCATCAAGGTGATGGACCTGAAGACTCCCGGGTCGGGCGAGGTCGAACGCAATCTTTATAACAACTTGCAACACCTGGGAAACCGGGACCAGGTAAAGTTTGTGATCTGCAACCGTGCAGACTACGACTGGTCGGTAGAGTTACTCAAGACGCATGACATGCCGACGTGCTGTGAAGTCCTGTTTTCCCCAAGCCAGGGCGAACAGGATGCAACAGAACTTGCCGACTGGATACTGCATGACCAGCTGCCGGTCCGTATGCAGCTGCAGTTGCACAAACTACTCTGGGGCAACACCCCGGGAAAATAATGTATCTTTCCCCTCTCCCTCCGGGAGAGGGCCAGGGAGAGGGGATCTATTAAATGCCAAAAGCCGTCGTCTTGTTATCCGGTGGTCTGGATTCCATCACGGTTCTGTCCCTGGCACAGGAGCAAGGCTATGACTGCTACGCCCTCAGCCTCGATTACGGCCAGCGCCACAATGCCGAACTGAACGCGGCGAAACAGCTGGCCCGGTCTGCCAAAGTACATGAGCACAAGATTATCAAGCTGGGCCTGGGTGATTTTGGTGGCTCGGCCCTGACGGATGACACCATTGCCGTCCCGGACCATGCCGAACAGGGCATACCGGTCACCTATGTCCCGGCACGCAACACCGTGTTTCTTTCGCTGGCGCTGGGTTGGGCTGAAGTGCTGGGCGCCTGGGACCTGTTCATCGGTGTCAATGCAGTGGACTATTCAGGCTACCCGGACTGTCGCCCGGCGTTCATCAAGGCCTTTGAACAACTGGCAAGCCTGGCCACCAGGGGCGGCGTCGAAGGTGGACAGTTCAGGGTGCATGCCCCGTTGCTCGAAATGAGCAAGGCCGAGATCATCCGTGCAGGACTGCGTCTGGGGATCAACTATGCAGACACCGTCTCCTGTTATTCCGCCGACGCCGACGGACGGGCCTGCGGGTACTGTGATGCCTGCCGACTGCGCGCCGAAGGTTTTCACGCGGCTGGCATTCCAGATCCCACCCGCTATGTCCGGTAACTGGCAGAGAATCCGACCGCCCGTTAAACTCCTCGCTTCAATCTCCGTAGCACATCCCCTCTCCCTCCGGGACTCCTACAGGGATGTAGGCGCTAGGGCAACGCATGGAGCAGTTGCCGAGAGGGCCAGGGAGAGGGATAAAATAGGCAATAGTTTTTTTATAATCCAAACAAACCACCACCCAGCCCAACCTTAGGAACCACCCCATGACCTTTACCGACTTCTTCCCCGCACATGCCTTCATGCTCTGGACTGCCTTTGGCATTGCCCTGATCATGGGCGCCGTCGTCAACAAGACCAATTTCTGTACCATGGGCGCCGTCTCCGACCTGGTGAATATCGGTGATTCCGGCCGATTCCGAGCCTGGTTACTGGCCATTGCCGTGGCCATCCTTGGAGTGACGGCCCTCGAAGCGCTGGGTATGGTGAATCTAAGTGCCACATATCCATCCTATCGTGCCGGCCAGTTGCTATGGGCAGAGCACCTGCTTGGCGGACTGTTATTCGGAATCGGCATGACACTGGCCAGTGGTTGTGGCAACAAGTGCCTGGTCAGGATCGGTGGCGGCAACCTGAAGTCCATCATGGTCATGATCGTTATTGGCTTGATTGCCTACTTCATGCTGAACCCGTTTCCGGGCAGCGACAAGACACTGTTCAGCCTGTTGTTCTACGACTGGATCCGGCCATTGTCAGTGAATCTGGGTGCCAGTCAGGATCTGGGCTACCTCCTTGGTGGCGAGTCTGTCGATACGGCACGCATGATCGCTGGCGGTGCCATTGGTGTGTTGCTGCTGGGGTTCATCTTCAAGTCAGCTGATTTCCGCAGCAGCCGCGACAACATCCTGGGCGGTGCCGTGGTCGGTGTGGCCATTCTCGCAGCCTGGTATGTGACCAGCAATGTATCCATCAATGCCGATGACGAGATATTGTCGCTGGGCGATTACTACGAAGAGTGGGATATGCTGGCCGAATCCGACGAAGGCAAGCCCGTGCAGGGCAGACCACTCAGCCCGCAGTCCTATACCTTTATCAACCCCATGGGACAGACGGTGGGTTTAGCCGGCAAGGGTTTCGATCTCACACTGTTGACCTTCGGCATTATGGCCTTCCTGGGTGTGCTTGCAGGGTCATTGCTGTGGTCGCTGCTAAGCCGCAGTTTCCGCTTCGAGTGGTTCAGTTCCTTCCGGGACTTTGTCAATCATCTCGTTGGCGCGGTTCTCATGGGATTCGGTGGCACGCTGGCGCTCGGCTGCACCATCGGGCAAGGCATCACTGGTCTCTCGACACTGGCCGTGGGTTCATTTATCACCTTCGTAGCCATCGTCTTTGGCAGTGCCCTGACCATGAAAATGCAGTACTACCGCATGGTGTACGAGGATGAAGCCACTTTCGTCAGCGCCCTGGTGGCCTCACTGGCGGATTTTCACCTGCTACCCAACAGCTTACGTAAGCTGGACGCCGTGTAATCTTGACGATTCGGCTGTTTCAGGCTTGCCATTTCAGCGCAGGCCAGTATGATTCCAGCGTCCCACTCGGGACGCCTAGATTCAGATCCAGGGTCGTTAGCTCAGTTGGTAGAGCACCGGACTTTTAATCCGATGGTCGAAGGTTCGAATCCTTCACGACCCACCAAATTCAACAACTTACAGACTGCATTTTCCAGTTCTAAAATTTTGCGGGAGTTTTGCGGGAGCTAACTAACGCTGAGCCTCCGTAAAACGACCAATTCCGGCTTCTTGTCCCCGCGACTGCATACCGTGTTAGCGGCTTCAATCAGTCGGGTCAATTCGGCCGCCGAGTAGTGCGTGGTCATTCTTCCTGAGCGATGTCCCAGCAGGTCCTGTCTGTCTTCAAAGCTTACGCCTGCCGCCCGTAACCGACGACCAAAGGTATGCTTCAAATCGTGAACCCGGACCTGTGGTAACCCGGCCTTTTCACGTGCACGCCGCCAGCCACTGTTTGACATATGGTCAATCGGCTTCTTGCGGAAGGTGAAGACATGCGTGTCATGTTTCCCCCGCAGGTCATTCACGACTGACAAGGCAATATCGTTCAGCACCACCAATCGGTCATCCCCATTTTTGACAGCATTACCCGGAATCATGAACACTGATGTATCGAGTTCTGGCACCTGCTGTTCCCATTCCCATTGCAGGTTACAGATCTCACCAACACGGCAACCGGTATTGACCGCAAACAGCGCCATTTGAGCCAGATGCTTTGGCAGCTTCTGAAACAGTCTGACCTGTTCGTCCCAGTTGAGCGGATAAGGTTGCCGCTTATTGGTGTCAGGTAGCAGTCTGATCTTGGGGGCTGCTTTTAGCCAGGTCAGTCCATGTTCATCAAGCCATTCCGATGAAGCCAGATTGAGAATCCTTCTCACGACCTTCAAACCATGGTTAATAGTACCCGCGGTTACTCCTTCCTTCTGGCGATGTTCGATCCACGGTTGCAGCGTACCCATATGAACATTATCGAGTGGCTTGTTACCAATGTATTTGACCAAGTGATTTAGCCGATCAATATCATCGTCAAGACTCCGTTTGTGCTGATTTTCCAACACGAACTTTGCAGCCGCTTGTTCAAATGTTCGTTGGGGCCGTACTCCGTAGACTACTGCTTGCCGAATTTCCTCCATCAACCTCGCTAAGAGGCGTTCCGCTTCTT
>Ga0316187_10000913_pt1 | contig 24533 bp, 20 predicted proteins | sample CroRivburrow1_MG_FD_204927 | JGI IMG/M metagenome (GOLD analysis project Ga0316187, IMG submission 204927) | Coastal sediment microbial communities from Maine, United States - Cross River worm burrow 1 | ecosystem: Environmental > Aquatic > Marine > Coastal > Sediment | place: USA: Maine...
GCGGAGTTCGACTCATTGTCGGCTTGGGCAACCCCGGGGAGCGCCTTCGACGGACGCGCCACAATTTGGGTTTTGCCGTCGTCGAGGAGTTGTCGAGCCGTCGTGGTAGCGCCTTCGATCGTGTGGAATGTAAGTCACTGCTGGCAATAGAGCCTGCTCTGATACTCGCTCGACCACAGACCTACATGAACCGCAGTGGCTATGCCCTTCGTTGTCTGGTTGAGAAGCGCGAGTTGAAGGCGGAGAACATTCTCGTCGTCTTCGATGATGTTCACCTCCCTTTGGGGAAGATCCGGTTTCGCAAGTCCGGAGGCCCGGGTGGACACCGGGGGATGGAATCGGTGATTCAGAATCTGCAATGCGAGACGATCCCGCGACTCCGACTGGGAGTAGACAATACCGAGGCAGGGTTGGAGGGGGACGCTCTCGTCGAGTTCGTGCTTGCGCCGTTTCTTGAAGCGGAGCTCGGCGAAGTGGAGGCGATGATCGGTCGAGCGGCAGATGCCTGTGAGCGCTGGCTGGTTGACGGCGTCGAGGCGACCATGAATGAGTTCAACCGGTAGTTGGGCGATAGACCGTAGGCGAGCGGCAGTCTCGATCCGAGGCGAGGCGCGCCATCTTGGAGGAGGAATCTGATCGTGGACATGATGAAACTGATGTATCTCGTACCGATCTGTGGAGTCCTGGCGCTGTTGTTCGCCTGGATTCGCAGTGCCTGGATCCGGCGGCAAGATGCCGGTAACGAGAGGATGAGGACCATCGCCGGACACATCCGAGAAGGTGCGATGGCCTTCCTGGGTCGTGAATACCGTGTTCTCTTGATCTTCGTTCTCGTCGTCGCAGGACTTCTTTCCTGGGCCAACGCCGGCAAAGCCGAAACCTCTGCTCTGATCGGACTGTCCCTCATCGCCGGTGCGTTCTGCTCGGCCTTGGCCGGATTCTTCGGCATGAGGGTGGCGACAGCGGCCAATGTCAGAACGGCGTCAGCAGCTCGCAACAGCTTGAACGAAGCCCTGCAGGTGGCTTTTTCTGGCGGTGCCGTGATGGGCTTCAGTGTCGTGGGCCTCGGGGTGCTGGGGATCTCGTTGCTTTTCCTGCTCTATGCCGGGATCTTCGAATCGGGCAATCCTCAAGCCGACCTGATGAGAGTCGTCACGGTGCTGACTGGATTCTCATTTGGCGCCAGCTCCATCGCCTTGTTCGCCCGCGTTGGGGGTGGCATCTACACCAAGGCCGCTGATGTGGGCGCTGATCTCGTCGGCAAGGTGGAGGCCGGGATTCCGGAAGACGACCCACGCAACCCAGCGGTCATTGCTGACAACGTCGGCGACAACGTCGGGGATGTTGCTGGTATGGGTGCCGATCTGTTCGAGTCTTATGTGGGATCGATTATCGGTACCCTGGTGCTGGGTGCCAATGCCACGCTCTTGAGCGGCGAAGCCTATACCCCCATGCTGGTACTTCTGCCCATGGTCCTGGCCGGCGTCGGAATCGTCGTCTCGCTACTCGGTACCGCTCTGGTGCGCACCAAGGAAGGGGGCGAACCGGGCAAGGCGCTACACCGTGGTCCGATGTTCTCGGCGGCCGTCATGTTGGTCGCTATCTGGGGGTTCTCGAAGTGGCTTCTGGCGGATACCTATGTCATCTCGGGAGTCGAGTTCACGGCGGCGGGGGTGTTCTGGGCGACCTTGGCAGGCCTCGTTGGTGGTGTGCTGATCGGCTTGATCACGGAGTACTACACCTCTGAGTCGAGGAAACCGGCACAGGGAATCGCCAAGGACAGTCTGACCGGTGCGGCGACAAACATCATCTCTGGGCTGGCGCTCGGCATGCGCTCCACAGCTGTGCCGGTGATCGTCCTGGTGGCGGCCATTCTCGTGGCGCACGATCAAGCAGGGCTCTATGGGATCGCGATTGCCGCACTGGGGATGCTCTCCACGACCGGAATCCAGCTGGCTGTCGATGCCTACGGTCCCATTGCGGACAACGCAGGTGGGATTGCAGAAATGGCACAGCTGGGGCCGGAAGTGAGGGGGCGGACCGACAAGCTGGACGCAGTAGGCAATACGACTGCAGCGATCGGCAAGGGCTTTGCGATTGGCTCGGCGGCGCTGACAGCACTGGCGCTCTTCGCCGCCTTTCGAACGACTGTTGGGCTGGAGACCATCGATCTGGCGAATCCGAAGGTCATGGGAGGTCTCTTCCTGGGAGCCATGCTGCCGTTCCTCTTTTCGTCCATGGCGATGCGGGCCGTCGGCCGGGCCGCCTTCGAGATGATCGAGGAGGTGCGTCGTCAGTTCAAGGAGATCCCCGGGCTTATGGAGGGCAAGGCCGAAGCCGACTTTGCGACCTGCGTGGACATTTCCACCCGAGCTGCCATCAGGGAAATGGTGGCCCCTGGATTGCTGGCCGTGATCGTTCCGGTAGCTGTGGGCTTCTGGGACACAGCGGCGCTGGCGGGGGTCTTGGCGGGTGTCACGTCGTCGGGAGTCATGATGGCCATCTTCATGGCCAACGCCGGTGGAGCTTGGGACAATGCCAAGAAGTACATCGAAGGCGGGGCCCATGGCGGCAAGGGATCCGATGCTCACAAGGCGGCAGTGGTGGGAGACACGGTTGGAGATCCTTTCAAGGACACGGCCGGTCCCAGCCTCAACATCCTGATCAAGTTGATGTCGGTAGTGGCGCTGGTCCTGGCGCCTCTGCTCGTCTGATGTGGAGACCGGGGATAGGTTAGGAGCGGAGAGATATCCGGATTGGCAGTTGATTTTGGCCAGAGATCGGCTAGAATCGGCGGCCAACAGTCTCGAAGCGCCGGCTAGGCTGGTGCTTCTATCCATCAACCTCTCTGTCCCCAGCTGATCTGGGGACTGACAAGGCCAGAGGGAGGATTCAATATCTATGCGTGAGTACGAGTTGATGTTCGTGGCTGACCCTCGTCTCTCCGACGAGGAAGTGGTCGGTCTGAGCCAGGATTTTCAGAAGATGATCACCGATGAGGGTGGAGTGATCGCCAAGGAAGAGAGCTGGGGGAAACGGAAGCTGGCTTATCCGATCAACAAGCTGACGGAAGGGCACTACGTGCTGCTGCATGTGCAGAGCGAAGACAGCAGCCCTTTCGGCATGGCGCGACAGAGGATGCAGCAGAGCGACAACGTGCTGCGGTATCTGACGGTCCGCATGGACGCCGGTCGCCTCAGGACACGAAAATCTGACAAACCGGCAGCTGAAGAAGCAGCGCCCACCGTCGAAGCTTCGACCGAGACGGCCGCAGTCAGCGAGGAGGAAAACTAATGGCACCCGCAGCCAGAGGTTCGGGCAAGAAAAAGTTCTACTTTCGGCGTCGGAAGGTCTGTCGAATGTGTGCCGACAAGATCAATACCGTGGACTACAAGGACATTCGGTTCCTCCAGCAGTATCTGGTCGAGCGTTCCAAGATCCTACCGCGCCGGATCTCGGGTACCTGCGCCAAGCACCAGCGCGTCATTCAACAGGCGATCAAGCGGGCTAGACATCTGGCCTTGCTGCCCTATACGTCGGACTAGGAGGGCATCATGCAAGTCATCTTGATGCAGGACGTCATGCACACGGGCAAGCGGGGCGAGATCGTCAACGTCAAGCCGGGATACGCGCGGAACTTTCTCATTCCCAAGGGATTCGCTCTCGAAGCGACGCCGGGAAACCAGAAGTACTTCGATCAGCAGCGCAAGAAGATCGATGTACGACATGCCAAGGAACGTGATGCGGCTCAAGAGATCGCTGCGGCGATCGCCAGCCTGCAATTGCGCATTGCCAAACGGGTCAGTGAGGCGGAAACGCTCTACGGATCGGTCACGGCAGGTGAGATCAACGAGCTCCTGCATGAGAAGGGCGTGACTGTCGACCGGCGGCGCATCGATCTCGAAGGTGGAATCAAAACCCTGGGTGAGCATCTGGTCAGGATCGAGCTTCACCCCGAAGTCGTTGCGGAAGTCACGGTTACTGTCGAAGCGGAAGAGTAGGCCAGATGTCGAGCCCGGAGTCGCCCAAGCCGGATCCCTCGATCGAGGACTTCATCGGCGAGCCGACGCGTGATCTGTCGGCTTGGCGCTGGCTGTGGGAGGGGAACCACTCCTTTCCTGTAATCACGCGGCGGCCGGGGGTGATGGGTTGGGCCGAGCATCTTCTGAAGCGGTTCTCCCGCTTGTTCAGACCAGCCGTAACGCTACCCCAACACGACCTGTGGGTGCGTCAACAGACCTTCAATCTGATCGTGTTGGAGAACCTCGAGTTCCTGCAAAGGGCACCGAGCGATTTCATCCGAGACTTGCGACAGGTCCGTGACGATCTGGTGAGAGATGTCCAGAACAATCACCGGCGCATCACCTACCTGGAGGCCTTCCCGCGGGAAGTGCTGACCGATTTCAATCAGCATACGGATGCCCTCTATGCCCTGATGGACCAAAGGCTGGACCGATACCGCAGAGAGAGCAAGCACTATTGGAGTCGATTGGGAAGCTTGCTCGCTCTGGTCGCCGAGTCTGGTGAGGAGCCGGTCAGCCAAGCGGCGCTGGAAGAGGCTTGGCGCGAACAGAGCTACCTGGAGCTCGAGGATCGCTTCCGGGGCACCCGCGAGGAGATCTCGGACAGGGCCCAGGCATATCTGGGCCACTTGGAGGGTAAGGGTTCGATTCTGGACCTGGGGTGTGGTCGCGGCGAGATGCTTGCTGTCTTGGAGGAGCACGGTCTGACGGCGCGAGGCGTCGACCAGAGCGAGGAGATGGTGTCTCACTGCAGGAACTTGGGTCTGACCGCTGACAGGATCGATCTCTTTGGCGCGCTCGCGCAAGCGCCAGAGGGAAGTCTCGGGGGGGTGCTCTCCGTGCACGTGATCGAGCACCTCGAGCCGACAGATCTGGATCGTCTTGTACGACTGGCGTGGCGAGCCCTGGAGCCAGGCGGGAGCCTGATTCTGGAAACCCCGAACCCTCTCTCGCTGGTGGTGGCGGCAAGAAATTTCTGGCTCGACCCGACCCACCGTAGGCCGGTGCATCCGGCGACACTCATGCTGCTGTTCGAACAGGCTGGATTCGACCCGGTCGAGCGCCTCGATCTGCGCCCCTTCGAGGTCGAGGATCGCCTACCCGAGATCGATTTGTCTGATCTATCCGAAGACATCAAACCCGTGGCGGATCACGTCAACCGGCTCCGGGACCAATTGGATGAGCTGCTCTACGGGTTTCAGGACTACGCCATGGTGGGTACCAAGCCCGAGTAGCCGCACCTCCCCGACACGAGTCAGCCGTCTTCCTTTTCCTCCGCCCAGGATTCCTGCACCAGAGTCCAGTCCTCGACATCGTCGGGCATGCGCTCGCCAACTTTGGGCAGGTAGAAGGGGCGCTGTTGATACCAGGGAAGCTGGAGGATCCGAGCGCTCTCCGGATCGAACTGTCGGGCGGGCTCCGTGCCGGAGACGAATGCCTCGGAGATCACATTCTGGGCTCCCGGGCCCGGCAGCATGCCGGTGAGATACTCGACCTGCATCTCGACAACAGAAGGCGGGCGAACGAAGGATGATCCTGCCGCGAGCCAACCCTCTTCCAGTCCAGTTTCCACGATCGATTGCCAGATAGGAAGTGCCGCTGCGGCGCCGGTCATGTTGCGGCCGATCGAGCGATTTACGTCGTGGCCCACCCAGGTCAGGATCGTGTGGGTGGGTGTATAGCCGACGAACCAGGCGTCGATGTAGTCGTCCGTCGTGCCGGTCTTGCCAGCCAGGTCGAGATCGAGGCCGGAGACACGAACGGCTGTTCCGCGATCCACGACTCCCTCGAGAATGTGACCGAGCACAAACGCGATTTCGGGCTCCATGGCCTTGTGAGCGCGCGGCTGGTGGGTCTCGAGATTCTGGCCGTCTGGGGTGCGGACGGCTTCGATCAAGTAGGGCTCCAGATAGACGCCCTGATTGGCGATGGCGGCATAGGCGCCGGCCAGTTCGAGTGGAATGAGCTCCGCAGAACCGAGCGCAAGACTCGGGTAGGGGGGGAGGTTGGAGCGGATTCCACAGCGCCGTGCGAAGTCGATGGTGTGCTCGACCCCGACGATGTCCATCAGCTTGGCAGAGCACACATTCATCGATTTTTCGAGCGCTCGACGCAACGTCGTGATGCCGTAGTACTGGCGGTAGAAATTGCGTGGAGAATAGCTGGGCACGTTGTTGGCAGCCGGAAAGACGGTCGGGCCGTCGAAGATCGTGTCAGCAGGAGTAAATCCGGTTTCGAGCGCCGAACCGAAGACGAAGACCTTGAAAGCAGATCCCACCTGTCGTTTCGCCTGCGTCGCGCGATTGAAGCTGCTGCGGTCGAAATCCCATCCACCGACCATGGCCCTGACCGCTCCGGTGGCCGATTCCAAGACGATCGCGGCGCCTTCCAACTCCGGCTCCTGCTCCAGGTGGACGATATCGAGCGGTGCCCCTTCCTCTTCCGTTGCCGCGTGAAGGCTGACCCAGACGACATCGCCTGGCTCGAGAATCTGCTGCGGGTTCTGGTGCCGCGTCCACTTCATACCGTCGGACTCGAGTAGCAGGGTCACCTCGCCGATTCTGAGATCGGCGCCGCGCGCGCTGACGGCCATGACCAGGGCTTCGTACCAGCTGCCGGCGGTCAATTCGACATTGCGCCAGGAGGGCAGCTCATAGCCCGCCAGATCGTCGGTCTCGACCTTGCGGAGACTTCCTCGCCAGCCGTTTCGATGGTCGAGTCGGATTAGCCCCTGTTCGAGAGCGGTCTCTGCCGCGCTCTGCACCGGAGGGTCCAAAGTCGTATCGACCTGCAGGCCCTGCTCGAGGAGACCCTCGGCACCGTAGGTGGACTCCAGGTACCGACGCACTTCCTCGGCGAAATATGGTGCCCGCAGGTCCTTCTTTCGATTCGGCACGACGAGTAATGGCAGATCGATAGTTTCCCGGTACTGCTCTGCGGTGATGTAGCCCTCTTCCCGCATGCGCCGCAAGACGTAGTCACGTCGGGTGATGACCAAGTCAGGGCTTCTATAGGGACTGTAGGCGCTGGGCCTTTGTGGAATCCCGGCCAGGACGGCCGCCTCGGCCAGGTCGACGTCTTTGACGGTCTTTCCAAAGTAGGCACGCGAGGCGGATTCCATACCGTAGTTGCCATGTCCCATGAAGATCAGGTTGCAGTAGAGCGTCAGAATCTGCTGCTTGCTGAAATTCTTCTCCAACTCGACTGCGAGAAGTGCCTCCTCAGCCTTGCGCTGCCAGGTCTTCTTGGGGGTCAGGTAAAGCTGACGTGCGAGTTGCATGGTGATGGTCGAGCCGCCCATGGCAAGTCTGCCTTGGCGTAGGTTCTGGGTCATGGCACGCAGCACGCCCTCAGCGTCGATTCCTCCATGCTGAAAGAAATTGCTGTCTTCCGCGGCCAGGATCGCGTTCTGGAGAAGGGGTGGGATCTCTCCCTCTTCGATCAGCACACGCTTCTCTTTCGCGTAGGTGGCGAACACCTCGCCGTTGCGGTCGAAAAGACGTGTGATCACTCCAGGGGAAAAGTCCGCCAGGGACTCCACCTGGGGCATGTTGATGATCGAGGCGACACCCACACCGCCCAGAACGCCGAGGAGAAGTGCCAGCGCCGGGGCTGCGATCCATACTGTCAGCTTCGATCTGGAGCGCTGTCGGTGGCCACTTCGAGTGGCTGCGGGGGTCCTCTCGGACCTGTCAGAGGTAGAGCTCACGGGTGGAGATTATAGTCGTCTAGGCCAGTCTACGCATCGCGTCTCGGTCATCGAGGGGTCAGATCCTGGCTGATTTGCGACGGTCGGGAGCGAAGAATAGAATGCCTTCATAGTGAACTTCGAAAGGTCCGATGAATCGAGTGCCGACCCCACCTGAACAGAGTAACGTCGATATCGACAGGGAGCCGTTTTCGCCGCGCGGACCCCAGTCGAAGTGGACCGGTAACTCACGGCGGGCACTCTTGGGTTGTGGAGCGCTGATCGTCTTGCTGGGCATCGGCTCGGTGGTCTTTCTCCTCAAAGCGAAGGACCTTTTCGGCTGGATGATGACCGAGCTGGAGGCGCAGGTTGAGGAGTCCCTTCCGGCGGATATCACCGAGCCCGAAAGACAGGAACTGGCAGAGGCCTTCGACGCCGTTGTCGACGCCGTCGAGGAGGACCGCGCCGATGTCGTCGCTCTTCAGGATCTGCAGAAGATGCTTCGAGAGGCCCTCGGTGAAGGCCCAAAACGGTTCAGTCGCCAGGAGATCCAGGGCTTGATCGAAGCTCTGGATCGGGTATCGGGTAGAGAGCCGGGCGACACCACCGATGATCCACTGCCGGATCCAGCCGGCGTCTCCGAGTCGGTTGGGCTGCCGGCGGTGCCCGAACCCGCCCACCGAGCTGCGTAGGAAACACCCAGTAGAATCGTTGGTATGGAGAGGTTCAACCTCGAGTCCCCCCTGGTACCGCAGGGTGATCAGCCCCAAGCGATTCGGCAGCTCGTGCAAGGACTCGAAGCGGGTCTGAAAGAACAGGTTCTGCTAGGTGTCACCGGTTCGGGCAAGACCTTCACCATGGCCAAGGTCATCGAGGAGGTGAATCGGCCGACCCTGATTCTCTCCCACAACAAGACGCTAGCCGCCCAGCTCTACCAGGAGTTCAGGAGCTTCTTCCCACACAACGCCGTAGAGTATTTCGTCTCCTACTACGACTACTACCAACCCGAAGCCTACGTGCCTCAGAGTGACACTTACATCGAGAAGGAAACGAGCATCAACGAGGAGATCGACCGACTCCGCCTGCGCGCGACCAAAGTGCTGTTCGAGCGCCGTGATGTGGTGATTATTGCCTCGGTGTCCTGCATCTATGGCCTCGGATCGCCCGAAGCGTTCTACGGCATGCTCCAGTTCTTCGGGATCGGCCAGGACGACGGTATGGAAACGGCCCTTCGAAAGCTCGTGGAGATGCAGTACGAGCGGACGTCGATGGATCTGTTCCCCGGCAGCTTCAGGGCTCGAGGCGATGTGCTCGAGATCTTTCCCGCCTATGAGGAGGCCGGCTATCGAATCGAGTACTTTGGCGACGAAATCGAGCGCATCTGCCGATTCGATTTACTCAGAGGCGACTCAGTGGAGGAACTGGATCGGATCGCCGTGTTCCCAAAGACACACTACGTAACTCCCAGGGATCAGTTGGAGTCGGCGATCGGTGGTATCCAGAAAGAGCTCGAAGAGAGGCTGCCTGATCTGGAATCCCAGGAGAAGCTTCTCGAGGCTCAGCGACTGGAGCAGCGGACGCGCTTCGATCTCGAGATGCTGCGGGAGATCGGCTACTGCCATGGGATCGAGAACTACTCCAGGCATCTGTCGGGTCGACAGCCTGGTGAGGCGCCGCCGACCCTGTTGGACTACCTGCCGGACGATGCGCTATTGATGATCGATGAAAGCCATCAGTCGGTGCCGCAGGTCAGGGGCATGTTCCACGGCGATCGATCCCGCAAAGAGACGCTGGTCGAATACGGCTTCCGGCTGCCGAGTGCTCTGGACAATCGGCCGCTGACGTTCGAAGAGTTCGACAGCCGTGGACACCAGAGAATCTACGTGTCGGCGACCCCGGGTGAGTGGGAATTGCAGCGCTCGCAAGGGGTCATCGCCGAACAGGTGGTTCGACCGACAGGTCTTCTCGATCCCGAGATCGAGGTGCGGCCAGCCAGCGGGCAGGTCGACGACCTGCTGGCCGAGATCCGCCGCGTAACGGGGCTGGGTGGCAGGGTGCTGGTGACGACTCTCACGAAGCGGATGGCGGAAGAGCTGACGCAGTACTTGTTGGAAGTGGGAGTGCAGGTGCGCTACCTTCATAGTGACGTCGAGACTCTCGAAAGGGTGGAGATCGTGACCGACTTGCGCCGTGGGGTGTTCGATGTTCTGGTTGGGATCAATCTGCTCCGCGAGGGACTGGATCTGCCCGAAGTGGCCCTCGTGGCTGTTTTGGATGCCGACAAAGAGGGCTTTCTGAGAAGCGGTACCTCGCTCATCCAGACTGCCGGCCGCGCGGCGAGAAATCTGGAAGGCCGGGTGTTGTTCTATGCCGACAGGATTACAGACTCGATGCGGCGGGCGATGACCGAGACCGATCGGCGTCGGATTCGGCAGCAGGCGTATAACGAAGAGCACGGCATCGAGCCGAGAAGTGTTCTCAAGGACATTCATAGCCCGCTCGTAACCATGAGCAACCTGGACTACTTCTCCCTCGGTGATCGCCTACCTTCGAAGGTGGGTGAGCGGTCGGGGCTGCCATTGAGCCAGCAGATCGAGAGCCTCGAAAGGGAGATGAAGGCGGCCGCCAAGCGTCTCGAGTTCGAGGAGGCAGCCGCGCTTCGAGACGAGCTTCGCGAGCTCAAAGAGCTCCAGATCTACAGCAACTGAAGAGTCGTGCACACCCTGAGACAATGGTGAGTCCTGCTCTTCAGCAACGTGTCCGTGAGCTGCCGGACAGGCCTGGTATCTATATCTTCCAGGATGCAAGTGCACACCCTCTCTACGTCGGCAAGGCCACTTCGCTGCGCAAGCGGGTGGCGAGCTACCTTTCCGGCCAGCATGAGCCTCGCATAGCGACGATGCTCTTGGAAGCGGCCGACATCGAGTTCGTCGTCACCGATACCGAGGCCGAAGCTCTTCTGCTCGAAAATAACTGGATCAAGGGCCGGCGACCGCGGTACAACATCTTGCTGCGGGACGACAAGACCTATCCCTACGTAAAGTTGACATTCGACGAATATCCGCGGGTGGCATTCACCCGTCGGCTGGGCCAAGATGGCGCCGCCTACTTCGGGCCCTACTTGCCTGGTGGCCTGGCACGTCGTGCCATCAAGCTGGTGCAGAAGCTCTTCGAGATCAGGGTTTGTCGAATTGACATCGACGGTTCACTGCCTCGCCCCTGCCTCTATCACGACATGGGGCGGTGCCTTGGTCCGTGCGTCGATGGGCTGACGACGAAGGCGGCCTATGACCAGGCAATCGCAGCAGCGAAGCTGTTCCTGGCAGGTAGGAACGAAGAGCTGCTCAAGCGTTTGCGGCGTGAGATGGAGGCGCATGCCGAAGCCATGGAGTTCGAGCAGGCCGCCAGGGCACGAGATCTGATTGCCGAGATCGAATCGGTGACCCAGCAGCGCAAACTGTCGTCGGTGCGCGGCGAGAATGTGGATGTCTACGGGGTGCACACGGCGGAAGGCAATGCTTCGATCTGCGTTCTGGTGATGAGAAATGGTCAAGTACTGGATCGTCGGGAGCTGTTCTGGGAGGGCAGGCAGGAGGTCTCGGCGGAGGGCGTGTTATCGGAACTACTGCCCCAGATCTACGAACGGACCACTTTCATTCCTGGCGAGATTCACCTGCCTCTCCCTATCGATGGGCAAGAGAGTCTGGCCGCGTGGCTGGGCGACCGGAAAGGCGAGAGGGTGTTCATCAGGCTGCCGTCCCGGGGACCGAAGGCGCATCGCGTGGCGCTGGCTCAGAGGAACGCTGCAATGGCCCACCGGCGGAGGTTCCGCACCGATCAGGGCAGCGACCTGATGGCGCAGGCTTTGATGGCGCATTTGGGCCTGCTGGAGGCGCCGCGTCGGATCGAAGGTTTCGATGTCGCGACCCTGCACGGGGGAGAGACCGTGGCCTCGTTGGTAGTGTGGGAGCAAGGACGGATGCAGAAGTCGGAGTATCGGAGCTTCAACATCAAGCATCTCCAGCAAGCCGATGATTTCGCGTCGATCCACCAGGCTGTGTTGCGGCGCTACCGCAGGCGGTTGGAAGAGCTCGGTGCGATGCCGGACCTGATCCTCATCGACGGAGGTCGGGGGCAACTCAACGCTGCCTTGAGCGCCCTGGTGGAGCTGGGGGTCGAAGAGACACCGGTAGTCGGGCTCGCGAAGAGGGAGGAGGAGTTGTACCTGGCGCACCGTCCGGACCCGTTGAGGCTACCTCGACGTGACCCGGGTTTGAGGCTCCTCCAGCAGATCCGGGACGAGGCTCATCGATTCGCCCTGTCCCGCCATCGCAAGCGCAGGGTCAAGAAGTCCTTGACGAGCGAGTTGGACGGCATCCCAGGTATCGGTCCCCGTCGGCGCAAGCTGCTACTGCGGCGGTTCGGAAGCGTTGCACAAGTGAAGCAAGCCCGATTGGAGGATCTGCAGGAAGCTCTCGGGCCGGTGGTCGGAAGTCGAGTGTTCCAGGAGCTCGGCAGCGGTCCGGCTCGATTCGAGGGTTGATCACTTCACAGAGAGGCCCAGAGCCGTTCTGTAGAATGAGCGTACACAGGTCCTGTCCGAGCTATGCCTATCGAGCCCAGAGAGCCGTCCGAGATTCGATTCTTCGACGCAATACGCGAGGCCTACCTTGAAGGCTGGACCGGGCGACTGGGTCTGAATTCGGCAGATATCAGGGGCCAGCTGTTCTTTGTGGCGGGCGACCTGTACCTCTCTCCCGAACACCCTTTCGAGGCGGCAGCGAGCGCTTGGGCGAGCTCCCTCAGGGCTACTCAACGTCAAGCCAGCGGACAAGGGGAGGAGGAAGGTGGGGTCTCGCGCCGATCCGAATCGGCGATTCGGAATCAAGAGAGCGCCGAAAGTCGATTGGCAACGAAGCGCCTGATCTCTGATCTCACCGATCTTCTCGAGCCATGCGCCAGGGAAGCCTGTCATTTCGTTGATGGTGCCGGACAGATTCGCTTGGACCTGATTGGGCCATTGCCAACCGGCAGACTCATCATGGAAGTATCGGTTCGAGGCGTTGACGAGGGCGGACTGCTGCGGCAGCTCGGTGGTGAAACTGCCATCCTCGTCGCTTCGTCGGCCGAGGAAGTGGGCCCTGTCGGGTTCGAGCTCGATCCTCAGGAGGCTTTCCTGTTGTCCCGCCTCGAAAAGCCTCTTTCGGTTGGCGATCTCTTGCAGCAACTGAATGTCGAGAAGCTCGAGAGCTTGCAGCATCTCTGTCGCCTCCTGGCGGTTGGTCTGATTCAGGGTGAGGTCGGCGTGGCAGGGGACCGTGATTCTTCTTCCTTCGGATCGGAGCTGGTACAGCGCCTTTCGCAACGCATTTCCGAGAGCCTGGAGAAGGAGCCTGTGACGCTGGCTACGGACGATCATCGCGAGTTACTTGGCAACCTCCTGGGACGAATGGGCGAGATGACGTACTTCGAGCTGCTCGCTGTGAGCCCGCAGAGCGGCGTCGAGGAAGTCCACCGGGCCTTCATGGAGTTGGGGCGGATGGTCCATCCCAGCCATGCCGATCGACTGGCGTTGGCAGGGGGTGAAGGGGCTCTCGGCCTGCTCCTGGAACGCGCTACCGAAGCTTATTTCACGTTGAGTGACTCCGAGCGGCGGGCCGAGTACTTCGAAAAAGTAGGGCCACTGCAGATCAATGAGGAAGACGCGGCGACGGCCGAGGAGCGCCAGGAGGAGATGAAAAGCGTAGCGCGTCGCAATTTCCAGTTGGCGCGCAATTTAGCGGATCGGCAGGAGTTCCACGCCGCGATCCAACTCCTCGAACAGGCTGTGAAGTCGGCCCCTGAAAGCGAATATCTCGCGCTGCTCGCAGAGTGTCAGGCCTACAATCCGCGGTGGCTCGACCGAGCGGTTCAGAACCTGTCGAAGGCTGTCGCGATGAGGCCCGACGATGGGGCGCTGCGCTTTCGCCTCGGCTACCTCTTGGAGCGGCGGGGCGATACGATTCGAGCTCGTGAGGAGTATGAGGTGGCTCTCGAGAAGGGACCCGAAGTCATTGCTGCCAGGGAAGCTCTGGAACGCCTTGGATCCCGGAAGAAGTTGGCCGATGAGAAGGGCCAATCGCGGTGGTCCCTTCGGTCTTTCTTCGGCAAGGGACGGTAAGCTGGCGAGCCAAACTGGGAGAGGCGATGGCGTCCCACACAACGGGCACTGCCATGGCACGGTAGAATAGGTCCAGCGCCGGAGTGCTCCAGGCGATCGCCCCTCGCTTCCGCAAGGCAGTTCGAGGGGAGGAAAGTCCGAACTCCGACGGGCAGCATGCTCGCTAACGGCGAGGCGCGGCGACGCGACGGAAAGTGCAACAGAGAGAAGACCGCCTGCTCCGAAAGGAGTCGGTAAGGGTGAAAGGGTGCGGTAAGAGCGCACCGCCCGGCCGGTGACGGTCCGGGGCACGGTAAACCCCATGCGGAGCAAGACCAAATAGGGAGGCGAGACGCAGGTCGCCCGTCCTGCTTTCGGCCGAACCACCTTTGGGCGGTGGGCCGAAACCGTCTCCGGGTAGGTCGCTCGAGGCCAACGGCAACGTCGGTCCCAGAGGAATGATCTGCAGTGCCAGGTCAACGGCGCGACAGAATTCGGCTTACGGAGCACTCCGGAGCTTCTTTCTCGAGTTGAAGCCCTTGCCAGGCGGGAGTTCAGTTGATCGAGCCAATGCTGTCCGGTAGTCTCGAACGCAATCATGAGTGACGGTGACCGCCTATGAGCCCCGAATTTGTTGTCAGCAGTCGCGAGCGACCGGCCGATCGAGCCCTCGAGGTCGAAGCCGGTGATTTCGTGTTCCAGGAAGGTGATCTCGGCACCGAGATGTTCATCATTCAGGAGGGAGAGGTCGAGATCTTCCAGCGAGTCGGCAATCAAGAGCGGCAACTGGCGATTCTCGAAAAGGGCGACTTCTTCGGCGAGATGTCGATTCTCGAGGAGCTGCCTCGGAATGCCAGTGCCAGGGCGTCGACTCCTTCACGACTCATCGTCATCGACGGCGCCACGTTCGATTCGATGCTGCGGTCGAATCCCGAGATCGGTGTGCGCATCATGCGCAAGCTCTCTCGACGGGTTCGAACGACGGATGAGCTGCTCCACAAGATCCTGGACTCGGAAGAGGAACGCCTGGAGCTTGCCACGAAGCTGAGACCACAAGTGATCGAGGTCGAGCCCGGCCCCGGATGTCTCGGGCATGCAGAATCGGGCACGGTGTTCGCGTTGCCGGCCAACGGTTCCGTGACCATCGGTCGTCAGGATCCGGTCACTGGTATCAGTCCCGACATCGATTTGACATCTGTCGATCCAGAGCGTTCCAGCAGCCGCCGACACGCCAAGATCTACCGGGAGGGGCAGATGTATCTGTTGGTGGAGGACATCGGTGCCACCAACGGCAGCTTCCTCAACGGCAAGCGAATCCGTACTGGTGTCCCAGTCGAGATCAAGTCTGGAGACCAGGTTCGGTTCGGTCTGGTGGAGCTCTCCTTTTCGTGCGAGTGAAGCAGGGCCTGGCCAAAGACCTGTTTCTGTGCGGGGCCGCAGAGACCCTCGTTGGCCTGGATCCTCCTGATCGTCGTGTCCTCGATGTCTCTTGAAATCGACAGTCCTCTGACAGCCCTGCGGGGCATCGGTCCGGTGCGAGCCCGCACCTTGTCCACAGTCGGTCTCCGAACGGTGAGAGATCTGCTGTATCGACTTCCCTTTCGGTACGAAGACCGACGTCAACTGTCGGCGATCGGCGAAGTTTCGGTGGAAGGGGCCTGCACTCTTTCTGCTCGTATCACCGACCTGAAGAGGATTCGCATCCGACGCCGGGGCCTGTCAGTGGTCAAGGGTTGGTTGGAGGATGAGAGCGGTCGATTGCCAGCAGTCTGGTTCAACCGTCCCTATCTGATGCAGCAGGTCGAGGCAGGGGAACGGTATCTTCTGCATGGCCGTGTGCGTCGGCAGGGGGAACGGCTCGAGATGATCAATGCGAGCTGCGAGCCTCTGAGCCAGTCACTTCTCGGGGGCCGTATCGTCGCCGTGTACAACTCAGCCGGCGGTCTAGGGCCCGCATTGCTGCGCCGACTCGTAGGCAGTGCCCTGGACGAGTTGCCGCTCGAGAGTGTCGAGGACGAAGTTCCGGCCGATCTCAGAAGACGTCACGGGCTGCCGCCATGGGGGCAAGCAGTGGTCCAGGTGCATCGTCCTGACGACTCCGTGGATGTGGGATTGCTCAATGAGCGTCGAAGTCCGGGCCATCTCAGGCTGATCTATGGCGAGCTGCTGGAACTTCAGGTCGAGCTTTCCCTGCTGCGGGACTTCGAGACTCGGCATGAGAAGAGTCATCGGTACGCGGACGAGGAAGGTCCGAGGAGAATCATGCAGGAGGTCCTGCCGTTTGAGCTGACTGGGGCTCAGAAACGCGTCCTGCAAGAAATACTGACGGATATGGAGAGCCCATACCCGATGCTGCGCCTCTTGCAGGGGGATGTTGGCAGCGGCAAGACGATTGTTGCAGCCCAGGCCCTCGTCGTGGCTATGCATAATGGCCTGCAGGCTGCCTTCATGGCGCCCACCGAGCTCCTCGCGGAGCAGCACTTCCGGACGTTGAAGCGGCTGCTGGAACCCAGGTTCCACCTGGCGCTTCTGACGGGTTCAGAGGTCGGGTCTGCGGTAGTTCGGCGAGGTCTGGCCAACGGCGAAATCCAGTTGGCCGTCGGCACCCATGCTCTCATTCAGGAGGGCGTCACATTCGACAGACTGGCATTGACGATCGTGGACGAACAGCACAGGTTCGGAGTGGCGCAACGCCAGGTCTTGCAAGAGAAGGGACAGCGCCCTGACATGTTGGTGATGACGGCGACGCCAATCCCACGCTCACTGGCTCTGACGGTCTATGGGGACCTGTCGCTGTCCATCATCGACGAGCTGCCGCCAGGGCGCACGGAAGTGGCTACCAAGATCGTGGGACAGGAGCGCCGCGACAGGGTCTATCGATGGTTGGAAGAGCGTCTCGAGGAGGGGGGACAGGCGTACGTGGTCTTTCCGATGATCGATAGAAGCGCGCAGGTGAGGTGCTCTTCGATCTCTGACGAGGGCGAAGCCCTGCGCAGCGACTTGAATCGATGGCCATCTGCCGTGCTCCATGGCAGAGTCGACAGCGCAGAACGTGACAGGATCATGGAGTCTTTCGGAGCTGGCGACATCAGGCTTCTGGTGGCGACCTCGATCATCGAGGTCGGTGTCGACGTGCCACAGGCAACCGTCATGATCATCGACAGCTCAGAACGCTTCGGTCTGGCTCAGCTTCACCAGCTTCGTGGAAGGGTAGGGAGGGGGTCCCAGAAGTCCTATTGTGTTGCCTTGCATGGCGAGCTCACGGCCGAGGCCGAGCGCCGACTGGAGGTCTTTGCAGGTACTGCGGATGGGTTTCGAATCGCCGAGGCGGATCTCGAGATCCGAGGCCCGGGTGACCTGCTGGGCAAGCGGCAAGCTGGTGAGCCGCTTTTCAGGGTGGCCAACATCGTGGCGGACCGGCAGTGGTTAGAGAAGTCTCGCTTTGATGCGAGCGAGCTCATGGCTGACCTGCAAGGGAAGAAGGTAGATCCGTTCGTCCAACGCATGGAGAAGCGGGCCAAGGGTCAGCTCAAGCGACTGACCGGGGGTTGAGCATGAGGGTGCTTCTCGTTGCCAATACTCTGCCGCCCAGAGATGTCTCAGGAGTAGGCGAACAGGTTCTGCAGCTGGCTGTTGGCCTGGAATCGGTCGGCCATGAGGTCGAGGTTCTGGGACGAGGGCCGGCTGGTGCGAAGGGCCCAAAGCTCCTGTTTCCCCTGACGATTGTGCCCGCCTTCCTCGAGGCACTCGGTCGATTTCAGCCGCATGTGATTCAAGTTCATGAGTCAGACGGCGTAATGGTAGCGCTCCTCACCAAGATCTTGAGCCCAATGTTGGAGCCGAGTCCCCAACTGGTGGCACTTCAGCAGGTGAGCTATCTGGAAGAGATGAGAGCGGTTCGCTCGCTCAGGTTCGACGGCCAGACTCTCGGTGTCCCAGGTGCGAGGGAGTGGTTTTTCCGCTTCGTCAAAGCCCCTGTGCAGATCGCTTTCGGCTCGCTGACCGCCTGGCTGAGCGATGTCGTGCTGGCGCCGAGCCGACAAACGGCACTCGAGATCGAGCGAGACTACGGGGTCGATTCCGTCCTGATGTTGCCGAACGTTACCGGCGGACGGCCAATCGAGCCTACTCCGACTGCTGTTGTCCAGGAAGAAGCCGGCTATTTCTTGTTCGTTGGGCGACTGCGCATTCGAAAGGGAGTCGAGATTCTGCTCAACGCGGTCTCGTCACTCACGGCAGCCGGGAAGCCGGTTCAACTCGTTGTGGTGGGAGATGGTGAACATCGTGCAGCGCTCGAATCAAGGGCTCGCGATTTGGGGCTGGAGGAGACGGTGCGTTTCGTGGGAGCGTGTGATGCAGCTACGGTTCGGATGCTGATGTCAGGCGCTGCGGCCCTGGTGGTCCCATCCATTTATGAGGGAATGCCCTTGGTCGTGCTTGAAGCGATGGAGAGCTCGCTTCCCGTGGTGGCCAGCGCGGTGAGTGGAATGCCTGAGATCATCGCTGATGGGCAAAGCGGGTGGCTGGTGCCACCGGAAGACGTAACCGCGCTGAGCGGGGCGTTGGCGGAGGTCCATGACAATCCACGAGAAGCGATACGAAGAGGCGAAGCTGGCAGGATCCTTCTCGAGAAGCGCTTCAGACCGGAGCACGCCGCCAGTGTCTGGTGTAGATATCTGGACAGCGCCGTGACGGTTGTGTCACCGATCGCAGAGGAAATTGATCGGCCGGACTCATTCTTGGACAAAGGTGGCGCGAGATGATGGGCAGGGCTCTCCTGATGGTGGGTTGGGTAGCCACTGGAGGTCTGCTGCTGACGGCGGTCCTGGGCTATCGGGTCGGATTGCCGGGAGCGATGGGCTGGCACCTTTTGGCGGCCCTGTTCTCGACTTTGCTGCTGCTGTTCTCGCACTCCTGGATCCTGTTCTATCTAATTGGCACCGGTAAAGCGATCAAGTCCGCGGCGAAAGAACACGGCCTCGATGACTCCCTGGCGGCCCAGACTCGGGAGTTCAAGAATCGCAGCAATTCCTGGTTGATGCTCGCCATGATGGCTGTCATGGCGACATTCATCGTCGGCGGCGGTGTGGCGACCACGGTGCTGCCGCCATGGTCGCATGCCACGCTGTTCTGGATGACCTTGGTGATTCAGGTCTGGACCCTGGTTATCGAAGGTAGGGTGATCGGCGACAACGAGCGCCTGATGCGGCTCGTGGATTGTCAGGTCGAAGCTGCGCTGCCGCCCGAAGCATCGCCATAGATCGCTGCAAAGGCTCGGGCGGCCGAAAACGAGCGCGAGCCAATGCCCTGTCCTATAATCACCCGACGCCTGAGGAAAGACCTCTCGAGCCAACGTTGGCTTTCCCAATCGTGAATCGCAGCAGTATCGAGGCAGAGTCTAGGCAATGACCACCGAGAATGTCGTCCTATCCGGGATGCGAGCCACCGGACGCATCCATCTTGGTAACTACTTCGGCGCCGTCAAGAACTGGGTCGAGTTGCAGGATCGTTATCGATGCTTCTACTTCATCGCCGACTGGCACGCCCTGACAACGGACTATGCAGAACCGTCCAATGTCGGTGGCAACTCGCTCGAAATGCTGGCCGACCTCCTGGCGTCGGGTCTCGATCCCGAGCGCTGCGTGATTTTCGTTCAATCGATGGTGCCCGAGCATGCGGAGTTGCACCTCTTGCTTTCGATGATCACTCCGCTCGGTTGGTTGGAGCGGGTTCCGACGTATAAAGAACAGATCAAAGAGCTGTCGAACAAGGATCTGTCAACGTACGGCTTCCTGGGATACCCGGTTCTGCAGACGGCAGACATTCTGTTGTATCGAGCCCAGTTCGTCCCTGTAGGAGAGGATCAAGCCAGCCATCTCGAGCTCAGCCGAGAGATTGGACGTCGGTTCAACAGCTACTATGGTGAGATCTTCCCGGAGCCCAAGGCCTTGTTCACGCCGACGCCGAAGGTGCCAGGACTCGATGGTCGAAAGATGTCGAAGTCTTACGGCAATACCATCGACTTGTCCGATACCCCTGAGGAAGTGACCGCGAAGTGTCGGCAGATGTTCACCGATCCGCAGCGGATTCGCCGCACGGACGCAGGGCACCCGGAGACCTGCAATCTGTTTCAGTTTCATCGACTCTTCTCGACACCCGAGCTGCAGGAAAAGGTGGCCAGCGAATGCCGTCGGGCCCAGATAGGCTGCGTCGATGACAAGCAACTGATCGCTGACCAGATCAACAGTTTTCTCGATCCGATTCGAGCCAGGCGGGAAGAGCTGTTGAAGAGCAGAGACACCCTGCTGGACATTCTCAACGAGGGTTCCGCGAAGGCTGCAGAGCGGGCCCGAGAGACGATGGATCAGGTCCGATCCGCCCTTTCGATCCAATATCGATAGGCCGGCGAGAAGAGCCGCAGATGACATCTTCCGTGAGTGGCAAGAGTAATCTGCCTGAAGCCTGGCGAGTGCAGCTGCCGGTCTTCGAGGGTCCTCTGGACCTTCTGCTGCATCTGATCAAGATCAACGAGGTGGAGATCTCCGACATACCCGTGGCGGTGATCTGTGACCAGTTCGACGAGTACCTGCATCTCATGGAGGTGTTCGACCTGGATGTGGCTGCCGAGTTCGTTTATGAGGCCGCCGTGCTCATTCATCTCAAGTCGAGGATGCTGCTGCCGCGTCGAGCCGACGAAGACGGCACCCTGGAGGAGGATCCTCGCCAGGAGCTGGTGGCGCGCCTCCTCGAGTACCAGCGAATCAAGGAAGCCGCGCAGTCGCTGGCCGAGCTGCACTCCTTGCGCCAGGGACTTTGGACGCGTCAACCGCAGCCCATCGATCTCCCCGCCGAGGACGACTCCGTCGAGCTGGAGGAAGTCTCGCTATTCGATTTACTGGGGGCATTCAAACAGGTCCTGGTACGGTACGAACACGAGCACCCGGACCCTTTTCAGATCCATCGGGAGACTTTCTCGGTCCGCGGCCAATTCGAGCGTCTGCTGGCGCTCCTGGATTTGGATCGCCCCTATGATCTGCTCCTCGATCTCAGACGTCGCAGCTGCCGGTCGGAGGCTGTGGCGGCGTTCCTGGCGATCCTCGAGCTGGCTCGGTTGGATCTGATCCGATTGCACAAGACCGGCGGAGGGGAGATACTGCTCTACCGCACCTCGAAAGAGCTGCAGGCCCACGAGTTGGAGGCGATTCAGGGATGACCGAGAATTCGGAGATCGAGGCGGCGCTAGAGGCGGTTCTCTTTGTTGCTGCCGAGCCGGTAGACCGAGCCAAGCTGCTCGAGATCTTCGGCAAGCAGGCTCAGTCCGAGGCCGCAGGTGCCTTGGAGCGAGTGATCGAGCGCTACGGTGGCGGCCCCGATAGGGGCATTCGAATCGAGGAAGTGGCCGGTGGTTTGAGGCTAGTGACTCGGCCTGAGTTGCATGGCTATCTGCGCAAGTTCTTCGAGGTTTCCGGTAGAAGTCGCCTTTCTATGGCGGCGCTGGAGACGCTGGCGATCGTGGCATATCGTCAGCCGATTACGGGCCCGGAGATTCAAGAGCTTCGAGGAGTCAGCCCGTCAGGGGTTTTGAAGACCCTCCTGGAGAAGCGATTGGTGCGGATATCAGGGCGCAAGAAAGTGGTCGGGAAGCCCTTTCTCTACCGCACGACACGTGAATTCTTGATGCACTTTGGGCTCGAATCGCTCGAGGATCTTCCGCCCTTGGAAGAGTTCGAGGAAATCTTCGGTCCAGAGGGCATGGAACCCGCAGGACAGACCGCGGCGGACCCCGTTGTCTCGGCGAGGCCTGAACCGGTGGCGGACGGGGCGGCGTCCGACAAATCGTGAGCCAGGAGAGACTTCAGCGCATTCTCTCGCGGGCCGGTATCGCCTCGCGGCGCAAGGCCGAGGAGATGATTCGGGACGGGCGGGTGACCGTGAACGGTCGGGTTGCCGAGGTCGGTGAGAAGGCCGACGCGCTGGACGATGCCATCAAGGTCGACGGGCGTCGATTGAAACCGATGCCAGGCAGCTTTCACTACCTCGTGTACAAACCCAAAGGCTACATGTCCACGCGACAGGATCCCGAGGGACGGCAGACCGTTTTCGACCTTCTTCCACCGAGATTGCGCAAGAATCTGGTCATTGCAGGTCGTCTGGACTACAACAGCGAAGGCCTGATGATTCTGACAGCCGATGGAGAGTTGGCCCATCGCCTGGCTCACCCGAGCTTCGGTTGCTCGAAGACCTACCATGCCAAGGTCAAGGGTGTTCCAGCAGAGGAGTCCATCGCCAAACTGAAGGCCGGCATTCTGTTGGATGGAAAGCGCACCACGCCGGCGAAAATCCGGTTGCTCAAAGGCCCCCGAGGTGGCAAGGGTGAGTCGAACTCCTGGTGGGTCGTTGAGCTGCAGGAGGGGCGCAATCGGCAGATTCGCGAGATGTTCTTTCGCATTGGTAACCCAGTCCAACGTCTGATTCGGGTCGGTATCGGTAGGGTGTCCGATCGAGAGCTTCCCGTGGGTTCGTACCGAGAGCTCAGTGCGCAGGAGGTCGAGTCACTAAGAACCGGCAAGCCGGTGAGACGTCCGAAGCGCAAGAGCCGGCACCGTAAGCCCCGCGGCGGAGAGCGATGATGGACAAGCCCATTGTCGTGGCGATCGACGGCACCTCGGGGGTGGGCAAGAGCACGGTCGCAAGGCGATTGGCGAAAGCTCTGAATCTACCCTATCTCGAGACAGGTGCGATGTACCGCGCGCTCGGCCTCAAGGTCGACAAGCTGGGTGTCGATCCTCTGAACCAGCGGACGGTAGAGGAGCTGGCCGTCGACCTGGATCTCGAACTGCGCCAGAGACCGGATGGGAACGTCGAGGTTCTCCTGGATGGAGAATGCCTTGGTGAAGAAGCTCGACAGCCCCGAATCTCGGAGATTACATCGGCCGTCTCGGCCTACCCAGGGGTGCGACGGGTCATGGTCGAACACCAGCGGTCGTTCGCCGGCTCGCGAGGGGCTGTCGTCGAGGGGCGGGATATCGGCACGAAAGTGTTTCCGCACACCCCCCATAAGTTCTTTTTGCAGGCACCCCTTGAAACCCGAGTTCGTCGACGCCTGAAGCAGCTCGAAGCTTCAGGGCAGTCGAACTTGAGTGAGGGCGAGCTGATCCGAGAGGTCCGCGAGCGCGACGTCCGTGATTCCACCAGAGCAGAATCACCCCTGACCATGGACGGTAGTTACGAGGTCATCGATACCGGTTCGCGGTCCGTCGACGAGGTTGTCGAGGCGATCCTGGGCGAGATCCGCCAGAATCGCTGACAGTCGCCTTGCCGTTGTGATTCGCTCAGGAGCACAACGAGAGAGCCTCCCAGTCACCAGGTGCGGTGAAAGGGAGGCTCGATCGATTGCGGCTCGGTTCGTTTCTTACTTGTGGTTGCTGATGAACCGCCCCCAGTGGCGCGAACCGAGATGCTTGATGGTGGCGATGCGCTCCTCGGCCATCCGATCGGCAGCGACGTAGGTTGGGACCTTCTCCTCTTTGGAGATCTGGAAGACCCGCATCAAATTCAAATAGATGCCACGGGTCATGCGCAGGGCCCGCTCTTGGTTGTAGTCACCTGTCAACTCGTTGTACACGTTGATCAGGCCGCCGGCGTTGATGACGAAGTCTGGAGCGTAGAGGATGTCTCTCTCGTGCAGGGCGACGCCGTCGATCTGCTCGTTGTGCAGCTGATTGTTGGCCCCGCCTGCAACGATGCTGCAACGCAGCTTGGGGATGGACTCCTGGTTGAGACCCGCACCGAGTGCGCAAGGCGCCAGCACGTCGCAGTCGACCTCCATGATCTCTTCGGAGGAGACGATCTCGACACCCAGGTCACTCTCGGCCTTGGCAGTCTTGTCAGGGTCGATATCGGCACCGATGACCTTGGCGCCTTCATCGACCAGGTACTTGGCAAGGTAGTAGCCGACGTTGCCGACGCCCTGCACGGCAACCGTGAGTCCCTTGAGTGACGGTTCGTCGTTCTTCCAATTGGCAGCGGCCTTGATTCCTTGCAACACTCCGTACGCTGTGACGGGTGAGGGATCACCACTGCCGCCATGGGCAGGGGAGACGCCAGTGACCCAACGCGTCTCGGACAGGATGACTTCCATGTCCTCCATATCCGTGCCGACATCCTCGGCCGTGATGTAGAGACCGTTCAAGGACTCGACGTAACGGCCGAAGGCGCGGAACAGCGCTTCGCTCTTGTCGGATTTTGGGTCACCCAGAATGACTGCCTTACCGCCGCCGAGGTGAAGACCTGCCGCTGCTGCTTTGTAAGTCATTCCACGGGACAAACGGAGCACATCGGTGAGGGCCTCGTCAAAGTCCTTGAAAGGCCACATACGAAGGCCGCCCAAGCCTGGGCCGAGGGTGGTGGAGTGGACGGCGATGATGGCCTTCAGTCCTACTTCGGGATTCGAGCACAAAAGCACGCGCTCGTGACCCATGTCCTCGAGTCGTTCGAAAAGCTCCATGTTCCAGGTCTCCTGATCAGGTCAGAGTTTGGACGATCCAGTTGTCCGTCAGGCTTTCTCGTGCGGCAGTTCCCGGACAAGAACCCATGGTTTTGGGCCTCGGTTCCTCTGTTCTTTCCTCAGTACGGAGCTGCCGTCGCTGGCCTGAGCGGACGACCGGCTGGAATAACAGGTCGC
>Ga0316187_10000916_pt1 | contig 24516 bp, 15 predicted proteins | sample CroRivburrow1_MG_FD_204927 | JGI IMG/M metagenome (GOLD analysis project Ga0316187, IMG submission 204927) | Coastal sediment microbial communities from Maine, United States - Cross River worm burrow 1 | ecosystem: Environmental > Aquatic > Marine > Coastal > Sediment | place: USA: Maine...
GTGAGCTCCAACGGCGACCGGCTGCAGGGTCGTATCGACCTCGTCAACCCGTTGGTCGATCCCGAGAGCGGCACCATCAAGGTCACCGTCGAGGTGCGCGACTACCCCACCACCACCCGCCCCGGTGATTTCGTCGAGGTTTCCATCGTCACCGATAGCCACTCGGACAGCCTGCTGGTTGCAAAAGTCGCGGTGGTCACCGAGCGCGGCCAGCGCTCGGTCTACGTGGTCGATGGAGAGACCGCCTACCAACGCCCGGTGGAGGTCGGCTTCGAAGACGACGTCAACGCCGAGATCATCTCCGGACTCGAACCCGGCGAGATGGTGGTCATCCAGGGCCAACGCGCCCTTCGAGACGGCCAACCGGTGTCGGTGCTCGACGCCCTCGATCTCGATGTTGAGGAAGCGGGAGAGAACAAGACCGAGAGCAGCGCCGGTTGATGAAATCCCTGGTCGCCCTCGCCGTTCGACGACGGGTCACGGTGCTCATGTGCGCCCTCGCCCTGGCCGCCTTCGGCGTGGTCGGCTACCAACGCTTGCCCCTCGATCTCCTGCCCGACATCTCCTATCCCTCGCTCACGGTCCAGACCGATTTCCCCGACACCGCGCCTGCCGAGGTGGAGAACCTCGTCACCCGTCCGGTGGAGGAAGCGGTGGGGGTTCTGCGCGGACTCCGGACCGTTCACTCCGTCTCACGTCCCGGAGTCTCCGAGGTCACCCTCGAGTTCGACTGGGGCGCCGATATGGATCTGTTGCTTCTCGATGTGCGGGAAAAGCTCGACCGGCTGATCCTGCCGGCGGAGGCCGAAGACCCGGTGGTGCTGCGTTTCGACCCTTCCCTCGATCCCATCGTCCGGATCGCGCTTGGCGGTACCGGTGATCTCACCGAGAGCCGCCGTCTCGCCGATCGCCGCCTCAAACAGGCTTTCGAGAGTCTCAAGGGCGTGGCGTCGGCGCGGATCAAGGGCGGGCTCGAGGAGGAAATCCACGTCGAGGTCGATCAGGAGCAGCTGGCCGCCCTCGGCATTCCCCTGGAGAGGATCCGCCAGGTGGTCGGGGTCTCCAACGTCAATCTCCCCGGTGGCTCGCTGCGCGGCACCGATACCCAGTTTCTGATCCGCACCGTCAATGAGTACACCTCGGTCGAGGAGATCGGCGAGCTCGTCCTGTCCGCCGCCGGACCGTCGCAGATCCGGCTGCGCGATGTAGCCGAGGTGAGCTGGGGCGCCCGCGAGCGTGAGGAGATCATCCGTGTCGGCGGGGTCGAGGCGGTGGAGATCGCCATCTACAAGGAGGGTGACGCCAACATCGTCACCACCGCGCGCGGGGTGCGCGAGGCGCTGCCCGAGATGACCAAGCTCGTCCCCGAAGGCTATGAGCTCACCGTGCTCTTCGATCAGTCACGCTTCATCGAGCAGGCGCTGGTTGAGGTCCGGTTCACCGCGGTGGTCGGTGGCGCGTTGGCCATTCTGGTGCTCTTTGTCTTTCTTCGCGATACCCGATCGACGGTGATCATCGCCACCGCCATCCCGCTGTCGGTTCTCTTCGCTTTCATGGCCATGTACCGGCTCGATGTCTCGCTCAACATCATGAGCCTGGGTGGGCTGACCCTGGGGATCGGGATGTTGGTGGACAACGCCATCGTCGTCCTCGAGTCCATCCATCGAAAACGCATGGAGGGACTGGGTCGCACGGCGGCGGCCATCGACGGCACCACCGAGGTGGGCGGCGCGGTGGCGGCCTCGACCCTGACCACGGTGGCGGTCTTTCTGCCCATCATCTTTGTCGAGGGCATCGCCGGGGCCCTCTTCGGCGACATGGCCATCACCGTGACCCTGAGCCTGCTCGCCTCGCTGGTGGTGGCCGTGACCCTGATTCCCATGTTGAGCGCAATGGGTGGTCAAGAAAGCACGACCCGCCGCGGCGACCGGGCCGCCCCCCCGGCCGAAGCCAGTTTGGGAATCGTGTCGCGAATCTACGACAGTCTGCTCCGGACCGCCCTCCGTCGACGATGGCTCACCATCGCCGCCGCGGCGGCGGCCTTCGCCCTCTCGGTCGCCGCCATCGGTCGGCTCCAAACCGCGCTCATCCCCGACATCTCACAGGGCGAGTTCTACTTCGAAGCGACTTTGCCCGAAGGCACCCCGGTGGAGGCCACCGACCGCGTCCTCCAATTGATGGCTGCGCCCCTCGAGGGCGACCCCGAGGTCGCGGTTTCCTACGCCACCGCCGGCAGCCGGCTTGTCTCCGGGGGCTTGAGTCTGAGCACCACCGCGGAGCACTACGGTCAGCTCAATGTCGTTCTGACGGATCGACGCAACGAAACCGTTGAACAGCAGGTGGCCAATCGGCTTCGCGATGGCTTTGCGGCTATCCCCGAGCTCGACACCACCTTCGGCAAACCCACCTACTTCAGCCTCAAGACCCCCGTCGAGGTCATCCTCTTCTCCGACGATCTCGAGGCGCTGTCGTCGTGGGCGCCCGTGCTCGCCGACAAGCTCTCGGCCATCCCGGGCCTCGTGGATGTCCGCTCCTCCCTCGAGGAGGGCAACCCCGAGCTCCAGATCATCTTTGACCGCGACCGGCTGGCCTCCCTCGGGCTCGACATGCGCGTCATCGCCGAGACCCTTCGCGACCGCGTCCTCGGTGTGGTGCCCACCCGATTCCGGGAGGCTGATCGCCAGATCGACATCAGGGTGCGCAATCTCGAGCAGCAACGACGATCGGCCAACGATGTTCGCAATCTGGTGATCCCGGGCCCGGACGGGCGCCAGCTTCGCCTGCTCACCGTCGCCGAGGTCCGCGAGGACCGGGGACCGGCCGAGATCCACCGGGTCCAGCAACAGCGAGCCGCCGTTTTGAGCGCCAACCTCGAAGGACGAGGTCTCGGCGCGGCGGTCCGCGACATCGAGGCGCTGCTCGCGGCCAACCCGCCGCCTCCCGGGGTTCTCGCCGAGCTCGGCGGCCAGGTCAACGAGATGCAGACGTCCTTCGACAGCCTTCGCTTTGCCCTGGCGTTGGCGGTCTTCCTGGTTTATCTCGTCATGGCCGCCACCTTCGAAAGCCTGATCCACCCGTTCGTCGTGCTCTTCACGATCCCGCTGGCGCTGGTCGGCGTCGTGATTGGGATCTTGGTCACCGGAATCGATGTCAGCGTCATCGCCCTCATCGGCGTCGTCATGCTGGTCGGGATCGTCGTCAACAACGCCATCGTCCTCATCGACACCGTCAACCAGCTCCGGCGGAGCGGGATGGCCAAGCTCGAAGCGGTCATGCGCGGCGGTCATCTCCGTCTGCGGCCCATTCTCATGACCACCCTGACCACGGTGCTCGGACTCCTGCCCATGGCGCTCTCCCTCGGCGAGGGCGCCGAGCTCCGCGCGCCGTTGGCCATCACAGTTTCATTCGGGCTGCTGCTGAGTACGATCCTGACCCTCGTGGTGATCCCGGCCGTCTACCTCGTGGTGCCCTCCAGGGTCCGTGCCGAGGATGATGATCCCCTCAATGGGGCCCCGCCCGCACCCGATGCACCGTCGCGTGGGGAGACCGGGTCATGACGCTGCCTGAACTTGCCATCCGCCGACCCATCGCCACCCTGACCCTCCTCGCCTGCGCCGTGGTCCTGGGACTGGTGGCGCTCAACCGCCTTCCCCTGGGCTTCCTGCCCGAGGTCGACGAGCCGGTTCTCTTTGTCCAGGTTCCGTTCCCCAACGCGACTCCGGAGCAGACCGAGCGGCTGGTCATCAGGCCCCTCGAGGAGGTCCTGGGTTCGGTCAAGGGTGTGACCAACATGTGGTCCATGTGCGACGCCAACGGCGGCCGGGTTCGGCTCAACTTCGCCTGGGGCCACGAAATGAGCCTCGCCCGGGCCGAGGTCATCGAGCGCATCGACCGGGTCCGCCGTGAGCTGCCCGACACCATCGGAGACATCGTCATCGGTGGCAACTGGAACGCCGCCGAGGAGGACGCTCCCGTCCTCGAGGGGCGGCTCTCATCCAAACGCGATCTCTCCGAGAGCTACGATCTGCTCGAGCGCAAAATCGTCCGGCCCATCGAGCGGATTTCCGGTGTCGCCTCGGTGAGCCTCGACGGGGTCAATCCGAAAGAGGTTCGAATCAACCTCCACCTCGACGATATCGAGTCGCACGGGATCGATGTCCGAGAAGTAGTCCGGGCCATCTCGAGCTCCAACTTCGATCTCTCGGCCGGTGTCCTTCGCTCCGAGGAACGGCGCTTCACCGTTCGCTCCGTGGGCGCCTTCGAGAGCATCGAGCAGATCCGCTCGCTGCCGCTGCGTTCGGACGGTCTGCGACTCTCCGATGTCGCCGATGTCCGCTACGAAGAGCCGCCGTTGGAGTACGGCCGCCACCTCGACGGCAACTTCGCCATCGGGGTCACTGTGAGTGCCGAGGCCGGCGGCAATGCGGTGTCGATCTGCGACGAGGTCCGCCAGCGGGTCGAGGACATGAACAGTGATCCCGAACTCGAGGGCGTCACCTTCCTGATCTGGTTCGACCAGGGCGCCGAGATCCGCAAAACCCTCAAGGACCTGAGCTTCACGGGCTTCTTCGGTGCACTCTTGGCGAGTGCGGTGCTCTTCGCCTTCCTCCGTCGTCACTCCATGACCCTGGTCTCGGTGCTCTGCATCCCGTTCTCACTCATCGTCGCCTGCGGCGCCATCTGGGCCATGGGCAAGACCATGAACACCCTGACCCTCCTCGGTCTCATCGTCGGCATCGGGATGCTGGTCGACAACGCGGTGGTGGTGATGGAGAACATCTACCGCCATCAGCAGCGGGGCCTGAGTCGGCGCGAGGCGGCTCGGATCGGTTCGCGCGAGGTCTCGATGGCGGTGATCGCAGCCACCCTGACCTCGGTCATCGTTTTTCTGCCCATGATCTTCAACAAGCCGTCAGAGATGAACATCTATCTCCGCGAGCTCGCGATCACGGTCTGTCTGACCTTGCTCGCGTCACTCTTCATCTCACAGACCCTGATCCCATTGGCGACATCGAGCTTCATCCGCTCGAGGTCCCGCGGCCGTGCCCCTCTCATGCTCTGGCTCGAAAATCGGTACGAGACGATTCTCGCCTTCTTCCTCCGCCACCGGTGGCTGACCCCCGTCATCGGGCTCATCGTCATCGCCTCCACCTGGTATCCCTTCAGCCACATCGACAAGAACTTCGATTCCAACGAGTCCGAGATCTTTGTCCAGGTTCGTTATGAATTCGCCGAGCCCTTGAGCCTCGAGCGGCAGGAACGCGCCGTTTCGGTGGTGGAGAGCCACCTGGTGCCCCACCGCGACGAGCTCAACGCCGAACATATCTACAGCTTCTGGTCCGATCGTTTTTCGCTCACCCGGCTCTACATGAAAGAGGGTTTTGCCAACGACGCCGACATGGCCGTGACCCGCGCCAAGCTCCGCGAACTCCTCCCCGAGCTGCCGGGGATCAAGCTCGAGGTCCAGGACCAGGCCGGTCACGGCTGGCGTCGTGGTGGCGGCAAACGGATCTCCTTCCAGCTCGTGGGCGAGGACACCGGTGTTCTCTCCGAGCTCGCGATCGAGGCCAAGCTCCGGCTCGAGGGCATTCCCGGCCTCGAGGACCCGTGGACCAGCACCCAGACCGGTGGCATGGAGCTCTATGTCGATCTCGACCGCGAGCTCGCCGCCCGCTATGGGGTGCCCCTCAATCAACCCGCCGAGGTGGTCTCCCTGACCTTCCGCGGCCGCCGGCTGCCGCGCTTCAGAACTCCATCAGGCGAACGCGAGATGCGCCTCACCCTCGACGAGCGGGAGGATGAGAGCGTCAGTCAGCTCCACACCCTGCCGGTGTGGACCGCAGATGGCGAAAAGATTCCCCTTGCCTCCATGGCCGAGTTCCGGATCGAACCGGGCCCCAACCGGATTCAGCGCGACAATCGGCGGACCAGCGTCTGGGTCGGCGCCCGCTACGGCGAAGGCACCATGGAGGACTACCTCCCACTGGTGCGGGCGGCCATGGACTCCATGGAATTTCCTTTCGGCTACACCTGGACCATGTCCGAGTGGGCCGAACGCCAACGCGAGCAGTCACGCGAGTTCCTGATCAATCTGCTGCTCGCCCTCGGGCTCGTCTTCGCCGTCATGGCCGGTCTCTTCGAATCGGTGCGTCAGGCCTTCGGTCTCATGGTCGCGCTGCCCTTCGCGCTCGCCGGCGCCTTCTGGGCCCTGTGGATGAGCGGCACCGACTTCGATCAACCGGCGGCCATCGGACTGCTGCTGCTCATCGGTGTCGTGGTCAACAACGGCATCGTCATGATCGAGCACATCAACCTCTACCGCCGCAGCGGGATGGATCGCACCGAGGCCATGCTCCAGGGCGGCCGCGAACGGCTGCGGCCAATCCTCATGACCGCCATCACCACCCTTGTCGGTCTGACGCCCATCGTCATCCAGCGACCGGCTCTGGGCGGGGTCTACTACTACTCCATGGCCATCGTCATCATGGGTGGGTTGGTGGTCTCGACCTTCCTGACGACCCTGCTCCTACCGACCACGGCAGCGCTCTCGGAAGATGGATTCGCCGCCACGGGCCGCGGGATCAAGCGTGTCTGGCAGCTCCTCCAGCCGTGGAAACGACGCCCGTCCGAGGGGTGAGGCGATCCTCGCCCTGCGTACGGCCGTGATCTCACCACAAAGGCAAAAAGGGCTTCACAAAGGACCGAGGCGTGGACCCCTGTTGGCAGTGGGCTTCAGCCCCTGCCTCAGAGTCGTTCACTTTCTCAGATCCGTTATCGCGAGCGTCGCATTCCAAGAGTCATTGCCACTCCCGACCGAATCGCGGTACCTCTCTTGAGCGATTCTGAGGCAGGCCCTGAAGGACCTGCCTACGGTTCTCTCAGCGTCTCTCGGAGTAAGAACGTCACCACGGAGTCGGACAGCATCTACGCACCGCATTGGCCACTTTCCAAAGCGATGTCTCTGTGCCGCTCTGTGACTCTGTGTCTCTGTGGTTCAACCGCGATGGCTTCGTGTGCGACGTCTTCGTGTCTTGGCGTCTTCGTGGTTGTGACGTTCGACCGCTGCGGATCAGGAAGCGCCCTCGATTTTCGACATGATCTTCTCGTCGATCCACTTAGCGTCGAGCCACTGGAGCGGATCCACCGACTGGCCGTGAACAAAGATCTCGAGGTGGAGGTGGTCACCACCGGCGAGACCCGTGGCGCCGCTGCGGCCGACGATCTGGCCCCGCCCGACTACGTCCCCTTCGACCACATCTACGGACGACATGTGGCCGCACAGCGACAAGAGGCCGTAGCCGTGGTCGATGACGACCGCGTTACCGTAGAGGGTCATCCACCCGGCGAAAACCACCCGGCCCGCGTTGGGCGCGGGCACCGGCGCCCGGGCGGTGGAGGCGAGATCGAGACCGAGGTGGGTCTGGCGATCCACCTCACGACCGTCATAGAGATAGCTTCTGGTCTGAGCAAAATTCGCCTTGAGCGCCGAATTGGTCATCTGGAGAAACGGTCCCGACCACAGAAAAGCCGGCTCACTGAGATTGGACAGCTCGGTCACCCGGTCGAGTTCGGCCTGGCGCAACTCCCGGTTGATCACGAGGTACTGTTCGAGCAGGCTCCCTGAATCATCGAAGCCGGGCGTCCTGCTTGCGATGGCGGGTACGACCCGTTGGAAGAAGTCGTCGGTCAGACGGATGGTGTCGACCCGATCGGGGCGCGGCTTGAAGAGGTCGAGAAACGCGAGCTCCACCCTGTTGCCGGCGTCGTCCTCGGCAAAAAGTCGAATCTCACCCGCGTCGTCGAGATTCCAGGGCAATGCAAAAAGCGCGAAGTGATCGTCCGAGCCGCCACCCTCGAGCGGTGATCCCCACGATTCGTGGATCCCGGAGCGAACACCGGACCGGACCGCCGTCTCACCCACCCGGTAGCGCACCGCACCCGAACCACCCTGCTGGCCGTAGTGCTGCGATGACAACAGCTCGAGGCGAGGCGGCCGGAGCCGCACCGGGAGCAGGAGCTCCGCGACAACGGGTTCGCCATGGCGAAGAAAGCCCGCCGACCGCTCGGCCGTCGCGCGCAGGACGACATCGCCCTCATCGAGCCAATCAAAGGCAGAGGTGCCGACGATGGCCGTCAGCAAGACCTCGTCCGTGCCGTCATCCCTCGACCAGGGCAACAGCGACCCTCGCGTTAGTTCCCGTTCATCGAGAACCTCGACCCGGTCGCCCTGGATGAGCTCGAGTCGTATCTTTCCAAGCCCGTGGACCGGTTCGGCGAAGTTCGCAATCACCGTCGTGGCTTTGCCCACGGCCGGACGATCGGACTCGAGCTCGACCACCGGTTCCGGCCCCACACGCAGCGCAAGCCAGAGGCCGGCGCCGAGCCCAGCGGCCATGAGCATCAGAAAGAAGAAGCGGGCCTTTTTGCGGGGTTTGCGTGCGCCGATTCGCATAATCGCTCCTTTGTCAATTCGCTTCGCGAACTGAGGAGAGAGGATATCTCAACCGCGTACTCGCGCGTCGTCGTGGATCACATCGGATCATTGATCGGCTCCGGATGCCCTCGGGCTTGACCGCATGGCGAGAGACGGTACCCTCGGAACCGGCGAGCGGTTTTGAACGCCTGCCCGCACTCAGGAGGCCTTTCATGCGCACCGTCATTGAACCCTTCCGCATCAAGATGACCGAGCCGCTCAAGATCACGAGCCCATCGGACCGGTTGGCGGCGCTCGAGGCAGCTCACCACAACGTATTCCTCCTCGATGCCGAAGACTGCTGCATCGATCTCCTCACCGACTCGGGCACCGGCGCTATGTCCACCGAACAATGGGCGGCCATGATGCTGGGCGACGAGAGCTACGCCGGAAGCCGATCGTGGAAACGATTCGAAGCCAGCGTCTCCGAGATCACCGGGATGGAGCACATCTTCCCGACCCACCAGGGCCGCGCGGCGGAGGGGATCCTCTCCGCGTGCGTGCTCGAACCGGGTGACGTCGTGCCCAACAACAGCCACTTCGACACAACGAGGGCCAACATCGAGTACTGCGGCGCCGTCGCCCTCAACCTGCCCTGCCCCGAGGCCTTCGACACCCAGGCCGAGGCGCCCTTCAAGGGCAATATGGACATCGACAAGCTCCGCGCCTGCATCGCCGAGCACGGCGCTGGGAAGATCCCCTTCGCCATGATGACCGTGACCAACAACACCGGCGGCGGCCAGCCGGTTTCCATGGCGAATCTCCGCGAGGTCAGGGCGGTGCTGACAGAGCACGGGATCCCGTTCATCATCGACGCCTGCCGCTTCGCCGAGAACGCCTACTTCGTACGCGAACGAGAAGAGGGGTATGGGGACCGGCCATTGATGGACATCGCTCAAGAGATGTTCTCCCTCGCCGATGGCGCCACCATGAGCTGCAAGAAGGATGGTCTGGCCAACATCGGCGGCTTTCTCGTCTGTCGCGACGATGAATGGGCCGAGCGATTCCGCACCCTGCTGATCCTCCGCGAGGGCTTTCCCACCTACGGCGGTCTCGCCGGCCGCGACCTCGAGGCCATTGCCGTCGGGCTCCGCGAGGCCCTGGACTACGACTACCAGGTCTACCGCCACGCCACGGTGGAGTATATGGTCGAGCGTCTGACCGCCATGGGCGTGCCCATGGTGCGGCCCGCCGGTGGCCACGCGGTCTTCCTCGATGCGCGTCAGATGCTGCCCGAGATGGAACCCCTCCACTACCCGGGAATCGGGGTGGTCAACGCCCTCTATCTCGCTGGTGGCGTCCGAGCCGTCGAGCTCGGCAGCGTCATGTTCGGTCACTTCGACGCCGATGGGGTGGAGCAGCCGTCACCGCTCGAATTGGTCCGATTGGCGTTTCCGCGCAGGGTCTACACCCAGAGCCACTTCGACTACCTCATCGAGGTCATCGAGCAGGTGTGGAGCGAGCGGAAGGCGATCCCGGGCCACCGGATCACCCAGCAGCCCAAGATTCTCCGCCATTTCACCTGCCATTTTGAGGCGTTGGGCTAGCCCAACGCCTCAAAATGGTGGGCCTGCTCCCAACCGACGATGGCTTGCTTCCGTGCTGCGCCCCAACGGTACTGGCCGAAGGTTCCCATCGAGCGGATCACCCGGTGGCAGGGGATGAGATAGGCGATGTGATTGGCCGCCACCGCCGAGGCCACCGCACGGGTGGCCGAGGGACGACCCATCACGGTGGCAAGATCCGAGTATGAGCACAGGCCGCCGGCCGGCACCCTCAGCAGTGCTTCCCAGACCTTGAGTTGGAAGTTGGTGCCGGACAGAAGCACCGGAAGCGGCTCGGTCCCCCCGCCCGTCTCTCTTTCGAAGATCTGGGTTCTCCACTTCGCCGAGCCTTTCGGATCCTCTCTGAACTCGGCATTCTCGAAGCCCCGACGGAGCTCTTCGACCGCCGAGGCCCGCTCGTTCTCATCGGGGAAGGAGAGCCAACACACGCCACGATCGGTGGTGCCGATGAGGCATCCACCAAAGGGACTGTCCTGGAATCCCCAGCGAACGGTCAGCCCCTCACCCCGAGACTTGTACTCGCCGGGCGTCACCGCGTCCACCGCCACCATGAGATCGTGCAGCCTTCCCGGCGACGAGAGGCCGGCGTCGAAGGTCGCTTCGAGAACCGAACGGGTCTCATCGAGACACCGGCGGGCGTGGTCGACCGTGAGGAACTGAAGGAAACGCTTTGGGCTGATCCCCACCCACCGGCTGAAGATCCGCTGGAGGTGGAAGGGGCTCAGACCGACGTGAGCCGCCACCTCCTCGAGGGCGGGACGCTCGGCCCGATGGGTCTCGAGATAGGCGAGTGCGCGCTCGATACGTTGGTAGTCGCGGTGCTGTTCGTTTGCTTCCATAACGTCAATGTAGGCCATGTCAGAGACCCGATCCACCCGGTTCTTGCTTTCTTATATTGGGTTCCGCCGCGGCGGCGGAACCCAATATAAGAAGATCAGGCAGTGATCAGAAGGATCGCGACCACATAGTAGATCCCGATGGCGACGATGTCGTCGATGGTGGTGACCGCCGGGCCGGCGGCGATGGCCGGGTCGATTTTGACCAAGCGAAAGAAATAAGGCACCAGCACACCGAGGATGGCCGACGCGATGATCGCCACGAACATCGAAATCGCCACGGTCATCGACAGCCTGAGATCGCCGTGCCAGACGTGGCTCACCAGCCCCGACAGGGCACCACAGGCGAGACCCATGAGCGAGCTGACCACCAGCTCCTTGTAGAGGAAGTGAGCGAGGTTTTGAAAGTCGACACGACCGGTGGCAAAACCACGGACGACGATGGTTGCCGACTGCGAGCCGACATTGCCGCCCATGGCTCCGATGACCAGAACAAACGGCACCAACGAATCCATGTGTGGAAAGGTCACCTGGAAACCCCGGGTCAGCACCGCCGGAACCGCCAGACCGGCCAGGGTCGCGAGCAGCCACGGCAGTCGGACGCCGGCGATCCTGAAGAGCTGGTCTGTGTAGACCAGCTCGGGCTCCGATGTCGTTGCACCGGCCATGTGCATGATGTCCTCGTCGGCCTCTTCCTGGAACACATCGACCACGTCGTCATGGAGGATCCGACCGAGGAGTCGGCCACCATCGTCCACCACCGGGAGCGCCACCAGATCGTAGCGTTTGAAAAGCCGGGCCACGATCTCCTGGTCTTCCTCGGGGTTGACCGCGTGGATCTTGGTCTTCATGAGCTCATGGATCGGCCGATCGCCCCGGAAGAGAAGCAAGGCGCCGAGGTTGAGCACCCCGACGAGCCGGTTCTCGTCATCGACCACGTAGACGAAGAAGATCTCGCCGACGTCCTCCTTCGCCGAACGAAGAACACCCACAGCCTCATCGACCGTGGCGCGCTCGCTGATGGAGACGAGCTCGGTCTGCATGAGGCCGCCGGCCGTGTCCTCGGGGTAGGCGAGGAGGGTCTCGACCTCGTGGCGATCCTCCCGCGGCAGCGCTTCGATCACATCGGCCGCAACGTCCTCGGGGAGATCGGCGATGACGTCGGCAGCGTCATCCGACGCCATCTCCTCGACGACATCGGTGAGCTGCTGCGGCAGCAGGTGCTCGGCGAGATCGTCCCGGAGGTGGTCGGGCAGCTCCTCCATGACATCCGAGATCCGAGCGATATCGAGCCGGGTCAGCAGCGGCGGCCAGAGATCGTGCGCCAGCACCCCGAGCAGCGCCGCGAGGTCGGCCGGGTGGGTCCCCCTGACCACCTCGTCGATGGCGGCGTCGTCACCGGCTTCGAGCAGCTCCTCGACCTTGGACGCGGCGTCACGCAGTCCATCCGGCGCGAAATCGACGGTCAGAGTCTCCGCCGTCGCCTCGGCCTCTTCGTCACGCTGCGTGTCAATCAACGGATTGGTCACTGTCCCCCCAACGCACGAATCTACTCGAGCGGGCCCGAGCATGCAATCGGGCCGAACTCGAGGACCGTGGAGGTTTGAACCGCCAAGGTGCGATGGAATCTGTGTCCATCTGTGTGATCTGTGGTCCGAAGCGTTTGCGGCTACTTCTTTCCCATGGCCACCGCGTTCGACGACCCCCGCGCATAGCCCGAGAGATCGACGGTGACGAAGCGGAAACCGGCACCGCGGACGCCGTCGAGGAGCCTCTCGCGAAAGGCGTCGTCCGCGAGGCGAGCGATCTCGGCCGCCGGGACCTCGATGCGCGCGAGATCACCGTGAAACCGCACCCGGTACTGGGTGAAACCGAGCTTCGCCACCACCTCCTCGGCGGCGGCCACCTTTTCGAGGCCCGGAATGGTGATGGGTGTGCCGGTGGGAAAGCGCGAGGCGAGACAGGCGAGCTCGGGCTTGTCGGCGGTGGGCAGACCGAGGCGTCGCGAGTGTTCACGGATCGTCGACTTGTCGAAGCCGAGCTCGACGAAAGGCGAGCCGACTCCGGCCTCGTCGGCCGCACGGTTGCCCGGCCGGTGATCGGACAGATCATCGGTGTTGAGCCCGTTGACGATGGCGGCCAGCCCGCGCTCGGAAGCCACCCGTTTGCAGATACCGTAGAGCTCGGTCTTGCAGTGGTAGCAGCGGTCACCGTCATTGGCGAGGTACTGGGGCAGGGCGGTTTCCGTCGAGGTCTCGAGGAGGTGGGTGATCCCGATCCGCCCCGCCAGCTCGCTCGCCTCATCGAGCTCGGCGGGGGCGAGCGAGGCCGAGACCGCGGTCACCGCTACCGCGCGATCGCCCAGCGCGTCGTGGGCCGCCTTCGCCAACAGGGTGCTATCGACCCCCCCGGAGTAGGCGACGAGGGCAGAGCCCCGATCGCGGAACCAGTCGAGCAGGGCTTCATAGTTCGACACTAGTCTTCCTCCACAACGCCACCGGCGGCGGCGAGAATGTCGCGCACCGGAACCCCGGTCTTGCGGGCCAACTCGGCGCAGTCCTCGAACTCGGGCACCCGCCGCAGAACCGTGTCGCCGTCCAGGGCGAGCTTCACCGCCACCGGGCCCCACGGGGTGTTCACCGTCTCCATCCGCCGTCCCAGGTGGTGTTTGGTCACCGGGTAGCTGCGGCAGCCGAGGCTCGTGGTCTCACGCAACAGCACCCGGACGACCGCATCGAGGACGGAGGTCGGCGCCAACGCGGTCAGCAGATGTCCCGGGCGGCCCTTCTTCATGACGATGGGGGTGATGGCGGCGTCGAGGGCGCCCGATTGCAGCAGGTGGTCGATGACCACCGGCAGGACGCGTGGGTCGAGATCATCGATGTTGCACTCGACGACGAAGTGGTCGGTCTCGTCGATCCCGGCGGACTCCACGATCTCACCGACAAAGGCGCGCAGGACGTTCGGCAATCCCGGACGCTCGGTGGTTCCAGCACCGATCCCCACGAGTTCGACGGTCATGGCCGGCATTGTTCCGAAGCTCCTTGCAAGACTCGTCACCAGCGCCGCCCCGGTGGGGGTCACGGTCTCGCCCTCGACCCCCGCGGGGTGGACCGGCACGCCGGGCAGCATGGCCGCCACCGCCGGCGCAGGCAGGGGCATGGTGCCGTGGGCGCAGTCGATGGTGCCGCTTCCCATGGGTAGGGATGAGCACACAATCTCATACACGGCAAGCTGGTCGAGGGCGAGGCAGGCGCCGACGACATCGATGATGGCATCCACCGCACCGACCTCGTGGAAGTGGACCTCCTCGGCGGTCTCACCGTGGACCACGCCCTCGGCCTCGGCCAGGGTCCGGAAGACTGTCTTGGCCATCAGCGCGACGGTGGCCGGAAGCTCGGCGGCATCGACAATGGCCTCTACATCGGCGAGCTCTCGGTGATGGGGATGGGCATCCGGATCGAAGCCGACCGTCATCCGGCGCGCAGCAAAGCCCCCGGATCGACCCCCCGGCCATTCGATCGTGACATCAGGAAAACCCAGAATTCCCGGCAGTGCCTCGATGAGCGGAACACAGTCGGCGGCCTCGGTCAGCGCACACAGCACCATGTCGCCCGCGGCGCCACCGGCGCAATCGAGATAGAGTACCCGCCGACTCACGACGCTTCTCCCTTGGCCAGGGCAATCCGGTGTGCCCGGGCCGCCGAATCGTCTTCGCCGAGGGCAATCCGGTGCACCAGGGTTGCGGCCCCGAATCCGTTGTCGATGTTCACCACACCGATTCCGGCCGCGCACGAGTTGAGCATGCCGAGCAGGGCGGCGACACCGCCGAATGAGGCGCCGTAGCCGATGGAGGTGGGCACGGCCACCACGGGGCGATGGATGAGCCCTGCCACCACCGATGGCAGCGCGCCCTCCATCCCGGCGGCCACCACCACGGCGCGCGCCGCGCGCAGCCGCTCGAGCTGAGCAAACAACCGGTGGATCCCGGCGACCCCGACGTCGACGATTCGGTCGACGGGGTGGCCGAGGTGCTCGAGCACCACCGCCGCCTCCTCGGCCACGGGCAGATCCGAGGTCCCGGCCGAGACCACCGCCACCGGAAGATGCACCGGTTCCCGGTCGGACCGGGCTTCGAGCACCCGCGCGGCCTCGTGGTAGGTGAGCTCGTCAAACCGTTCCAGAAGCGGCCCCGCGAGGTCGGCCTCGAGACGGGTGACCAGCACACGGCCGTGGAGCTCGAGGCACCGCCCGACCAAGCCCTCGAGCTGGTCGTAGGTCTTGCCCGGGGCGAAAATGACCTCGGCGAGACCGGTGCGGCGCTCGCGATCGGTGTCGAGCCTGGCAAAGCCGAGATTGTCGATGCCGCTCGAGGCCAGGCGCTCGACGGCCGCATCGACATCGAGCGACCCCGCTGCCACCTCGTTGAGAATTCCGAGAAGCTCGTCGCGATCCATCACACCTCCGACCATCAAAATCACCGGCCGAACCCGACAAGGATACAGCGAGTTTCCTCGCGTCAGGTCTCACGTCGGAGCAACAACAAAGCCGAACCCGACCTTCCCGGGGCGTCGCTGAACTCAAATCCTCGCTGGTAGCCGGATCAACGAGTGAACCGCAGAGCTCGCGAAGTGCATCTCACGCAAAGGTCTCAAGGTATATTCTCTTGTTGTTTTCTTTGCGAGCTTCGCAGCACCCTTTGCGCCCTTTGCGGTTTACTCACCGCTGAGGTCCCGAGGATCGATGAGTAGACGTGGACAACTCAGGTTCTGCGGGCGACCTCGGAGAAGACGTAGAGCATCTCCCGTGCGATCTGGGCGCAGCGCTCGTCGTAAATCTCGGCCTCATCCTCGGCACCGTCGAACGCGTTGGGATCGTCATAGGGGATGGCGATCCGCTCGTCGGCGCCATCGACCACCGGGCAGGCGGCATCGGCCGAGAGACAGGTCATGATGGCGATATATCCGCCACCGGGATTGGGCGCGGCGTCATAGATCTTCGAGAAGACCTGGATCGGCTCCATCGCCGGGCTGAAACGGACGTCATAGACGGGGTTCTTGCCATCGGTGAAGGGCTCGATGATAAAACCGGCCCTCCGCAGAGCGGCCGCCGCCCTCGGGTTGAAGGCCGTGGCCTCGGTGCCACCGGAGAAAGTCTCGACCCCGGGCACCGAGAAGATCGATGCCGCGGCCTGGGCCCAAAGCTGCGACATGTGGCTGCGGCGAGAGTTGTGGGTGCAGATGAAGGTCAATCGCACGGGATCGCCAGCCCTCACGCGCCGGGCGATGACGTCCGCGAGGTCATCGAGGATCGAGCGGCGCTCACCGGAGATCCCTTGAATTTCCCCCAGGCGATCTCCGACAGAGGCCGCGAGCTCGGGCACGAGCGTTTCATTCTCCGATGGCACCATCACCTCGCAATCGATTGAGAGGATGCCACAGCTCTCGTGATCCGGAAAATCAACCGTGCATCAACATCCCCACCGAATCCTCCGTAGAATGACATGGACCCAACCAAACGAACGCGCGGCGATCGGTCGAGGGGAGGACATCGTAAATGAAGGTCCTGCTGGTCAATCCGGACTATGAGATCGAGCGTTACATGGGCCGCCACTTCGGCCGTATGGGCTGGGTGATGCCGCCCATGGGCCTCCTCTACCTGGCCGCCCAGCTCGAACAGAAGGGGATCGAGGTCTCGGTCTACGACGCCCAGATCGAGCAGCGCACCCTCGTTGACGCCCTGACCGAGGAGGCTCCCGAGATCGTCGGCATCACCTGCGCAACGGCGCTGGTGGCGAGCACCCTCGCCGCGGCACGCATGGTCAAAGAGATTTTCCCGACAACCACCGTCGTGGTCGGCGGCGTCCATCCGACGGTTCGGCCCGACGATCTGCTCGGCAGCGCGGATGTCGATATTGCCGTCCGCGGCGAGGGTCTGAAGACCATCGTGGAGATCTGCCGCGCCGTCGAGTCCGGGGGCGGGAACGAGCTTCGAGTCATCGCCGGCACCTCCCATCGCCTCGACGGCGAACTCGTCAACAACCCCTCCCGACCCCTCGAACCGGATGTCGACTCCTTCCCCTTCCCGGCCCGCCATCTGGTTCCCATGGGGATCTACCGAATGAGCCCCGACCTCAGCATCCGCCCCCCCATGGACATCGTCTTCGGCGCCTACGGCTGTCCCTACGACTGCGTCTTCTGCGCCGCACAGACGGTCATGGGCGGCAGCTTCAGGGCGCGCAGCCTCGACAATATCCTCTCCGAGATCGATCAGGTTGTCCGCGAGCAGCGTCCGCGCACTCTGCTCATGGGCGACGACAATTTTGTTCTTTCCAAGGAACGAACTTTGGACTTCTGCGACCGCTACTCCAGCCGCGGCTATCACGAGAGCCTCCCCTGGCAGGTGGCGACGCGGGTCGACTCGGTGGACGGCGAGATCCTCCACGCCATGAAAAGGGCCGGGTGCTATCTCGTGTCCTTCGGCATCGAAAGCGGGGTGGGGAGGCTCCTCGACACCGTCGAGAAGGACACCGACGTGGAGCAGGCCGAAACCGCGGTGAGGCTCGCCAAGGAAGTGGGGCTCATCGTGAGGTCAACCTTCATCCTCGGCTTGCCCGGCGAGACCGTCGAAGACAGCGAGTCGACCATCCGCTTCTCACGCCGATTGCCCCTCGACCAGGTGCGATTCGCCCTGGCGACCCCCTTTCCGGGCACCCGCCTCTGGGAGATCGCCGCCGCCGAGGGCTCGGTCGACATCGACGACTGGATGCGCCTGAGCTCCATGAGCGGCTACCGCTCCGACGAGCTCTTCTATGTCCCCGAGGGGCGCGACTCCGACGAGCTCAAACGCCTCCAGCGCCGAGCCAACTTCGGTTTCTACTTCCGTCCACGCATCATGCTCGGTTTCGCCGGCCGGATCCGTTCCTTCGGCGAGTTCGGCGAGTACGCCCGCGGCGCGTGGGGACTGCTCAAGGCCACCGTCGCGCCGTATTGAGGACAGCGGCCGGCAACGACCGCGCCAGCGTCCGCAACAGCGGCAGGGTCAGCGGCAGTCTTCAGGGGCAGCGACAGCGATCACCGGCAGCAACCGGCGCGGGCATGACATTGTGCAGGCGAAACCTCCCGGATCCGCGTTCTGTTCCGCACAATGTCAATGCCGGGCAACCCACGGCGAATGCGCTGTCAGCAATTCTTCCCGTTCGCCAAGAGGCCGCCGTTCGCGCGATCAGCGTGGTCGCAATTTTCCCCGTCATCCACTTCGACCACGCTGATCGTGCGACGCTGGGTCGCCGGAGGCGGCCCAGAAGGCCGGGGCTGATCGGTGGGACGCTGACGATTTGCGATGCTGCGATGAATCCGTGCCGATCCGCATGCATCCGTGTCCTATTCCTGCAGCGGCTCGTTCCACCAACCCTCGGTCGGGCTCTCGGGCTGGAACTCGACCCCCAGTAACACCACCCCGAGCATGCGATCGTCACTTCCTCCACCGTCAGTGCTCGGTCGGTAGGGATCGCTGAGCAGGTCGAATTCGACGATTCCAGCGCCGGCCGCATCTTCATCGACCCGGATCTCGACCGTGACTTCCCGGTGGTCGACAGCAAGCGGACCGGCAACGACCACACCACCGAGCACGATCCGCGGATTCGGCGGGGTCGGCCGGGGCGCGGCAAGACGGAGCAGCAGGCTCCCCTCCTCATCGACCGTGATCCTGAGCCGGGCCTCGGGTTCGAGCCATACCCCGCGGCCGAGCTCTCCGAAGGTCTCCCCGTCGTACCCGCCCTCGAGCTCGAGACGGAGGCTCCGCCGCTCGCTCTCACTCGCCGCCGTGCCGCGCCACGCCGCACCCGGTGGTCGCACCACCACGCCGATCAACTGCACCGTCAGCGGCCGCTCATCGCCGGCGCCGGGCGGGTAAGCTTCGGTCCGATTGAAGCGGACGATGACCGGTTCCGATACGGCAGCGGCGCCGGTTCGGGTCCATATCCGAGTGGCCTCAGCGTGACCTTCGATCTCATACGAACCCCCACCGTGGCTGATATCCACCCCCAGAGGGCGCGCACCCGGCGCCGGCCTCAGCTCGAGCCCGATGAGGGTTCCCGCCGGGACCGGTGGCAGCCAGAGCTCGGCGCCGGGACCGGCCCACATGAAGGACCGACCGTCGGCGAGGCTCTCCAGGGTCCACCACCGGCCCACCGGAAGGGGTGGGTTGTCGATCATGGCCGCGGCGAGAAACCGGCTCTGGGTCAGGGGCCGCAGGCGTTCGGACACCGCCCCGTAGGTGGTGACGACCCCGGTCAGCGACGGCCAGTAGAGGTGCGGGTGGACCGTGGCCACCACCCACGGCCGGTCGACACCGAGCCAGGGCTCGGGCGCGCGCGGCGAGAGCAACATGGGCGGCGCCGACTCTCCCCGCCACTCGAGCACCGACCACCAGTAGGAGGAGAAGACGTGGACTTCCGGCTCGACCACCACCGAGAGGCCGCGCTCGGAGGCGCGGTCGGCGGCATCCACCGTGGCCTGCCAGGCGCCGAAGGTCTCTCCGTGCTGCTCGCGGAGCAGCGGCAGGGACGACGCCGCCGCGACCGCGGTCATCCCGAGAAGACCGACCACGGCCACTGGCGGCGCCAGCAGTGATCCCGTCCCGGCCAAGAGCGGCCCGGCGGCCATCTGGACACCCACGGCGTAGCGGGCGTAGGAGCGGTTCTGGAGCATGACGAGCTGGGCCGCGGTGAGACCGAGGATCGCGACCCAAGCCACGGCCGATCTCGGCCCGACCCGCCGCCACCAGGCGACAAGACCGATGACCGACAGAACCACCAGCCCGAAGGCCGCCGCGAGCCCGCCGACACCCTTGATGAGACCGACGGCGGCCAGGACCTCGGTGTTGCGGTGGAGCCGGTCGACGTGGAAACTGGCGTGGGTCGTGAAGGGCTCGAGGAAGGCGGCCCACCCCCCCTCCAGGTGCGCCATCACCACCACCGCCACCACAATGGCCGCGACGCCGAGCACGACCCCGGGGAGGACCCGGCGTCGGGGCCGGACCGACTCCACCCCGATGAGCCACAGCAGGGCGACACTCGGCAGCAGAATCGGACGGACCAGGAACGACGCCGTCAACAGCAAGGTGAAGCCGGTCGCCCGCCGGCCCTCGAGGCCAACGGCCAACAGAGCCGCGGCCGCCAGCGCCAGGGCGACCGCCGCCATGGATGAAAAGCCCCGTACCGAGAAGAGCCACGGTCCGGGCAGGAAGAGGACCAGGAGTGCGGCAGCGGTCGCCACCGCCGGCGGCGCCACCCGGCGTCCGAGGGCGGCCAACGGCCACAGCGCGAGGATCGAGGCCACGGCCGACACCAACTGGAGGGCGCGATAGGGCGTGCCGGCAAGGGGCAGCAGCAGGTGGCCGAGGGCCAGCAAGCCGGGGAAGCCCGGCGGCTGTGGAAAGTGCGCGGCGAGGGAAAAGTCGAGCATCCCCCGCGCGAAGAGGGTCTCGTCCCACTCCCACGGGCCCGAGGCGAGCAGCGCGAAGCGCGAGGCCGCGACCAGAGCGACCGTCACAACGGTCAGCACGAGGTCGAGTCGAGAACTCGACAGACCCCACAGGCGGAGCCATCCCGTCGGGCTGTCTGATCTTCCCTGTTCACCATCGCAGCGCGTTGTCATCACCGCGATCATACCCGCTCGGGGCAACCCATCGTGTAGGTATCGCCGGGGCCATGCCAGAATCACACCATGATGAGGTCCCTCGCCCGCGTCTCGTTCGTCCTGGCGGCCATCGTCGGTCTCGCCGGTTGCGCCTCTCCCGAAGCGGACCCGCCGGCACGCCCCAACATCCTTCTCATCTCCCTCGACGCCCTCCGCGCCGACCACCTGAGCTGCGATGGCTACGACCGCCACACGACTCCGTTCCTCGATGAGCTGGCCGCCCGGGGCACGCGATTCTCCCACGCCTCAGTCAACACCCACGGCACGCCTTCGTCGCACACCACCATGCTGTCGTCGCTGTATCAGGAAACCCACCGGGTGTGGGCCGACCCTGTATCGGGCTCGCGACGGGCACCGTCGATCCCGCTCGAGGTCGATCTGCTGCAGGAGACCCTCGGTCGCGAGGGATGGTCCACCGCGGCGGCGACCGGCGGCGGCTGGATGTCGGCGAGCTACGGCTTCTCGCGCGGCTTTGATTTCTTCTCCGATGAGGGCAGAACCGCGGATCAAGGAGCCGGCCTTTTGATGGAGACCCTCGGCCAGGCTCTGACCACCGGCAGACCGGTCTTCGCGTTCTTCCATACCTATCAGGTCCACTCGCCATATCAGCCGCCGGATGGCTACCACAACCTCTTCGGCGAGTATTCGGGCTCCATCGAGCCCACCAGCGAGGCGCTCCGACCGCTCTCGACCAACGCGGCGAAACACCTCGATCAGGGCGATTTCGACTTCCTCGTGTCGCAGTATGACGGTGAGATCCGTTTCCTCGACGACAGCCTGCGCGAGCTCTTCGGTCGCCTCGAAGAGATCGGATTCCTCGACAACACCGTGGTGCTGATCACCGCCGACCACGGTGAGGAGTTCGGCGACCACGGCGGTCTCCTCCACCGCGGCACCCTCTTCGAGGAGCTGGTCCGGGTGCCGTTCATCGTCTGGGGACGCGGGGTTCCGGCCGGGGCCGTCGATCCGACCCTGGTGAGCACGATCGACATCGCCCCGACCCTGCTCGCGGCCGCCGGGATCGAACCACCGGCCATCATGGAGGGCCGCAATGTTCTCGCTCCAAGCACCACACCGTGGGCCGAGCAACGGATCTTCGCCCAGTATCGCAACGCGATCTACAGCGTCCGCACCCCACGTTTCAAGCTCATCAGCGGCGCCGGAGGCCGTCGAATGCTCTTCGACCTGGTCCGCGATCCCGGCGAGCGCCGCAACCTCGTTGACCGGCAACCCGAGCTCGCGGCGTCCCTGGCGGCCGAACTCGATGCCTGGCGTCAGGCACGCCCACAGCTCGAGGGCTCAGCAACAGCGACCACCGATCTCGATCCCGCCACCGAGGACCGGTTGCGGGCCCTGGGCTATCTCGACTGAGGTCCGTCCGGTTGGTGGCGATAGCCCACCCCGTGCACGGTGGTGATGATCTGTGGTGAGCTCGGATCGACCTCGATCCGTTTGCGGAGCTGGGAGATGGTCTGGTCGAGGGTGCGGCTCGAGGGCAGATAGTCCACCCCCCAGCAGGCGTTGAAGATGGTGTTGCGGTCGAGGGCCTTGCCGGCGTGGTGGTGCAGGAGACGGAGGATCTTGACTTCGCGGAGGCTGAGATCGACGTGGACATCCCCGCGCCGCGCTCGAAGCTCGTCCGGCAGAACCTCGAGATCCGCCATCCAGAACGGCTCGGAGTCCGGCGACGGTTCGCTCGAAGCCTTTGTCGCCAGCCAACGCCGGGTCACCGCTCGGATCCGGGCCACCACCTCTCTGATCCCGAATGGTTTGGTGAGGAAGTCGTCGGCGCCGAGCTCGAGGCCCACGACCTTGTCGATCTCCTCGGACTTGGCGCTGATGAAAAGCACCGGGACATCGCTCGGCCGGGCGCGGAGTCGGCGGCAGACCTCGTAGCCGTCGATCTCGGGCATCATGATGTCGAGGCACACCACATCGGGAGCCGCGCGGTCGAAGAGAGCGAGAGCCTCGGCGCCATCGGCCGCCTCAACGGTGTCGTAGCCCTCGGCCTCGAGCACTTCCACCAGGGCTCGCCGGGTCAGGAGATCGTCTTCAGCCACGAGAATCTTCACGTTGGAACTCCCTCGCCGTCGTTGGGCAGCTCGAGCTCGAAGCAGGCGCCCCCCTCGGTTGCCGAAAGGCGGAGCTCACCACCATGGAGGCGGGCCAACTCGCGGGCGATGGCAAGCCCGATTCCGGTGCCGGACACACCCTCGGTGAGACGGTCCGACAGCCGAACGAAGGGTTCGAAGACCGCCTCCTCCCGCCCGGCGGGAATTCCGGGCCCGCGGTCCCTGATCCGAACCACCGTTGTGGCCGCGGTCTGTCGGGAAGAGATTTCAGCCACTCCACCACCGGCGGCGTACTTCTCAATATTCCCCAGCAGATTGCCCACCACCTGCTCGACGGCGTCCGGGTCGAAGAGTAACGGTCGGGGTGCGGCCAGATCGAGCAGGATGGCGACGCCCCTGCCTTCAAGAGACGGTCGAAACTGGTCCGCCACCGCCCGCAGGGTCTCGTCCACCGGCCCCCGCACCGGGCGGATGGCCAGCGTTCCACGGTTGCGCCCGGCAAAGCTGAGGACATTGCCGATGAGACGACTCAACCGTCCACTCTCGGCAACGATGACGTCAATATAGGATCTGGTCTCGCCATCGTCCCCGTCGATTCGCCGCTCGAGCAGCTCGGCGTAAAGGCGGATGTTGGTCAGAGGTGTTCGCAGCTCGTGCGAGACCTGGTTGACGAAACCCACCCGCTCGGAGGCCTCGCGGAGCTCGCGCGAGCTCTCACGGTGGAAGACAAAAGCGAGACCGCTCAGCACCGACGCGGCAATGATCAACCCCGCCACCCGAAGAAAGCCGCCGAGCGTGCCCACCGCACCGCCCGCCCAGTACTCGGTGCGCAGCGTCCACGCGCCGAGAGGCGAAGACAACCGGCGTTCGACGGCGTCAACCGAGGATCCCTCCGTCGCCGGCGGTCCGGATTGAGAGAGGACGCGGCCCTGCGAATCCTCGAGCACGATCCGACCCCAGCGGGTGGAGGTTGCGGCCCCACCGGGGTCCGTGGAGAGCTCGACGAGGAGATCGGCCACCAGCCGAACCCGGTCGAGCTCGACCGCGATGAGGCCGCCCGTGGGATCCCTCCGCCAAAACAGGAGGTGGAGCCCCGTGTCCCAGTACCATGCGTACCAGCCGTGATCCACCGCCGGCTGCGACGATTGTCCCGAGTCGACGATCCCGCTCTGTGTTTGCCGGTCGATCTCGCCGCCGAGCAACCGACCGACGAGGATCTGCCGGATCCGGACCAGAAAATCTCGTTCGGCGTCGCTGATGCCCGTCTCCAGCGGGGGATGGAGCAGGCGCCCGTCAGACGCCTGCACCGCCACCTGCGTCACCTCGGGCGTGCTTCGGACGAACTCCCGCCAGCCGTCGGTGTCCCCGGCGGAGGGAATGTCCATCGCGAGCAGCCGCCGCGCACGGTCCTCGAGGACCCGCTGGATCCTGGCATCGACATCGGCCACCCGGCTCTCGGCTGCGGCGCGGAGCTGGCCGGCGACCCGCCCCCGCTCATCGCGGACGCCGCGGATCGCCAGCCAGGCGAGCAACCCGGTGGGCAGCACCACGATGAGCACCAGCAGGGCGGTCAAACGACGCGACACTCTTATTTCTTCCGTTGCTTGCTTCGAATGAGCTGCTTCTCGGTCATGGCCTTACGCTGGGCCTTCCACTGCTCCTGTTTGACGATCGTCTCGGCATCGATCTCATTCTCCAGCGCCACATCGGCGAGGATCTGTGAATCGTACTGTTGCGCCTTGTCTTTGGCATAGGCTGTGTTCTTCAGCAGGAGCATCTGGGCTTCCTCGATCCGGCCCTGGTCACGGAGATCGACGGCGAGACGATTCTGCTCGGTGGCGATCTGCTCGACGACGGCGATCATGACAT
>Ga0316187_10000917_pt1 | contig 24512 bp, 21 predicted proteins | sample CroRivburrow1_MG_FD_204927 | JGI IMG/M metagenome (GOLD analysis project Ga0316187, IMG submission 204927) | Coastal sediment microbial communities from Maine, United States - Cross River worm burrow 1 | ecosystem: Environmental > Aquatic > Marine > Coastal > Sediment | place: USA: Maine...
GCGACCACGACCGCTGAAGTTCATACCAAAATCGCTGTCGCCGAACATGTCGCCCATGCCGTTTCCTGAGCCATTTCCATAGCCGTTGTTGCCGCCGCCATTGTTCCACGGGCCCCAGGCACTGGCCGAGGCGGATGCTACGATCAGGCCGAGTGCAGCGATAACAGTTGTAAGTTTAATCATGATTTTCTCCGAACGATATTTCTGAATAATGTGTGGCGCCATTGTTATGACGTGATGTGCCGTGCCGTGAAGGCATAGAGTGTCGCTAAGACGTGGAGTGTCGCTAAGACGTGAGATGTGGTGGTGACGTATAGCGTCGTAATGACAGCCTCAGTATTTCAGAGCTGCACTGGAATAGCAAGAACTCTTATTTAAACGCTTTAGTCGCTTACCACACAGACCATACGTCAATATACTAACTCCGGCTTGTGCGCCGAGCGGATATCTGTCATTTCAGTGTACACTGGGTGCGCAGTGGCGCGGATAACGCAAAGCAGCGAACAAGTCTCGGAAGGAAACCGCGAAGTTTCTGTATCACTGCAGAAGCGGCGGACAAGAAGACACACGGCGGATGCCAAAGGGATAATTATGACAAAAATGATGGTGCAAAATCTGTCCTCGCGTACGACCGTGGAAAGTTTGAATAAGTTGTTCTCGGAGTTTGGTGATGTCAGATCTGTCAACCTGGCTACGGACATAATGACAGGGCGCTGCGAGGGCTTCGGTTTTGTGCATCTGGACGAACAGGACACCGGCGCTGCCCTCGATGCGCTGAACGGGCGGCGCCTTGATGACCGTGTTCTTCGTGTGACCTTCGAGAAAAAACGGGACTGGGAGAGTGCTCCCATCCAGGGCAACCAAAACGGCCGACATCGACATGGCATGCGATTCAAACCTAAGGTATGACAATCGAAGCTGCAAAACTGCCTTATACCGGGGTTTCCTGTCTAAACTGCGAGGCCTGCTGTTGCCGTTTGGAAGTATTACTCGTCACCGATACCGGAGTGCCCGATCGTTATATCGAGGTAGATAAATGGGGCGGGAGGCGCATGGTGCGGCTGGATGATGGCTGGTGTTCGGCCCTTGACCGAAACACCATGCTTTGTTTGATTTACGAGAAGCGGCCAGGGATTTGCCGTGAACTTGAGATGGGTGAATACGAGTGTCTTGCCGAGCGAACCGCCAATCTTTAATTACGGGACAGATGCAGGATCGGCCTCATGGCCGCGATAGATTTGCAGTGCCTCCAGCAATCGCGCCGGAGGACGGTGCTCCTGCAGATTTGGTAAAATATGTGCTCCGACCCCAATTTCTTATTAATAACATGACCAACCGCACCCTTAATCTGGACGAAACCCTCTACCAGTACCTGCTGGATCACTCGTTGCGGGAAAGCGCCTTGCTGCGCAACCTGCGAGAGGTTACTTCGCAACAGGAAATGAGCGTTATGCAGATAGCGCCCGAGCAGGGGCAGTTTATGGCCTTGCTGGTGGAGCTGCTTGGCGCCGAGCGTATCGTCGAGATCGGTACCTTTACCGGCTACAGCGCGCTTTGCATGGCTCAGGCCATGCCGGCGCACGGCGAACTGGTGTGTTGCGACGTCAGCGAGGAATGGACCGATATTGCCCGCCGCTTCTGGAAAGAAGCGGGTGTTGAAGCGCGCATTCGATTGCACCTCGCCCCCGCCCTGGACACCCTCGACAGTCTCGTCGAGCAAGGCGGGAAAGAGCGTTTCGACATGGCCTTCATCGATGCCGATAAAACCAATTACCTGAATTACTATGAACGCTGCCTGAAACTGTTGCGCCAGGGCGGCCTGCTGCTGTTCGACAACACCTTATGGGACGGCGCGGTCGCCGACCCTGACAATCAGGATGCCGACACGCAAGCGCTGCGTGAGCTGAATGACAGGCTCCATAGTGACGAACGTGTCAGCGTCAGTCTTGTACCGATCGGCGATGGACTTACCTTGGCCAGAAAACGCTAGAATAAATGTGTTCTGACCCCAATTTCTTTTATTTTTTAAAGGATCGACAGGCATGTTGTAGGAGCGGCGTCCTCCGCCGCGATATTCACGCGACCAATCGCGCCGGAGGGCGGCGCTCCTACAGCGATACGTAAAAAATACTGTTTTATTAGTATGCCTGAACACTACTCAAGACTTTTCCTGCTGAGCCACATGCGTGCTTTTACCAGTCTGGCAGGACATATTCTCGGTTCGCATCCCCGGGTCAACGGCTATTATGAAATGCACATCAGCTATGATGATGCCTCAGCCCTGGATAAGCAGCTTGAAGTATTCCAACAGCACGAAACCCTCAAGGACAATAGCCATTACCTTTTCGACAAGTTGCTGCACAATGACTACCACTTAAATCCTGAGCGGCTTGGCCTTGCCAATACAAAAATACTGGTATCCCTGCTGGAGCCGGAACGCACGATAAAAAGCATTGTTAACCTGTTTGAAAAAAAGGAAGTCGAAGACCTTTATGCTTCACCCGTGGAAGCGACGAACTACTATATCGAGCGTGTCAAAACGCTCGCCGACTTCTGCCGGTCTGCCAGTCAGCCTTTTTACTATTATGATGCGGAATTGTTTCAAGCTGCTCCACAGACATTGTTGCCCAAACTTACAGACTGGCTGGAACTCGATTCGCCTTTAGGCGAGCGTTATCAACTATTCAGTCAGACCGGTGAAGCCGGTAAGGGCGATACGTCCGAACTCATTCATAGTGGAAAAATCGACAAAACCAGAATCGATTATTCTCACATCAGTCTTCCGGAAGATGAGTTGAACAGGGCGCTGGCCATTTACCGGGACTGCCGTTCAATAATCATTGATCATGCGGCTGATTCATTAACTAAGCGGTCCCAGGCGACACGCTCAGTCCGGTAACTCATTAACGCTTCGATGATGTGTTTTTTGCGTTCGGCACGATGCTCAGCGGACTGGATTTGCTGCCAGGCGGATGACTGCTCGCCAAAGTTGCGATTGATGTTGTTGGTAAAGGCCTTGACCTGTCGTAAGGCACCGGCCAGGTCGGGTGCATCCAGCCACCAGTAACCGGAGTTGAACACGAGGTCTTCGAGTTGCCGGTTTTTTTTCAGTATGGCGTCGTGCTTCTGTTGATACAGTGCCAGTAATTCTTTTTCTTTCTGTTCCATGATGCGTACCAGGCCATCCTTTTCAAAGGGTTTGTTGACATCGGCCCGGGTTACCAGCGCTTCGGTGGTAAACAGCATGAGATCACCAAAGAACTGGCGTTCGAACTCGTTGGATAAATCGATGTTTTCCTGTTCGTCGTCTTCGGCCCGTTCAACGCCGGGACGGAAATCATCGCCCAGGCCGGCCTCGGTGGTTCGCCGGTGTAAATGGGGCAGATTGATCGACGCGAAACGGTCATTGATTTCCGCGGCAATCAGCCGCCCGGCAGTGGGGCCGGACATGCGCAAACGCAGGTGACCAAAGGGAATGATGTATTTCAGTCCCGCGTAGTTGACGATGTAATTGCCGGGATAGATGGTGCGCGCCGGTGTCAGTTCGCTGAAGCCATTGCCGTATGAAAAATACGTTTTGCGTGTGAGATGTTCACCGAAGAAGAAGGCGGCGAGCTGTTGTGCAAAACCGCGCAGGCAGGCGGCATGATTGTGTTCGCCTTCCAGCGGGCAGCGGTAAGGAAAGGTGGTGGTTTTATTTTCAAAGCCGAACAGGTTTGCCATATCGTGGTAAATAGCGCCGGATGCTTCTGTGGCTGACAACTGTTGCGGGTGACTGTGAAACTGGCAATCCTGATTGCCAGTTGCTTGAGTCAGGCTGGTGAAAAAGGCCGCGACGTCATCGAGAAAATTCGCGGCCATAACAGAAGGGGAGACCGGTGGGTCGCCCACCATTTTGCCGGTGAGTAACAGGGTATCGGTACTGCGAAAGATTTTATCGATGTAGTGAAAATAATTCAGTGCATAAACGGCTTCATCACCGCCCCCGGTTTGCCGGTTCACGCAAAACGACTCGTCGCTGTCAACGAAATAATACAGGGTCCTGTCTTTATCTTCGGTGAGTTGCAGACACTTCAGGTAACTGAGATTGCGGTTGGCGGCCTGGCCTTTAAGGTAAAACCTTTCTTTAGATTGGGTGGTAAGAATATTGCCTGACATTTTTCGATCATCTTCGGGGATTGATTGCAGCAGTTCATATTGTTCATCCTGCCCAAAGTGAAGCACCTGCAAACCTTTGCCCTGGTAGGCTTCGACCAGTTCGATATGCTGCTGGATGTTTTTTTCTTCACGACTGTCTTCGGCGACAATGACCTTGATGCGCTCATAAACGCCCGATTGGTTTCCGCCGTAAGCGAAGTGTTTACACGCCTGGTAAATACTTTCCAGGCAGGCGCGCAAGTGCGGTGGACGGTCTGCGACAGGAATGCTGAGTATAAAGTGATAACGTTCATCGGTTGTTCCTTCGACTTTTACTTTCTGTCGGATAAGAACATCCTGTTCGCGGAACAGCGACTGGTAGCAACCCAGCAGCGATTCAAAATCTGACCCGCTGGTCCATAAGGCTTTTTCCAGTAACGGGTAACACTGCTCATAGAGTTCAACGAGCGACGCCAGTGATTCTGTTTCCAATCGCCGGGCAATGTCGGCCAGTTCAGGAAGGGTGTTCTGGTAGCGTGCAATGCAATCCCGCAAGCGCGTGGTATTGATATCCGTCATGCGCTGCTAACGCCGGGAAGAGTAATTCGGGTAAGCATCCTGGTCGATGATGATCTCGATAAGATTTATGCCGTTGAGAAAATCCATGGCTTCCGCCAGGCCCGACAGGTCCTGTTCGTTTTCAACGCGCACATGGTTAATACCGAAGGATTGTGCCAGTTTTGCGTAATCCGGGTTCGTGAAGTCACAGTCTATGAAACGATCGTTATAATGTTGATGCTGGTTTTTTCGAATCAGTCCCATGGTATTGTTGTTGAATAACACGATATTCAATGGAATGCGGTAATTAACCGCGGTCATGAGTTCCATAGCGGTCATATGAAAACCACCGTCACCGATCATGGCAAACATTGGGTTTTTTGTCGTGCATGCGGCACCGATCGCCGCCGGTATGGCATGGCCCAGGGATGAGATGCCGGTATTGGGATAAAAACGATCGTTGCTTGATACGCGATAAAAGTTCTGCGCGAACACAATGTTATCGTCGAACATCACCAAACCGTCCGGAAACTGTTGTTCCAGCCAGCGATAGAAGGCTTTCACATGATCAAACTGTTGGTTGAATATGCGTTCGCCCGCGCTATCGATATCCTGTTGTGCGGCTTTTATGAAAGCGGTCACATCGACCGGCGCTTTGGCAGCGAGCTGCTGTTGTTGGATGGCGGCATCCAGGGCACGCAGATAGGCGCCAAGGTCGGCCTGTACCGCCAGGTCGGCGCGAAAAACTTTTTGCAGTTGTTGTGGGTTGTTGTCGACCTGGATGAGCTTTTTGCCGGCCAATAGTTTTTTATCCCAGACATAACTGGTGCGTTCGTTGAATCCAGCGCCCAGTATCAGGGCCAGGTCGGCTTCCTGCTCGAGGTAGCGCATGGCGTAACCGCCGGAGGTGACACCCAGGCTGCCCAGCGACAATGCCGAGCGTTCATCAATGGCGCCCTTGGCTTTCAGGCTGCTGGTCACGGGAATATTCAGCCGTTCACTGATATTGCTGAGGGCGCTCCGGGCGCCGGCACGAATGCAGCCATAACCGGCGATGATGAGTGGGCGTTTGGCCGCGCGGATCAGTTCCAGGCTTTGGTCGATGTACAGCTCGGGTATCACGGGTTCGCTGCCCGGGTGGGTAAGGGCCACCTGTTCCAGAATGGCTTCATCGACCAGTTCTTTCTGCACGTTAAAGGGAATGCTCAACACCACCGGTCCCGGCGTGCCGGAGAGCAGGTGCTTGGCGGCCTGGTTGAGAACGCTGCCCAGGTAGTCGGTGCGTTCGATCAGTTTATGGTAACGGGTAATGCCGGCAAACAGCGCCACCTGGTCCACGCTGCCACCTTCACCGGAACTTTCCTGCAGGCCGCCTTTACCGAAAATGTGGGTGGGAGCTTCACCGGTGATGGCAATCACCGGCAGGTTGTCCGTATAGGCGCTGGCAATCCCGGTCACCAGGTTGGTGGCACCGGGGCCCGCGGTGGTGATGCAGGCGCCAACCTCTCCCGTTATCCGTGCATGCCCGCCGGCCATGAATGCGGCGGCCTGCTCGTGTTTGACCAGCAGCGAGCGAATGGAAGAATCATAAAGACCATCGTAAACCGGCAGAATGTGCGACCCGGGTATGCCGAAAATGCACTGCACGCCCAGCTTTTCCAGGAATTGTACGAGGATCTGGCTGACCTGTATTTTCATTAATACTTGGCAGCGTATGCTGATTCTTAAAATGAAGTGGAAGCTTAATGGTATTGGTCTGTAAATGAAACCGCAGGGGCGGATTCCAGGGTATCAAAGCGGTTTGAATGATGTGTTATGGTCGGGGTTATGTCGAATCAGTCTATAAAGGCCGTGTTGCTTGATTATGGCGGGGTTATTGCCGAGGAGGGATTTCGTAACGGGCTTATAGCCATGGCCCGGGAACAGGGGCTGGACGTTGACATGATGCTTAATGTTGCCAAACAGGCGGTTTATGAATCAGGCTTTGTACTGGGAAGGGGAACCGAGAACGCGTTCTGGGCATTAATGCGTGAGGGTACCGGCCTCAGGGGCAATGACGCAGAATTGACAAAGCGGATCCTGGAGGGGTTCATACTGCGACCCTGGATAATTGAGCGGGTCCGGCAATGGCACGCGCAGGGTTATATCACCGGTATTCTCAGTGACCAGACGCACTGGCTGGACTGGCTGAATGAGCGGGATCATTTCTTTGAGTATTTTGATCATGTTTTCAACAGTTATTACATGGGTAAAGGCAAACGTGATCCGGGTTTGTTTTACGATATCACCGAACAGCTGGCGCTATCGCCTGCCGAGATTTTGTTTGTAGATGACATCAGGAATAACGTGAAACGTGCGCAGGCAGCAGGATGGCAAACCATTCACTACGTGGATAAGGCATCTTTCCTGGAAATGATTGAGAAGTTGTTACTACCCGCGTGACGCAGGGGATACACCTGTCACCGACCCCTTCATTTTTATTCCCACCCTGTAGGAGCGGCGTCCTTCGCCGCGATCGGATCGTTAAACAATCGCGCCGCAGGGCGGCGCTCCTACAGGGGTACAACAGGTGGGTACTAGTGTCCTTTAGGATATAAACGGCCCCACTGATTTATACCACAACGTTTCTCAGAGATTGTAGAAGACTGACTGCGATAAACTGCGCATAGTCTAATGCTGTTGTAGAAAAACCTTGATGCAGATTTCCTTCGATAATCGCTATGCCACCCTGGGCGAGGGCTTTTTTGCCAGGACCGATCCAACGCCGGTCAAAAATCCTGAATTAATCAAATTCAATGACGCCTTGGCCAGGGAACTGGGCATATCCACTGATCACGTTTCCGCATTGGGTGCGGCTGTTTTCTCGGGTAACACAATTCCTGAGGGTGCAGAGCCCCTGGCGATGGCGTATGCGGGGCATCAATTCGGGAATTTTGTTCCGCAACTGGGTGATGGCCGTGCGCTGTTACTCGGAGAAATCAAGGGACCTGATGGCGTCCGTTACGATATCCACCTGAAAGGTTCCGGTCCTACCCGTTTCTCGCGTAACGGTGACGGCCGTTCTGCCCTCGGCCCGGTGTTGCGTGAATACCTGGTGAGCGAAGCCATGCAGAAACTCAATGTACCGACAACGCGTGCTTTGGCTGCGGTCACGACCGGCGAGCCTGTCGCGCGTGATCGTTTACTGCCGGGCGGGGTGATTACGCGCGTGGCTTCGAGCTTTGTCCGCGTGGGTACCTTTCAGTATTTCGCGGCACGCGATGAGTACGAGGCGGTGAAACAACTCGCAGATTACGCGATTGAAAAAAGCTACCCACAGCTTGGCGAAAAAGAAAATCCTTATGTGGCCTTCCTGCAAGCGGTGGTCGAGCGGCAGGCTGCGCTGATTGCACAATGGATGCAATTAGGTTTTATACACGGCGTGATGAATACGGATAATATGTCGATCGCCGGTGAGACCATCGACTACGGGCCCTGCGCTTTTATGGATGCGTATCAGCATAACCGAGTATTCAGTTCCATCGATCGGAATGGGCGTTATGCCTATAGCAACCAGCCTTCTATCGGTTTATGGAATTTGACGCGTCTGGCAGAGACGTTATTGCCGTTGCTTGATGAAGACCCTGAAGCGGCTGTGGACGTAGCGCGTCAAGTCCTGGAAGGTTATGTAACGCGCTATGAATCAGCCTGGCTGGCAGGCATGCGGGCAAAATGTGGCTTAACCGCGTGCAGTGACGCTAAAGGCGATGGAGATAAAACACTGATTGAAGCTTTGCTGGATGTGATGGCGGATAACCGTGCTGATTTTACCTTGATGTTTTATCACTTGTCTCGATTGGCTGATCAGCCGTCAGAACAGGATAACGAGCTGCGAAACCTGTTTGATCACCCCGAGCAGATCGATGCCTGGCTGGAAAAGTGGCGTAAGCGGTTAGGTATAGAGACGCAAAGTAATGAAGCGCGACAGGAAACCATGCAGGCAACCAATCCGGTCTATATACCCCGCAACCACCAGATTGAAGCCGCGATCAGAGCTGCGGAAGATCAGGGTGATTTTTCTGTGTTTCACGAGTTACATACCGTGCTGCAAAATCCGTATGTGCAACAGCAAGGGAAGCACAGGTACATGCAGGCACCTGAACCTGAAGAGGTGGTTGAGTATACGTTTTGTGGAACGTGAGTTAATGATACAAGCAAAGAACGGGAATAAATTGCTGGCTGGATGAATCGAGAAAATGGGCCGCATAATATGGCATAATCACAAGTCAGTTAATCTGATCGCGATGGAGGACAGCACATGTCTGTAACTAAAATATCCCAGTTATTACAGTATCTTATAATTCCGATGACAGTGGCTTCAGTACCCTTGCTGGTACATGCTCATGATGACGACGACAGCTTGGAGTTGCCGATCCGCACCATCGATCCGGAGGACATCGGTGCACGTGGATTGGACAAGGTTAGCGGCGATGTGCGCTGGATATTGCCCGGACCGCGTCGTCTCGATCCCAAGGTGTTTGGCACACCCGCTGCGCCTCTTGGTTTTGAACCGGACGTCGGTGTGCCACTGGCTGCGCGTTTGACCAATGGGGATGGCACAGCCTATACCACCACGGCGGGTCCGACACCTTTTTCAGATAACTCCGCCATCATCAGTGGCAGCTACAAGTTGAAGGCGAAGGATAAGACCCTGGCTGACGATCCGGACTCCAGGGACAAGATCAAGTATTCTGCGACGGTGACCAGTCCGGACGGTGCCAACACCTATGACATTAGTGTTAAGCAGATTCTGCCGGTGGGTGTGGACCACCCGGTGTTCGGTGGGGTGGGCAGTAACATGATTCATCACGGTATGACCGGCATCGGTACCAAGATGCAACCGACGCAGCCGACTGTGGCAGCGATCTGGGGAATCGGGACCATCAATGTCAATGGTGTGGTCCCGGAGCGGGGTGAGAACCGTCTGGTGCACAGCATGATTACCTGTGATGTGCGTGATGAAGATTATCGGCTGGTGTTTGATGATGGCGTGGACTGCTCCAGAATCCACACGCACCTGATGATGCCTAATGTGCAAATTGTGGTCGATGAAGAGGGTAACTACGAGGAAGTCGCCAGTCCGGTTCCGACCGGCTTCATTCTGCCCAACGGAATGGAGCAACCGTTCCTGCACGTGATGTTTGAAAATACGGTGGTCGACGGGCTGAGCGATTAGAAATTAAGGGGGTCGGTGACAAAACGCAATCGTTATCATTTGTCACCGACCCGTTTAATCTGTGCCCTGGCCTGGTTGATACCCCAGTTCCAGAACTTCACCGGTTGCTTGCCTGACAAGGCAAATACCTTCAGTTCCATTTCAGGAAGGCTCAGAATGGCACAGGTATGGTTGAACCTGGTACTGCCGGGGTTAACCACCAGCGTACCACCGAGCTGCTCGCAAAACACCTGGTGGGTATGGCCGACCAGCAACACATCATGCTGGAATCCCTGCAGGCGCTCCGTCCAGCGGGCCTTTTCTTCGGCGATGAGATTACCATCGAGATCCAGCAACTTGATGCCATCAATATACGAATCGGGCGGGCTGGCATGCACCATGTAGAGACGCTTGCCTTCAATCGTCAGTTGAATGACCCGGGGTAAGTATCTAAACCAGCGGCTGGCCGGTGTGTCTTCCTCATCAGCGTGCTTGTCGAGATACCAGCGTTCGTGATTGCCCTGAATCGCCTGGCAGTCATGCTCAACCAGTAACGCGACGGTGCGCTCAAGATGCTCGCCGTAACCGGCGATATCGCCGGCACATAGTATGCGGTCGACGCCCTGTTCCTTGAACCGTGCCAGCGCCTCCGCCACCGGTTCGGGTGTGGCATGGACATCGCTGATCAGACCAATCCGGGTAGACAGGGTTGTTCCTCCCGTGGTTAGGTATTTATGAAGTATAAGTGAAAAAAGGCAGAAAAAAGGGGACGGATTTATTTTATCTTCCACCGTCTGACGGTAAAAAGAAACGCGTGACAAACGCTTCATTCATAAACTGAGTGATCTCGTCATTGGCCACCCGGTTATGGTCGAGGTTTCGTGCAACAGACATCACCCCACTGTCAACCAGCTGGCGCTTGTACCAGGCTTTCAGCAGATAGTCACGATCCGTGCCACTGATGTTTTCAACGTCGTCTTCCAGGTCATCGGCATTCGCAGCCAGACTGACTCCGCCTTTCCCCGTTACTATAAAAGTGTTGCATCGACCGGTTGAGCCGGCAGTTTTCCCTCTTTGTTCGGTTCTTTAATGACTTTTTAGCGCTGATGTTTTGCACTGATTCAGTGCCTTTACTCGATTTTCTTCAGTCAGATGCACTGAAATATTTCATTTTAATAATTTCCAGGCGCATTCCTGATGGGTGTTTTCCTGTAACTCCCTAAAAAACTGGCGTTTTTATATTTAATTGTGAAAATCACATTCTTGGTGCAATACCTGCAGTTAGCAGATGTACCTTAATGAATTGCTAAACGGGCCAGGAGGAAATCATGAGCCAGAATGAAGCACGATCGCAAGCGGTCTTTGAAATAACAACAGGCGAACCCGTCGTTGTCGGTAAACCAAAATCACTTGAAGAAATCTGGGCATCTGATGTGTTCACGCTCCTCAAAATGGAAGAAGCGTTATCCAAGTCTGCCTTCAAGGCCATGAAAAAAACCATTGATACCGGCGCAAAACTGGATCCAGAAGTCGCCGATGATGTCGCAATGGCGATGAAAACATGGGCCATGTCAAAGGGCGCCAACTATTTTGCACACGTATTTTATCCTTTAACCGGTGCGTCGGCAGAAAAGCATGACAGTTTTATCGTAACCGATTCAAGCGGTAAAGCTATCACCGAGTTTACTGGCAGTCTGTTAACAAAAGGTGAACCGGATGGTTCATCATTCCCGAATGGCGGCATCCGCCAGACCAATGCCGCTCGCGGTTATACATTCTGGGATCCGACCAGTCCTGTTTATATTCTTGATACAGCCAACGGTGCAACGCTTTGCATTCCTTCCGTATTCGTTTCCTGGACAGGTGAAGCGCTTGACAAAAAAGTCCCGTTGATGCGATCAAATTCTGCCATGAATGTAGCCGGCACCCGAGTGCTTACACTGATGGGGGAAAGTAGCATCGCGCCACTTAACTCCAGCTGCGGTGCCGAACAGGAATATTTTCTGGTGGATGCTAACTTTGCCAGCATGCGACCTGATCTTCTGCTTGCGGGTCGTACATTATTTGGTGCCTCACCCGCAAAAGGTCAGGAGTTTGATGACCACTACTTTGGTGCGATTCCTGAGCGCGTCCAGGTTTATATGGAAGTCGTGGAAGAGAAACTTTACCGACTGGGCATCCCGGCCAAAACAAGACATAACGAAGTGGCACCCGGTCAATTTGAAATCGCGCCTTATTTCGAAGCCGCGAATGTGGCCTCTGATCATCAACAAATGTTAATGACGGTATTAAAAAATACAGCTAAAAAGCACGGCTTTGTTTGCCTGATGCATGAAAAACCCTTCGCCGGAATGAATGGCTCCGGTAAACATGTGAACTGGTCAGTCGGCAACGCAACACAAGGTAACCTGCTGGATCCCGGTAAAACGCCCTACGATAATCTTAATTTTCTTTTATTTTGTGGTGCAGTGATACGCGGTGTGCATCTTTATGGTCCGCTGCTGCGCGCCGTTATCGCATCAGCCGGAAACGATCACCGCCTCGGTGCAAACGAAGCCCCGCCAGCCATATTATCGGTTTACCTGGGCGGTGAAATTGAATCCATTTTCGAACAAATCAAGGAAGGCAGTCTCGATAACACCGGTGAAAGCGGCATTATGGATTTGGGCCTATCACAAATTATTCCATTCCCTAAGGATGCGGGCGATCGTAATCGGACCTCTCCGTTTGCGTTTACAGGTAATCGTTTTGAGTTTCGTGCAGTGGGTTCGCAACAATCCGTCTCGGGTCCATTGATCGCGATGAATACCATGCTAGCCGATTCATTAAACTGGATAGCAGACGAACTGGAAACAGAGCTGGGCAAAGGCACAGAAAAACCCGCAGCCGTCATCGCCGTACTCAAAAAACTGATGGCAGAACACAGCGCGGTTATCTTTGGCGGTGATGGCTATTCTGCGGAATGGCATAAAATGGCAGTAGAAGAACGCGGTTTAAAGAATCTACCTACGACCGCAGATGCCTTGCCCTACCTGAATGATCCATTGATACAAAACCTGTTTGAGACGACAGGTGTACTCTCGCCAGTTGAGCTCAAGAGTCGTTACGAGGTCTATGCCGAAATATATATCATGTCGATTAGTGTCGAAGCGAAATTGGTGGCGGAAATGGCAAAAACCTTTATCTACCCTGCAGCCATTAGCTACCTGTCTGAATTGACAGACACAAGTGCGAGCGCGTCAACCCTTGGCATCGAACTCGATATGTCCACGGCGAAAACCATCGCACAGGAATGTAACGCCATGATGGCCAGTGTCGGCAAACTCATCGAGACTGCGGGAAAAGAAGATTTTGCCTCAACGGACGAACATATGCAGTATTGCGCGACCGAAATACGGAGTTTAATGGATGAAGTGCGAGCACATGCAGATGCATTAGAACTGGAAATTTCTGATGAAAAATGGCCTTTACCAAAATACCGGGAAATGCTGTTTATTAAGTAATATCAACAGGGTCAGAGAGCAATAATCGCGATTTTTGGATAGATTGGCTCTCTGACCCTTATTTACCTGGGGTTACGACCGAATCCAAGGTGCACTCGCCAATCTTGGTCACATCATTGCACCGGACACGGTAAAGAAGAATGCTTGGATCGGATGATTCTTTTCGGCGAGGCATCCCTTCGCCGGGCACTCAGAGACTACCCGCACTTCCGGCTCAGGCCTGGCTGACTGTCAGTCCGAGTGCAACAGTCGTCAGCATCACTGTAACCGGTGAATACCGACCAGATCGTCTTGCCTTCATTCCTGTCACCTCCACGCCAGCGTGTTGTACATTTTTATTGAAACCGCAACCCATTACGGTCGTTTAGTCATAGCCTGTATAATCATAAGGAGTCCATATACGGGCCTTTAGTAGCTGTTATTATAAGCAATTGCTTAAAATTAAAGAACGACCTTGAAGGAACATTATTGTTCTATACATGTTTGCCATTTCGTATTGCCTCGGTCGAGCCTGATTTTGCGGATCAAAACTTTATAGCGGGATAATTATATGTATGAAGCCAACATACTGGGCCTTGTTGCTGGCAGCCTTACTACCCTGGCATTCATCCCCCAGGTACTTAAAATCTGGAAGTCCAAGCATGCCAGAGACCTATCGTCAGGCATGTTTTCAATTTTCAGCCTTGGGGTTCTACTGTGGCTGATATATGGCATTCAGATAGAATCCTTGCCGGTAATCATGGCAAACGCCTTGACTCTGGGATTGTCGCTGGTGATTCTGGCCTTCAAGATTAAATACAAGTAGCTATATCCGTATAGGGCTGGAGTCGGCCGATGTCAGACGTTTTAGGTATTCTGCGCAATCTCACGTTATCTCGTTGTTATCTGCTTTAATTGCGCAGGCAAACTTAATCGTACTGAAACTGTAAATCATGAAATGGGTGATGCATGACTGAGAAGCTGGAGAAAGCACTGGACCGCTTGAAGAGTATTCTGCCCTTGAAAGAAAGGCAGGATGCTTGCAGCAAGCAGATTAAAGAACTGCATCAGAGGATCCTTCGTTCATTTGTTGACAAGGGGAGAATCCTTTCCAAGGAAGAAATGAAGCGGTACGTCAGCAACCCGGAAGATGCCGTAAGCGTTCTGGAAGGAAAGGATATGGTGGTGTTTTCCAGGAATGGAGATCCTGTTGGTGCCTACCCCTTCACCATGGAAGCGCGAGAGCATGCCGTTCGAGTCAACGGGCATCTGGTCTACGCCATGTGTGCTCTGGATGCCCTGGCGGTGAGCCCCATGTTCGGAGTGGAAACGCAAATTACCTCCCTATGCAGAGTCACTGGTGACCCCCTGAACATACAACAGTCAGGAAATGAAATCCTGAATCTGGATGAGGCGGGAGAGATCCATTTCGGAATTTATTGGGGAGCTGCAAACAGCGATTCATGCATTGCGGACAGCCTGTGTATGGAGATGGTGTTTCTGAGAGACGGTGAAATTGCCCGGCAATGGCTTGCGGATGATCCGGACAACAGGGAGGTCTTTACCCTGCAGGAGGCTGTTGAGTTTGGCGGCCGTTTTTTCACGCCCCTTTTATCCTGATAATTCGCGAGTACGGTTAAAAATCGGCCAAAAACTGATATACATCAAATCACTAAATTAATATTGGGCGTATTAATAGCTTACTGTTGATTGACTTAAGGAGAATGCACTATGAATGATGAATCTCGTCGCGGTTTTCTCACTAGCTCTGGCAAGCTGCTTGTGGGTATGGCCGCGCTTGGATCGCTCCCAGCTTATGCGGCAGAGGAACACCATCAGAGTGGTTCCGGACACGGGCTTGTTGTTGATGCTGCATCGCAGAACAGATGCGCAACCTGCCAGTTCTGGGGTGGCATGCGTAAGGTCTCCGGCGATAAGAAACAGGTGATCGTGCAGAGTATGGGTTGGTGCAACAATCCGGACAGTCCTAATCATCAGAAGCTGACCGCCCCCGATCATCACATGAAGAAGCCTGGAATCTGGAAAAAGTGGGCAGTTCTCTGATCCAACCTGAACAGCTTAATTGAACGATAAGTGCGGCCCTTCGTAGCAGTTCTTTCGGGCGTCAACCAATGACTGCAAATGGCCGGATTCGGAAGAACAGAGCATAATTCCCAAGTATTTTAGTCAGATCATCGGGTTCGACCCAAAGATGCCACTTGGCAGCAATCAAGCTGCTATGTTTGACGGGAGAAGAATTAGAGGGGTCGGTGACAAAAGAGGATTGTTACGTTTTGCCACATAAGATAGATACCTGGAGGAGAGAAAGCCATGAAAATATCAACTGTTATTCTATTACTGTTAATGTCGACGGTAGCCAATGCACAGAATTATCAGGGAATGAACGAGGCAGACATGCAGAAGATACAGAAAATGCAGTCTTGTATGGAAGACGTAGATCAAGAACAATTGAAAGCGCTCGAACAACGTCAATACCAGTTTGACGCTGAGATAAAATCATTGTGTGATAGCGGTAAACGTGACGAAGCGCAGGAAAAGGCCATTTTATTCGAAAAGGAAATGACGAATAATCTCGCAATACAAGCAGTGAATAAGTGCGGCGAAATAGCGGAAGGTATAATGGATGAAGATGCTTCCAATCAACATGTTTGTGATTCAAATTAATGGGGTCGGTGACAAATGAGAACCATTGCGTTGTTCACTAGATTTGCATACTTCTGAATGTCGGAAACTGGCGGTGAGCGGCATCAGTCCTCTACTCATCTCTTTCCTGTCCCGGCTGGCAGCCGAGGGTACGGCGTTGCCGGGATATGTCGAGCGGGAGTTCGAGGATTACCTCAAATGTGGCCGTCTGGAGCATGGCTTCCTGCGGTATGCTGCGATAGCTGTGGGGAGGGATACACTGCGAGCGACTGGCCCTGACGGCTGACAGTGCTAGAATAGTAATTAGTGACATGACTGTCACTGTCAGAGTGGGGATCGGTGGAATGCGCGCTACAGTCAGCAAGCCCAGCTGTGAGCAGATAATTGATATGTTCCCGGAGCCCTTCGTCATTATCGATCGGGACTATTGCATACTCGCCGCCAATCGTGCCTACCTGGATCACTACGGTTTCAGTGACGAACATGTTGTCGGTCGTCATTGCTACGAAGTCTCCCACCACTCCACATTGCCGTGCAGCCAGCACGGCGAACACTGCCCACTGACTACCGTCCTGCAGACCGGTCAGCCGACCCAGGTCATGCATATTCACTATGACAAGAACGGCAAGGAAGAGTACGTGCAGTTGCAGGCAACCCCGATACTGGGCCCCGACGGGGAAGTCCTGTACATGGGAGAGACCATCCATCCGATCAATCATGGCGCGGACCAGCAACCCATACTGGTGGGGCGTTCAAGGCCGATACTGCGTTTGACCAGCCTCCTGCAGCGGGTTGCACGTACGCCGACCACGGTGTTGCTGCTCGGGGAAAGCGGCACCGGCAAGGAGCGGGCTGCGGAGTACGTACACCAGTATTCTGACTGTGCTGAGGGGCCTTTCGTGGTCGTGGATTGCGGCACCCTCGGGGATAACATTATCGAGGGCGAACTGTTCGGACATGAAAAAGGGGCGTTCACCGGCGCCGACGGGCGTAAAAAGGGGTTGTTTGAGGCGGCCCACGGTGGAACCTTGCTGATTGACGAGATCTGTGAGTTACCGCTGGCACTGCAAACCAAGCTCTTACGCGCGTTGGAAACCGGGACCATTCGCCGGCTGGGGGGCACCGAGTACATAAAGGTGGACGTGCGTGTCATCGCCGCGACCAACCGCGACATTCAGGCGATGGTGGAAAGCGGCCAGTTCCGCCAGGACCTCTACTACCGGCTTTCTGCATTCCCGGTGCAGGTTCCAGCACTGCGGGAATTCAAGGACGATATCCCGGCGCTGGCCGAGCACTTTTTGCTGCGCAACACCGATGGCGACCGGCACGTACCCCTGTCACCGGAGGTGATCGAAGTGCTGCTGGCGTATGACTATCCCGGCAACGTACGCGAGTTGCGCAATATCGTCGAACGGGCGGCCATACTCGCCTTCGGCGATGTGTTGCGCCCCGAACACCTTAGCTTCGAAGGACCCGGTACTCTCACAGACGAAAAACTGCCGGATGCCGGGGCGGAAACACCGCCGCCGGCGCGCAACCCGCTGCTGGTGCGGCGCGAACGACTCACGGATGAGCTCGTGCTAAAGGCCCTGGAACGTTGCGCGGGTCATCGTGCCCGCGCAGCCGTCCTGCTGGGTGTCAGTGAACGCACCGTCTACCGCTACCTGAAGCGCCTGGCAGGCCAGGATCAACCGAAGGTATCGTGAGTCACGTTCTTGAACCATGAGTGGGCATAACGGGCTTCCCGTTCCCGCATCACGGGGTCGACTTCCTTCGGCGTCAGGCCGCCGGAACCCTTGATCTTGCTGATCTTGCCCTTTTCATCCAGCCGATAAACCATGGCGACCGAAATGCCCTCGTCCGGGGTAACCAGGCTGTAACAGGTGTTGACCCAGGAGGGTACCGGTGCCGGCTGACCGTTCAGGCTGGCGACTACCGCTGCAGCACAGACCTTGGCTTCGGAGTTGGCGGCATAGCCCGATTTGGGCAGGGGACCGGCGATGCTGGCATCGCCCACCACATAGATATCCTTATGGCGCGTGGATTCAAAGGTCCGGTCCTTGATGGGACACCAGCCGCTCTCGTCTACCAGATCGGCGGCAAAGGCGATCTTACCGGCCTGTTGCGGCGGAATGACATTGATCACGTCACCCTGGAAATCGACCGCGCCCTCGACAGTCATGGTTTTCGGGTCCACCCGCGTCACCTTGCCGCCACCCTCGCCGCTGATCCAGTCGATCATGCCGTCTTCCTTGCGATAGCCGTAATGGCGTTCCCAGGCGTCCTGGAACAGCCCGAACTTGGAGAACTTGGGCTTCGCATCCAGGACCAGGATCTTGGACTTCGGTTTGTGTTCCTTGAAATAACTTCCCACCTGGCAGGCCCGTTCATAGGGGCCCGGTGGACAGCGGAACGGGTTGGGCGGTGCCACGATGAGCATGGTGCCGCCGTCCGGCATGGCTTCGATCTGTTTACGTAACAGCACCGTCTGCGGTCCGGCTTTCCAGGCGTGCGGCATTTTTTCGCTGACCTCGGGGGTATAGCCCTCGATCACGCCCCACTTGAAATCGACACCCGGTGATACAATGCAGCGATCGTAGCTAAGGGTCTTTCCGCCACTGGTGGTTACCTTCCGGGCAACCGGATCAATGCCGGTAGCAAGCTCGTGAATCACCTTGATGCCACGATCTTTAAGACCGTCGTAGCCGAACTTCAGGCTGTTGATATCCCGATGACCACCCAGCACCTCGTTACTCATGAAGCAGGTGTAGTAGTGCTTGTTTGGTTCGACGATCGTCACATCGATACTATCGTCGGCCATGCGGATGTATTTGGCCGCGGTCGCACCGCCAATACCGCCACCGACCACCACCACGTGTCTGGAACCGGCCAGGCTGAGATACGGGAAGCCCAGGGAACCCATCGCCAGCGTACCGCCAGCCAGGGTCAGGAATTTTCTGCGAGTAATGTGAGTCATGGCTGTATCTCCTCTTATTTCTGGGCGCCGTAGAAGTGAATGAGTTGTTCCATACCCTCATCACCCTGTTCCTTCATCATCAGGTCGAGTTTCTTTTTCATTTTCTTTTCCATCTCGCGGCGACCGCTGGTGAAGTCATCCATGCTGTAGTTGAGGTACAGCATCCACTGACCGGCTAGAATCCCGGCGTCGTCTTCCGCGGAGCGACCGCCGTCTTCATGGCATTTTTCACAATACTTCTTATGATGTTTCTCGCCTTTCCTGGCCATGCCCGGATCATGCTTTTGCTCCAGGCGGACGAACTCCTGCCTGGAGAAGAAATCCGCCATGAGTTCGATCTCCGGCTCGGTATAGCCTTTGGCGATACGCGTCATGATGGTGGAGGGACGTTCGCCGCTCTTGTAGGCCGCCATGGTTTCGATGAAGTTGTCTCTGGACATGCCCGCAATGGTCGGACTGGAAGGACCGACACTCGAGCCATTGGTGCCGTGACAACCGGCGCAGGTATTGGCCAACATGGTCGCCGTCGCTGTTTCCGCCAAGACGGAACCGCTGCATACAAGACCGCCGGCGATCATTGCGGTGTGAATGATGGTTTTGTAGTTCATGAGTTCTTCTCCTCTGTATGTTCAGTTCAATCTCCGACTACAATGTTGGTCTTCTCCCCTGCCTGTTTTCCCATACTGTCACCTGATCTTCGACTGCGCTCTATCGAGTGCATCGATCATGTCTCTATAGCGTCTCTTTTTCGCGTATTGATACGCGGTAAGACCTTCGTTGTCCGCGATCTTCACATCTACTCCCCGGTCAATAAGCAGGCGCACGATTTTTATATGGCCGTTCAGGACCGCTTGCATCAGCGCCGTTTCTCCGTCGAGGTTGCGATGATTGATATCCGCTCCCTTGTTAAGTAACAGATCCAGCGTGCTGGCATGACCGGCCTCTGCGGTATAGAACAGTGCCGTCGCACCATCATTGTCCTGGGCATGGATATTGGCACCGGCTTCCAGCAGCAAACGGACGCCGTCATCCAAGCCCTTGGTTGCCGCCAGCATCATGGCGGAAGCACCATTCTTGTTGCGTACATGCAGATCGGTATCTGCAGCCAGCAGCAGACGCAACACTTGCAAATTGTTACGCTCGGCCGCCGCCATCAGTGCGGTAACGCCGTCCTTGTCCGAGGTGTTGACGTTGGCTCCGTGGTCGATCAGTGTCTGAAGCACTTGCAGATGTCCCTGGCGTGCCGCCATGGCGAGCGCATCCCAGCCGGAGCGTGTCTTGGGATAGGTTTTTGCTCCTTTTTGCAGCAACATCTCCACCAGCGCGGCTTGCCCGTTCTCGGCCGCATAGGTCAAGGCGGTGCAACCCACGACACTGCGTGCATTCACATCGGCGCCCTTGTCAAGCAGCAGCGAGACCACCTGCCGGTTACCTTCTTCGCTGGCGAACATAAGTGCCGACTTTCCAAACTGATTGCTTGCATTCGGACTCGCGCCCTTCTGCAGCAGCTGGCTTATGGTCTGGGTATCGCCCAGCAGGGCGGCGTCGATCAGAGCCCGGTCGGCATCCGCAGCCGTACCTGGCAGGCTGACCGCCAGCAACAGGAAAAACACCAGATACAGAGCCGGTTTAGTCATCGTAGGCGAACTCGGCAATACGCCGGTGTCGCGACAAAGCGGGGTCTGCTTCGCTGCCCTGTGCAGTGTTCTCTGTCGCTTCCACGGACTCTTCTTCCACGGGTTCGTCCGGTTCGGTGTGGGCTATACCGGCGTGGCAGTCAATGCAGGTCTTGCCCTTGAGCGGGGCACGGGTATGCTTTTTGCGCGCCATGCGATCCTGTGCACTGAGATCCATATTTTCATAGTCATGGCAGTTACGGCATTCGCGTGAATCGGTGGCACGCATTTTTTCCCACACCGCGTTGGCCATCCGCCAGCGGCTAGCCTCGTATTTCTCGCGCGTATCCACCGTGCCTGCAATTTCGTGGTAGACATCCTTCGCCGCCATCATTTTGGCGTAGAGTTTGGGAAAGAAATCATTCGGCACATGACAGTCCGAACAGGTGGCCTGAATGCCGACGGCATTCTTGTAATGCAGCGTTTCTTTGTATTCCTCGTAGTTGGTTTTCATGCTGTGACAGGACGTACAGAACTCCATACGGTTGGTGTAGTGGAAAAAGGTATTGAGACCACCCAGCGAAACCGCCCCGATGAAGAAAATGACGAGGCCGACACAGATCGATTTTGTTGGTGGACATTGCATCGTTCTTGTTCCCGGTTGCCAGCAGGATATAAAGAGAACTCTTCTGACAACTGCGAAGCAAGTTGGGTACCAGAATAAAGGCCATTGAAATCTATGTGAAAACTAGAACGGCCCTGACAAATGTCAGATCTGGTAGGCTGACAGATCTGACATTTATGCCATGTCAGTCGGAAAAATTTTGATCCGTAATTTCTGTATGGCCTGCTTCAATACTTCATGGGAATGAAGCATCTGCCCTACAGCCCCATGTGGTCATCGTACTTGTGTTACAGATTACGCTTGCCGAGTTCGCCGATCTCGGGTGTCAGATCCTGGTACGGGAAAAAGCTCAGCAAATGGCTGATGCAGTTCAGCCGCGTGCGTTTCTGGCGGGTGGAAGTCGGTTCAGTGGTAAGAAGCGCTGCTCGAATCACCCATGGATGTGACGGGAGGAAAGGATGCTGTGACTCGGCTTCAAGAAATACGGCAGGGATCTGGTCAGTCGCTACCAACTTATGGGTATAAAAAATCGGTTCCGGATACGACGCAGAGTTTCAGTGTCAGCTGTTCCTGGATGATGTTTGCATCGTGGAGTCCGGATTTCGCTTCAACCCGGCCCTTTAGCCTATGGTTATATTAACAATCGCTAAACGGGGAAGAACGACCCATTTCGGAAGTACAGCGTAAGCCGCTGTATGTCTTGAACGTACTGTTTTCTGCCATTCAGGTGGAGATGCAATAATAACCCTCAGACCAGGATGCGATGATGTTGTATGAGATTATTAGACATGTAGAATAAGTCCACACTGGGGTTGGCATTCAGTATCAGGCTACGCTCAAAACAAGTTCAAACCACAAGAAGGGATAATCTGTATATGCTCAAAATGACAACTTCTGTAGTGATGGCTGCGTTGATATTTTCCGCAAACGCACTGGCCGCAGGTGGTGGTGAGATCGTTAAATCTGACCCGACAAAGCACTTCGACTCCAAAGGCAAGATGCCGTCCGAGTATACGGTCGAAGCGCAGAAACAGCAGCGTGCAATGTTGCCGTTTAAAGACAAGCGCGATTTCGAGGAACAGCAGCAAGGTTTCATAGCGGCTCCCGATTATAAGCAGATCATGGCCGAGGCGGGCAACGTAGCCTGGGATATGGGAAGCTATGAATGGTTACTGCAAGGGAAAGATTTCGACAGCATCCATCCCTCCCTGCAGCGACAGGCCATCCTCAACATGAATTACGGTCTCTATGAGGTGCTGCCGGGCAAAATCTACCAGGTGCGCGGCTACGACCTCGCTAACATTAGTTTCATCAAGGGTGATACCGGCTGGATAATATTCGACCCGTTAACCGCGAAGGAAACGGCAGCCGCTGCACTGAAGTTCGTCAATGAACAGCTGGGCGAGCGTCCCGTGGTTGCGGTTGTGTACTCTCACTCCCATGCGGATCACTTCGGCGGTGTGCGGGGTGTTGTCGATGAAGCCGACGTGCGCAGCGGCAAGGTCAAGGTCATAGCACCGATCGGTTTCATGGACCACGCAATCGCAGAAAATGTCTATGCCGGCAATGCGATGAGCCGGCGCCTGTTTTACCAGTACGGAGTTTTGTTGCCGCGAAGCCCGTTCGGTCACGTCGACCAGTCTATCGGCAAAAACACGGCGGCCGGCAACCTGGGCCTGATCCCGCCAAACGTAATCATTAAGGACGACATCGAGGAAATGACCGTCGACGGGGTAAAGATGGTGTTCCAGAACACCCCAGGCACTGAGGCGCCGGCCGAGATGAACACCTATTTCCCGGACATGAAGGCCTTCTGGGCCGCAGAAAATATCACCGGGACTATCCACAATATCTACACGCTACGTGGCGCACTGGTGCGCGATGCGCTGGAATGGTCGAAGCAGATCAACCAGGCGTTATACCTGTTCGGTCAGGACGCCGAGGTGATGTTTGCCTCGCACAGCTGGCCGCGCTGGGGAAATGAGCGCATCCAGGAGATCATGCGTTCGCAGCGCGACACCTATGCAAACCTCAATAACGGTGTTCTGCATCTCGCCAACCAGGGTGTGACTATCAACCAGATTCACAATATCTACCAGGTACCTGAGAGCCTTCAGCAACAATGGTCAGCACGCAGCTATCATGGTTCAGTCGAGCATAATAGCCGTGCGGTGATCAACCGCTATCTCGGCTACTGGGACGGCAACCCCACGACGCTGATCCCCCTCTCACCGGAGGATTCTGCACCTCTGTATGTAGAGATGATGGGTGGTGCAAAGCCGATCCTGGCCAAGGGCAGGTCGCTGTATGACGAAGGCAAGTACCGTCATGCACAGGAGGTCCTCAATAAACTAGTGTACGCCGAGCCGCAGAACCAGGAGGCCAAGGACCTGTTGGCCGACGTGTTTGAGCAGATTGGCTACCAACAAGAGAGCCCGAGTGTGCGCAACAGTTTCCTAGCTGCGGCATACGAGTTGCGTAATGGAATACCAAGCGGTGCGTCACCCAAGACGGGCGGCCCGGACATGATCCGTGCTATGACCACCGAGTTGTGGCTGGATTTCCTTGGTATACGCCTGGATAGCCAGAAGGCCGAGGGCCAGGCATTCAAGATCAATCTCGTCACGCCGGACAATGACGAGAAGTTTGTCGTAGAGCTAAGCAACGGCACCCTGACCAACATTGCCGGTTTCCAGGCCGACGATGCTGACCTGACCATCACCATCAATCGTGCCGATCTCGAGCAGACCATGATGGGCGCGGTGACTTTTGATGAGCAGATCAAGTCTGGCAGGGCAAAGCTGGAAGGCAACCGCGAACCCTACGACCAGCTCAAGGCCATGCTGGTGCACTTCGAGCTTGGTTTCGAGATGATGCCTGGTACGGGTGGTGCGGATCTGACACCGAAAGAGAAGCCGTTCCAAGCTGAACAGCCTGCTAGCAGCGCAGGTGCTGGCTGATTGTGGTTGGGCGGTGGTCGCGTAGCGCAGTCACCGCCTGGTCATTCTCAGTGGTAAGGATTGCTGGAGAGGAATGGCAACTTTTGCTGCAAGTGAGACCTTCTTAAAATCTCCGGGAAGGTCTTCTTGTGGCCGATAGTGTTGAAAAACCCCCATCAGGTAGTGCGCGCATGAGACAATACTGGCGTGCAATCACACCTGAGGATTCTCGCCCATGATGGGTCAGTTACCCGCTTCGCAAAACACCTTGTTTTATGAGTTTTGCCTGGAAAAACACATTCCTGAAGATCATCTTCTCC
>Ga0316187_10000918_pt1 | contig 24501 bp, 21 predicted proteins | sample CroRivburrow1_MG_FD_204927 | JGI IMG/M metagenome (GOLD analysis project Ga0316187, IMG submission 204927) | Coastal sediment microbial communities from Maine, United States - Cross River worm burrow 1 | ecosystem: Environmental > Aquatic > Marine > Coastal > Sediment | place: USA: Maine...
CCCAGGAGATCTGCCTGTCGCTCAATGGCGGGGCGGAGTTCGTCATCCGGCGTGGCTTTGGCCGCGAGATCGATAAGGAACAGGCCCTGTCCATCGTGACGGAGGCCCGGAAGCTCGGCCTGGTCCAGATCGCGGACAATGTGCAGAACGAACCAGCCTACGTTTGCAACTGCTGCGCCTGTTGCTGTGGACAGCTCTCCGCGATCAACGACTTCGGCCTCAAGGCGGTCAACCCAAGTGGTTTCGAGCCCCACCACAACCCCGACGTCTGCAAGGGCTGCTCGCGCTGCTCCAGGGCCTGCCCGATCGGAGCCATCGCCATGACTCCCGCGCGCACCGGAGGAAAGCGCAAGAACGAGCTTCGGCCGGACTTCGATTCCGAGCTCTGTATCGGCTGTGGCGTATGCGCCACGACCTGTCCCCAAGGGGGTATCCGCATGGAGCGCCGGACACAGCCCAGCCATGTGCCCGAAAACACCATCGAACGCGTCGTGCGCCAGATGCTCGAACGCGGCCGCCTGGCCGATCTGCTCTTCGACGAGAGCGAAAGCCGTGGCGCGGCGTTCCTCAACCACGCTGTGAAGGCGCTCACGAAGCTGCCTCCGGCGGAGCGGGCCCTAGCGTCCGAGCAAGTGAAATCGCGGTTCGTCAGCTTCGCGCTGAAGAACGCGCCCGCCATCGATGCCTAGGCGCTCATGCGCGGCAACTTCGTGTATCCTCGCAGGTCTCCCACCCAATGAGCAGTGAGGCCAGCTATGAAATACGACGCACCGAAACTCGATAGCCGCTATCAGAACTTCATCGGCGGAGAGTGGACAGAACCGCGAAGCGGGAAGTACTTCGAGAATCCCAGCCCGGTCAACGGCCGGACCTTCTGCGAAGTGCCTCGCTCCGGAGCCGAGGACATCGAGCTCGCCCTCGATGCCGCGCACAAAGCCGCACCGGCATGGGGACGCACCGCGGCGGCCGAGAGGGCGAATATCCTCAACCGGATCGCCGACCGCATGGAGGAGAACCTCGAGAAGCTTGCGGTCATCGAGACCTGGGACAACGGGAAACCCGTCCGCGAGAGCTTGGCGGCCGACCTTCCGCTAGCCGTTGATCATTTTCGCTACTTTGCCGGCTGCATTCGAGCCCAGGAGGGTTCCGTCGCCGAGCTCGATCACGACACGGTGGCCTATCACTTCCCGGAGCCCCTGGGCGTCGTGGGTCAGATCATTCCCTGGAACTTCCCGATCCTGATGGCGGCTTGGAAGGTCGCACCGGCCCTCGCTGCGGGTAACGCAGTCGTTCTCAAGCCGGCGGAGCAGACGCCTGTGGGCATCCTCGAGCTGATGAAGCTCGTCGGAGATCTTCTGCCCGCGGGCGTCCTCAACGTCGTCAATGGGTTCGGTGTCGAAGCCGGCAAGCCGCTAGCGTCGAGCCCAAAGGTTTCCAAGGTGGCCTTCACGGGGGAGACCACGACCGGGCGATTGATCATGCAATACGCCTCCGAGAACCTGGTGCCGGTGAGCCTCGAGTTAGGCGGAAAATCCCCGAACGTCTTCTTCAAAGACGTCCTCGATAAGGACGATGATTTCCGCCAGAAGGTAATGGAGGGCTTCGCGATGTTCGCCCTCAATCAGGGCGAGGTCTGCACCTGTCCCTCCCGTGCGCTGGTCGCCAAGGAGATTTACGGGACCTTCCTCGAGGAGGCCGTCGAGCGTGTGAAGAGGATCAAGTTGGGCAACCCGCTCGATACCGAGACCATGATTGGAGCCCAGGCCTCGACCGACCAGCTCGAGAAAATCATGGCCTACATCGACATTGGCAAACAGGAAGGCGCCGAGGTCCTGACGGGCGGCAAGCGTGCCGAGATCGGCGGCGAAGCAGAGGGAGGCTATTACGTCGAGCCCACCATCTTGGCCGGCCACAACAAGATGCGCGTGTTCCAGGAGGAGATCTTCGGGCCCGTCGTGTCGGTGACTTCCTTCGAGGGCTTCGACGACGCGATCGAGATCGCGAACGACACGCTCTACGGATTGGGAGCTGGGGTCTGGTCTCGCGACACGAACACCGCGTATCGAGCCGGTCGCGCCATTCAGGCAGGGCGAGTCTGGACGAACTGCTACCACCTCTATCCTGCTCACGCCGCGTTCGGAGGTTACAAGCAGTCGGGTATTGGCCGCGAGAACCACAAGATGATGCTCTCGCAGTATCAGCAGACCAAGAACTTGCTGGTGAGCTACGACCCGAACCCGATGGGCTTCTTCTAGTTCTGCGTCGGAGTCGCCGTGACCATCGAGCGCGTCAAAGTCACCGAGGCCGCCGTGGAGCTGATTCGAAAGCTCCGCGCGGCCCACGGGCCTCTCTTGTTTCACCAGTCGGGCGGCTGCTGTGATGGAAGCTCTCCGATGTGTTTCCCCGCGGGCGAGTTTCGGATCGGGCAGAACGACGTGCGACTCGGTGAGGTCGAAGGCGCGCCGGTTTACATCGGAGGCCAGCAGTTCGAGCTATGGAAGCATACCCAGCTCGTCATCGATGCAGTCCCAGGGCGCGGGGCGGGCTTTTCCCTCGAAGCCCCTGAGGGCTACCGATTTCTCACTCGCTCGCGGGTCTTCACCGACGAAGAAGTCGCCGAGCTCGCACTTGCAGGTCCCGTAACTCGCGGCCCTAGAATGGCTCCATAACCAGCATTGCCGGGTGCCAGCGAGGCTCGTTTGGTCGGCCTGAGGGGCTTTTTGAGGTAACTACCCCCCCCGGACTGCTCGTGGTAGACCTGGCGAGCCCGAAAGAAGGAACCTATGAGCGGCCCCCGTCCTGTCCGTCTCCCGGAGCACATTGTCGAAATCGTCAGCGACGCCGGCGAAGGTGCTCAAAAAGCAGCCATTGCCTTTGCCCAGCTCTGCGCCAAAGCAGGAAACGGCCTTTGGACGGTGGAGATCATTCCCTCCGAGATCCGGCCTCCGCCGCATACGGTCGGAAGCGCGAGCGGTAACCGCATTCGCCTTGCTGAGCGCAGCCAGGTCACGAATGCCGGCAACCTCGCGGACGTGGTGCTGGCCTTCAACGAGATGGCCCTGCTCTCGCGGCTCGAAGCTGGAAGTCTCGCTGACGACGTACTCGTGCTGATCGACGATCAGTGGGCCACTCACGATAACGAGCAGTATCAGCGCTCCTACCGCGAGGTGATCGACACGTTCCGCGCGCGGGGAGCGACCATCGTCGAGATCCCGATGCAAGCGGAAACGCTCCGCCACGTCGAGGATGCAGAGCAGGGAAAGAACATGTTTGCGGTGGGCCTTTTGTGCGCCCTCTACAACAAAGACGTGAAGCTGCTTCAGAATGTGATTCGCGGCATCTTCGAGAAGAAAACCCGCGAGGTGATCGAGACGGCCGTGAAACTCGCCGGAGCCGGTTATGAGTATGGAAGCGCACACTTGGAACAGCGCTTCGAAATCCAGGCTGTCCCGACAGATGTCCCGAAAGTGGCGATGAACGGGAACACGGCACTCGCGCTCGGTGCCGTCTCGGCCGGATTCGAGATGTGTTCCATGTATCCGATCACCCCGGCGACCTCCGCATCGCACGAATTGTCGTCAATCTTCGAAGATTTCGGTGGTTTCGTCCATCAGGCCGAGGACGAGATCGCCGCAATCGGCGTGGCGCTCGGGGCCTCCTACGCCGGAAAAACCGCGCTGACCATCACCTCCGGGCCGGGCATGGCCTTGAAGACCGAGTTCCAGGGCTTGGCCGTGATGACCGAGACGCCGCTGGTCATCGTGGATGTTCAGAGAGGCGGACCCAGCACCGGGTTGCCAACTAAGATCGAGCAAGCGGATCTGCTTCATGCGCTCTATGGCGCCCCAGGGGACGCACCTAAGGTGGTGATCGCGCCGAGCACGATCGAAGAGTGTTATTATATTCTTTCGGTCGCGCGGAAGATCGCGGAGGAATTCCGCATGCTGGTCATCGTCCTTTCCGACGCGAACCTCGCGACCGGTCAGCAGCTGTTCGACCGTCCCGATGTTTCCCAGACGCCACGGCGGCCTCCCCTCGACCTCAGCCCGGTGCCGCTCGGAGCCCTCCCTTACGATTGGGATCCAACGACCGGCCTTTCGCGGCGCCTCATCCCCGGGCAGCCGGGCGGAATGGGGGTCACGACCTCGCTCAATCACGACCGCAATGGAAAGGCCTGCTACGACGCCGAGCGCAACCAGCGCGGCCATGACATGCGCAGCCGGAAACTCGCCGCGTTGCAGCAAACCCTGCAACCACCGAGCGTGCATGGAGCGCCCGAGGGTGACCTCCTCCTCGTGGGCTGGGGCAGCACGCGCGGAGCGATCGAGGAAGCCGTCGACATGGCGCGCGCCGAAGGCCTCGCGGTTTCCTCCGTCCACATTCAGTTTCTGAGTCCCCTGCCGCCTGGACTCCACGACATCTTCGCAGGCTTTCGCAAGATCATCACCGCCGAGCTCAACTACAGCGATGATTGGGAGGATCCGTTGATTACAAAGGAAAACCGACGGTACGGCCAGTTGGCGTGGATCCTCCGAGCCGCCACCCTGTTGGATATCGACTGCTATGCCAAGGTCCCTGGCCGGCCCTACATGCCGGTGGAGATCTTCGACGAAATCCAACGCGTCCTCGGCGATCAACCGGGAATCGAAACCCTCGGTGAAACCCTTCGCGCACTCAAGGGAGCAATTTGACGATGTCTGTGCTTGCGGAACTATGCGTCATCGAGAGCAGCGGGGTCGAAGCTCACTCCCTCGGCGACTACGAATCTGAAAAGCCCCGCTGGTGCAAGGGGTGCGGCGACCATGGGGTGTTGGCCGCGCTCCAGCGTGTGCTGCGCAAAAACAATCTCGAACCAGAGGACGTTGTCTCGGTGTCCGGCATCGGATGCTCGAGCCGTCTCCCCCACTATCTCAATACCTACGGTTTTCACGGCATCCATGGCCGGGCATTGCCGATCGCCACGGGCGTGCGCCTCTCGCGCCCCGAGCTTCCCGTCATCGTGGTCATGGGCGACGGCGACTGTTTCAGTATCGGTGGCAATCATTGGCTGCATGCGATCCGTTACAACATCAACGCGGTCGTGCTGGTGCTCGACAACGAGGTGTATGCGCTCACCAAAATGCAAGTCTCGCCGACCACACCGGACGGATGGAAAACGAACACCACCCCCCACGGCACCTACCTTCAACCCATGAACCCTCTCAGCGTGGTGATGGGGATGACGAACGTTTCCTTCGTCGCCCAAACCGCCACCTGGCTGCCCGCTCATCTCGACGAGACTATCGAGAAGGCCTGGGACCATCATGGACTTTCTTTCGTGCGTATCCTGCAGCGGTGCCCGGTGTTCATGCCAAGTGCCTTTGGCGAGGGCGGGTTGAAGTTCCCGGTTGTGTTCCTCGAGCATGAAGACGGCATCCCCATTCACCCCTCGCTACTCGCTCGCGGCCCCGCCCAGGCGCACAACCATCGCGACATCAACGAGGCGCAGCGCGCCGCGGTGAGTGTCGACCCTGCCCCCATGGGTCTCGTCTATCGCAATCCCGATATCCCTGCCTATGAAGAGATCCGGTGGAGCCGCCGGGATCGGCCTGATCATGAGACCTTCGTTCAGCGGCTCGATACCGCGATGGAGCGCTACACCGTCCGCTAATCCCTGTGTCCGTCATGAAAGAGCAGATCCTCCAACACGTCGAAGATGTCTGGCATCACCACTGCGTGGCCCTCGGCGATGCTCTTGCCGAGGCTATCTCCGGGCTCGAAAACCTCGTTCGTCTCGACGAGTACCATCGTCATGGTCACGATCCCGATCACCTCGAGCGCTCGCTCGGGCGCTTTGCCGCGACAAACGTCGACATCGGTTCCTTGTCCCGCGTCCTCGGCGAAGGTACGCCCTCACGAGCGATGGCGCCGGAACGGCTCAAACGTGTGCAGGAGCTCATCCCAACGCTCGGCGAAATGAAGGAGGAGTGCTCGAACAGCGCTCTCGATTCTGCCTCCGCTGCGATTGAGACCGAGGAGAGCAAAATCCGGCAGCTCGCCGAGGAACACCTCAATCGGGTCGCTCGAGTCTTCCGCACCCTGCGCATTGCCCAATTGGAGATCCGCTCCAAGTACGAATCCAAAACCCATGATGCCGTCTTCGCCGACTTCAACTGGCGGCAGCTCAGCGCCAGTGAGCTTCGGCTGTGTCCGCCCTTTCTCGTGATGGCACGTCTAGATGGCGACAGTGGCGCGCACCTGCGTAAGATGATGTCGCTGCTCGAAACCGGCATGCCGATCAAGGTCGTTGCGCTCCGCTCGAGCTTGCGCGAGGTCTACACCGCGACCTCCGACACCGGCGTGCCGTCCACGATGACCATTGAAACGCTGCCGCTCGCGATGCGTGGTGTCTACTTCCTCCAGACACATGCGGCCGTGCCTGGTTTTCAAGAACAGTTGTTCGAGGCCCTGACGGCCCCGCGGCCTGGCGTGATCTCGGTGCTCTACCAACGTGATGACGAGACCAAGGATGCCTTTCGAGGTCGCACCGAACGCGCCGTTCGCGCGCGGGCGTTTCCGATCTGCGTTTACAATCCGGATCAGTCCGACCGTTTCGTCATGTGTTTTGATCTCTCCGCGAATCCATCGCCGGATATGCTCTGGACCAAGGAAACGCTCTCCGGCCAGGAGCCGCAAGGGCAAGCCATCGAAGTCGAAGAGCCCTTCACCTTTGCCCACTTCGCCGCATCCGAGGCGGAGTTCGCTGCGGACCTCACCGACCCTCCCGCAATGGCCGACAATCTGATCCCGATAGACGATTACCTGTATTTCTCGCGACGTCAGCGGGTCGGGAAACTTCCTTTCGTCTCGCTCGTCGGAAAAGATGGGAGCATCGTTCGCAAAGTCGTTTCACCAATGATTGCCCTGCAGTGCTCCGAGCGCCTCCATCTCTGGCGCACCCTTCGGGAGATCTCCGGGATCGACAATCCGTTTGTGAACACCACGCGCACCACTCTGCAGAACGAATTTGCAGCCGAGCAGCAAGCGCTGCTCGAAAGCAAGGAGCAGGAAATGGAGAAGGACGCCGCCCGCCGTGAGCAGGCCGCCGTCGCCTCCACCGTGCGCAAGCTGGTCGCCCACCTCACCGGCGTCGACCCGTCCAAGAATTAAGGCATCCGAGATATTCGAAGGTGCTTGCCGTACTATACCCATCTGCTTACAGTGGGCCTCTTAGACACCTTCGCCCTTCCTGAGGTCATAGATGCTCGAGACTCTCGTCCGGCACACCAGCATTCGCGATATCATCGGCGATGTAATCCGGGTTCGGGCTCGAGGCGTAGCCCTTGGGGACCTTGCCGTGGTCGAGAACCGTGGCGGCGACGTGTCCAGCGCGAGTGTGGTCGAGTTGAACCGCGACATCGTCAGCCTTCAAGTGTTCGCGGGTGGCAAGGGCATCTCCACGGATGCCCGAGTTCGTTTCCTTGGACATCCCCAGCGGGTTGCCTTCTCGAACCACATTCTAGGTCGGATCTTTCGGGGCTCGGGTGAGGTCATCGATGGTAAACCGCCCCTCGACGCCGAGGAGAAAATACCCGTAGCAGGCCCCACGGTGAACCCCATGATGCGGGTGATACCGTCGAAGATGATCGAGACGGAAGTCCCTATGATCGATCTCTTCAACAGCCTCGTGGAGAGCCAAAAGATCCCGATCTTCTCGGTGGCGGGTGAGCCCTACAATGCCCTTCTGGCCCGCATCGGCTTCCAGGCAGACGCCGACATCGTGGTCTTTGCGGGCCTAGGACTGATCTTTGACGATTTCCACTTCTTCAAGACCGCCTTCGAGGAAAATGGGGTCTCCCACCGCACCGTCATGTACGTGAACTTGGCCTCCGACCCCATCATCGAACGGCTGCTGGTTCCAGACATGGCTTTGGCGGTCGCCGAGCGATTCGCCATGGAGCAGTCCAAGCGGGTGCTCGTGCTCATGACGGACATGACCGCGTACGCCGATGCCATGAAGGAGATCGGCGTGTCCCAGTCGCGGATCCCGGCCACCAGGGGTTACTTGGGCGACCTCTATACACAGCTCGCCCGGCGGTATGAGAAAGCATGCGACTTCAAAGGGGCCGGTTCGGTCACGATCCTCACGGTCACCACGATGCCGGGCAACGACGTGACCCACCCGGTGCCGGATAACACCGGCTACATCACCGAGGGACAGTTCTACTTGCACGATAGGGTCATCGACCCCTTCGGCTCGCTGTCGCGCCTAAAGCAGCACGTCGTAGGGAAAGCCACGCGAGAGGATCACGGTCAGATCATGAACACCATGGTGCGCTTCTATGCAGCTGCCCGGGAGGCAGAGCAAAAGCAGGCCATGGCCTTCGAGCTATCGGACTTCGACATGAAGCTCCTCAAGTTCGGGGAGCTGTTTCGGCGCCGGTTCATGGACGTGGACGTCTCTTTGCCTCTGATGAAGGCGCTGGACTTGAGTTGGCACACGCTCGCGGAGTGCTTCGAGTCGCACGAGCTTCTCATGAAGCAGGACCTCGTCGATCGTTACTTCCCGAACTTGGAGAACGAGGGCACCGGAGAGGTCGCCTGAACGATGGCCCGACTAAAACTCAGCAAGTCTGCCCTCCAGCAGGAGCACATCAAGCTCAAGCTCTACGTGAAGCTCCTTCCTTCCCTCGAGCTCAAGCGCCGGCAGCTCACCCTCGAATTGGGCAAGGCCCGCAGGGAGTACGCGGCGACGCGTGCTGAGGTCGAGCGCCTGGAGGCGCGGGTGGGGGCGGAGCTGCCGATGCTGGCGAACACGGAGATCGAGCTGAGGGGGCTGGTCAAGATGACCGCTTTCGACCTCGAGCGAGAGAACGTGGTCGGGGTGCGGCTCCCGGTGTTGAAGGAGGTCGAGTGCCAGGTAGCGGAGTATTCACCGCTTGCGAAACCAGTATGGGTGGACGCGCTGGCCGAACGCCTCGGGGATGCGGCCGAGGCGCGAACTCGCATCCAGGTAGCCGCCGAGCGGGTCCGCATCCTGTTACGTGCAGAGCGACGCATCACGCAGCGCGTGAACCTCTTCGAGAAGATTCTCATTCCCAAGACTCGGAGCAATATCGAGCGCATCCAGATCTGGCTGGGTGACATGGGAAGGGCAGCGGTGGTTCAGGCGAAGCTGGCGAAGGCCCGGCAGGTGCAGGATTGGGTTCCGGTAGAGGAAGAGGAGGCGGCGTGGCCATCGTCCCTCTGAGCAAACTCACGTTGGTGGGGCACCAGGCTGAGAAGGAACGGGTCCTAGAGGACCTGCAGGAGCTCGGGTGCCTCGAGATCGTCTCCCTCGCAGACGACGTCGCTCCGCTCGCGGACGCCTCGAAACCAAGTCGTGAAGCGTTGAATTTCCTCGAAAGGTGTCCTCAGAAACAGCGTCCAGTGACCAACCCCGCAGAGTTCGATGCAGAGCGGGTCAAGGGGGAGATCCTGGAGCTCAGGGATCATACCCACGAGCTCGAGCTCGAGCGGGACGCCCTCATGCATCGCATCGAGGCGCTCGCCCCATGGGGCGACTTCGAGTTCCCGCCCGAGGAAGGTCTCCTGGGACAGCGCTTCTGGTTCTATGTGGTGCCGCAGAACCGGTTGCATGACCTCGCAGCATCGGACCTGATTTGGGAGGAGATCAAGCGCGAGGGGCGGAACGCCTATGTGATCGTGATCTCCGAGCGAGAGCCCGAGGGTGTACCGGCCCCCCGAGTACGAACCGGCGCTGTGTCACCGCAGACGCTCGAGCGCAGGCTAGAGGACGTGGAGCTGGAGCTCGAGGACGCGTCTCTCGAGCGGATTCGCCTGACCCGCTGGAGCCTTCTGCTGTCCCGTGGCCTGGCTGTCCTCGAGGACCGAGCGGCTCGCGGTCTCGCTGCCGATCAGTGTTACGATTCCGGTCCGGTTTTTGCGCTCCGGGCGTGGGCGCCGACCGAGGCGCGGGAGTCGCTCGAATCGTACGCCGCGAAGCACGGCATCGTCATGGAGGTCTCTGACCCGGGCCCCGACGACGAGCCGCCTACACTCCTTCGCAACTCGGAGCGCACCGAAGGCGGCGAGAACCTCGTCAACTTCTACAAGACTCCGGGCTACAGCACCTGGGATCCTTCGTCGGTGGTCCTGTACTCGTTCGCGATCTTCTTCGCGATGATCATCTCGGACGGTGGCTACGGGCTGGTCCTGGCGCTGGTGGTCGCTTACTTCTGGAAGAGGCTGTCGAGCTCAGCCACGGCCCGCCGGTGGCGTTGGGTCCTGGCCACCCTCGTGGTGTCCACAATCGTCTACGGCGTTCTGGTCGGCTCGTTCTTCGGGGTAGCGCCGGCCCCGGACATGTTCCTCTCGCGGCTGGCCGTTCTAGACATCACGGACGCGAGCACGATGATGGCGGTGTCGATCACGATCGGAGCGTTCCACGTGATGCTGGCCAATCTCATGAACGCCGGGCGCTACGGGTGGAGCCCCCGCGCGCTGCCGTCGCTCGGGTGGGCCATGGTCGTGCTCGCTGGTTACACCCTGTATGCGGCAGCTCAGCTAGGAGCCGACTGGCTGAAGGTGCCGGCCTTTTCCGCAGCCGGTGTTGGCCTGGCCCTGGTCTTCGCATTTGCAGGGTATGGAGCCCGTCCCTTGGCTCGCTTGGGGAGAGGGCTCGTCGGATTGACCGGTATCATGGGGGCATTCGGAGATGTCTTGAGCTACCTGAGGCTCTTCGCCTTGGGCCTCGCCTCCGCGTCACTCGCGATCGCGTTCAACGGAATGGCGGCCGATGCCCGGGAGGCCCTTCCCGGCGCAGGTCTCCTCGCTGCTATCATCATCCTCGTCATCGGACACAGCCTGAACCTGCTACTAGCCGTTGCCAGCGGAGTCATCCACGGGCTGCGATTGAATGTTATCGAATTCTTCAACTGGGGACTTCCGGAAGAGGGTCCTCTCTTTCGGCCGTTCAAGAAGAAAGGAGCGTGATCCTTGGAACCACTGGTCTTGACCATGGGCTGGCTGGGCGTTTTCTCCCCTCTGGCGTTGGGTGCTATCGGCAGCATGATCGGCGTTGGCCGGGGCGGTCTGGCCGCCGCAGGTGCGATGCTCGAGATGGAGGGCGGCTACGGTCGCTTCGTCGGGGTGGCGGCGATGCCCTCCTCCCAAACCATCTACGGCATCGTGGTGATGCTGACGTTCAACCGCACCTTGACGGTTGGAAACTCGCCCGGCCTTTTTGGGTTGGGTGTTCTCACTGGCGCGGCCCTGCTCTTCAGTGCGATGGCTCAGGGAAGCGCGTGTGCCGCCGCCATCAACACCTCGAAGTCGAAGCCTGAGGTCTTCGGGATTTCCATCGCACCCGCGGCTGTGATCGAAGGCTTCGCTGTCTTCGTGTTCGTATTCGCTCTGGTGCTCGCAGGCGCCATTCCGAAGTGAGGTGACGCATGACCCAGCCAGATCTGAAAGCCTCGGGCGTCAAGGAGCTGATCGACCGGATTCGTGACGAGGGAGTGCATTCCGCCCGCACCGAGGCAGACAGGATTCTCGCGGAAGCCAAAGCGAAGGCTGCCCGGACCGTGGCGGAAGCCAAAGCGAAAGCCGCGGTCATCGAGAAGGATGCGCGGGTCGCAACGGAGCGGGAGCGGACCGCCAGCATCGAAGCTCTGCGCATCGCGGCACGGGACACCGGGTTGGAGCTCCGTTCGGCGCTGATGTCCGCTTTCGAAGAGCACGTGCGTCACCTCGTAACCGACGTGACCACCGATGGCACCGTGCTCCGGGACATGATCTTGGTCCTCGCAGGGAGGGCGGCTGAAGAGTTCATCAAAGACAAGGATGCCGTCATCCTCGTTCCCCATCGGCTCGCCGATGAAGTCTCCGCAGAGCTCGATGAGTTTCTTCGGAAGTCGGCCGTGGCGTTCTCTGCCGATGTGCTGCGAAAAGGCATCGAGCTCATTCCGTCGAACGCAGTCCAGGGCGGAGCGCGTATTCGTTTGGTCGGCGAGAATCTGGAGATCGACTTGAGTGACGAAGCTCTGTCCGAGATGATGCTGAAGCTGCTTCTGCCTCGCTACAGGAAGATCCTGGTCGAGGCGGGGCAGTGATACGACGCTACTATCAGCTCGTGGCCAGTCTTCCGGCGCTCCCCGATTTCCGGCAGACGCGGCTCCTACCGATGAGCCGACTGCGCCTCGAGGAGCGCATGTCCCTCCTTCACAGAGATGACCTGGAGGAGCTGATGAGGGCCGAGCGTCTGATCGCCTGGCGCCGCCAACCTGTGAGCCGGACGACTGAGGAGATCATCGCCATGTATGGCGAGGTCGTGGCCCGCAACCGCAACCAGGAGCTCAGGAACATAGTGGATTTCCGCATGAACATGCGGACGGTAATGGTGGCCCTCCGTCTGAGACGCCAGGGGAAAGCCGCTCCATCCGGGCGATGGGGCACGGGCCCGTACACTCGGATCATCGAAGCCCGCTGGGCGGAAGCGGAGTTTGGGCTAGGGGCAGTGTTTCCATGGATCCCCGAGGCGCAGAAGTTTCTGGACCAGGGCGATGCCATGGAGCTCGAGAAGCTGATGATGGGTCAATCTTGGAAGAAGCTGAGCCAGATCTCGGACGGACACCCGTTTCGGTTCGAGCAAGTCTTCGCCTTCGCGTACAAATGGGACATCCTCCACCGATGGCTATCCTACGACGCCGAAAAGGCGCGTGAGCGCTTCGAGGAACTGATAATGGAGGTGACGAGTGACCACCAAAACCTCTTCGCCTGATACGGGCGGTGCGAGCGACGAAGGATCTCGGCGCGCCCCCATCGTGGCCGTTCAGGAGAGTCTAGTCACGATCAGCGTCCGCGATACTCGGGTCATGAAAAACGAGGTCGGTCATGTTCTTCTTGGGGAGCAGCGTCTCAAATCCGAGGTGCTCCGCGTCCAGAATCAGGTAGCGGATCTTCAGGTCTTCGAAGATACCTCTGGGGTCAAGGTCGGGGACGAGGTCGAGTTGACCGGCGAAATGCTGTCGGTGACCCTCGCTCCCGGTCTTCTGGGAAAGGTGTATGACGGGCTGCAAAACCCGTTGTCCTTGTTGGCAGAGGAGCACGGTTTCCTGCTGCCCCGTGGCACGGTTGTGGACCCCGTAGACACCGAGAGGCGCTGGGACTTCACGCCTGCGGTCGCTAAGGGGCAGACCCTCAAGGCAGGACAGATCTTGGGGACGACGCCCGAGGGGATCTTCGAACACAAGATCATGGTGCCCTTCGACGAGCCAGCGGCGGTGGAGGTGACCTGGATAAACAGGGGCAGCGTCGCGATCAACGATCCCATCGCCCGAGTCGTTCGACCGAATGGTGAAGAACGGACCCTCACGATGGCTCAACGGTGGCCAGTGCGCCGCCCGCTGCCCGAACTCATGCTCCGGCGACGCGTGGCGGAGCGTATCTACCCGACGGAGCCCCTGACCACCACGCAGCGAATCATCGACACGATGATCCCGGTCGCCCGGGGAGGCACGGCCTGCATCCCGGGACCTTTCGGTTCCGGGAAGACGGTGCTCCAGAGCCTCATAGCCCGACACTCTGCCGTGGACATCGTCATCGTGATCGCATGCGGCGAACGAGCCGGCGAAGTAGTAGAGACGATCACCGAGTACCCGGAAACGATCGACCCCCGGACCGGGGGCTCGCTGATGGATCGCACGATCATCATCTGCAACACGTCCTCGATGCCCGTCGCCGCTCGGGAATCCTCCATCTACACGGGTATAACCTTGGGGGAGTACTACCGGCAGATGGGGTACGACGTCTTGTGCATCGCCGACTCGACCTCGCGTTGGGCCCAGGCCATGCGCGAGACTTCAGGGCGAATGGAGGAGATCCCGGGGGAGGAAGCGTTCCCGGCCTACCTCGACTCCTCCATCAAGAGCCTCTACGAACGCGCGGGTCTCATCCGGGGGCCGGATGGCCAGACCGGTAGCGTCACGCTCATCGGTACCGTGTCGCCTGCCGGCGGGAACTTCGAAGAGCCGGTGACCCAAGCGACCCTCGCGACCGTAAAAACCTTCTTAGGCCTGTCGGCCGACCGGGCATACAAGCGCTTCTACCCGGCCATCGATCCCCTCATCTCGTGGTCGCGTTACCTGGACCAGATGAGCGAGTGGTACGCCAAGAACCTGTCCCCAACTTGGGTGGAAGATGTGAAGGCGGCCCACGAGCTCCTCCGCCGGGGCGACGACATCTACCAGATGATGCAAGTCACAGGCGAGGAAGGGACCACTTTGGACGACTTCCTGGCATGGCAGAAATCGGTCTTTCTGGACATGGTCTTCCTGCAGCAGGACGCTTACGATGCGGTGGATTCGTCAATGCCTCTCGAGCGTCAGAAGAGGAGCTTCGAGCTGGTGAAGGAGATCATCGAAGCCGACTACGCCATCGACGATCGCGACGCGGTGCAGGACTTTTTCACGCGTCTAATCAGCCTTTACAAGAACCTCAACTATAGTCCGGACGATTCTGCGGAACACGCTCGCTATCTCAAAGAGATCCGAGACCTAGTAGATTCGAAGATCCGACTGGCATTGCCCGAAGCGAAGTGAGCGGGTACGTTCGCGCGCCGCCAGTCTCGGTTGGACCGTCTTCAGTGCAGATCGGAATCGGTGGCTGACAAGCGCTTCGGAAGGTTTCGGTAATTGAACGTGAAATAGGCGATCGCGAGCAGCACCCCGGGCACCCACCAGTACAAGGCCACTTGAAGCCCGTAGGGCTCGGTGGCGGCTTGCGCGATGGTGAGGCCTTGCGTTGCGTCCCGTGCCGGAAGGACGAAGGGAAAGATCGCAGCGGCCGCGCTCCCGAGCATTCCTACGAGGAAAGCACACGAAGAAAAGAAGGCAGCTCGGCGCTGTTCCCGTCGAGTGAACAGGCGCAGGCCCAGCAGACCCGCCACCGCAAGACCTGGGGCGAGCCACCAGGTGAGCGTGCTCTGCAGGTTGTGCCCCATCTGGGGCTGAACGAAGTAGGTCGCCACGGTCGTGACCGCTGTCAGTACCAGCGTTGCGGTCCAAAGCGGCGAAAGAAGGGCCCCGCATCGGCGTTGGACATCGCCGGTCGCCCGCCATCCGATCCACGTAGCGCCGTGCATCGCCACGGCGACGGTCGCGTTGAGCGCCACGATCAACGTGTACCAGTCGAGAACTCCAGGCTCGGGGTCGACCCGGAAGTTGGTCCACAATGGGGCGAAGAACACTCCGGCGTCGTTCATGGCGACTCCCCGCACCACATTGCCGAGCGCCGCACCGAAGAAGATGGTCAGCAGAAGGCTCGAGAGGCTGAAGGCGACGTCCCAGAACTGCCGCCACAAAGGATGGTCGACATGGTGCCGTAGCTCGATCCCCAGCGCTCGAAAGACGAGAAACCAGAGCACGATCATGAGCGGCAGATAGAATCCACTAAAAGCTCTGGCGTACAGCATGGGAAACGCCAAGATCATGGTGCCGCCCGCGGCCAACAACCAAACCTCGTTGCCGTCCCAAACTGGTCCGATGCTCCGCAGGACCACGTTGCGCTCGGCGTTGGTTTTCGCGACGAAAAGATGGAGCATTCCCGCTCCGAGATCGAAACCGTCGAGGATGACGTAGACGGCGAGCATCCCCGCGAGCAGCACGTACCAGACGTCGGCGAGCATCACCCTGACTCCGATGTTGAGCTCGGTCCGCGACCGATGATCTTGAGCGCGAGCGATACGAAAAGCAGAGACAAGAGCGCGTACAAGCCCATGAATCCGAGAAGGGTAAACAGAACGTTGCCGCTCGACACGTTGTCCGAGTAGCCATCGGCGGTTCGCATGAGATTGTGAATCAACCAGGGTTGCCGCCCGAGCTCCGCAGTCATCCAACCTGCCGTGTTCGCGATAAACGGAAATGGAATCGCCAAGAACAGCGTCCACAAGAGCCAGCGTGCGCGAAAGAGCCGGCCGCCGCGGAGCAAGAACGCCGCAGCGGCCATGATCGCGATGAAGATCGTTCCGAGACCGACCATGACGTGGTACGCGTAGTAGAGCAGCGGGATGTTGTCGGGCCAGAGCTCTGGTTCGAACTCGGTGAGGCCCGCGATGCGTGCGTCCCATCGCTGGTGCGTCATGAAGGACAGCACCTTGGGAATGACGACCGGGTTATCCAACGTCATGGTTTCCATGTTGGGTTGGCCGATGAGGATCAGCCCGACGCCCTCGTCGGTCTCGAAGTGCCCCTCCATCGCCGCAAACGTCACCGGTTGATGCTCGACGACCATTTTCGCCTGGATATCGCCTGTCGGAAATGCCGCCGCCAGAGAGGCGAGCGCGCCAGTAATCGTCGCTACCTGCAGGAACTTCTTGGCGTGAGGGACGTGCCTGCCGGAAAGCAAATAGAACGCACCGATTCCCGCCATGACAAAAGCCCCGGTGACGGCTGCACCGATCATGGTGTGCGCATATTGGGCGAATGCCCAGGGATTGGTGAGAAAGGCACCGAGGCTCTCGAGCACGATGACGCCGTCCTCGCGCACGCGGTGACCGACGGGATGCTGCATGAAGGCATTGGTACACACGATGAAGTAGCCGCTGAGCCAGGAGCCCAGCCACACCATGACCGCGGACAACCAATGCAGCTTCGGCCCCAAACGCTTCTCGCCGAACAACAATAGGTAGAGGAACGAAGACTCCAGAAAAAAGGCAAACACTCCCTCCATGGCAAGCGTCTGCCCGATGACGCCTCCGGCAGCCTCGCTGAAGCGGGCCCAGTTGGTTCCAAACTGAAACTCGAGAGGGATGCCGGTGACCACGCCGAGGACGAAACCCAGGCCGAACACCTTGATCCAAAAGCGTGCAGCCTCGTTTGCGACCGTGTCGCCCCTCAGGCCCATGGTCTTCAATACGACGATCAGAAGCCCCAAGCCGATCGTCAGCTGTGGAAACAGATAGTGATACGTGATCGTGAAGGCGAACTGGAGTCGATGGGCGAGCAGAGCATCCATGACGAGCCGAACGTACGATCAATCCGTTCCGATGACTACAGGAGTCAGACGGGACGGATGACACGTCCCGCGCGGACGCCAGACTGATACACGCCCGCCTTAACCGCGTGTTCGCCGTTGATGAAGACGTGCTCGATGCCGCGTGAGCGACCCGCCGGTTGCTTGCCCTCAGGCGGACTGTCGCAGATCTGCGCTGCATCGAAGACGACGACGTCCGCCGCCTTGCCCGATGCGAGCACACCGCGGTGGCTCATGCCAAAGCGGTCCGCGCTGGCGCCCGTCATGCGGTGAACCGCAGTTTCCAGATCGAAGAGCCGGCGGTCACGGACGAGCGGCCCCAGGATCCGCGGGAAGGTCCCGAGCGCGGCGGGGTTGGGATGGCCGCCGCTTTTCACGATCACGTCGGTTTCGAACAGGCATGCTTCGTGACCGAGCACCGTTTCCAACGCACGCTCGTCTTCCGGTCCGCCGCTGTAGCTGTGGAAGAGCATGGTCGTCGCCCCCTTGCTTCGCTCGGCCAAGGTGAGCATGGCGTTGAAGGGCGAGGTCTTCCATTCGCGGGCGATCTCGGCAATGGTGAGCCCGTTGAGCTCCTCCCAGCCTTCGACGCCGGCGTCCATCACCTGAAAGTCGCTGTAGACGAAACCCGCCAAGCGGAAGCCTAGCTCGAGCTCGACGCGGAGGCGCATGCGGGCGAGGCGGCTCCGGTAGGCGCCGGGAAGCGCTGCCAGGAACCAGTAGGGAAACGGTGCATGGATCGTGGTGTTGCCGCAGGTGTAGGGGTAGGCGTCGATCATGATGTCGAGCCCGTCACGCCGAGCGGCGTCCACCATCTCGAGGCACGCGTCAACGCTCCGCCAGCTCCGGCGTCCGACGAAGATGAAGTGGGAGAGCTGGAGTCTCACGCCCGTCCGCCGTGCTACGTCGAGCATCTCGCGAAGAGCGCGCACGTTGTGGGCCTCCGGGGTGGTCAGAGGATAACAGGGCGAGATCCGCGAATATGCTTTGAGGTGAACCGTTGCGGTGGCATCGGCCTCTGCGGCCACCTGGCAGAAATCCTGCAGCTCTTCCACCGAGGAGTACATGCCGGGGTCGTAGCCCAGGCCAAAGCTCAAACCGCATGCCCCCTCCTCGAGGCTTTGCCTCAGGCGTTCCAGGCAATTCGATTGCTCGTCGAGTGGCATCGGTCCGCGAGCGACATCGGACCCCGCGTAACGCAAGGTCGAGTGCCCGACGAGCTCCGCCAGGTTCAGCGCCAGTTTTCCGTCCTCCATTTGTTCCAGGTATTCGGCGAACGATTCCCAGGTGTAGTCGAAGGGGCGGTCCCGAGCGATCGATGCAAAGTCGTGAAGCCGTCCGAGCGTCTCGCGCCGCAGGGGAGCGGGCGAAATTCCGCAGTTGCCTCCGACCACCGTGGTGACTCCCTGCTCGAGCATGCCCGACAGGAGCTCTGGGTGATCGTCGAGCGGCAGCTGCCAATCCGCGTGCGAGTGCATGTCGATGAACCCGGGAGCGATCACGCGGCCCGTTGCATCGACGTGCCGGGCGGCTTCAGGTGTCGCGTCGCCTTCCCGGAGGACCGCATCGATTCGGTCGCCTCTCAGCAGGACGTGACCGGGAAAGGCCGGACCACCTCGGCCGTCGATGATGAGGCCCGATCGCAGCAGGGTCGTGTTCATGTGGGCTCCTGGGGCCGTAGGATACCACTTATGTGCGCGCCGCGCGTCGCTAGGCTCGCTGCGCGGCGTACTTGGCCACGAGGTCTTCGGCGATTTGTGCAGGTACAGCGTCGTAGTGGCTGAGCTCCATGGCGTAGCTCCCGCGCCCCTTGGTCATGCTCTTGAGCGTAGGTTCGTAGTCCATCATGTCGGCCAGCGGAACCGACGCCTTCACGACGGCCGCACCGCTGCTCATCACGTCGGTTGCGAATACCTTGCCACGACGGCTCGAAAGATCGCCCGTGATGGCCCCTACGGCGTCGCCAGGCGTGGTCACCTCGATGTTGACGATGGGCTCGAGAATCTGAGGGCTGGCTTTGAGAAAGGCCTCTCGGAAGGCGAACTTTCCGGCGGTCCTGAAAGCGATCTCTTTGCTGTCGACCGCGTGTGTCTTGCCGTCGAAGACCGTCACGCGCACATCCTCGATGCGATAGCCCGCGACGACCCCCTGCCGCATGATGTCGCGAATGCCTTTCTCGATGGCCGGCATGAAGCCCTTGGGGATCACCCCTCCGACAATCTTGTCGACGAACTCGAAACCGCCACCTCGTTCGAGCGGCTCGACGCGAAGTTTGACTTCACCAAACTGTCCAGCACCGCCGCTCTGTTTCTTATGCCGGTAGTGACCCTCCGCCCGGCCCATGATCGTTTCATGGTAGGCGATCTTCGGCAGTTTGGTTTCGACGTCGACGCCCTGATTCTTGATGCGTTCGATCACCAGGTTCAAGTGCATCTCGCCTAAGCCATGGAGCACGAGCTCGTGGGTTTCGACATCAAAGCTCGCCCTGAACGTGGGGTCCTCCTCGCGGATGCGAGCGAGGACTTCGGCGATCTTGTCTTCGTCGCCGCGGGTCTTGGGCACGACGGCGAGGGCGTGCAAGGGAGTGGGATACGGCAGCGCCTTGTGGTGCACATGGTCCAAGGCGTGATCGTCGTGAAGGACGTCGCTCAGATGTACGTCGTCGACCTTGGCGATCGCCCCCATGTCCCCCGCGACGATTTCAGTCACCGGCGCGCGTTCTTTCCCTTGCATCTGAAAGAGATGGCCTAGTCGAATTGGCTTCTTCCCGTCTCCAATGAAGAGTTGGTCACCGGCCTTCACGGTGCCCTGGTAGACTCGAAAGAAGCAGAGCTTGCCGAGGTAGGGGTCAGCCGTGACGTGGAATACGCGGGCGAGGAGGGTCTTGCTCGCGTCGTCGGAGTAGACGAATTGAGTTTCGTCTTCCCCTTCGCCGATGAAGAACGGGCGCGCATTGCCCTCAGGCGGGCTCGGAAAGTGCCGGACGATGGTATCGAGGAGCGCTTCGACCCCTGCGCCGCTCAGTGCATCTGTGAAGCACACGGGGATCACGTGCGCCTGATCCATCGCACGCTCGAACGGCTCGTGAAGCGCCTCGTAATTCGGCTCTTCGCCCTCGAGGTATCGCTCCATGAGCGCGTCGTCGATTTCGACGATTTGATCGAGCAGCTCCGTGTGAAAGCCGGGGACCGGGCCAAGGTCGCTGTCGCCCTCCCCGTCCAGCAAACAATCGATGACGGCTGCGCCATTATCCGCGGGGAGGTTGATCGGAAGACAGCCACGGCCAAACGCCTCTTTGAGCTCATTCAGGAATGGCCCGAGACGGGCGACGCCTTCCCCAATGTGGCTCACCACGATCGCAACGGGTAGGTCGAGATCGTGCGCCAGCTTCACCAGGAGTCGGCTCATGCTGTCGATCCCGACCTCCGGATCCATGACGAGCACCATCGTCTCGGCAGCGGGAAGACAGGCAATCGCCTGTCCGACGAAATCAGGCGCACCCGGGAGGTCGAGAATGTTGATGCGCTTCCCTTGATGCGTGGCGTGCAGGAGCGTCGAGTACACGGAGTAGTGATGCGCTTGCTCCTCTTTCTCGAAGTCGCTCACCGCAGTGCCGCTGTCGACCGTGCCTTGGCGGCTGATCTCGCCGGCGTGAAATAGAAGGGCCTCGGCGAGGGTGGTTTTCCCGCTCGAGCGCGAGCCGGCGAGGAGGACGTTGTGGATGTCGGCGGTACCGAAGTCGGGCATGGGCGGATATGAAGCAAATGTTGCCCGCAGCCGCAAGCCGACCCAACCAATGGGCCTCGCGCGGGCATTTGCTGGCCCAGAACCTACTCCGGGCGATAGAGACCTCCCAACGGCTGATTTCGACGGCATCCTCAACAGGCGAGCAGCAAACGGCGTTGGAAAATTGAAAGGTCAGATTCCCAGGAGCGTTGCTGGCACGCCGATGCGTCGCAGTGGGCCCGCAAGGTCCTCGGGGACTGCGCTCTCGAAGGTGACGCGGTCGCCGCTCCTAGGGTGCACGAACGAGAGCCGTTGTGCGTGGAGGGCGAGCCGGTACAGACCGAGCTCGGCGCGATAGCGGCGGTTGTCGGGGCCGTTTCCGTAATTGACGTCGCCTGCAAGGGGATGATCGATGCGCCTCAGATGGCGGCGAATTTGATGACGACGACCCGTTCGCGGGCGCGCCTCGACGAGCGAGAGCCGCCGGTCGGACACGAAGAGTGTCTCGTACTCGGTCACCGATGCTACGTCGGGGCCACCCTCCCGCTTGGCCATCGGGCTGTCGATGACGCCGTTTTGTGGAGGTGTGCCGCGGACTAGCGCGAGATAGGTCTTGTTGACCGCCCGGGTGCTGAACGAGTCCTGCAGAGTCCGGGCATGCTCCGATGAAAGGGCGAACACGAGGACGCCGCTCGTCGCTCGATCAAGGCGATGCACGGGGTACACCCACTGACCGATCGCATTGCGGGTGAGATTGAGGGCAAACGTCGAGCCCTGGTCGTCACCGCGATGAACCGAGAGACCGGAGGGCTTGTCGACCACGACGAGGGCATCGTCCCGATAGAGCACATCGATGGACGTCGGAATGGGCGGAGTGCGCGGCGCGCTGGGATCAACGGGCGGCAAGTTCCCGTCCCCGTGTGAGAGTTTCATGATTTGTTGGCAATACGTGCAATGTGGTGTCGGTCTGGCGACACGTGTAGGCTTGGCCTGGTATCTAGCTCCAAGTCGACAGAACGCCTAGCACCGCATGGAACGAGCAGACGCACTCATTTTCGATGTCAACGAGACTCTGCTCGACCTGACCGAGCTGCGCACCGTGCTCGCCGAGGCGCTTGGCGGTGGCGAACGGCTGGCCGAATGGTTCTTCCGCTTGCTGCACGGCAGTCTGGTGGCGAACGTCACCGACAGCTTTAGATCGTTCGAGACCATTGGGGTGGAGGCCCTGCGTGCCGTCGCCAGCCGACAAGGACATCAGCTCTCCGACGACGAGGCCACGGCTCTGGTCGCAGGCTTTCGTTCACTTCCGGCGCATCCCGACGTACCCGCCGCCCTCGATCGGCTGGGCGCTGCCGGCTATCGTCTGATCGCGCTCTCCAATGGCTCGTCGACCGGTATCCCCGCCCAGCTGACCCACGCGGGCATCGCCGACCGCTTCGAGCAGATCATCAGCGTCGAGGAGGTGGGGCGCTTCAAGCCAGACCCGGCACCCTACGAGCACGCGCTGCATCGCATCGGAGTCGCGCCGCCGAGTGCGCTCATGGTGGCGGCTCACGACTGGGACATCCTTGGGGCCCGTTGCGTCGGCATTCCGGGAGCGTTCATCACTCGGCCAGGCGTGGTCTGGACCGTCCCTCACCCGTTGCCGGAACTCACGGCGCCCGACATCGCCGAGCTGGCAGCGGCCCTCGAAGCTTGAACGGATCGGACGCTCTCCCTCGGCTGCGTCACCCTCTCTTCGGCCACCAGGGGACCATCGCGCTGACCTCATCGACGACTTTCTGGTACTCGGGACGACGCTCCAACGAGCGAACATCCATCAGCCAGGAGCTGAATCGGAAGAAAATCGCCATCATGATCGGCCCGGTCAACACGAGCGCTGGGTGCTGGGTCAGGAGGCCACCGGGCACGGCAAACGGGATCATCGAAAGCCAGAACAGGACCTCGCCAAAGTAGTTGGGGTGACGAGAGTATTTCCAGAGCCCTTGTCGCAAGGCGCCGCCTTTGCCGTAGTCGCCGGAGGCGCGATACTTGCGCAGTTGTTCGTCTGCAACGAGCTCGATCGCAACTGCCGACAACGCGCCTGCCACTCCGAGGGCGTCCCAAAGGCCAAACGGAGGCTGCGTCGACGGCTCGGCGATTAGCACGAGCGCCGCGGGCGCAAAGGCGAAGTACACGAGCACGGTGGGAAAGAGGTGCATCCCGAGCAACGAGTTGAGCCAGTACGGCACTGGGGCGCTCCGCATTTCTTCGTAGCGCCAGTCCTCGTGCACGAGCCCCGTCCGCCAGCCCGTCCAGGAATACATGGTGTGATACCGGATCCCCCAAATCCAGAGACAGGCTACGATACAGACCTGCCGCGCACTCCACTCTCCAAGCAAGCCGCCCCCGCCGGTTGCCTTGAGCGCAAGAGCCAGGAGCGGTGGGGCGATGACCCAGTACGGGTCGTAAATCGACGAGTTGCCGTTGGCGATCGAGAAGACCCAGATCACGACTGTGGACACGCAGGTGACAGCAAAGCCAATCCAGAAGGGGTCGTCGATGAGGGCTCGATCTTGGATGACCCACCAGGTCAGGGCGCCCACCAAAAGAGCGGCCGCGTAAGCCAGATAGCACTGCGACGCCGGCACGGTTCGAACGGGAGCCGGTGGAAGGTCTAGCTTGATGTTCGCTGCATTCGTCATGTTCGCAGCTTGGTACAAGCTCGCGATTCGGATGACAAGAGGAGAGAGCTTCTCCACGTTGATACTTGCGCTTCTCAGGGCGCGTCGGCGAAGACGAGGTCGACCTTGATGAAGGTGGCGTCATCGTAGGCGAGACCCTGGAAGTTCACCGCAACGCTCTTGTCGTCGAACTGAACGTCCAGGTCCTGGGAGTCGATGCTGGACTTGGTCGCGTCGACGATCGCTTCGAGGATGGGCGGCAGGTTCGAGTCCTCGGTCACCGACAGGATGTAGCCCTCGAAATCCGCGTCGGAAATCTTTCCGCGCTCCGTGACGTTGGAGAAGTCGAAGATCATGCTCTGGCCGTCGATGAAGACCTCGATCTCAGTGCCGGACACGCTCTCGCAGCGAGCCTCCGGGTCCTCGCTCTCCACGACTTCGCAGCCGGTGTACTCGAGGAGATCCACGTCGGCTCCGCGCATCCGGTCGGTGAGGTGCCCGGCTAGGGAAGAACCGAACAGGCCGCCACCCTGGTTGAGGAACCCGTCACCACAGCCAGCGGTGAGCGCGATGAGCGCAGCGAATACGGCCAGAGAAACTTTGCGAACTGTGTTGTTGAGCTTGCGTCCCATCTCATCCTCCGCTGGCCGATTGCCGGCTCTGACTTGGCTACGCCGGAGGGGGAGAGATGGATTAACGGGGGGCTGCTTTTTCCTCGCTCCTCCGAAAACGAAGGAGAATCGGCGTGTTCTCGGCCTTTTCGCGGCGAACCTGCTTCGTCAGCAGGAGATCACACTGATGGCTGTTCGTAGCTTTCTCGCATGCCAGTTTGCGCCAGACCCGGACGAACGGACCCGTTGGTGCAACTACCTCGTGGCGGCGTTCGCCCGCTACTCGACGACCACTTCGCAGGTGTCGGTGCAGCCAGAGCCCGATTCGCCGTTCTGTTCGCCGGCGTCGCAGGATTCGTCTAGCTCGGGTTGACGGACGCCGTCGCCGCAGAACGGACCGCTGCTGCAGTCTGGGTTGCAACCGTTCATGCCACCGAGGTTCTCTCCATTGTCGCAGTCTTCGTACATCTCCTGGACGATGCCGTCGCCAC
>Ga0316187_10000919_pt1 | contig 24498 bp, 17 predicted proteins | sample CroRivburrow1_MG_FD_204927 | JGI IMG/M metagenome (GOLD analysis project Ga0316187, IMG submission 204927) | Coastal sediment microbial communities from Maine, United States - Cross River worm burrow 1 | ecosystem: Environmental > Aquatic > Marine > Coastal > Sediment | place: USA: Maine...
TTACAATCGAGAGCGCATCCACTCTACGCTTGGATACCACAGTCCGGCCGAGTACGAAGAAAAGAAGTACAAAAAATGTGCATAACTTTGTGTCCATTTGTTCGGGGCAGTATCACGAGGGGGCGTTTCGAACCTCCGTACAGAACGAAAAGATAGAGATAGTATATATTCAGCCCCATGTGAAAGAAGGCGATGTGGTCTCGCAGGTTATCGACTTCCATGCCGTAGCCGACGCGATAGAGCACAGCTTCAATGGCGACGAGTTTATGTGTGAGGCGACCGAATTGTTTCGGCGTTGGTCGGGAGAATAGTTTCTAAACCGCTAATCACTCGCTTTTGGCTTGCTGATTTTTCCTGACGCGCACCGGGTAAATTAATCGTTCCAATAGGTTGTCAGGGAACTTTCCCTGCTCAGCAAAGCCGAGTTTTGCGGGTCGTTCCTGATTTGTTGGCCAATAGACCGTTCCAAAGATCCAGTCCCAAATGCTAAGCGCGATACCAAAGTTTTGTCCGCCCTTGCCATGCAATTCTACATCGTGGTGCCAAATATGCATTTTCGGTGAATTGAACAGATAACGAAACGACCCCCAATTAATTGGCAGGTTTGCATGATTTAGATCCTGTATGAATGTTCCTAGCACTGCAATGATCAGGACGATTTGCGAATCAATTCCCAGAACAACCAGCGGTAAATACGACAATGTTTTATAGACAACCACTTCTCCCCAATGAAAACGGAAATTGCCAATCCAGTCAAGCTCTTCAATGCTATGATGCAGTTTATGAAATTCCCAGAGATATGGAATATTGTGTAACATGCGATGGATATTCCATTCGATAAAATCTTTGAGTATGAAAAAGACAATAAATTGCGCCCATAATGGTGAATCGGCCATTAAAGCCAACGAGTCCGGCGCAGGCCAGCCCCATTGCCCCAACCAAACGTTGATGGAAGAGACTATTTTCCCTGTAAGCAGCGCCAGGGTCAAACCGAGGTAATGGCCATTGAAAACCAACCAGAACAAATCCTGCCAAATTCCTTTGCGCAACATTTTTTGACTTTTTTGCCACGGATAGATTCGCTCAAGCCCAAAGCACAATACTGAAATGGAGATTAGCCAGAAATAATATTGTAAGAAAACGGGCATGTTTGGCCTTTTCACTGTTTGATTATTGTCAACGCTCAAACATATTAAACGCATTGCCTTGATTCAAGAAAAAGAATATGCTATCCTTTTTAAAAGGGCAATTTTTATGCTGTGGCGCAACCGTTTGCAACAATGTTATTGATGATTTCAGGAGCGCAAAAAATCATATTTATTTTTATAGAACGAGGGGTTATGACTGAAAAAGTAACAATATTCTATCTCGAAATGCTGTCGCCTGACCAATTAGACATCACGAAAAATCAAGATCCTGATTTTAGGGTAGAAGAGTGTCAAATCAAGCAGTTTGAGTTCAACAAATTCCTATACTCATTTGTTGGCAAAAATTGGCAATGGCATGACAAGCTTATCTGGAGCGATGAGGATTGGCGTCAATATTCGGAAAGAGATGTTTTGAAAACATGGGCGGCGACAAAATCGGGCAGTCCAGCCGGTTACTACGAGCTTGAAATGCAAAAAGGAGCGAATGTTGAAATTAAATATTTTGGTCTTGGCGAAAAATTTATCGGGCATGGTCATGGCGGCTACCTGCTGAGTCATGCAATTCAATCCGCCTGGAGTTGGGGCGCGAAACGCGTCTGGGTTCATACGTGCAGCCTAGATCATCCTGGCGCATTGGCCAATTACGAAGCAAGAGGCTTAACATTATATAAAAAAACCAAAGTTTTATCATAATTGGACGAAACTAATACTATACCTTTATTCAGGATCATCCATTTTGATCTGATTTATTCGCTTGCTCGATCTTTAATGTTGACCTTAAAGGCTTTATGAACAATAATATACGGCTTAGACCAAATCGATTTTCCATATTTCAACAAATCACTTTATTCATTCAGGGAATATCAATTTTTCAGGCAGGAAGACAGATGAAACAACTTATTGTGAAAATGAAACCACAGACAAAACAGGAAGATCGCGCCTCTTTTTTTCATTCAGTGGAAGCATGTTATGAAGCGATAGCCGGCGAACCGCCTCCAAAAGGAGCGATTCAGGTGCTTAACAGTGAAATGGCTGCCCAAAATGCAGTTATACCTTTTGTCAAACTAAACGCGTTAATGCGCTAAATGAATGCACGCTTTTAATCTGAATTTCGACCCCATTGACCTGATAGCAAAACTTTTGTCATGTTGCAGACAGTTGTCGAGCGGTGAATTGATTCAATTATGCGTCAACTTTGAAAAATTGGCAAAAACCAAAGAGGACGAGCCACCAAATTTTGAGGAAATAAAGACCCTCATTCAAAAAATGAATTTACCTGAAGAGGTCTCCACAGTTTTGTTGGAGGTTGACTTTGCCAGGCTCGCTTTATTCAGCTCGCGCGCCTTGGAGGTTCTCAAGCATATCAAGGGCAACCAAATTCAACATCATTACGTGTCAAATTACGCAGGTAGGGAAAACCGAGTATTCAAAAGGTTTGAGATTTACAGGCAGTTGCAGATGGATGATTCAGAAAAACCGGAAAATGCCATCCTTTTAAACATCAGCCGCAACGGAGCGCTTATTCGCAGTCGTAAACTTCTTGGAAACGGTGAGCAGGTTGTAATTAAATTGCCTGCTCTTGGCAGACAACGGAGCAAAAAAGTCAAAGCGACTGTGATAAAATCTGAAGAAGACGCGCTGCGAATTATGTTCCCACGTCTGCTTGACGAAAATTACATTCGCATGTTAGCGATCCCGTCAAACTAACCATCCGGCAAATAAAAGGGCGTTTGCAAAAAATGCCAAACGCCCATAAACTCAATTAACGCCCGCTGAAACTCCGACAGGCTCAACTTTTAATTGGGCAGCGGCTGTCCTTCCACCCATGGCGCGCCTGCGGCCTGCAAATCTTTTTCAAATTGCGGCAATGTTTCACTCAGCAATTTCACAAGATCCTTTTTCAAAGCCGCGAATTCCTTGTCAGCGATGGCAAAACTTTGCTTGTGAGCAGGAGACGGCCCATAGGTGGCGTACAATGTGCCGGTGGCGACGTGACTAATTCTTTCAGCAATTCGAGGTTTGCCAATTTCCCCGACCTCGGATTTCGTCATATTTCCTCTGATGCGCTCTTCAAATTCAAACAATTGAGTCTTTATGTTGTGCAATCTACTGGTAAGGTTGGCCGCCGAACCCGACACGCGCGACAAAGCGACCTGTAAAGCGGTTATTCTTTTCAAGGCATTTCCGGCAGAACGGTCCGCCGCTGCAACCTGGCGAGAAAGACCAGCCAGTTTTTTCCAAAAAGCCGCTGTGACTTTCGGATCGGCTCCAGGCAATGCGCCTTTGCCGAGACGCTCAACTTTGAACGGCATCTCGGCTGAAAGCACGGTTATTTTACCGTCGACTTCTTTTGAAAGGGAAACGGTGAAATCGCCGGGGGCAACCATGACGCCCGTGGGTTCATCATCTTTTGACGCAGGTTTTGGTTTGCTAACATTAATCGCGTTGACTGACGGATAGCGCAAATCCCAGGAGACACGATGAAAACCTTTCTTCACAGACCCTTCGATGTGACGAACAACCTCTCCCGCCGCGTCTTTGACAGTTAGCAGAATTTTGGGCGTTTCTTGTCGGCGTTCTTTTTCAATAGCGTCCCAACCTGAAAAGACAACTGACTTTTTGGCTTCTTTTTGCTTCTTCTCACTCTTTTGCCTGCGCTCCTTTTGGGTTTGCAGATCATCCGCGAGATAATAGGTAAATACCGCCCCAAACGGCGGGTTCGGCGCGGTATAATGAGAGGCTCCTTGCGCGCCTTTTTCACCAAAACCGAGTATGGGGCGCTTCATATACCACCATGCCTTGCGTGTCGAAAAAAGCGCTGCCTCTTGTTTTAGCTGTTTTTCCGACACGTCGCGCAAAACACTGTAATCGTCAAACACATAAAAGCCTCTTCCAAAAGAAGCGGCGACCAAATCGTTTTCACGACGTTGTATGGCTAAATCACGAAATGAAATAGTCGGTGTATTACCGCTAAGTTTCGACCAATTTGTTCCGCCATCAATCGTTACATAGACGCCAAATTCCGTGGCCGTGAAAAGTAAATTGGACTTTACATGATCTTGAACGATCCGCCAAATCAAGGTGCGTTCAGGCAAGGTCCCTTTCATAGATTTCCATTTTTTGCCACGATCAACGCTTTTAAACAGGTAGGGTTCCAAGTCGCCATATTTATGATTATCCAGCGCCACATAGACCGTGTTAGGGTCGTGTAAATCAGCTTTGATATCATTTACAAATGCAGAGCCGGGTGTTCCAGGTAAAGCACCGACTTCAATCTTCGTCCAACTATCGCCGTCATTTTCGGTGACAAGAATCAAACCGTCGTCAGTTCCGGCGTAGATCAAGCCTTCCGCCAAAGGAGATTCTGACAGAGAAGTTATGGTATTGTAGTTTGACATTGCTCTTACATCCCACGGAGAATCCCAGCTTTGCGTCTCACCCATAATAGGCAAGGTCAGGCGATCCTGTTTTCTGGTTAAGTCCGTTGAGATGGCTTTCCAGCTATCGCCGCGGTCATCCGAGCGCCAGACTCTTTGCGAGGCGAAGTAGAGGCGAGTGGCCGAATGTGGGCTCACCAAAATCGGGGCGTCCCAATTGTAACGCTCACTTTGCGCGGCTCCTTCTTCGGCCTGCGGTTGAATAAATACAAATTCTCCGGTGGTCATATCGACGCGGGTCAGGTTGCCTTGTTGCCATTCGGAATAAATAATATCGGGATTGCCCGGCTCTGTGGCTGGTTGATGGCCGTCTCCCCAAAGCGTTACACGCCAGTCAGCGTTGCGAATACCATGATAGTACTTCGTGCGCGATGGTCCGCCCTGCGTATTGTTATCCTGCGTTCCACCATAGATATTATAGAAGGGTTCCGCGTCATCAAGCGCAACTTTATAGAATTGGGTAATGGGCAAATTTGCAACGAAACGCCAGTTTTCCGCTAAGTCAAAACTTTCATACAAGCCGCCGTCCGTTCCGACCAGCAAATAATCTGGATCATCTGGCCGAAAAGCAATCGCATGATTATCGGAGTGTTTATATTTCTCCTGCATGTTGTTGAAGGTTTTTCCACCATCTTCAGAAATGAGCATGCGCCAGTTCATCAGGTAGATAAGATCAAACTGATGTGGACTGGCATAGAGTTCCTGGTAATAATGCGGTCCGGTGCCGCCGGAAACCGTGTCGGATCGTTTCTCCCAGGATGAACCGCGATCTTCCGAACGATAGACTGCGCCTTTGGTGCGATCAAGTTCAATAGCCGCGTAGACGATATCCGGTTTTTGCGGTGAAACAGCCAAGCCAATTTTCCCCATATTGCCCTCAGGCAAACCTTTGGTCAGCTTTTCCCAAGTCTCTCCGCCATCAACCGAACGATGCAGACCTGAACCGAAACCGCCGCCCATGTATGCGGCAACATTGCGATGCCGTTGCCAGGTTGCGGCGTAAAGCCAATCCGGGTTGCGTGGATCCATTACAAGTTCGGTAACGCCGACCCACTCGTTGTCACCAAGCGTCCGCTTCCAGTTCTTTCCGCCATCAATGGATTTATAAAGGCCGCGTTCGCCTCCTTTTGACCAAAGCGGTCCTTGCGCCGCCACCCAAATAATGTTTGAGTTTTTCGGATGAACAATAATCCGCGCAATATGTTGAGACTCTTTTAAGCCCATATTTTCCCAACTTTTACCCGCATCCTTGCTGCGATAAACGCCATCTCCGTAACCGACGTGACGTCCTCCGACATTTTCTCCTGTGCCAACCCAGATTGTATGTGGATTATTTGGATCAATTGTAACACATCCGATGGAATAGGATTTCTGATCGTCAAAAATTGGCGTCCAGGTCACGCCGGCATTTTTTGTTTTCCAGACACCGCCGGAACCAACCGCCACATACCAGATATTGTCATCTTCAGGATGAATGGCAATGTCGGCGATTCGGCCAGACATAAACGCCGGACCAATGCTGCGAAGCTTTAGACCGGCAAAGGTTTTATCAGACCAAAGCTTTGAGTCATCTTTCTTTTCTGTAGAAAATAGACAGGTTGCGCTGAGCAAAAGTACACTTATCATCAAATTAATCGAACGAATAAACACGGTTTTCTCCTCTCCGAAGGTAAAATTGCGGCAATTATAAAAAAGCAGGCTTATTTTAACATAAACCGAAATAATTCGCAAGCATAGACTCACTTAAACTCAATCCATTCTTTATTCTGATTATTGCGTTTGGCCTGCAAGGCGAATGGAATATGACGACGCAGAGACGCAAGAGATTGAATCAAATTAATTTCGCGTAAGTCACCGTATTATCGGAAATTATCTCCGCGCAGCTCAATCAATCTTTTTTGCTTTCAATGTGTTCAGGTTGCGATTTAATCTACCGTTGGAGCGATATCGCAAACATCGCCAACACAAGATGCTCTTCGTAATGGTATTGACGGGATATGAATCGCATTGACAGATTCATCTTCGATTCCCAAGCATGAGATAGACAGTATCCCCTACATCTAAAACAAGAAAAATGTTGCGCGACAACAGCGCAAATTCCATCCGGTGAAAAGTGGAAACGACGGTTGTTTTCTTCCCTGAAACGCGCCTTTGAACTAAATTCATCGCTTGCTTTTTAGGCCATTTGCTTCTACATTGGCCATCTTTGTTTTATCCAAAAAGGCGTTTTAAGCGGCTCAGAAAGTTACTTTTTTCGTGGCATTGATTTCACTGAAAGCACTGAACTCGAAAGCGCGGCCGGGCGTCCTCAAAGAATAAACCGAACCAATCTGTTCCCGGTCGCATCATCGCTTTGAACATAGATAGCATGGCAGTGGCGACATTTTGTTTGCGCTGCCGCGCTTCATTAAAAGGAAGTATTCTAACGATTATCAATGCTCGAATTTATCATATAAAATCTAACGCTGCCAGTCGGCGCGATTTTATTTCCCTCTGGAAGCAAGGGTCAGGAGTCGAGAAGACGCACCTTGCTCAGGCGTCTGACCAATTAAAGCGTTCGTCCCAAACCGACGCGACTTTTGCCGGGAAATAACAATGGCGTCTGTATTCCTTATCGTTGCTATTTCATACCTGGTCGGTTCATTTCCTACAAGCATCATCCTGGCCAGGATAACGCGCCAAATTGATATTAGAAATTTTGGCAGCGGCAATGCGGGCGGCACAAATGCCTTTCGCGTTCTCGGTTGGAAATCAGGGCTTTTTGTGGCTCTTGTCGACCTTGGCAAAGGGGCGTTTACAACTTTGGTAATTTCCGAAATTCGTGTTGACGAGGTTGTCTTAAATCATGAAACCATACAAATAATAGCTGGAATATCAGCAGTGATTGGACACATTTGGACTATCATGGCAAAACTTAAAGGGGGAAAAGGCGTTGCAACAGCAGGCGGTATGGTAATCGCTCTGCACCCCTGGGCTGCTCTTGCCTGCGTTGTGGTCTTTTTCATAGCTGTGGCGCTCAGCCGCTATGTTTCAGTTGGTTCAATTACAGCCGCCGCTTCTTTGCCATTGAACTTGTTGATTTTAAGCAAGTTTTTTGATAAGCCGGTCACAAACACATTTCTTTTTTCCAGTGTGATGATTGGATCGCTGATAATTTTCACACACCGAGAAAATATTCGCCGCTTGCTTGATGGCAAAGAAAATCGTTTCGGGAAGTCGGATTTGGCGCCAAAACCTGAGGATATCAGACATGCTGGTTGATTCTAAAGCCAGCGCGTTGGTAACGCTTCTTGGCGACAATGATGAGCGCGTGAGAAAAATTGCGCGGAAAAAACTTTTGGAGTATGGTCGGGAATTGATCCCGTTTCTTCGTGAAATTGCGCAAAGCGACAACGAAGGCATTATTCGAATTGAAGCTCAGATGTTGCTTGAGGAAAGCCGCCTGCAGGAGCTGACGCAAAAATTCGTCAGTCTGAATCAGGCAAGAAAACTTGACCTTGAAGGAGCTTGTTTTATTCTGGCAAAAATTGAATATGCAGATCTTGACATTCCCAAATATAAACGCCAACTCGACGAACTATCGAAAGAGGCCGGCGAAGTTACTTCTACGGTGACTAGTGAAATGCAGCAAAGCATTATTCTGGGTAAATTTCTCTTCGATGAAAAAGGTTTCCGCGGAAATTCAGAGTCATACTATGACCCGCAAAACAGTTATATCAATCGCGTGCTTGATCGTCATCTCGGCATTCCAATCAGCCTTTCAGCGCTTTATCTGTTCGTTGCTAAGCGTCTGGAGATTCCGGTCAAGGGCGTTGGTTTTCCGGGTCACTTTTTGCTTAGATTCAGCAATGCGCAAACTACTTTTTTTATCGATCCGTTTAATCAGGGAAGAATTCTGAGTCAGGATGATTGCAAAGCCTTAATTAATAAAATGGGTTACGAATTTTCAGACTATTACATGAATGAATCGAAGCCGCGAGATATTCTTTCGCGCATGATCCGAAATCTGGTAATCGTTTTCCTGGAAGCCAATCAACCCAAAAAAATCGAAACGCTGGAACGAATTTTCAGCGATATTATTGAATAATCGGAGGAAAAATGTATTGTAAGAGTTGTGGAAAAGAACTAAAAGCAGCCGCTCGCTTTTGTCATGAATGTGGAGCTGCTGTTTCCGGCAAGCAACAACCCGAAGAAAGTCAGCTCACACCGGCTGACCCCCGAAACTGGTTGCAATCATTCGGAGCATTTCTGCTCATTCCAATATTCGTGGTAATTATTGTCTTGCTTTTTTGGAGCAATCCTGACCCGGAAAACACCACTGCCACTCAAGGCACCGAATCGTCAGCGCAAAAGCAACCAGACATGGCGGCGATGGCCCAAATCCACAGCACGCTTGAACGCTTAAAAGAACGGGTAGCGACCAACACGAAAGATATTGAGGCCATCGACAGCTTGGCAGTGATGTTTTCAATTGCCAACAACTTCGAGAAATCTAAAGCCTATTATGAAATGCATCTTGCTATTGAACCAGACAACAAGGATATCAAGATTGCGCTGGCGCTCACCTATCATAACCTTACCGACAACGAAAAAGCAATTTCTCTTATTAAAGAGGTGCTTGACAAAGAGCCCGAATATGTTTTTGCCCTACATTATATGGCAGCTTTGCTCGACGCGGGCCATAAACATGATGAGGCGAAAACGTATTGGAAAAAAATTGTCGAGAATAATCCTGGAACCGATTTCGCGAAAATGGCCAGCGAGAAATTGGCTGAGGCCGAGCATAAGCACGACGCCAGTCAGCCTTAGGTGATACAAGTTTAGGAAACAAATTAGCATCTGCGCCAAAGAAACCAAAGCTTTCCCAACAAGAAAGCGCGGTAAGATGAGGCGCAAAAATAACTTCGCTTAACAATTCGTATTTTTTATATTCAGGAAAGGCGATCTGCAAGGGTCGCCGCCTGAATATAAAAGCTTTTGCCAAATGCAATTCCTGCATTATCTGACTAATGCGACCTTTCGAACAGATTATTTATACTTACGGAGGAAATCGTTATGCCAACAGTTGAATTCGAAGAAGCAAATATTTCTTGTAATGTGGAGGAAGGTGTTGATTTGCGCTCTGTTGCGTACAAAAACAAAGTCTCGGTTTATGGCGGCGTCAATAAGTTGTTGAATTGTCGCGGCTTTGGTCTTTGCGGCACAGATCAAATTAAGGCCAGCCCGAAAGATTGCCTTTCAGCCATGACTTGGAAAGAAAAATTGCATTTGGATGAAAAAAGCGGAATCAGGTTGGCCTGTCAGGCGAGAGTGATTGCCGACGCCAAAGTCAGCGTTGCGCCGGCAATTGAATATGGCAATAAAATGAAGGAAGATATCCCGGTTTTGATTTTTAGCGCTCTTTTTGGTTTGGCCAGTTTATTTTTTATCGTTTTTATGGCTTTTGAGTTGGTCGGAAAACCGCTTTTTTGATATTTCGAAAAAGCGCGCGATAAAATTGCAAAGGAAATCTCAACTCGCCCGGCTTACTGATATCCGATCCAAACCGCAATCACCAGCGCAAATGAGCCGGCAATCCACAATTTTATCATCAGCGGAAAAATGAACTTAAACCAGCGGTCGTAAGGAATTCCGGCAATTCCGATTATACTCATCAACACAACATTCGTAGGGACAAGCATGTTGGTAAAGCCGTCTCCAAACTGAAAAGCCAACACGGCGGTTTGCCTTGATAGTCCGACAAGATCTGCAATGGGAACCATCAGCGGCATGGTGACATAGGCCTGTCCGCTGCCCGACGGGATCAGAAAGTTGAAAACACTTTGCACAAAAAACATGCCGACCGCCGCAATTTCAGGGCCTGTATGTTGTAAAGGAGTCGCAATGCTGTTTACGACCGTATGAAGCGCTTTTCCATCTTCCAATATAACAGCAATCGCCCGCGCAAACCCAATTAACAAGGCCGTGGTGGTCAATTCAGCCGCGCCAACGCTGAAATACTTTGCCGCTTTATCCGGGGAAATCCTGCCCAGCCCCGCGATCACCAAGCCGAGAATTAGAAAGGTTGCGCCAAGCTCTGTTAAATACCAATGCCAACCGGAAGCTGGTGAAATTCCGTAAACAATTAACGCGATGGTCGCTACGATCAAAATCAGCATAACCCGGTGAATTGCCGTTAAGGGCGGGTATTGGTGTTCGCTTTGCGCGCCTGATAAATTAAGATTTGCAACCAAACTTTGCTCCGGCGAACGCCGAACCTTTTTCGCATAGCGAATGATGTGATGCAAGCCGATAGCGAGCATAAACGGAAACAAAAACAGGCGATAGGCAATGCCTGAGGAGGGTTCAAGGCCTGCGATGCTTTGCGCTATAATCAAGGTAAACGGGTTGATGGCGGCCAGACCATAACCGATGCCATATCCGACCACCATAATGCCAATTGCAGTGATCGCGTCCAATTTTAACGCAATGCACATTGCCAGCAAGATCGACACAAAGGGGATATATTCTTCGGCCATACCCAACGAGCTGGATGCAATGCTAAACAACAAGACTCCGGCCACAATAAGCATATTCGGTTGGTCGCCGAAGCGCTTCAGGGTTTTGCCGAGGACTGCGTCAACCACGCCTGTCGCCCGAATGATTGACAAGACGCCGCCAATAATGAAAACAAAAAAAATAATGTCCTGCGCCTTCGAAAAAGCTTTGGGAACAGATAAAAAAAGATCCCATGGTGTAAGCGAGACCTTTTCTGTTATTTCATGATAACTTCCAGCCACAACAACCTGGCGCCCGGCTTCAGTGGTTTCAACACTAAATTCGCCCTGCGGCAAAAGATGCGTCGCAATCAGCGCAAGAATCATCATTGAAAAAAGCAGCACAAGCGTGCTTGGAACGTGTAGTTTAAACTTCATTAGGCGGCGCTTTCATGTTTACCTGAAATTGAGTGGCAGCGGTAGATTGCATATTTATTTTTGTCTGTAAGTATTTTCTATACTACTAGTTGTATAGAAAATAGAAAAAAATTATGCTAAATCCAAAAGGCCTTTAAGTGTGGTTTGCACGGTGAGTTTGCCTTTTCCACTTAACTGCGGGCGGAACATGCGAAAGTAAGTTCTCGCAAGCGCGACGAACCTGCCGGACGATTATGGCGCTAGATTTAGAGCAAATTGTAGACACGATAACGTTTTGAATCAGTGGAACAAAAAAGCAGCTCGGTTTGATTTAATAGCGCCGTATACACGGCAAATTGTTACTTGAAAAAACGCGCCCTTTTTGTTCCACTGAATTCGCTGGTTATGCTTTTCCATAAGTAGTGTCTGGCCGAAAACTCGCTTCGCATTCGACTTATTCTTATTTTAGTTCCTATAGTTTGCCGAAACCTTGACGTTGAATTCTTTAGGTCTGAAAATGCTAAAAGCCTTCCTCGCCGCCATAGTCTCCGCCTGAGCCGTTTTCTCTGTTTTTCTGTTCGCTACGCTGACGCTTGCCATTGTCATCCAATCGGTAGTTTAAGCTGATGTTGACACTGCGCTGACTCCACTGAAATTCGAGTTTAGAGTTGAACTCCTTTTCAATAACCTGACGTTTCCAGACGCGTGAGTTGAATACGTCATAAACATTGACCGCCAGCGTTCCCCGTTTTCCGAATATTTTTCGACTTATGCCAGCTGTCATAAAATAAACCGGGTCGCGAGTTCCTTGCACAGTAGTTTGGGCGCCGCGATAATTAAAACGAAATTGCATATCATAGCCCTTGATGGCGCGGACTTTTGAGGTGAATCGGGCAAACCAGCTATAGGCGTCGCTTGAAAAATTGTCGGTGGCTGTGGAGCCTTTTTCCCGCGAGCGGAAAAAGTTAACATTGCCGTCCAGACTCAACCATTTGTGAACATCCATTGAACCGGTAAATTCAAGTCCATAAGAATGCCTGGAAGCAAAATTAAACGGTTTAAACAAGAGAGCATTTTCACTCCGGGTTGTGTCTCGAATAATCAGGCGCTGAATAACGCCTTGCGAATATCGATAATAGACGCTTGAGCTTAATGATTTTTTCTCATCAGCTCGCAGGTAGCCGAACTCCATTGAATGTGTGTATGTCGGTTTCAGATCGGGATTTCCGGTGCGAATGGTTCTGTCATCGGAATAACCGCTAAAGGGCAACAATAAACGGAAATGCGGCCGTCGGATGCGGCGGCTGTAACTTAATTGCACAGCGTTTAAATCATCCAGAGAATAGCTAATATGCGCGGTTGGGAAGAAGTCGAGGTATGAGCGATTGTTTCCCAGGTTGACGCTCAAAAGTTTTGTAGTGACATCAGACAACTCAGAGCGCAGCCCGATTTGATACGAAAAGGGTTTGCTTTCATTGGCGACAATTGCGTACGCGGCGTAAATATTTTCCTGATAGTCGAGGTCATCGGTTTTATTAGCATCAACCAGCCAGAAGCCGTCAGGTTGAAGTTCTCGCAACAAAAAATTGTTTTGTATTTTGCGCAGGTTGCTTTTGAGGCCGAATTCAAACTTCCCTTTCTCCGCAAAAGGATGCGTATAATCGAGTTTTGCCAATAGCTCTTTTTCTCTGTCGCGCGTTCGCACCTGCTCGATTCCAGGGTCTTGGTCAGCGGGTAAAATGAAACTCTCCAGAATATCGGAGTTTTCTCTTTCCGAAGCAGATTCATATTTGGTGTCGATTGTCAGGGTGCGCCCCTCTTCAACAAAGTCGCGTTTAAAAGCGAGGCTGACTTCGATGTCTTTTGCGATTTCTTCTTCGTGATCAAATCTGCGTGATTGGGTCGTGGGCTGCCGGGAAACATTGAAATCACGATAGTCAATTTTGGTTTTGTTGTCTTTATCGCCATATCTAAAAAGGAATGCGCCAGTCAAAATGTTTTTATCATTGAAAAAGTAATCTGAGCCCAACCGGATACTGTTCGATAACCCTGCGCGTTCATGCCTTCTGTCTTCATCGAGGAAGCCTAAATTGCCGGCGAGAAATTCCTGAAAATAATCCCCGCCGCCGATGCTCTTGCGATACCTTAAAGAGTTACTTATAAATAGGTTGAGTTTTTTTCTTCTGTGATTGAGATTAAAAGCTGCGCCATAATTGTCTGGAGCGCCTGCGTTCACGTTCACTGAACCGTTCAGTCCACGCCGACTGTCTTTGCGGAGAATGATATTGATGACACCCGCCACGCCATCCGCTTCATAGCGAGCGGACGGGTTGGTGACAACTTCCACCCGGTCAATCATATTGGCCGGAAGTTGCTCCAGCGCCGAAGTTCCATTCATACCGGTCAGCGCGGAACGCTTGCCGTCGACCAGAACACGAAGATTGCTGCTTCCTCTCAGGCTTACACTGCCATCCATATCAACGGTAACGGATGGAATATTGTCAAGAACTTCTGCGGCTGAATTTCCAGTCGCTCCAAGATCTTTGCCAACGGAAAAGATTTTTTTGTCGAACTTGAGTTCGAGGTGGCTGCGCTCTGCAACTGCCTCAACACTTTCAAGTTCAATTAATGTCGGTTCTAGTTTGATAACGCCGAGGGGACTGGTTGGCGAGGTTGGACTAATTTCAATTCCGTTGACTCTTTTTTGTTCATATCCGATCACAAGAATCAGAAAATCGTAGCGGCCATCCCGGAGATTTTTTATGCGAAATCGACCCCGTTCATCGGAAGCGGTTCCAGTAATTTGAACGGAATCGCCTTCGCTAAAAACAATAATATTGGCAAACGAAATTGCTTCGCCGGTTTTCGCATCTTGCAGTCGACCGAATATTCCAGAGTCAGGCTGCGCGAAAAGTTGTTGTGCGGTGAGGACAATAAATGCAATGGAGATAATTATGCGAAACATTGAAAAACCTTTCAAAAGTATTAATCCGACAAAGTGTGAATGTTAGTGTAAGGAAAAACGTGTCATTGCAAATCGGCGCGCCACAAGACAATCTCCCTCCGCCGGGAAGCTTAAGATTGTTGCGCAAAAAGATGCCTGAGATGACAGGATTTGCCTATTTCGGTCAAACACGGGTTAAAGGAAGAGTCTGAAATAGAAAATGAATATAGAAAATGTTTTAAGTCAATCCAAAATAAAACAGGTTTCTTTTTTCTGCATTAGAAACAAAACGTACAGGTATTAGACAGCGGGAGGCGCCAAGTTATTCCATATTTGACAAATGCTGGGGGTCGCTTATAGATTTTTGTGTAATGTCATTACACGACCTCCTTCATTGAGCGCTCGGAGCGGCAGTCAGCATTGACATAAGAAGAAAGATTTGTACGTCACGCGTCCACACGGAAATCGGTTATTCTCACGCTGCGTTTTTCAGGGAAGCCTGTTTAACATCGCCATCAGATAGCCGAGATGCAAGTTTTCGTGCGCATTATTAAAGCAAATTGCATCCTCAATACTGTGCAGGGTCACGCCATAACTGGTTCCATAGGACTGAAAACCAACGAAGAGACCATTGTTGTAGTCTTGCGATAATTTCGTTGCGGAGGGCAATAACTGAGCGCAGGCTTCATCAAATGGCATTGCTTTTTTCCAATCAGCCGGCGAAGAGCCTTTTCGACAACCCGACACAAGGTTTTCATCCAACTCAATGGCCAGGCCGCACCGCGCATAGGTCAACAGGTGTTGCGTCACGAGCGTATGGCAAATATTCCACATCGCATTGTTGCGAAAACCTTGCGGAATAGTTGTTAATTGCGTATGGGTGAGTTTTTGTGAATAGTTATAAAAGTGTTCACGAACTTTTTGAAGCAGTAACAATTCAGACTTCATCAAAGGGTTCCTTACCTTAAATAATAATCAATAGTAAATTGCTGCGCGTTCACAAACAGGTCAGTCCGGCGTTGGCTCAGTTCAAATTCTTTTCGATAGGCTGCCCGAAACTCAGCGTGTCCATCGGGCAGACGGTTACGCAAATACCGCAGCCGATGCATGAGCTGGTTTCGTTATCCAAAACAGTCTGTTTCAAGGCGTAACTCATGACATCAATGCCCACCTGGCAGTTGCGAGAGCACTCATAACACCCGATGCATTTATCATTGGCGACAATTTTGAAGCGACTCCACTTTAGCTTGGTGAACAGCTTCGATTGAAGCCCCATGAGTTTGGCCAGCGGACACCAATAGCGGCACCAGACTTTGCCTCCCATAAACGGATAAAGCGTCACCGGTAAAATGCCGACAAGCCAGACATCAGCATAAATTCTGTATAACGAAATACCCAAATCTGCCTGAGTATGCCACACAGCGTAAACATCTTTGATCAGCACAAGCGCGGTAATGATCACCGCAAAACCCAGAACCACCATGTTCATCCATTCCAATTTTATAGCGGTTTTGCCTTTTGGAGCGAGGTGACGCCAGCGATCGCCAAAGGTTTCTGCAAGGCCGCCGCATCCGCAAATCCATGAACAATATCGTTTACCGTTAAACAAAACCAGTATCGGTATGAGAACGAAAGTCAAAAACACACCCCAGAGCACCCAAATTTGGTGCGGGCTATAAAAAAAGGTATAAAAGAATAACGGCCAGGCGTAAATCAGACCATAACTGCGCCAGGCCTGCTCCGCAAAAACCGGATCAGAGGCCAGTTTTTCGCCAACCCACTGGTTGGCTACAGCTGTCTGGAATAGATATTCTGGAATTAGAAAGAAAAAAATCCATTGGAAGCTGATTAAGCTTACATATCGCCAAATTTGAAATTTATCTTTTCCATCGATACCCCAGCGTCGAATAGCCTGAAATCCAAAAGTAGTCATCAATGTGGTGTAGAGCGTCGTATACCAAAATGACCACGGTCGATTCCATACTGAAAGCAGTTTATATCCCCAATTTTTGTATGGCCAAAACTCTTCGCCGCCGCCAACTTTAACACCGTAAATTGTATACCATATAAAAAAGGAGATACCAAGCCAGGCAAATCGATCTCCTTTTTTGCCTGTATAAAGCAAGCCGCCAAAAGCTGCAATGCTCAACAGTAGCCCGGCCCAATCAGGCAACGCCTGTTGTGCTCCGCCAAAATTTTGACCAATTGCGGCAAGGCCAAACAAGCCCAGTACAGTCAGGGCAGCCGAACGCAAAGTGCTGCCTTGCCAATCGTTTTCCATTTTTATGCCAAGCGATTTGAGAAATTTTCTGGGCACGTCAGCGCCAATAAGCACGAAGGCGTGATCGTAAGAAATTTTTCGGGTTGTTTTCGGGTTGTTTTCCTGAACAGTCAGAGTAGCCTGCTTGTCGCCAAAGTCGGTAATATTGGAGTTTAGAACAGGCACAATTTTTCCTGCGGCCACCATTTGCTTGAGCTTGCGTTCATTGTCTTGAAAAATACGACTCAATTCACCTTTTCGGTATGAGAGGTAGACTTTGTTCTGTTCGGAGAGGGTCACCGCAGCTTCGACTGCGCTATTGCCGCCTCCTACAACGAGTATTTGTTCTTTTTTATACTTACGGGGGGAATAGAGCCGATGGTAGACCTGCTCTCGGTCTTCACCCGGAATGTTTAATTTTCGCGGATTGCCGCGTTGACCGGTTGCAAGCACAATCCGTTCAGCTTGATAAGTGGAATGGGTCGTTTTTACTTCAAAAACACTATTTTTCTTTTGAAGGGCTTCAACTCCCTCGTCGGTTCGAATTTCAAGTTTGTTTTCAGATACAATTTGATTCCATCGTTCGATGAGATCTTCTTTTCTGGCGCCGTCGAGCCAGAGCTTGCCTTTTGCCGGTCGATCATCTGGCTCTGCATAAACCCACTTGCCTTCTGGAAAATTTTCAATGGTATTGGCAATTTTGTTCTTTTCCAGAACCATATATTTCATTCCCCGCTCCTTCGCCTGCAGGGCTGCGTTGAGACCCGAAGCTCCGGCTCCAATAACAATCACATCGTAAACATTGGCTTTGGCGCCTGCTGCCTTCTTTTGCAGCGAGTGGATATGCTCAATAACATCATGTCCCTGAGCCATTGCATATTTAATGACAGGCGCGCCGGCTAAATCGCCAATAATATATAAACCTGGAACATTGCTTTCATTATTCTTGCGCAGAAAAGGACGTTCGTTCTCCGAACTGCCCGAATGTAAAACATCGACTAAAATTTTTTTTAAATTTATCGCCATAGACATTTTCAGGGTTTCTCTAAAACTTGTTATTCCGCTATTCTGGTCACATCAGAATGATACTTCGGAGTTAAATTGGCGCCGCATTCAAGACAGATTTGCGCGGACGGATGGTTATGGCAGCTGCATTTATCACAATGTATCGGCGTTGCTGTGGTCGACACTTTCGCAAGCCCACGCGGAATGTTTCCCGCTCGCGTTGAAGCCGGTCTGGTGATTGCCCAAACCAGTCCCAGGACATTGAAAAGAAAGCCCAGGCGAAAATAGGAGACGGCGGGCAACCCCTTTGAAACGGCCTGGTATGCGCTCAACCCTCCAAAAATTAAACCTACTAAAACATATAAGCCAATTGCGAAAACAGTAAAACTTATCCCACCGGAAACAGTGGCATTCTTCACGTTGGCCGCTTCATTAAAAAGCGCTCCTCTTGGTTGCAGTCTTGCGAAAAAAAAATCCTGATTGGCGAGAAATGAATCGACCATCGAGGCGTTCAAGGGCGCGCGGCGACCACGAATTGTCAGAACCAGGTCGTTTTTGGTTAAGTCTACTCCGCAAATAAGACACTGCTCCCCTTTTTTCGGCCTGCTCCGCTCCGGGTCTTTTAAATCAGACTGCTGTTTTTCTACATGGGACATCGCTAAAAAAAACCACACAGATACAGATATCATCAAAATGATTTTTTGTCGCATCCGGCTCTCCATTTGCTTGTAATCTGAAGGGTTCTGTACAGTAACGAAAAAAGGTCGAATTTAATTCCAAAATTACAGAATAATCACCGCAATATAAACAGACAGCGGTATAATTACAACTGAGGTTCAAAAAAAGTAAAATAGCCATAAGATTCGCAGGGAAGACAAACCGTTTACAGGGAGATGTAATGACGCCTTTGGAGTATATTTTATGCTTCGCAGTTTTGATGATTGGGCTCAATATTGGTTTTCACGAAGCGCGAAAAGGTTTACAACTCCGCGATGTAAAAAAGCTGTGCAAATTCATCTTAGTGAAAATTCGGACTGTCAATTCAAGCAAGGGAAATTAGTCGTACAACTCAAATTTTCAGATTGCCTGGCGTAACCTGACAAACCAGCGCTTCTGACTTTCAGACGTTTCCAAACAAGGCTGTAAAAGCAGTCGAATATTACTTCTCTATTCGCAATAACGACCCGTAAAAAAAATTGAATTCAACAAAAAAAAACAGTATGCTTTTGTTGGTAAAAGGCATGAGACGCTATATTTGTTTTGACAGGGAGTCATTTGCCGTAGAAAAGCCTGCCATTGACAAAAGGTCGTTAAGATAGCGGCTAACAGTCAGAACACAGAAGCCTTCTTCTTCATAGCCTTAGCGCCGATGCCCTAAGTCAAAGAGCATTTTTGACATGGGAGGCGGTAAAACGATTTATTTTGTTTAACTGCTATATAAGCAACGGGTAAAAGTTTTACGGAGATTTATGTTGGACAAATCGGATAAAAAACAAACCAAAGACGAATTAAATATGAAGAGCCGAACGAATTGGCAGGAACTTAACAAACACAGCGGGCGATTTTCCTCAGACCTCAGTCTTGAAGAAGAGCGCGTAAAAACGCAGTATATTTTGGAAAAGATTCAATGTATGGCTCAACTTGGCCATTTTGAAGTGGACATTGAGCGTGATAGTCTTTTATGGTCTCGGCAGCTTCGGAAAATTTACGGTCTAAATCCAAATGAAACATTGACGAAAGCCGAGGTTCTTTTCACTAAAACCCATCCAGACGATCTATCTCGTGTAATAAAACTGATGGAAGACTGTATGGCAAACAAAACGCCGTTCAACTTTGAAAAACGTATTATACATGAGAGCGGAGCCATTCGCATCTTGCGTTGCACGGGTGAAATTATTTGTGATGAGGCCGGAAACGCTCGAAAAGTCCTCGGTGTTAGTCAGGATGTAACCGACATTAAACAAGCGGAATCGGCAGTCATCTTAGCGGAGGAAAAATACAAACAGCTCATCGAGAACTTAACTGATTTGGTTTTTTCGGTGGGGAAAGATGGTCTTGTTATTTACATAAGTCCCGCTATCAAAAAATATGGTTACTTGCCACAAGAGGTTCTGGGAACACGCTTTTCAGATTATCTCTTTGCCGAAGATTTGTCTACAGTTAACCATAGTTTCAGAGACGTTCTTCAGGGCAAGAACCAAGAGGAGGAGTACCGCGTCCTTACCAAAAACGGCGAGATACGGTGGGTTAGTTCACACAGCAGAGCCATTTATGAAAACGGCGTTGCCATTGGCATTACAGGCATAATCCACGACATAACCGAACAAAAGCGACAAGAGGAAGCCGCGCAGTCGCGCGAGGCGTTTAGAATAAGTCAGAATGAAATGTTGATCAAATTGGCTCGAAAGAAAATAATCGGCGGCGGCCAGTTGCATGAGACAGTAAAGCAAATATGTGAGATGGCGGCCGAAACGATCAAAATGCAGCGAGTTAATATTTGGCTCTATGACAACGACGGCAATCTCGGGTATTTCGAAGGATTCGACATTCATTCCGCCGCAGCGCCAGACAACAAGTTGACGATCAATAGCTGCCCTAATTTCTTTAAAGCTTTGCGAAAGGAGTCCGTTATTGACGCCAGCGACGCTTTAACTGATTCGAAGACTAGTTGTCTCGCAGAAATTTATCTAAATCAATATAATATCAAATCCATAATGTGCGCCCAGATAAATCTTGCGGCAAATCTGATGGGAATCATTTCTTTTGAGTCGATTGACGCCTATCACACTTGGAAAATCGAAGAAATTCATTTTGCCAGTTCAATTGCCGATCTTTCCTCCCTTGTAATTGAAGTTGAAAAACGTCAGCAGGCAGAAAAACACGCCGAGATCAGCGAACAAAAATTTCGTACATTTTTCGAAGATTCACGAGATATGATTTTTATATGCGAGCCAACGCATTCTCTTCAGGAGATTAATAAGGCCGGCTGCAAACTTCTCGGATATAAAAGAAAAGAATTGCTTGGCCGCAATTTGCAGGATTTTTGCGCAAATAATCTGCAATTATCAAATTTAACCAAAGAGATTACTAAGAAAGGCTCAATACGCAATTTTGAAATTCAAGCGTACACGAAACAAAGGGAGATCAAGACCTGTCAGATAACAGCCAGTATACGAAGGGACAAGACTGGAAAGATCACCAGCTGTCTTGGAACTGTGCGCGATATCACTGAAAAGAAAAATTTGCAGGCGGAACTGGAGAGAGCCAAACGCCTTGAAGCCGCCGGACGGCTCGCCGGACAAATTGCACATGATTTTAACAATCTCCTGAGCCCGCTTGCCGCGTATCCTCCTCTGATTGCCGACCAGCTTCCACCTGACCACTTTGCGCTTGAAATGCTTGAAGAAATGCAATTCACCACCAACAAAATTGCCGAAATCAATCAACAACTTCTCACCTTGGGTAGAAGAGGACATTACAGAGCCCAAAAAATTAATTTGAATAGTCTGGTCAAAAAAGAAATTGCCACACAAAAAATTCCTAAAGGTATTTCCCTGAACATGGAATTGTGCGAAAACTTAATGCTGACAAACTGTGGAGAAGCTCAACTTGGACGCGCCTGCCTGAACTTATTGAAAAATGCAATCGAAGCAATGAACGAAAGTGGCAAATTAAAGATCAAAACCGAAAATATTTACCTTGATAAACCATTAGTTGGCTACAAAACAATTGAACGCGGTGAATATGTTAAACTAACCATTAGCGACACAGGCCCTGGTATAAGCAAGCTTGTTTTAGATAAAATTTATGACCCTTTTTTTAGCACAAAGGAAATGAACCAGGAAAGGGGCACAGGACTTGGCCTGAGCGTGGTGCATGGCGTTGTTGAAGACAATCATGGATACATCAGCCTAGAAACGCGAGCCGGAAAAGGAACATCTTTTTCGGTCTTCCTGCCTGCCACTCGTGAAATTGACCAGCCCGACTTTGAGAAAAGCGACAATCAGCCATCCACAGGTGGTTTAATTTTGGCTGTCGATGACGATCCGTTGCAAAGGCGAGTGTTGCGGCAAGTGCTCTCACATGCCGGATATGATGTTCATTGTGTTAAAAACGGGGGACAAGCCGTTCATTTTGTCACTGAGAACAAACCGGATCTGGTTATTTTGGATATGATTCTTGATGGCATTGATGGCACGGAGACCTACAAGAAAATTCTGGACATAAACCCCGGACAGAAAGCCATTCTCTTGTCAGGTTATGCGCAATCTATCCGTGTTAAAACGGCTATTGAAATGGGAGCGCATTGTTTTTTGCCCAAACCTATTATTCCCAAAAAAATAATTGACACAATAAGGGAAGCCCTTACATCTAAGATACAAGGAATCTGACCCGCCCGGAGTTCGCTTCGAGTGATTCATCCCAAAACAGGCGATTGCTTTTTCTGAGTCGGCGACAATTTGCTGAAAATTGACCCCGTATAAATGAGTCTGTTGATTTAATGGCTTTTTGAACAAATTACAGCACCTAACTTCAATATCTACGTTGAGGAAATTCTCAAAAATGGACTAAATAAACAGAGTCATAAATATTTAAACCCAATTTTTTGCCGGCGGTGATAGGGCGCGCCTGCTCAATGTTTTTTGTCAGACTCCGTTTCGTGATTTTCAGTTTTACTTTCCCATGCCAGAAACTGGTCAAGGTCCTGCCGCACCGCCCTCAGCACAAAAGCGAGAATCGTTGCATCGTCTAAAAATCCACTTACCGGGAAAAAATCAGGCACAACGTCAAATGGATTAACAAAATAAACGATTGCCGTAATGACCAAAAGGATTGACTGCAAAGGGATGGCCGAGTATTTTCCTTTCGCCCAGCAATGCACCAGTCGCAAAAGCGCCTGCAGATCAGTCCAGCCCTTTCTCAAGGCCTCCTGGCTGCGTTCCGCCTTTGATATAGCCTCGCGCAAAAGATAGGCGGTTTTGTCTTTATCGTTTAAAAATCCAGAAGCTGTTCGCCTGGCTTGCGCAAACCCTTTTGGATTTTTTTCTTCTCCAGTCATGTTATGCGCGCGCCGAGAGCATTCTGAAGTCATGGCCGCTTGCATTCTGAAAAACACGCAGTTCAAATTCAGGAACAACGGCCAAAACATGGTCAAAGATATCGGCTTGCACCTGTTCGTAAACAGCCCAGGCGGTGTCTTTACAAAAAACATAAATTTCAATAGGCAAACCGCTTTCCGTTGGTTTAAGCTGGCGAATCAAAAAGGTCGCCTCCTGTGCAATTCTGGAATGGTTTTCAAGGTAGGCCGTGATATAGGCGCGAAAAACCCCGACATTGGTCATACGGCGACCGTTTACTAATGAACTATTGTCAATTTTTTCCGCTTCATTAAAAGCGGCAAGCTCATGCTTTTTTTGCTCAATATACTCGGTGATATATTTGATTTGTGCAAACTTATGCAACATCGCCTCGTCGCAAAACCTGATGGTGTTCATGTCGATGTTTATAGAACGCTTTATGCGTCTGGCGCCCGAGTCGGTCATGCTGCGCCAATTTTTAAATGACTCACTGATCAGCGAATAAGTTGGAATAGTGGTTATGGTATTGTCAAAATTTTGCACCTTAACTGTGGTCAGGGATACTTCAAGCACACCGCCGTCTGCGCCGTACTTTGGCATTTCAATCCAGTCCCCGTTCGCCACCATTCTGTTTGCGGTTAATTGAATGCCTGCCATCAACCCAAGCAATGGATCCTTAAAAATGATCAACAAGACAGCAGTTAACGCGCCAAGACCGCTCAAAAGATAGAGCGGTGTTTTTCCGACCACCGTTGAAAATATAAATATGCCGGCCAGAAAGTAGACAACTATCTGCAAGACCTGCACAAAGCCGCGCACTGGTATTTCCTTTGAAACAGGAAATGTTTTGTAAATATCCTCGACCGCGTTGAAAAAACTGCTGATTGCCAGCGCAGCCGTCAAAACAATATAAATGATCAACGCGCCCTGGATTATTTGTAAGGTCAGTCCAAAATCATGCAATGACGCCGGCGCCAGCATATAGACCAACAATGCTGGAATGATTCGAGCGACGTGTAGATGTGTTTTTCGTTTTAAAATCGCGTCATCCCAGGTCGTTTTTGTGTGGAGAGCAATTGCTTTCAACGTTGCAAACAGATACTTGCGCGTGGCAAGATCAACAACAAACGCCAGAATAATAATTAGAAGTAAGCCAATAACAGGCGCAACACTCCCAGCCAGAGACGCAGAAAGACCTGATGAAATCAGTAATTGTTTAGTAAATTCAAGCATGATGGACTCGCAATTTCAATTGGACAGCAATAGTAAATTTTTCAAATCATACATAACAGAGTTTCAAGAAGCAAGATGAACCTGGCGTCCGAGTGAATTTGCCTCGTTAGGCGTCTTTTTTCAAAGTTACCAAATATCTTCGACTGATGCTCATCATAACGAACTAGTGCCTGACCAAACAGATTTTAGATTATTGCAAGATAAATGTATATTCAGAAGTGGACCCCATCCTTAAGACATTTTTAAGGTGAATTTAAGTGAAATCTTTTTAAATTCTTAATTCATTTAAACATGAGGAACACAGGAAATGAGCCGAAAAAGACGCACTCACTCAGCAGTATTCAAGGCAAAAGTGGCCGTGGCCGCCGGGCCGCAATGTTGTTGACTTAAGCCATTGCTATTTTGCCGATTTTTTTAACGGCCCACTTATTAATGGGTTTCTTGCATACCCGCGGTTGAGATTTTCGCGGTATCGCCGGTTTATAATATCTCACTCTGGC
>Ga0316187_10000920_pt1 | contig 24495 bp, 20 predicted proteins | sample CroRivburrow1_MG_FD_204927 | JGI IMG/M metagenome (GOLD analysis project Ga0316187, IMG submission 204927) | Coastal sediment microbial communities from Maine, United States - Cross River worm burrow 1 | ecosystem: Environmental > Aquatic > Marine > Coastal > Sediment | place: USA: Maine...
TGCGGTGCCTGAGCTCGTCCCAGAAGGCATCGTCCGACCATCGTTCAAGCTCGTCCAGCAGTGGCACCTGCAGGTAGTAGCGACTGAGTCCGGGGTTACGCATCGAACACAGGGCGAAACCGCGCGCGTGGCTGGCGTAAATCAATTCGTCACTCACCGGCGGCGTTGCCGATAACAGGCCAAGCCAGCCGAACGGATAAACGCGCTCGAATTCGCGCAACACGCTCGCCGGGATGGTGTTACGGCTGACCCCGTGATAGCCATCGCAACCGGCGACATAATCACAATAAATACGCTGCTCACGTCCTGCACAGACATAGCTGACAGACGGCGCAGCGGTATCGGCATCATGGATTCGAACCCCCTCGACCTCGTGTAATATCTGACCATCCAGCTGATCGTGTGCCAGGTAGAGATCGCGCGTCAATTCGGTCTGTCCGTATACCGTGACCGTGCTGCCGGTGAGCTGCCTGAAATCGATGCGAAACCTGCGATTGGCGACGGCAATATAGGTGCCATTGTGCACCATTCCCTCGCGCTTCATACGCTCGCCCGCACCTGCCGCGTGCAGCAGGTCAACGGTGCCGGCCTCGAGTACCCCGGCGCGAATCCGCGCGAGCACGTAGTCGCGGCTCTTGCGTTCCAGCACGATGGTGTCGATGCCCTGGCGCGCCAGCAACTGACTCAGCAACAGGCCCGCGGGACCACCACCGATGATGGCAACCTGGGTACGCATGGATTCAGGATTTCCGCTCACTTGACCAATTTCGCCAATTTGCCTTCATTGTCAATGAATTTTCGCCGCGAACCCGCCCATAACACACAATCCTGGGGGCCCGATGTCCACCCGTTATCCCGTTTCGGCATAAGCGCCGAACTGGCACTCGATCAGGACCAGCCAGGATATACCCTTGCGGAACTGACATACGTCAAGGGTAAAGGCCCGTCCAGAGGCTAGCATTTAACCTTCAGGGGTCAGGAACCAGGAAAACAGATGCGCGCGCTAACCATTATCAAGAGTGAGCACCAGAACCTCGCTGCGGTGCTCTACAGCATGGAACATCTCATTGGCGAGATCGACAATGGCAAGCACCCCGATTTTGCGGTATTTCATGGCCTGTTTACCTACATCGATCGCTTCCTCGATGAATATCATCATCCCAAGGAAAATCGTTACCTGTTCCCTGCCGTGCTCGCACGGGCGCCCGACACCACAGACCTGATCCAGGAACTCGGCCGCCAGCACAGCGAGGGAGAAACCCTCTTCGTCGAAATGTTAAAAGCCCTGTCGGCATACGAATTTTCGGGTGCCAGTGAATTCCCTCAGTTTCGCGACAGTTTGCTCAAATATACTGCCTTTGAACGCCATCATGCGCTGCTGGAAGAAAACGAGCTGCTGCCACGTGCACGCGAGGTACTCGAAGCTTCCGACTGGGAAACAATCGATGCCGCCTTCGGCGAAAACCAGGACCCCATGTTCGGCGATCAGTGGGATAGCGAATTCTCCGCTCTGTTTGCCAGGCTGGTGAATTCTCTACCAACACCCCTCGGCCTGGGTGACGCCTGGAAATAGCCGTAACCGGCAAGCTGCCGGTGCTGCATGGCAGCCCTTGCGGTAATTGGATCGAGAGCGCCTGTTTGCGTACACTGCTGGACTGCGTGATGGTCGACGGTCGTTAACCCGGGCGGTGCGCAGTTGCGGCTGGATTCGTGAGGGGCCAGGTCGGGAGGGAATAAGAAATAAAAATCAGACACATCAGCGGCATTATCGCGGGCCACAAACTCCCTGCAGAGAAGGGCGCGATCACGTGGATGCGCGGTCCACTTGGAGGCCTGTTCACGTTACCGTGGTTTGACCGGGCATCGATGTATTTTCTGCGCCGGTTGTACCTGCCGCTATCACGACTGTGGGCCGTGGCTGACGAGGCGCATGGCTCCGTCACAAGTTTCGTCGAGGGCGCCCAACTAAAATTGAGCGCTCGCCAGACCGAGCGGCTCAGCAAAGTCCTGTTTCTTTTTGAAGTTTCCCGTGCTCGAGTCAATGCGATTGATACGTCCTGGCGCGAAGCATTTTTCGGCACCCAACATGCCGCGCTCGGAGACCTTGCCGCAATCGAGAAAGCACGCAAAAAAGCCCAGCAGTCACATAACATCAGGCGCCGTGATTTACGTTTTCTGCTGAGTTTCAAACCCCAGACTTCGCGCTATGAAATACCTTCCATGGAGGAGGTCGAAACGCTTTACGGAAGCATCAGATCCGATCCCAAGCCCTATTTTGCTGCCCCTGACAAGATGCCAACCGTCGAACAGTCCCGGCACTTCGATGGCGCCGATGGCAAGCAATACTGGATTCGGTTCCGCTCACCTTCGCAGCGCACCAACGATCTGGTCTATGCCCGGGTACACGAACCGAGTGGCCAAAAAAACCCGCCAACCATCATTTTCGGGCACGGTATCTGCGTCGAGTTCGACTACCTGGAAGGACTGGTCGATGAAGTAGACGTGCTCTGTCGAATGGGTTTTCGCGTGGTGCGTCCGGAAGCACCCTATCATGGTCGTCGTCGCCCACAGGGATATTACGGCGGCGAATACATCAGCGCCCGATCTCCGCTCGGTATTCTGGATACGTTTACCGCGTCGGTCGTAGAACGTGCCGTGCTGATGGACTGGTGTCGGCGTACTTCAGACGGCCCGGTTACCATGGGTGGCAGCAGTCTCGGAGCGCTGATCGCACAGCTCGTCGCCGGACGCTCGCAGCACTGGTCTCGACATCTGGTACCGGATGCCCTGTTGTTGATCATGCACTGCTCAAAAATAGAAGATGCCCTGATACACGGCAGCATCGCCAAACTGTTTGCTGCGCTCGAGGCCAAGCATGAACGCGGTTGGAGCGTCGCCACCGTGGCAGCATACCTGGGTGCGCTCGATCCCCCGTCGCAGCCCGGCATCGATGCCGACAACATTGTTTCAATACTGGGCAGGCACGATGCTGCAACCCCGTTTGCTGGCGGCCTCGAACTCATCGATCGCTGGTGTGTGCCCCCTCAAAACCGTTTTATCTGGCCGCAAGGTCACTTTTCGCTGCCGATCGCACTAACCCGCAACGATGCGCCGTTACGGCACTTTCAACAGATCGTAGCAAAGCTCAGGAAATGAACGACCTCGTGGCCATTCCGCTGTGGTTACTGGTCTTGCTGATTTTGTTTGCACTGCCGACCCTGTTTACCCGACTACTTATCCCGCTGTGGTTGAAAGTGTGGAATCGCTGGTCACAGAAGGCTTTCATGGACGTCAATCCACAACTGCAACTGAAACTCTCGCCGTTTACCCTGACCCGCTACCGGGCACTTGCCGACCAGCTGGCAACCGATCCACAGCTGTTACAGGTGGCTGCAGAAATCGCCGAAAGCGAGGGCAAGTCGCTACAGGATGTGCGCGACAGGCTGCACAAAATTGCGCTCGAAATCGTGCCCGCTTTTAACCCCTTTTTTTATTTCCGAGTCGGTTACCGCCTGGCGCGGGGCATGCTGCGCGGCTTTTACCGAGTGTCGATCGGTTTCGTCGATGAGCAATCACTGGAAACCGTAAGCAGCGATGATAGTGTTATCTTCATGTCCAATCACCGCAGCAATATGGACTACCTGCTGCTGACCTATCTCACCTCGCAACGCACGATGTTGTCCTTCGGGGTCGGCGAGTGGTCCGGCATTTTCCCGGTACGCCAGCTCATGCGCAGCGCCGGAGGCTATTATATCCGACGCGATTCAAACAACTTGTTGTACCGGCGCGCACTTGAGCGTTATGTACAGATGGCGACCGTAGCCAGGGTTCCGCATGCAATATTCCCCGAGGGAGCGCTATCACCCGACGGTGGAATGCAAGCGGCAAGATTCGGCTTACTCAGCTACATCACTAAACATTTCGATCCGTCCAGTTCGCCGGACATCGTCATCATCCCGATCGGCACCAATTACGATCGCGTCGCGGAAGATATCAATATGGTGAGTTCGAATTCGGCTGAATTCCGGGCCCGGGGAAAGCGCTTCGTGATCGCATCGGGTATTAAATTCAGCCTGCGTGCGATCTCCGAAGTGTTACTTCATCGCCGTTCATTCGGTTATGCCTGCGCTAATTTCGGTCGACCCGTGTCGTTTCGCGACTGGCTGGAAAACCATCATGTCGACTGGCCAAAACTCGATCGCGAACAACGCTTTACCTGGCTAAACCGCTTTGGCGAAGAATTAATGGCGACGGTACAGACACTGATTCCAGCACCGCCGGTCGCAACCCTGTGCCGGGTGATGTCCAAAGCGCCTGCGCAGGGACTGAATCAGACCGCTTTGCTGGCACGATTCAAATCCACAGTTACAGAGCTGCGTGCGCACAGTGCCTTCGTGGTGCTGGCGCGCGCAAGCGAACAATTCGCGCTGCAACAGGCCCTCGAACTAACCCTGTTGAGAGGTATGATTATCTATCAGGCTGACGCTGTTTATCGCGTCAATCCCGGGAAACAGGCGCTGGTGAACTACTACGCGAAATCGATAGAACATTACTTCGAGCCCTCGTGAAACAGTACCCAGCTGCCCATCCGGTGCCCGTAAGCCACGCGGCTCAAACCACTAGATCCCCGCGCACAGCTCACTGATTTCCGCAGCGAGGACGTCATAGAGACGCTGTGAGGCCCCACATTAGGAAACCGGTAAGACATGCAGGCTACTCCCGCTATCATGTCATTCTGTTCAAGATCCCCGCTTACGCGGGGATGACTCATCGACTTCGATCATCACCGCAGGGCGGTGCAAGGTCCCCGCTTGCGCGGGGATGACTTATCGGGGATGACTCATCGGGGATGACTTATCGGCGATGACGTGTCAGGGATGACGGTGAGATTGCTGGCCGGGTTGACGCACCGCAGCGGGCTTAACCTTCCTTATGGGCAATCCGATGAACCCGGATCATCGATGACCCAGAATCCTGGTCATTCCCGCGCACGCGGGAATCTCGCACAGAGACTTCGATCGTCACCGCAGGGCGGTGCAAGGTCCCCGCTTGCGCGGGGATGACTTATCGGCGATGACGTGTCAGGGATGACGGTGAGATTGCTCGCGGGATCGGAACCCCGCAGCGGGCTAGGCCAGTTCGGTCGTGATACTCAGCGGCCTGGACAGAATACAGCCGACCGGCGAAGTCTTGAGCACATGCTGGTGGAGCTCTTCTATTTGCTCCGGTGTTGCATCTGCGTCCAGGTGAACGATTGCAGAAACGCTCGAAAAACCGGCCGGCACATCGTCGGACAGGCCCAGAAAACCCTGCAAATCGAGGTCCCCGTCCAGCTTGACTTCAAGACTTCTGATCTCGATACCGCGCAAAGCGGCATTCATCGTGTAACCCACGGTCAGGCAGGAGCCATATGCAGCCAGCACCGTTTCGACCATGTTGGGCGCCGTATCGGTCCCGCCCAGCGCGTCCGGCTCGTTCATGTGGATGGTGTGATCGCGAATTTTCGATTCACAGTTGAAGCCCCCCTTCCAGGTCGTTGTTGCACTCCATTTGGTGGCGCCATTAGCAGGATCGTCCTGGACAGCACTTACCAGGGTTCTGACGTTTTGTACGGGTACCCCATTAACTACCTGACTAGCCATAATCGCTTCCTCATGTGATCGGAACCGCCAGAATAATAATAATTTCGGCTACAGACCAGACAATTATTCCCATCGGCAACCGACGCCACCCTTTCGTGAGGCGACTGCGAGGGTCTCCCTGGGAGCCTGCAGCATTGCAGAACGCGAGCGAATTGACTTCGGGTACTTGATTAGCATAATGATCACACTACTGATCATTCTCCCGATTGCAATGCCGCCCCAGACCCTGCTGTCTCTTTTCTCAATCACCCCGGCAAAGCGCGAAGCGGACGGCCAGCTCGCTGCAGGATGCAAGGCCTGATGGCAACGCCGCCCATTATCATCGCCGGCGGTGGCATCGGCGGTCTCGCCGCAGCGCTCGGTCTGGCGCGCAAAGGTTTTAACTCGATCGTACTGGAACGTGCGGCTGAACTCGGTGAGATTGGCGCCGGCATCCAGATCGGTCCGAATGCCTTTCACTGTTTCGATGCCTTGGGGGTCGGCGACGAGGCACGCGCGAAAGCCGTCTACATCGACAATCTGCGACTGATGGACGCCGTTGAGGGGGAAATGATCGCCGAGATCCCTCTGCAGGAGGCATTCCGCCAGAGATTTGGCAACCCTTATGCCGTCGTGCATCGCGCCGACCTGCACGGGGTGCTGCTCGACGCCTGTCGCGCGAACCGGCTGATCGAATTGCGCACCCGCCACGATGTTAAGGGCTACCGGCAAGATGGCAATTCGGTACAGGTCGAATGCGACAACCACGTGACGCTTGCCGGCAGCGCATTTATCGGCGCCGATGGCCTCAATTCAACCGTTCGCCAGCAACTGGTCGGCGACGGCGCACCGCGTGTCTCCGGGCATACCACTTATCGCTCGGTCATTCCAACCGAGCAGATGCCGGAGGATTTGCGCTGGAACGCCGCCACTCTCTGGGCGGGGCCGAAATGCCACATCGTGCATTATCCTCTAAAGGGTTGGAAGTTATTCAATCTGGTGGTGACCTACCACAATGACGTCACCGAGGCAGTTGCCGGTAAACCGGTGAGCAAGGATGAAGTCTATCGCGGTTTTGAGCATATCTCGGCGCGCGCGCGCCAGATCATCGAGATCGGCGATAACTGGAAATTGTGGGTATTGTGCGACCGTGACCCGATTCTGAACTGGGTCGATGGGCGCGTGGCGTTGCTTGGTGACGCGGCCCACCCGATGCTGCAGTATTTTGCCCAGGGAGCCTGCATGGCGCTGGAGGACGCGGTCTGCCTGGCGCACATGTTGGAGCGGCACAGTGATAATATCAAAATCGCTCTCGACAACTACCAACGCCAACGCCGCGTGCGCACCGCGCGCGTGCAACTCGATTCGCGCTTAATCGGTGATTACATTTACCATCCGCACGGCGCCACCGCCGAAGTGCGCAATCACGTAATGTCGAGACTGAGCCCCGACGAGTGGTACGACAGGCTCGAGTGGCTCTACGGCGGCACCGGGCTCGACGACTGAACTGGAGATTTGTATGTCCCTGACTGAAAAACCTGCGCAAACCCCCGAGCGTCTCGCGTTTTACGAGAAGATCGGCCGAGCGGCCTATACCCCGCTGTGGGAGGTGTTGTCGGACATCATCACGCCGGAACCGAAAAGCGACTGCGTCGCACACCTGTGGCAATTCTCCCAGGCGCGCGAGTGGCTGCTTGAAGCCGGTAACCTGATCAGCGCACGCGAGGCGGAACGGCGTGTGTTGATTCTCGAAAATCCGGGCTTGCGGGGTCAGTCAAAAATTACCACCTCGCTTTACGCCGGACTGCAACTGGTGCTACCGGGAGAGATCGCACCGGCGCATCGCCACAGCCAGTCGGCGCTGCGTTTCGTCGTCGATGGCGCGGGCGCGCATACCAGCGTCAACGGCGAACGCACCAATATGAATTTCGGTGACTTCGTCATTACTCCGCCCTGGGCCTGGCACGATCATGGCAATCATAGCGAAGAACCGATGATCTGGATGGATGGACTCGATATTCCGATGGTTTCCTTTTTCGACGCTTCCTTCGCCGCAGGACTGGACAGCGAAGAGCAAGCGGTTACCCGCCACAGCGGTGACAGTTTCGCGCGCTACGGCACCAACATGCTCCCGGTGGACTACCAGCAGCAAGACCTCGTGTCGCCGATTTTCAATTACCCCTACAGCCGCTCGCGCGAAGCGCTCGAGGTAATGCGGCGCGAACAGGACTGGGACCCCTGCCACGGGCTCAAGATGCGCTACATCAATCCGGTTGACGGACAATTCGCCATGCCGACCATTTCAGCCTTCCTGCAACTGCTACCGGCAGAATTTCGCAGCAACCCCTATCGCAGTACCGATGCCAGCGTATTCGTCGCCACCGAGGGGCACGGCCGCAGCATCATCGCCGGTCAAAGCTTCGAGTGGGGTCCAAAGGATATTTTCGTGGTGCCGAGCTGGGCCTGGGTCACGCATGAAACCGACGCAGACGCGGTGCTGTTCAGCTTTTCCGACCGCACCGCCCAATTGAAACTGGGCTACTGGCGTGAACAGCGCGCCCAGGCATGACATTCCGTGGAGATAAGCAAACGACCGGCCATGCAATCGCTCTCCCGGCAACCCTGGCACTTCGACATCCATGCAATTGCTAACCCCGCATCATCCAATCAAACGGACGCGGCAGTACCATGACGGCTCGATCTGAAGGCATGGGTGGGCACCTGCTGCGCCGCTGTCACCAGATCGCGGTGGCGGTATTTCTCGACGAATGCGCCGCATTTGCGCTGACGCCGTTACAATTCGCGGTGCTCGATTCCCTGTATACCAACGGTCCCCAGGACCAGGTCACCCTGGGTGGCGCCGTGGCCCTCGACCGCACCACGATATCACTGGTGATTGGCAAGCTCGAGCAACGTGAATTGGTCCGTCGTCAACAAGCCAATCGGGACAAGCGTGCGAAAATCGTCACCATCACTGCAGCGGGAAAGGATTTGACTGCTGCCGCGCTACGCGCGGTGCGGGTGGCAGAGCAGCGCATTGTCGCACCGCTCGACGACGCGGAAACCGGGCAATTGCTGCAGTTGCTGGCAAAACTGGCAGACGGCAATAATTCGCTGAGCCGTGCGCCTGAAAAAACTCAGCGCCACGGCGTCGAACCGCGAAAATCAACCAGGAAAATCGCCTAGATCGAAAACATCGACTCCAGGTCATGCTTGGAGAATGCCTTGAAGGCGAGCATGGTATCGGTCTGCTCGATGCCTTCGATCAGGGCGAGGCGGTTGGTCACCAGCTCGGCTACATCGTCATTGCTGCGGGTGCGCACTATGACGACCAGATCGTAATTGCCGGTCACCGAGTAGACTTCCGATATTTCAGGCATTGCCGCCAGTTCCTCGGCTATCTCGGTAATCTTGTTGCTCCTGACGTTGAGTAAAATGATGAATGTGACCATGATCTATTTCTCTGTTAAGTTCCCGGGTTTGCTAATCCGCTTGCGACACTAAACGGTAACGTCGACCGTTTTGTCAACCGAAAGCATCTTCCTGACTTCGACAGGCATCGCGCGCGCCACCAGTATTGACGGATCGTCGGCATCGGAGTAGCCCCACACCCGGACCTCGCTGCCACTCGCTACGGACTGCTTATCATCACCACGCCTGAAATCATGGGCGACCACAAACGAAGTATTACCAAAGCGCTCAACCTGCGAGCTACACACCACGACATCCCCGAAATACAGGGGTTTGCGAAACGACATGTTACTTGCCACCAAGGGGCAGCCGCGAAATAGTTTATCGCGGTGTGTCTGACCGATCAGGTCGAAACCGGCCGCCTGCAGCAGTGCATGCGTACCGGAATCCATCCACAGGTAGTAATGCGGATTGAATATGATACCGGCGGGATCGCAGTGCGCCCATTCGACACGTATTCGTTGCGTGGCTGTAAACATCTGACGGGTCTCGTTGCAGCGGTTAAGCGCGTCAGCTAGCTGTGTCGGCCTTGGCGGGCAGTTAAACTGGCGCGCTGCAAGTATATCGGAAATGGGCTGTCCCGAGTCAACTTATGCCGGGACTACCATTCCTGTCGGAGCAGGTTTAGGCCCCGCTGACGGCACAAAATAAAAGTTAACCCGGGCTCGCACATAACGGGGCAGAATCGAGTTGCCAAATTTTCAACAACAGGCCATGGCGTGAAGCGGCCTCGTTACTGCCTGGCCGGGGCCGGTCAGGCAGATTGGCAAGAATTCGAATCAGGTTTTTTTAGCTGAATCGGTATCGGATTCTACCGGCGCCGCCGGCTGTTCAGCAGCCACACTAGCGCTAGCGTCTTCGTCCGGAGTCATCTTATCCGCGGACCCGGCAGCGGAATTTTCTTTTTCATCTTCGACGCTTTGGCTACCGGCAGCGCCCGTCTCTTCGGGGGTCGCGTCACTCGCGTCGACCCGGGCATAATCGACTGGTACAGCGGATTCATGATTTTCTGCGACAGTCTGCGTAGCTGCAGTCGCGTCACTGACCGCACCCGATGCATCCCCTGCAACCGGGGCTGACACTTCATCGGCTTCCGCGGCAAGTGCGTCCGGCGCCTGATCTGCCTGCGCTTCAACCGAAATCAACACCCTGCCCTGTGGTTGGTCCAGGACCTGGGTGAATTCACGGGTATCGCTTAAAGTTTGCGCACCTTCGGCCAGGTGGCGGTATACCTTGACATAGTCCTGGGTCAGTTCGTTCATCAGGTCAGAAGTCTTGTTAAAGTGACCGTTTACGCTGGCCTTGTAACTTTCCATGTCTTTGCGCGCCTGGTCGAGCTCCGCCTGCAGCTTTTCGACATCGCCGGCAGCGGGGTTGAACACTCGATTCAGCACGACACCGAACAAAGCGCCGGCAAGCAGGACGATACCACCAAACAACCAGACTGGCTCGATAGATTCCACGTAGACTCTCGGGTGTCAAAAAAGAGCGAGCAGTATATGTTATCCGTGGCGGTAATTACAGTTGCCGAAACCGCCTGCCACGGACGCTGCGTTGCGCTCGCTCAGGCGCACAACCGCCTTAATCTGCAGGGCGCGACCGATTTTTATGCAGATGGAACTCGACGCTTTCGACAATTTCGTCGACTGCCGCATCCGCCATATCGTGCTGGCGCGCGATGCTGGCCACCAACAGATCGACTCGTTCGATGTGCGTCGCCCCGGCATCGAGCGCGCGCGCGGCCGACGATGGCTTCAGCAGGCCTTTTGCGGCATTGACATATTTTTCAAAGGGCACGAGGTCGTCCCGCCTGGCGCCCAGTGCGACGCAAACATCAGCAACCCAGTCATAGATACGCGCCGATTCCGCGAGGTCGGAATGCACGGCGTCACGAATCGATATCATCTGGTCACGCTGAATACAGCGGTAATTACCGGTTAGCAGCATGCTCCATTTCGCCATCGGTACGAAGATGGAATCGTGGACCCGCAGCTTGACCGGCAGCGAGAGTTCTTCGCCGTCGACATTGAAGGTCGAGTCGATGATATCCCGCTCGAGGCGGCGTAAAAGCTCGGTATGCTGGTCATGTTCGAACCGAGCCGCCTTGAAATTGGTGGGCAGCGTCACCTGCAGCACGTTAATGGCTTCACCGGGTGGCCTGAACGCCTGGGGATCGGGGCTGCACAGGGTAACCAGTTGCGGATCCAGAATATCCCATACCGAGGCATCGGCATAACAGTCCCTCAGCACCTGGCAATCGAGCCCGGGAACACGCTGCAGAAATGGCAGGGGCGGCATGTTCATGATGGATATGCAGGGGATTTCTGCCTGCGCGATACGCTGCAACAGGGCGCGAATTTCGCCATGGCGATACTGCGGTTCCTGCATGGCCAGGGCAACCAGGTCGAAACGTCCGACATCGACCGCATCGGGCCCGCTGGCGCTGATCTCACCGGGTAGCTGCTGCGAACGAATCACCACCGGCTCGTCGCGACCGCGCAACGGCATGCGAATCTCGATACCTTCAGCGTTGATTGCGCTCGCTTCTGCGGGCAGGCAGACCAGCTGGACGTTGTGTCCGGCGAGCGCCAGCTTGCTGGCGAGCAGGGACCCATAAGAGGCCCCGAGGATAAGAATTTCAATTTTGCTGGTCATGGTGATACCCGATGGCGGTAAGTTGCCTCAGAAGGTCTTTCGCTGGCAGACCCGAGACAACTATATACGTGGTTAGCTTCAAAACAGATCTCTACATATCGCTGCAATCCAGTGCACTTACTGTCTCCAGCCGCTGGCGCGGGTCACCGCCAGGGCGAACCGCTCCAGGCAGGCACTCATATCCGCTACCGGCAGATATTCCCGCTGCTTAGCGTCGACCAGTGGCCGCTCCAGTTCGCCACCGGCCGCCAGCATCGCGGTACCGAGCGCGGTCACTTCCGCCATCGCATTGACCGACACCCGGCGATTGAGCACATTTGCCAGGAACTGGCAAAAATACGGGTTCACCGAGACCCCGCCGTCTATCGAAATCCGCTCACTAATGGTGGCGAACTGACCCATGGCGCGGATCACTTCGGCGGCACGTAAAGCGACGCCTTCCAGCAGCGCCTGCACCAGGTCCCGACGATCCGTTTCCAGCGACATGCCAATCCACAGTCCTGCGGCGTTCCGGTCCCAATGTGGACAGGCCAGCCCGGACAGCGCCGGAACGAAAACCAGGTCCCGATCGATCGCGGCAACGCGCTCGAATTGATTGATCTCGCGGTAATCGTCGAACAGGCCCAGCTTGCGGCTCCAATCGACCGCGGAACCGGCGCAATAAACGCCGCCATCGAGCGCATACACGGGTTTGGCGGGAGCAATTTCCCAGGCTATGGTCGGCAATAAACCCTGCGCGGGTGACCGCTGCGGCTGGTTACCGGTAACCACGAGGGCAAAGGCACCGGTGCCGAAAGTGATCTTGGTATCACCAGCATTGCGACAACCATGTCCATACAGCGAGGCCTGCTGGTCGACCACGCTCGCGCGCACCGCAATGCGACCATGCGGCGTCGCGATGCCGCCCAGTTCACCGGTGGTGGGTACAATTTCGGGTAACACCTCGGGCGGCACCCCGAAAATTTCGCACAGTTCGCTGTCCCATTGGCCGGTCTGCAGGTTGAGCAACGAGGTACGCGACGCGGTGCTGATGTCGGTCACAAACCGACCGGCCAGGCGATCGAGGAAATAGGCATCGGTTGTCCCCATTCTAAGCTTGCCCTGGCGCAGCAGGGTTCTGGCATCTCTGTAATTCTGCAAAATCCAGGCGAGCTTGCTCGCCGAAAAGTAGGAATCCAGCGGCAAACCGGCGAGTTCCAGTACGCGCGCCTCGTGACCATCGCGCTTGAGCGCTTCGATGACCGCGTGGGTGCGGTTATCCTGCCAGACGATCACCGGCGTCAGTGCCTGTTTGCTGTCAGCATCCCAGGCCAGGCAGCTTTCGCCCTGGTTATCGAGGCCGATCGCGCTAACCGCCGGGCTCGCCGCGATGCAGGCCTCAATGCCGGCAATCAGTTCGCTGGCATCGTGCTCGACCCAGCCAGATTGGGGATAGAACTGCTGGTGATGGGCAACATGGGTGATTTCGGTTCGACCATCATCGAACACGCACAACGCGCGCGTACTCGTGGTTCCCTGGTCGATGGCGAGAATGGTCATGGACGCTCTCCTGGAAATACGCTCATCGACAAGACTCGATTTCGAGCGTCAAAGACTGGCATATACGCAGATCTCAAATGGATATATCCGCAATAGTACCCCGCACTGTCTCCTGGCACGACTACTACGGGCGCGCAATTCACGGCTGGCGCCGCGTAACGGCATGCGACCCATTGCGTCAGTTGCTGGTGCAGGAATAATGCGGCCGTGCTGGCGCTTAAGTTTGCCATTTAGGAGGCAATCTTGCGACATGATTTGACGTTTCAGTCGGCGAACGGCAAGATACGGGAAGTTCACTGCGACGCCAACCCACCGCAGGTTTCAGAAGAAGGGGTAGTAGCGCGGCAACTACAGGTAAAGGCGCAGACGGGCCAGGATCCGCGCGCAGGCTTGCCGGGCAAATAATAACAACAGCGAGGGAGAATCCGAGTAGTGCCCAGGTTCATTGTTAACTACGTCAAGGTAGTCGACTACTTGTCGCTCAAGTGCGGTCGCCTGGCCATGTACCTGATTTTCGTTATGATCGGCGTGCTGCTGCTCGACGCCGTCACCCGCAACATCATCAACATTCCGCTGTCCTGGTGCATTGAAATGGCGCAGTTCACGATAACAGCCTACTACATCGTCGGTGGGCCCTACTCGATGCAGCTCGACAGCCACGTGCGCATGGATCTGCTCTACTCGAAGTTTTCGCCGGTAAACCAGGCCCGGCTCGACTGCTTTACGGCACTTTTCCTGGTGATTTACCTGGTGTGCCTGTTGATCGGTGCGATCTCGAGCACCAGATATGCAATCGAATACGATCAACACAAGTTCTCGCAATGGAACCCGTCGATGGTGCCGATCAAGCTAATCATGGTGTTCGGCATCGTGCTGATGCTGCTGCAGTCCGTTTCCATCTTTTTCAAGGACCTGGCAAAGGCCCGAGGTACCGAGCTGTCATGAGTTACGAAGCCATTGCCATTTTCATGTTCATCTCGATGATGCTGATGCTGCTGACCGGCCAGCGCGTTTTCGCCGCCATCGGCGTCGTCGCCGCGCTCGCGTCGCTGTTGCTGTGGGGCGACAGCGCGGTAGAGATGCCGTTCAACGCCGCCTTCAAACTGTTCAACTGGTACCCGCTGCTGACCCTGCCGCTGTTCATTTACATGGGCTATATCCTCTCCGAATCGGGCATCGCCGATGACCTCTACGCGATGTTTCACGTCTGGATGGGCGGTCTCAAGGGCGGCCTTGCGGTCGGCACCATATTACTGATGGTGGTGATCTCGGCGATGAACGGCCTCAGCGTCGCCGGCATGGCGATCGGCGCGACCATTGCACTGCCGGAAATGCTGAAGCGGGGTTATGACAAGATTATGATCACCGGGGTGGTGCAGGCCGGCAGTTCGCTCGGCATCCTGGTGCCGCCGAGCGTGGTGCTGGTGCTGTACGGCATGATCGCGCGCCAGCCGGTCAGCCAGCTGTGGCTGGCGGGGGCGATCCCGGGTCTGATGATGGCGACGATGTTCATTATCTACATCGTCGTGCGTTGTCATTTTCAGCCGCACCTCGGGCCGACCGTTTCGCGCGAGGACCGCGATATGCCGATGGTGGACAAGCTCAAGCTGCTGCGCGCCGGGATCACCCCGTTCCTGATTTTCTTTTGCATGACCGGTCTGTTCATCATGGGCATCACCAGCCTGGTGGAGAGTTCCGCGGTCGGCGCGACCGCTGCAACGCTGGCCGCGCTGGTACGCAGACGCCTGAACCGCAAAGTTATGGAGGAAACCATTCGCAAAACGCTCGGTATTTCCTGCATGTTCATGTGGGTGATTCTGGCCGCGCTCGGCTTCGGCGCGGTGTTCGACGGTATCGGCGCCGCGCGCGCGATCGAATCGCTGTTCATCACCAACTGGGACCTGACCCCGTGGGAAGTGCTCATCATGATGCAGCTGTCCTACCTGGTAATGGGCATGTTTCTCGACGACACCGCGATGCTGGTCATCGTCGCGCCGCTTTACGTGCCGCTGGTCAAGCTGCTCGGTTTCGATCCGATCTGGTACGGCGTGCTGTACACCATCACCTGCCAGATCGCCTACATGACGCCGCCGTTTGGTTACAACCTGTTCCTGATGCGCGCGATGGCGCCGCCCGAAATCACCTTGATGGATATTTATCGGTCAATTATTCCTTTTGTCATGGTCATGACGCTCGCACTGGTCCTGGTCATGGTTTTTCCACAGATCGCCATGTGGTTGCCGGAATATGTTCGTCCAAAATAAGGACAGGGCGACCGCGGCAAATCGGTGCGAAAATTCAACCGCAGTTCAACCTTAGGAGCCTGTGAAAATGAAAGAAGATAACAAACCAAGTAAACCCGAAGACGACAGTCGGCGAAGTTTTGTCAAGAAAGTGGGCGCCGGCACGGCGGGTATCCTGGCGGCGGGCACGGCACCCTACGCCTACTCCGCAACCAACCCGATCAAGTGGCGCCTGCAGACCTACTCCGGTGCGCCGCTCGGTGCGCACGTCATCCTGCCGCAGATCGAATCGTTCAACAAGGCCGCGCACGGAAAGATGGAGATCGAGCTCTACTACGCCGATCAGCTGGTGGCGACAGACGAGCTGTTCCGCGCCATGCAAAACGGCACCATCGACGCAGTACAGAGCGACGACGCCACCATGGCCTCGCCGGTCGACATCAGCGTGTTTGGCGGCTACTTTCCGTTTTCGACGCGCTACAGCCTCGACATGCCGGTGCTGTTCAAGTACTACGGCCTCAACGAAATCTGGGCCGAGGCTTATGGCGAAGTCAAGAACGTCGAGTGGATCAGCGCCGGTGCCTGGGATCCGCTGCACATCTTTACCAAGGAACCGATCCGCTCGCTCGCCGACATGAAAGGCAAGCGCGTATTCGGCGTACCGACCGCGGGTAAATTCCTGTCGCGTTACGGGCTGATCCCGGTCACCCTGCCCTGGGATGACATCGAGGTCGCGATCCAGACCGGCGAGCTCGACGGCGTGGCCTGGTGCGGCTTCACCGAAGCCTACGAAGTGGGCTGGGCGGACGTCTGTAACTACGCGCTGCTCAACAACGTCACCGGCGCCTGGTGTGGCTCCTACTTCGCCAACACCAACAGCTGGAACAAGCTGACGCCGGAGCTGCAGGAACTGTTCCGCATGTCCTGCAACGATTCGCACTACTACCGCGCGGTATGGTACTGGGGCGGCGAAGCCAAGCTGCGCGTCGAAGGCAAGAAGATGGAACTGACTACCATCCCGGCCAAGGAATGGGACCAGGTGGTCCGCGACTCTGCCGAGTTCTGGGAAGAACTGGCCTCCATCAGCCCGCGCACCCGCCGGGTAGTAGATGCCTATAAGAAGTATTCGGCGGTTATGGAAAAAGCAGGCGTACCTTATCGCTACAGCTAAGGATTGCAATTTCCACAAGCATTGAAAAGGCGCTGCTTGCAGCGCCTTTTTTTCGACCTGGCAGCCGCTGGCCAGTGTTAATCCAGGCGCAGCGGCATCAGGTTTTCGGCGCCGCCGAAAGTCGGTGCCATGGATTTGATCGCTGGTATCATGCTGGCCACGAATGGAATGTTGTCAACCACGGCCGAGGTAATCGCAGAGACCCACGATATCGCCACCGGTATGATTGATGACCCGGTCTGCGAATACTTGCAACACAGCGGTTTCTTCAATCCCCTTGACGGCAATGAACAGTCCGATAAACACCCCTGCTGAATTTACCGCCTGCCGATGCCGTACCTGCTTTGAATGCATGAGTTGCAATGCATCGGCCAGGGTATTATCCGGTTTCAAGGCGAACAAACGGGACGTCATCAGCTATCGCCATGACTCATTACACCGATAATTGCCCACGCCACAGCACCGCAAGCCCTGTCGAATTAAACGGCAGCCTGCCACGGGCGATTCATCAGCGGATGGCTAACCGGCGCCTTAGAGCAGACATTAAACTCGATCCCGCCAGCCTGATGACGAAGCGCTATGACATGCTGAAAAAATCGGGATCGATCGCATCGATGCGCAAGCCGAAGCAAGGCGCAGTGAAATTTCCTCAGTCCGTGAGCGCTAAATGACAATGCGACAAGCGAGGCCACAGCGCTGGGCGGTAGTTTAGCGAACAGACGGTCAACAGCGAGCACTTAACCTGGTGGAATCAGCACCAGCTTACCGGTGAACTGTTTATCCAGGAAAGCCTGCTGCGCCAGCGCAATGTCGGCCAGCGCAAAGGTTTTCGCGACCAACGGCCGGATCTCGCCGCGCTCGATGTAACCGACGAGATTTTCAAACACTACGTCGTCCTGGAAAGTACAGCCGAGCAGCGTCAAATCCTTGAGATACAGGGTACGTACATCCAGCTCGACCAATGGCCCGGCGATGGCACCGGCAGTCGCATAACGCCCCCCCCGTTTCAGAACCTCGAGTAACGCAGGCCAGCAATCACCGGCCACCAGATCCAGCACCACATCGATGCTATTGGCGCCGACTGCCGCCACCAGGTCGGCGTTGCGGTCGATGACTACATCGGCCCCAAGCGCCCGTACCTCATCCAGCTTTACGGCACTGGCCAGTGCCGTCACATGAGCACCTCGCCGTTTCGCGAGCTGCACCGCGGCCGAGCCTACGCCACCCGAAGCACCGGTGACGAGCACGCGCTCGACACCGACGCTCGCGCGATGCAGCATGTTCTCGGCGGTGGAACAGGCGCAGGGTATCGATGCCAGTTCCGCATCTGTCCAGTCGCAGTCGACCCTGTAAGTCTCACGCGCGGGTGCTTTGGTGTACTGGGCAAATCCGCCATCGCACTCCGATCCCAAAGTCCAGCATTCGAATGGACGATAATCGACGTAGCTGCGCAGCATGTTACGCACGATGACGCGCTCACCGATCCTGGCGTTATCGATGGCTTCGCCGACGGCGACGATCACGCCACAACAATCCGCTCCCTGGATTCGCGGAAAAGCCAATGGCACCCCCGACCAGCTGGCATCGTCGGTGTCGACTTCGTCAAAGCCGCCTGCACCACCACTGTTGGTGTCGCTATTGACTTTTTTTGAGTACCAGCCGATACGGGTATTGATGTCGGTATTGTTGACCCCGGCGGCGCCGACCTTGATCAACACTTCATCGGCAGACAGCACAGGTACCGGTACATCGTCGCGATATTGCAGTTTTTCCAGGCCGCCATGGCCGGTCAGGTAAACCGCGATCATTTGTTTGGGGACTGTATGCATTTCGCTAGTGGATGTTCCGTTTGTCGCCGGCTACGCACACCAGCAAAAATTCGCTCATGCATCCACCGCGGCAACGTATCCATCTAACGCTGCAGTGCTGAGTAATGTGCGAATTTCTTCAATCGCCTCTGCACCGTAGGGTCGTGGCGCATGCTTGCCCCAGACCGGGGTCGGCCAGGCGGCATCCGACCTGAAGCGCACGATGTGATGCAGATGCAATTGTGGTACCTGGTTTCCCAGCGCTGCAACGTTGAGCTTGTCGCCCGCGTATGCCTCCATCAGAAATTCGGACAAGCGGCAGGATTCGCTCAGCAACTGGCGGCGATCGGTGATCTCGAGCTGGTATATCTCGCTGATATCCGCACGTGCCGGCACCAGGATAAACCACGGGTAATTGCAATCGTTCATCAACAGTAAATGGCACAAGGGCAAGCGCCCTAGCACTATACAATCTTCGGCAAGCTGCGGGTGTATTTCCGCCATGGTTTCTTCCTCCGTCAGGCGCTGTTACGACCGTGCTGAAGTTGTCGCTTGTTAGCGACTCCGGGGCTACCCACCACTTCGAGTCGAGGCGCTTCAAACTCGAGTTTACCCTTTTGGCCACTGCGTGCAAAATCGGCTTCGAGCACGGCCCGGACCTGCCCGGGATCTCGTTTCAGGTGATCGCCGAGCACTGCGAATAACAGGCTGAACAATCGCCGTAACGATATCTTCCAACTGCTGCCGGCGAGTCGATACAGGCAATCGCTGAGCTCGATAAAGTTGTTGAACGGCTGCTGTTCGAGGATCAATGGCAAGGTCTGCTGAAAGCGTCCTGAATTACCGATCATGTCCCAGAAACGGGCAAAGCGATTGACACGCTGCAGGGTCGCAAAATCGATATCCCGCGTGCTCAAAATATTATACGGTGCGGCCGGGTTGTAGCGCATCTCGAAGTCAACATTATGACGGTTGAGTGGTGCTCCGCGCAGTCGCTTCAATATGCCGAGCTGGATTTCCTGCGGTTTTAGCGCCACCAGCCGATCGAAACTCTCGGCAAAGTTTGCCAGCGTATCGCCTGGCAGGCCGAAGATCAGATCGGCGTGTATATGGGCTCCGGTATGTTCGCGCAACCAGAGCAAGTTCGCGCAGGTTTTATCGTTGTCCTGGCGGCGACTTATGGTTTGCTGGATTTCGGGATCGAAGGTTTGCACGCCGATTTCGAATTGCAGCGAAGCGGGTGGAAAGCGCGTCAGTACCTGCTTCAGTTTATCCGGCAGGAAATCCGGAATGACCTCGAAATGCAGGTATAGATCATCGTCGATGCGCTCGAGAAAAAACTCCAGGATAGCGATGCTACTGCTGACTTTCAGGTTGAAGGTACGATCGATGAACTTGAAATTGCGCGCACCACGCCGATACAGATCGTCCATCGCCGTGAGAAATCTCGACAACTCGAACGGTTTCGCCGTCTTGTCGAGCGACGACAGGCAAAACTCGCATTTGAATGGACAGCCGCGCGAAGCCTCGACGTAGATAAGGCGATTGCGCAGGTCTTCGTCATTGTAAAAGGCATAGGGCAATTCGAGCTCGTCGAGATTGCTGCTCCTGCCGGCGATAAGCTTCATCGCGACAGGCCGGCCCTTCAGCAGGTCGCGGCATAGCTCGCGGAAACTGGTTTCTCCCGGACCGGCAATAATGAAATCTGCCTGTTGCGCCAAACCCGGTAAATCATCGGCAAAACTGACCTCGGGTCCGCCGACAACCAGCGTTGTTTGTGGGGAGACGCGCTTCAATAATTCGATAACCTGCGTGGTTTCGGTGACATTCCAGATATAAACGCTGAAGCCGATAACTTTCGGTTGCAGCAATAATAATTGCTCGACGATATCGATCGGGCGCTGTTGGATGGTGAATTCCAAAATTTGTGCCTGCGCCTGCAACTCCCCGAGATTCGCGTAGAGGTAGCGCAGCGCGAATGCGCTGTGCATGTAACGCGCGTTCAAGGTAGTCAGAATTATCGAGTCATTCACCGGATCGGGACTGGCTGCCGCGCAAACATCGGCTCTGGGTTGGGTTCTTTTCGCTCATGCGCCGATTCTACAGGCTTTCGAACTGGAAGTTACAACTGATGGGGTCGCCGCCCGCGCGGCCGCGAGCATCACTGGCACCGGGGGATTAACTGGCACTACTCACTGCCGCCCGGGTTGAGCAAGGCTGGCGGTAGCGGTTCGGCGCTACCCTTCCACGGGAAAGCCTTGCAAGCCGGGGCTAACAGGCAGGCTCTCTGCAGACTCCAGCAAACACCAATCAGCTCGACTTTTTGATTTTTGTGCCTGCAGCGAGCCTGCCAGCTTCCTGCAACTCAGCCATGGTTTGCTGCAGGTCGTTGGTGGCCCGCTCCTGGCGAAAAAGGCGCTCGGTCATGTATTGCAACTGGTCCCTGATTGCCTGTAGCCCCATTTCGACTTCAGATTCGAACTCGTCGATGCCTTTACCCTCACTGGAGCTGTCAGGAAAATACAGGATACGTCTAGTGCCCGAATCCGGATTACCGTCAATACTGGACTCCAGCGTCGACTCATCAACCAGTGCCAGGTTGACATCATCGCCATCGGCCGTCGTCGTATTTGGACCGGGTTCAATGTCGTCTTCCAGGATAACCTGCTCGACATCCATGGTAACTTGCTCGGCATCCTCGATGACGAAATCGAGGCTTTCGTCGTCGTCGTATAACTCCGCGGCGAGCACTGCGTCCGGTTCATCTCCCACCGTATTGAGACACTCGCTGAGCGCCGCGTCCAGACCGCCGTTCGTGGCTTCGAGGTCGATTTCAAACTCGACCTCGCCATCAGCAATACCGGGCACATCCCTGTCCTGCAACTGTTCGCGGTCACTCGCCAGGTCACCAGGGTCAGCTTTGACTGAATCGACAGATTCGTTGGCTTGCAGGTCAAGGTTTAGATCGGCTACTGGGGGTTTGTCACCATTATTCTCGGAAATCTCGATATCGGATAAAGCCGTTTCACTACTCTCCTCGATCTCGATATCGTGCCAGGCCGCCGGGTTGTTGCCCGCAATGTCGCTGAAATCGAAATCGGTTGTTTCCGGCCTCGCGATCTCGAGCTCGCCGGTACTTAAGCTCCTGTCCTTGCCGCCGGCAAACATCTTATTATTGGGTGCGAGCTCGAACCCCATAATTTCCACCTTTTCCCAGTATTCGCTGCCGGCGTCACCCATATCCAGCATTATCTTCGCACAGGATGCAAAGTCGACGACACTGCGCATGGCGTAATAGCAATCCAGTAAGCGAGCCAGAATATCAGCGCGCTGTGGATCAACTTCCATCCCCTTCAACAACAGATCCTCCGCATTCTCATAGAGGCCATATGCGAGAAAGACATCAGCCTCCTTCAGAGTCATATCCAGATCGATGTTTTCGCCGACCAGCCCCGCCATGGGCGTCGCCTCCTCTAGCAGCGGAACACCGCTGTCGGTGTAGATAACCTGGGTCTCGACGAAGGCTTTATTATCGAGATCGTCATTGAATTGCAGAATGTCAAAATCATCGGCTGATGTGGTTACTGTGTCATCGGTATGGAGCCGCGACGGGCTATCGACATTCGACTCAGGATTAGCCACCGAAATCGCTGCAGACGAAACTGCGGCAGGCAGCGCGTCTTCAGCCGACTCGCCCTGTCCCGGCAGGAATGCCGAATCAGGACACAATTGGGCATGCATCGCGCGCAGACGCAACTGATCATTGGCCCCCAGCGTTTCGAGTACGGATCTCGAGTGTTCCAATAGCTCGGCAAAAAATACTGCGCGCCGGGTCTTATGGTACAGCTCGAGCAAAAGCATCACCAGGGTGGGCTGATGTGGCTGTAATTCCACCGCAAGACGCATCAGTTTAATAGCCTCCTCGATATCGCCCTGAGACAGGATCGCGTTCGCCTGAGCTATGATTTCAGACGCATTCGAAGTGGCTGAGCGGGCCAGCAGCGATGACTTAGTGCGCACCTGGTTTGCTGGTTTCGGGCCCTCCCCACTTACTGATTTCGGCACCGTCTGATCTGCGATTGGCATATCAGGATTGTTGTACTCTGCGGTGCTGGCCACATGGGTCGCAGCTGGTTCCGCAACCGACAACTTCGCGGCGCGTGCGGCTGCCCGTCTAGCCAGCCATTCCTGTCTCAACAGCATCAATACCAGGGAGACCGTGGCGCCGAAGGCCAGCGCGGCCCAACTGGGACTGGTTGCGACAAACCTGTCGATGCGCTGTAAGGCGCGGCCAACAAATGCAAGCGAGCCACCGGCACCGATCACCGGCAGCTGATCGATAGCTTCGTGGCGCGATCGCAACGCAGCGAACCATCCACCCATTTTCGGACCGGAGCTACTAGCCGGTAGGGGGGCGATGTCAGCGACAGTCTCTTCCCGGACGGAATTCGGGAACAGCCGATCGCCCGCTGTTACAGCATCAAGGGAATCCAGAATGACTGGACCACCATTCGTTAGAGCCGCCAGGGCACCAATCTCGCCAACCTCGCTAGCTTCGACCACTGGAGTTTCGGCCGCGCCATCGATGCTGACTACCTGCGGTATTTCAACCTCGCCACCACGCGTGAACGCCAGGGTATCCTGCGTCGTTGCATCAGCGCTAACAGCGCCCGGGGCAACAACCGGTTCTTCGTCGATTGTAGACACCGATTTGTCGAGATCAGCGATCAATACCTCTACCGCGGGATCTTCGAGCTGTTGCTCAGCGACGAGCCCGCTATCGTCAACCGGCACCAATTCGATAGCGATATCGTGCCCCGCTTGCTGCGCCGGGACTTCAAGCGCATTTTCTGGCGGAGAAACATTCTGTTGATCTGAGTCGACAGACGCAGCGGCTTGCGTGGCATCCCCTGCAGGCATGCCTGTTGACAACAACGACATCTGCTTATTGGCGACACTCCAGGCCATGTCACGAGAGGTTGCCGTGGCTTCATCCTCTTGCGGAATACTGAGCACTTCACCACTTTTGAGACGATGCATGTTGTCCCGAATAAACGCCTGCGGATTGGCTTTCCAAATCGCATACATCCACTGGTAAACCGTCGGTTCACGCTTGTCCGTAACCATGGCACGCGCCACCTTCCAGATGGAGTCTCCATAATTAGTGGGGCCATACTCATGATGTGGTTTAACCGAATTGCTGCTATCAGCACTCTCCGCGGGCTTGCCTGCCGCACTTTCAGCTACCTCAATCACTACCGGCAGCGCATCGCCCGGCGCGACAGGCCGCTGCACCGATAAATCTTTCTGTTCATTGGCCTGCTCGGCATTCGAAATTCCTGTCGCAGCAGATTCGCTTTTTTCATCGACGCGGAATAATTCCTGGTAGGCAGGCGGGTCAATCAGTACATCATAGCTTCGCGCTACTGCGCTGCCTTCCCATTTAACCTCGATGCGTAATTGAAACAAGGGATCGGATATCAATTTCCGTGTGTACAAGTCAATAATGGCGGTATCAGCATCCATGCGCAGGAGTCGATACTCAATTTTCGTTTTCGAATCACTGTCGATGCGTATCGAGAAATTTTCGGGATTCAGATCGATGCCATCCATGCCTCGCAGGGTGACCCTGGCCTTGAGTGGGGCGGCCAGGTTTGAAGTGACATTCAGATCGCCAAGCCCGAGACCCCGTCCAAAGCTGTTTGACGACCACCACAACGCCACAACTGTTAGCGCAACTAAAAAGACTCGTATAGACACAAGCGACCCTACCTGAAAAACAAAAATATGGTAAAAAGTCTAGTACATGTAGCGTTTTTAGCAATTTCAGGGTACGTGGACAGTGTGTGCTCGCTCAGCCATTGAAGGTGTGTGATGAGATGGACGCTCCAGTGAAATCGGCGTCGCAATGCGCCAAACTGATAGAGCAACAAACTCGTTTCAGCTAACCATCAGGAGCGTCCATCATGAGTGAGCATAATTTAATT
>Ga0316187_10000923_pt1 | contig 24447 bp, 20 predicted proteins | sample CroRivburrow1_MG_FD_204927 | JGI IMG/M metagenome (GOLD analysis project Ga0316187, IMG submission 204927) | Coastal sediment microbial communities from Maine, United States - Cross River worm burrow 1 | ecosystem: Environmental > Aquatic > Marine > Coastal > Sediment | place: USA: Maine...
ACCCATTGGATCCAATGCCCATGCGCTGAAAAGCCACGATATCATCGAAGTTGCTGGCGTAAAAATGGAATTTTACCTGAAGTAATACCCTTTCCCACTGCTCGTCCGACCTAAACCCGGGAGCATTCCATGCAGCTTCAGCGCATTATCAGGCTAGTTCTAAGCGCCCTGATTCTTTTCATACTTCTTATTGATACCTCGGGTGTATATAAGTACCCGTTTCTCAAGCAACTTGAAAACTGGACTTATGACACTCGACTCAATTTCACTCGCCCTGATACCCTCGATGATCGGGTCGTCATTGTCGACATCGATGAAAATTCGTTAGCCGAAGTCGGTCGCTGGCCCTGGGGGCGCGACAAGCTGGCGACCATAGTTGACAACCTGTTTACCAGATATCAGGTCAAAGTAGTCGGCTTTGATATCGTATTTGCGGAAAAGGATGAAAGTTCAGGACTGGCGCAGTTTGAGCAACTGGCGAACACCACGCTGAAAAACAACTCTGGCTACCAGCAAGCGCTGGAGGAAATTCGTCCCTCGTTGCTGCACGACGAGATTTTTGCCAAGAGCCTGGTGGGCAGGAATGTCGTCATGGGGTATTACTTCAAGGCTAGATTGCAGGAAGGGGAAAGTGGCGTAACTGGCATGCTACCTCCGGCGCTGACCAAGATGGACGTGCAGTGGAGTGAGCGGCTGCCGATCAACGAGGCCGCAGGTTTCGGTGGTAATCTTGAGATTTTACAGTCCTCGGCACTGTCCGGTGGATACTTCGATAATCCTTTTGTCGATGCCGATGGCGTTTTTCGACGTGTTCCGCTGGTGCAGGCCTATGAGGGCTATTTATTTGCCTCACTGGCACTTGCGACCACACAGGGGTACCTGGACGCGAAAGGCATTGGGTTGGCAGTGGAAGCCCAGGGCAGCAAGGGTGGCAAAGAGTACTATGCACTGGAGGCCATCAATCTGCAAAGCTTCCAGATACCCGTGGACGCAAATGGCGCGGCGTTTGTGCCATACCGCGGCCGCCAGGGCAGCTTTCCTTATGTGCCGGCCTATAAAGTCCTCAACGGTAGCGCTGATCCCGCTCAATTGAAGGATAAGATTGTCCTCATCGGCACCTCGGCACCGGGCCTACTCGATCTACGCTCCACACCGGTACAGAATATTTATCCCGGGGTCGAGGTGCATGCCAACATAATTTCAGGAATTCTGGATAATCGCATCAAGCACAAGCCCGCCTGGACGGTGGGATACGAGTTTGTATTGCTAGTAATTGTCGCCGTCAGCATGGCATTGTTGCTACCCCTGGTATCGCCATTGATCGCCGCAGCCTCAACCCTGGGTTTTTCGATAGTGATCATGGCCGGCACCTTTGCCGCATGGAATAACAATCTAATACTACCGTTGGCCAGCCCGATGCTGTTGATCGTGCTGATATTCATGCTGCACATGACTTACGGATTCTTTATCGAATCCAGGGGCAAGCGTCAGCTCGCCAACCTGTTCGGTCACTACATTCCACCGGAACTGGTCGATGAAATGTCGGAGTCGCCGGAAGAGTTTTCACTGGACGGCGAAAACCGGGAAATGACAGTCCTGTTCTCGGATGTGCGCGGATTTACCACCATCTCCGAAGGCATGAATCCCAAAGAACTTACTCAGTTGATGAACGCGCTATTGACGCCGATGACACGCGTTATTCATAAGAACCGCGGTACCATCGACAAGTACATGGGTGACGCGATCATGGCCTTCTGGGGAGCGCCGCTTGCCGACACAGAGCATGCGCGCCATGCCCTCTATGCCGCAATGGATATGATAAAAGAACTAAAGGTTATGCAGGCGGACTTTAAACAACGCGGTTGGCCGACTGTCAATATCGGTATCGGCCTGAATACCGGCAACATGAATGTTGGCAACATGGGATCCGAATTTCGCATGGCATACACCGTGCTCGGCGATGCGGTCAACCTGGGGGCACGACTCGAAGGATTAACAAAAAACTACGGTGTCAACATCATCGTCAGTGAGTCAACCAAGTTGGAAATTCCCGAGTTTCTGTTTCGCGAACTCGACCTGGTGCGCGTCAAGGGTAAAAATGAACCCGTCGCTATTTTTGAGCCGGTTGGACACAGGAACGATGTTGAAAAATCCATAACCGAAGAACTGAGCGCCTACCGCAAGGCACTGAAGAGTTTCCGGGCCCAGTCCTGGGATAAAGCCGAGCTGGACTTCTTCAATCTGAATCGCAATTACCCAGATCGTTACCTGTACCAGGTTTACCTCGATCGAGTCACCGTCTATCGTAACGAACCTCCCGGCGACGACTGGGACGGCGTGTTTACGCACACCTCAAAGTAATCAAGCCAGCCGATTACCAGCAGCGTTTTAGTTCGCGCGCCAGTATCTCGATTCCTTTTGCCAGTTCCTGCTCGCTCTGTACGTAGTTCATACGCACGCAGCTCTCGGCGTGTTCGCCCACGTCATCGCCCTGCCCTGGAAAGAAATATTTCCCCGGCACAACCAGCAGGCCGTTGCGTTTCAGGCGCTGATATAATTCACTGGTATCGATACTCAATCCTTCGAACCAGAGCCACAAAAACATTGAGCCTTCCGGTTTATGGATATGCAAACGCGAATCGTCGATCGCCTGCCGCAACAACGCGATAGCTAATTCGGCACGGCCCTTGTAAAAGGGCCGAATCAAATCGTGGCACAACGGCAGCAAAGCCTCATCGAGAATAAGTTGATTGACGATTTCGGCGCCAATGCCTGCGGGGGCCAGACTGGTGATCGCCGTCATATTCGAAAAATAGCGAATCACCTCTTCGTTGGCGACGACAATACCGGTGCGCGCACCCGGCAAGCCCAGCTTGGACAAACTCATGCAGACGATGCAGTTTTCGTTCCAGAACGGGTTTACGTCATCGAAAATGATATTGGGAAAAGGTGTGCCATAGGCGTTATCGATCAGCAAAGGCACATTGTGGTGATGAGCGATGCGGTCAAGCTGCTGACACTCGTCATCAGTCAGCACGTTGCCGCTGGGATTGGTGGGGCGCGAGACACAGATCAGACCCACCGAGTCGTCAACCTGCAGTTTCTCAAAATCGATCTGGTACTTGAAAAAGCCTTTGCCTAACTGTTGAATCTTCGCCTGCTGGCTGGTTATCAGGTCGGCTTCGATGCCAACGTCGCAATAGCCGAGGTACTCGGGAACCAACGGTATCAAAACGCGTTTGATTACGCCTCGCGAGCTGCCCGCAAAGGAATTGAAGAGAATAAAAAACGAACTTTGGCTGCCATGAGTCAGTGCGATGTTACGGCTGGTGATATTCCAGCCGCATTGCTGCTTAAAAAAATCGGCCAGAGTTTCCAGAAAGCTGGCCTTGCCCTGGGGCGCGTCATAGTTGGCGAGCGTCGAAACCAGCTTGCCAGAATCACGCAGCTTGTCGAGAACCGCCTCGAACACTGCGACTACTTCGGGAATGGTTGCCGGATTACCGCCTCCCAACATGATCGTGCCGGGCTGTGCCATACCCTCTGCCAGGTCATCCATCAGATGGGTAATGCCCGAGTACGCCTGAAAGCGCCTGCCGAAATCAGAAAGGTTCATGAGCCGGTATCAAGGTGTCCGTTATGCAAACAGCAATTACGGCAGCATTGTAATAAAAAGCAACCATTTTCAACCAATTAATTGACCTGGCGCGAAGTTGACTCAGTTGTCAGTTATGTCAACATGCCGCTACAAAGACCCGGAACAAGCATGCAATACGCCCATGAAATAGAGTTCAAGGTACGCGATTACGAATGCGATTTACAGGCCGTAGTGAACAACGCGGTATATCAGAATTACCTCGAGCACGCGCGCCACGAATTCCTGCGCTCGAGAGGTATCGACTTTGCCGAGGTCACTGCCCAGGGTATCAACCTGGTCGTCACGCGCGCACAACTGGATTACCACAAATCACTGGTAAGCGGCGATACCTTTTGTGTACGCAGCCTGCTGCGGCGGGTGTCGAAGCTGCGCTTCGAGTTTCACCAGGATGTATTTCGTCTGCCCGATGAAACGCTAATGCTCAGCGCCAGTATCATCGGCACTTCGCTCAACCAACAAGGACGACCTTTTGTCCCGGAGATATTGCAGGACCTGTTTGCTGAAGGCTAGCCGTTTGCGGCCTGTTCGGTCGCAAATTATAGCAGCCCGGGTTTGCCGCTCTCGCTTATGGCCTGAAATGCACTGAGCGCGCAGAACCTGGCCATGAGCACCAATGTCACCTCGATGAGCAAAGCGCTCGCACAGCATTTTCACCTGGCTGAAGGGGAGTCCATCGGCAAATACGCCAAAATCCAGGCTGACCAGATCGAGTCGCAACAGCCAACCGGCTATATTGTGAATCCGCTCGTCAGCTGCCAGTTCGAGACCTGGCTGAAATGGCAAGCGTGCGAAATTGCGTGGCTAGCGTCCCGGGTCATCGAAACTGATCGGTGCGCGCCTGGGCGCAAGCAGTGAATCGAATCGACCCTCACGCAGCAAACAGTCACCGATAATTACCCGGGATAGGTTAATTAGCGCAGTCATAAGCGCGCTCCTTGAACGGGCGGGTTCGCGTCCGTAGCAATATGGCGAGGAAACTCTCGCCCACGTCACGCAACTCAAGGTCGATCCCAATAACCGGCTCCACCTAACTGCAATCCGTTGCCTGGCGACTGCAGGATCGAGCACTCGACCCCGGACCGCGTGGTATCCGGAATCGCCCTCAGAATAATCTGGTGCCAGTCCTTAAATCTTTGTCTACGCTCTACCACCCGGCATGACCGACGTAGCCGTAACCACAGGCGTTCATACAGCCTGATATATTGGTTTTGATACCATGCCCCATCATAAAGCCGATGAGGTACCACGGAGCGCCTGGTGACGTCTCCCAACACATCTCTCAAGATCGTGTAGCCAGGCAACAAAAATTCAAAGGGACATCAGACAATATCATTGGCGCTGGGGAACCTGTCCTAAAGATGCCTGAAGATGCATTGCCTCGACCTCCAGCAGGTCAGCAGTTGGCAAAATCGAACCTTCGGTATATCGTTATATGCCGCTCGTATTTGTGATTGCATGATGACGGTGACGCTGACAAAATAGGTTCTATTTTCGGGAGTCAAAATGGGTTTTCTAGCCGGTAAAAAAGCACTCATCGTCGGTATCGCCAGCAACCGTTCTATCGCCTATGGAATTGCAAAAGCGATGCATCGTGAGGGTGCCGAACTCGCCTTCAGCTATGCTAATGACAAGCTAAAGCCGCGGGTGGAAAAATTTGCCGCCGAGTTTGATTCCGACATAGTATTGCCCTGCGATGTCGCCAGCGATTCAGAAATTACCGATCTGTTCCTGCAGCTTGGACAGCGCTGGCCGCAACTGGATGCCATGGTCCATTCGGTCGCCTTCGCACCGCGCGAAGCGCTTGTCGGCGATTATCTCGAAAATCTGGATCGCGAGGGTTTCCGGCTTGCCCACGATATCAGCTCATATAGCCTCGCCGCCATGGCAAAAGCGGCACGACCGTTGATGCAAAATACCAATGGCTCAATTATTACCATGACATACCTCGGCTCGCAGCGTGCATTACCCAATTACAATATCATGGGTGTAGCCAAGGCGAGCCTCGAAGCCAACGTCCGTTACCTGTCAGCTGCTCTCGGGCCTGAAGGAATTCGAGTCAATTCGGTCTCTGCAGGTCCAATTAAAACCCTGGCTTCTGCGGGAATTGGCAGTTTCAAGAAGATTCTGGACGAAGTGGCAACCAATGCGCCGCTACGCCGCAACGTCACCATCGATGATGTCGGTAACGTCGGTGCTTTTCTATGTTCCGATCTGGCTGCGGGTATAACCGGAGAGAATATTTACGTCGACTCGGGGTATAACATCGTCAGCATGGGCGTGCTCGAGTCGCCGAGCACAGACAAGGTAGATTAAATATCGTCCGGCGATATTTGGTCGAGCGGGGTTCTGACAACCTCGGCACGATCACCCAGATAATTTAACGCAGACTGGTACTCAGCGTCGCCTTTTGACCGCAACAGATTATCGATATTAGCCTGTTCAAGCTCGGCGTCGTTAGACATCACCGCCGACAGTTCGATGAGCACGTATTCGCCTCCACCCAGCGTCAAGCCGTCATAGACCAACCCCTGCTCAGGTTTTGGCATACTAAAACTGCGCCTCAATATAGTGGGGGTAACGTCGCTCTGATTACGTTCCACAAAGCCATGGTCTGCAACTGCCGTATCCCACTCTTTCGCCAAATCATCCAGGGTCTTTTCACCTGACTCCAGATCCGACAAAGCCTGGGTTCCTGCCTTCAGGCTGAGTTCGCCCACCTTCTGCTTGACCAGTTCCACCCTGACCTGCTGCTGCACCTCTTCCAGGGGCTGGGCCTGTGCCGGCCTACGTTCATTCAAGCGAATGAACAGGACGCGATTATTGCCAAGTTCGACAGCGTCGCTGTTCAGCCCCTGCTCCAGTATTTCATCGCTAAAGGCGAGTTGCCTGACCCGTGGGTCCGCTGCGATTCCGGTACCCTCGGAGCGATCGAACCAGTCGCTGGTTTGTACCTTGAGATCCAGCTGCTCAGCCGCTGGAAGCAATGAGTCGGGTTGCTCATAAGCTAAATTAGCCAGACGTTCGACCAGCTCGAAGATCTGAACCTCGGCCAACCCCGATTTTATCTCGTCAGCAAGCGCGGACTTTACCGAATCATAGGATTGGACTTCACCGCCGGTTATTGCATTCACCTGTATGAGATGCCAGCCGAAAGCCGTTTTGACCGGATCGCTGAGTTCACCCAATTTTAACGCAAACAGCGCAGACTCGAAGGTCGGCACCATATCTCCACGACCCACTTCACCCAGACTGCCACCATCGGCCGCGGACACCGGATCCTCCGATAGTTCTGTGGCCAGTTCGGCAAAATTCTCACCCGCAACAATGCGGCCCCGAATTGCGTTGATTTTTACCAATGCCGCAGCGTCGTCTACTTCGTCGTTTGTCGTAATCAGAATGTGGCTCGCTTCGCGAAACTCCGGGCTGGTATAGGTTGCCAGATGTTCCTGGTAGCGCGCCTTGATGTCTTCCTCGCTGACCACGATGTTTTTCTTTATGGTTTCGAGACTCAATTCAATGTAATCGATGCGCAACTTTTCTGGCGTGTTGAATCGATCCGGATTAGCAAGGTAAAACTGTTCGATTTCGCTGCTACCGACCGTCAAAGACTGCGCATCGACACGGTAATTCAGGGAACGGATCTTGCGCGTCTGATTATCCAGGTTGGCAAACCTTTTTCTGGCCTGCGGCGTGACAAAAGCGGTGGCACGGATTCCGTTTTGAAACTGCTCCATGGAACCCCTCAATCTGAGTTGCTGCTCGAATGCTAACGGGGAAAGACCTACTGAGCGCAACTGTGCCTGATAAATTTCAGCGTCAAATTGTCCGTCGCGCTTGAATTCATCCATGTTACGAATCATTTTGCCAAGCGCTCCGTCACCGATGCGATAACGCTGGTTTTCGATGTACTGGCGCAGCGCAGTTTCTTCGACCAACTGATCGAGAACCTGGGTCCGTAAAACGGATTCGCTACTAAAGGACTCGGGGATTGAGCCACCAAAAAGTTGCGCCAGACGTTGGCGATAATTGGCATAGGCCCGGTCAAAGGTCTGCACGCTGATCTCTTCGCCGTTGACCGTCGCGGCGGGCAATACTTCACCTCCCCCGAGATAGGAGTTAACTCCCCAAAGGGCGAATGGAATACTGATCAGGAAGATGATGCCGTAGGCAATCCATCCCGTCACCTTGTCTCGAATCGCTTGCAGCATTGGTATCTAAATCACTATGTATTGGTGCCATCAAACTTAAGCGCTCAAATTGAGCGCTCTCAACGATGGCGGAGTGGACGGGACTCGAACCCGCGACCCCCGGCGTGACAGGCCGGTATTCTAACCAACTGAACTACCACTCCTGATTGGTTGGTGGGTGCTGACGGGATCGAACCGCCGACCCTCGCCTTGTAAGGGCGATGCTCTCCCAGCTGAGCTAAGCACCCGGTGTAGCCAAAAAAGTGCGCTAGTTTACTGCGTCCTTAAGTGCTTTGCCAGCCTTAAATGCGGGTACTTTCGAGGCTTTAATCTGAATGGTCTCACCTGTGCGAGGATTACGCCCGGCACGTGCTTCACGTTGACGAACGAGGAAAGTGCCAAAGCCCACTACGGTTACCTGGTCACCAGACTTGAGCGCTTGGGTAACTGCTCCAATTACGCCATCGACAGCGCGAGAAGCGTCGGCTTTACTAAGGTCTGCAGCACTTGCAACAGCATCGATCAAATCAGATTTATTCATTAGATTTCTTCCATTTGGTTAAGTTGATATATTTTTTGCCCGAAGGGCGGACGTCAACGCAAGTCTGATTTTTGCTTGTTTTCGTCACTAGCGAGCAACGAGTTACGCTCGTAGCATCCTCCCGCCCAGAGCGGTGAATTAAACCAATAGCAGCCATGAGGGTCAACCTATATTGGCCGAAATCGGTAAATAAATCGCATTATTTACGCAATCAACTAATGTGCCCTGACACGGCTTGACTTTTTCTCTTTTACCTTGTCCTTAGCTGCCACCGGCGTTGCTTCCGACCTTTTCGGTAAAGGTGTCGGCTGATGTGCGAGAGCAACGTCAAGCACCTGGTCGATCCAGCGCACCGGAATAATCTTCAGCTTGGCCTTGATGTTATCCGGGATTTCGACGAGGTCTTTTTCATTTTCCTCGGGAATCAAAACCGTGCTTATGCCGCCTCGATGTGCGGCCAGCAATTTCTCTTTCAAACCGCCTATCGGCAGGACTTCTCCACGCAGAGTGATTTCCCCTGTCATGGCCACTTCTGCCCTCACCGGGATGCCGGTTAACGCGGAAACCAATGCGGTGCACATACCAACGCCTGCGCTCGGACCGTCTTTTGGGGTAGCTCCTTCGGGCACATGAATGTGAATATCCTTATTCTCGTTAAACTCGGGATTGACCCCGAGAATTTCGGCACGACTGCGCACCACGGTCATTGCAGCCTGAATTGACTCTTTCATGACGTCCCCCAACTGCCCTGTCTGGACGAACTTGCCCTTACCATCGACAACGGCGGATTCGATGGTCAGCAATTCACCACCCATTTCGGTCCAGGCCAACCCGGTCACCTGGCCAACCTGGTCTTTCTCATCCGCCGAACCAAAGCGAAAGCGCTTTACGCCCAGGTATTTATCAATGTTCTGAGCCGTAATGGTCAGCTTTCGAGTGCTCGGTTTAAGCAACATCGCCTTAACTGCCTTACGACAGATCTTGGATATTTCACGCTCGAGATTGCGCACACCGGCTTCGCGTGTATAGCGCTGAATAATTTCACTCACCGCGTTCGACTTGAAAGCAATCTCCTCCGGCTTCAGACCATTTTCCTTAATTTGCTTGGGAATCAGGTATTTGATTGCGATATTCAGCTTTTCGTCCTCGGTATACCCGGGAATACGGATGACTTCCATCCGATCGAGCAAGGGACCGGGTATATTCATGCTGTTCGACGTAGCCACAAACATGGTGTCGGACAGGTCGAACTCGACCTCCAGGTAATGATCGGCGAAACTGTTGTTCTGCTCAGGATCGAGCACTTCAAGCAATGCCGAGGCCGGATCGCCGCGAAAATCCATGGCCATCTTGTCGATCTCATCCAGCAGGAACAGGGGGTTTCTGACTTTAACCCGTGACAGGTTCTGGATTATTTTTCCCGGCATAGAACCAATATAGGTACGCCGATGGCCTCGAATCTCGGATTCGTCGCGCACTCCACCAAGCGACATACGCGAAAATTTACGATTGGTGGCACGTGCGATAGATCGGCCAATCGACGTCTTACCCACTCCGGGGGGTCCTACCAGACATAGAATTGGCCCCTTCAACTTGCGTACCCGTTGCTGCACCGCGAGGTATTCGAGGATACGTTCCTTGACCTTTTCGAGACCGTAATGGTCTTCTTCAAGCACTTTTTCAGCCTGCGCCAGATCACGCCGAATCTTCGACTTTTTCTTCCAGGGTACGCTCACCAGCCAATCGATATAGTTACGCACGACGGTCGCTTCAGCCGACATCGGCGACATCATTTTCAACTTATTGAGTTCAGAATCAGCCTTTTCGCGCGCTTCCTTGGGCATACCCGACTCTTCGATTTTGCGCTGCAGATCTTCAACTTCATTGGGAGCATCGTCCATATCACCGAGCTCTTTTTGAATGGCTTTCATCTGCTCATTCAAATAATACTCGCGTTGGCTCTTTTCCATTTGCTGCTTGACGCGCCCACGAATTCGTTTTTCGATTTGCATCAAGTCGATCTCTCCTTCGATCTTGCTCATAATGTGTTCGATGCGCTCGCGCGGATCCTGGATTTCGAGGATATCCTGCTTTTCATCGAGCTTTAACGACATGTGCGCGGCAATGGTATCGGCGAGACGACTGGGATCATCGATGCCCGATAACGAGGTCAGAATTTCAGGCGGGACCTTCTTATTCAACTTCACATACTGATCGAACAGGTTCAATACCGACCGCAATAACACCTCGGCTTCGCGATCATCGACCAGGGCGGCCTTTTCCAGCAACTGGATTGAGGCAGAATAATATTCATTGGTTTCGAGCAGACTGTCGACCGAAACACGATCACCACCCTCGACCAGCACCTTTATCGTGCCATCGGGCAGTTTGAGCATCTGTAAAATGGTCGACAGAGTTCCAATCTGGTAGAGGTCTTGCTGCGCGGGATCATCGACTTCAGCATTTTTCTGCGCGAGTAACAAGATTTTCTTGTTATCAGCCATTGCCGCTTCGAGTGCGAGTATGGACTTCTCACGACCAACAAACAGCGGAATTACCATGTGGGGGTAAACCACGACGTCACGCAGCGGCAGCACCGGTATCAACTGGCGATTCTGTTGTTCGGCGAGCAGGGTATTGTGAAAGTCTGACATAAATGCCTCAAAGCTTAAGTGTCGGGTTTATATGGGTTTCAAAACTGCGTTTTCAACCCGCCGCCCAGCCATGAAGCCCTGGCTTTCAGGCCGGGGTCTACTCGTCTGAAGCCACGCGTTGCATTTCGCCACCCTCGTAGATCACGTACGGCTGGGCGTGGCCTTCGATAACCGCTGCATCCACCACGATCTTGCTGACGTTGTCCATCGCCGGTAAGTCGTACATGATTTCCAGCAGTGTGTTTTCAAGTATGGTGCGCAAACCGCGGGCACCGGTCTTGCGTGCCATAGCCTTCTTGGCAACGGCATTCAATGAATCCGGGCGAAACTCGATTTCACAGCCCTCGATTTCAAACATTTTTTGATATTGCTTGGTAATCGCGTTCTTGGGTTCGGTAAGGATCTTGACCAGCGCGTCTTCGTCCAGCTCTTCAAGCGTGGCGACTACCGGCAACCGGCCAACAAATTCCGGGATCAGGCCATATTTGATCAAATCCTCGGGTTCGACCCGACTAATTACTTCGCCAAACAAATCTTTCTTGTCCTTGCTTTTTACATTGGCACCGAAACCGATGCCTCCTTTTTCGGAACGATTGAGAATGACTTTGTCGAGGCCGGCGAAAGCACCCCCACAAATAAACAGAATCTTGCCAGTATCGACCTGCAGAAATTCCTGCTGCGGATGCTTGCGACCACCTTGCGGAGGTACCGATGCGACAGTTCCTTCGATCAGCTTCAGCAGTGCCTGCTGCACGCCCTCGCCAGAAACGTCCCGCGTTATCGACGGATTGTCCGATTTTCGTGAAATCTTGTCGATCTCATCGATATACACAATACCGGTCTGGGCTTTCTCGACGTCGTAATCGCATTTCTGTAATAACTTCTGGATGATGTTTTCGACATCTTCGCCAACATAACCGGCTTCGGTGAGTGTGGTCGCATCGGCGATGGCGAAGGGTACGTTGAGCAACCTCGCCAGGGTTTCAGCCAACAATGTCTTGCCCGAACCGGTGGGCCCGATCAGCAGAATGTTGCTCTTGGATAACTCTATATCATCCTTGATATGCCCGACTTCAAGACGCTTGTAATGGTTGTATACCGCGACCGCAAGCACCTTCTTGGCGCGGCTTTGCCCAATAACGTATTCGTCAAGCACCTTGAAGATTTCATGCGGAATGGGTAAACGACTTTCAGCGTCTTCCCCAGTTTCGTGGATTTCCTCACGGATGATGTCGTTACAAAGATCGACACATTCGTCGCATATGAAAACTGACGGACCAGCGATCAGTTTTCTTACTTCGTGCTGACTCTTGCCACAAAAAGAGCAATAAAGTAGCTTTTCATCCTTATTTTTGGATCTTTCGTCACTCATACCAAACTTCCGAAATGTGAAGCGTAATCGACCTGATAATATTAGACCAAACCGTTTAGCACAACTGAAAAAAAAGCTTTTTGACTAGGCAGTCACAGATATGCCGAACTCCTGGCCTAATCTGTAGTAGCGGTTAAGTCGGGGTTAGCGCGGGAGGTAAGTACCTTGTCCATAATCCCATAGTCGACAGACTGCTCCGCACTCATGAAATTATCGCGTTCGGTAGCGAGATCGATTTCGGCTTCACTCTTGCCAGTATGCTTGGCTAACAACTGGTTGAGCCGACTCCTGACCGCGAGTATTTCCTTGGCATGAATCTCAAAATCGGTCGCCTGCCCCTGGAAGCCACCCAACGGCTGATGGATCATGACACGCGAATGCGGTAACCCGTAGCGCTTACCGGCTTTACCACCAGCCAGCAATATCGCTCCCATGCTGGCTGCTTGTCCCGTGCACAAGGTACTCACATCGGGCTTGATAAACTGCATGGTATCGTAAATAGCGAGCCCGGCTGTGACCGAGCCTCCGGGGCTATTGATATAAAGCGATATATCCTTGTCAGGATTTTCCGATTCCAGAAAGAGCAGCTGTGCGACGATCAGGTTCGCCATATGGTCCTCGATCGGGCCCACGACGAAAATGACACGCTCCTTCAACAGGCGGGAATAGATATCATAGGCACGCTCGCCACGAGCCGATTGCTCGACAACCATCGGCACCAGATTTGCCTGGGTTACCAGATGGTTGGGGCTAATCGATGTCAATTCGGCACTGATGTATTTTTCTTTCATAAAATTTCCGCATTAATTGAAAGCTAGAGATTACCATTCATCAGGTCTTCGAAGCCGACCTCTTTCTCGGTTACCTTTGCATGCTCCAAGATATGGGCGACAACCTGGTCTTCAAGCACCATGCCCTCGATACTGGAGCGCGCCTGCTTATTTTGCCGATAATAGGCACGTACCTGGTCAGGTTGTTCATAGGAGACTGCCATCTGTTCGATGGTGGCATCGACTAGCTCCTGATCTAATTCAATTTCGTCTTTCTTTATCACTTCCGATATGAGTAGTCCAAGTTGCACCCGGCGAGTTGCTTCCTGACGGAATAGCTCATCGGGGAAACTGTCCATATCCATCGACCCGGGATCCTGACCCATGCGCTGTGCAGCCTGGGCACGGAGGCTGGCGATTTCCTCGCTCACCAGCGCACTTGGAGCAATAATGGCATTGTGCTCCAGCAAGCCTGACATGACCGCATTCTTCAAATTCGACTTTAGCCGATCTGTTTTCTCTTTTTCCATGTTCGCCCGAATATCAGCGCGCATCTTTTCGAGATCACCGTCTTCGACTCCGAAACCTTTGGCAAACTCTGCATTGAGTTCCGGCAACTCAGGCTTGGAAACCCGGGTTGCCTTAAGCGTAAACTCCGCAGTTTTCCCCGCCACGTCGGCGCCATGATAATCGTCCGGAAAATGGACTTTGACAGTCTTTTCCTCGCCAGCCTTAATTCCTTCTAGTCCCGCTTCAAATTCGGGCAGCATTTGTCCGGCGCCGATCTCGACCGGCATATCCTTGCCGGCACCACCTTCGAATAACTCGCCATCGATGCGCCCTTCGAAATCAACCATGACCTGGAAACCTTGCTTGGCCACCGACTTGGTTTCCTTCCATGTCTTGCGTTGCTCACGCAACTTGTTGAGCATGGCTTCAAAATCCTCGTCCTTTATTTCAGCCACGGCTTTTTCGACCGAAATGGATTTGAGGTCGAGTTCGTCTACCTCGGGATAAACCTCGAAGGTTGCCGTATAGGATATGTCCTGCTGTTCCTCGCTGCTGACCGAGTCAATACTCGGCATACCGGCGGGGCGGACTTTTTCCTGAATCAACGCTTCCTGATAGCTTGATTCGATGACATCACCGATAACTTCCTGACGAATGTGCCCGCCAAATTTTTGTTGCACCACCTTCAATGGCACCTTGCCGGGACGAAAACCATCGATTCGGACTGTTTTACTCAGGTCCCTGAGCTTTTTGTCAACTGCTTCGCTGACCCGATCAGACGGTATTTGAACCGTCATTCGACGTTCCAGGCCCTCGAGGGCTTCGATAGATACTTGCATGTCAAATCTCGTGATTTTTACAGAGAGATAAAAAATAGTTGCGATCGATAGAACAAAGTTCCACCGATTATTGCAGAAAGCGGAGCGCTGCCCGACGCGAGCAGAGTCCCAAAGTGGCGCGGATTATACGCAGGTAACCAACAGATGTCAGCCAATTTCTATGCCCTGCTGGAACTCATTTGCACAGGCCTGTGGGACCGCGACACAGATGCTTACTGGGGACTGCAACGTTTGCACCGATTAATGAATGCCCTGTAGATTCGGCGCCGGCTTAAACGGGGCACGGCCCATTTCCATCCGGGCCGCAGAAGTCGACGGTAAACGAACCTGGCGCGTTCCCAGCCGGGTTCTAAACCATCGCTATAATGAGCCACACATGGCTTGGAAAATGGTGCGAAAGGAGAGACTCGAACTCTCACATCAAAGATACCAGAACCTAAATCTGGCGCGTCTACCAATTCCGCCACTTTCGCAGAAAACCAGTTTCCAATTATAGACCCCCATACCGGGTTCTGCCGAATAGCCCCGATATAGAACTGGGCGCCTGCAGCCAGGCGCCCGGAATATGGGGTGGACGATGGGGATCGAACCCACGACAACAAGAATCACAATCTTGCACTCTACCAACTGAGCTACGCCCACCATAATTTGGCACGCCCGGCAGGATTCGAACCTGCTACCCTCGGCTTAGAAGGCCGATGCTCTATCCAAATGAGCTACGGGCGCTCAGGATACCTTTCCAGGGGCCTATATTAGCCGATTGCGGCGTTGTCCCCGCACTCGAACCTCAAGTGTGTCTATCGACACTGCGGTTCTGCGTGCGCGGGCGCCTTGCACTCGCCTTGTATACGCCCCTGGAAAGGCATCCTCTCGGTTCAACTCCCTACCAGATTCCTTTCCACATGAGCGGCGTGTCCGATTGCCGGAGCGTCGAACCACCGGGTCCCTGCATACATCTGTATACGCAGCCTATCGGCATCTGGATCCTTGAAAACCGCTATTTCTGTTCACCATCATCGGCAAACCGATACTGGTTGTAATCTGGTCGGGGTGGAGAGATTCGAACTCCCGACCCACTGCTCCCAAAGCAGTTGCGCTACCAGGCTGCGCTACACCCCGACACTTGCCTTGCGACAAGGCGCGGAATAATACGCCGATCAAAAATGTCCGTCAATTGAATAACAGCGCCGAATTGAACTGGCACAGCGTCGCACCCCTATAGATTCGGGTTCAGGCGCGGCGCCAGCGGGTACCATCGCTGCCATCCTCGATAATTATTCCGGCCTCGACGAGTTCGTCGCGAATCCTGTCTGCCTTGGACCAGTCCTTTTCGGCACGCGCCTGTAACCGGGCTGCGATCAACTCATCGATAGCCGAATCGCTCAATCCATTGCCCTGCCCACCTGCCTGGGATTTCAAATATTCCCCGGCATCAGCCTGCAACAATCCCAGCACACCGCCCAGATAACGCAACAAACTGGCAAGTTGGTGCTGTGTTTCCTGCTGTTCACTCTTGGCGCGATTGAGCTCGCGAGCAAGGTCAAACAAAACCGCAACGGCATTAGCAGTGTTGAAGTCGTCGTTCAGGGCCTGCTCAAAGCGTTGCTGATAGTCACTGCCCTCGGGTATCTCGCCCCTATCTGTATCCTGCAATGCGGCATACAGGCGCTGCAACGCAGCGCGCGCGTTATCCAGTTGATCCTCGGAATAGTTCAACTGGCTGCGGTAGTGGCTGCTGACGATAAAATACCGAATTTCTTCGGCGCGATAACTGTCCAGCACGTCGCGCAAGATAAAGAAATTACCCAGTGATTTGGACATTTTTTCTTCGTTGACGCGCACAAAACCATTGTGCATCCAGTAGTTGACGAATTTTTCGCCATTACAGCACTCGCTTTGCGCTATTTCATTCTCATGATGCGGAAATTGCAGATCCTGACCACCACCATGAATATCGAAATGATTGCCGAACAGGCTGCGCGACATGGCTGAGCATTCGATATGCCAACCCGGTCGGCCATCACCGAACCTGGATGGCCAACTCGGCTCTCCGGGTTTGGCCGACTTCCACAGTACAAAATCCAGCGGATCCCGTTTACCCGTATCCACCTCTACCCGCTCACCTGCGCGTAACTCGGAAATCTTCTTGCCCGACAGTCGTCCGTAATCGGCAAACTTCGCCACGGCAAAGTAGACGTCACCATTATCCGCCTGGTAGGCATAATCTTTCTGCTGTAATGCCTCGATCATTTCCAGCATCTCGTCGATGGTTTCAGTCGCGCGCGGCTCTACATCCGGGCGCAAGACTCCCAGTGCATCGGCATCTTCATGCATTGCGCGAATAAAGCGCTCGGTCAACTGATCGTAGGCTTCCCCGTTTTCATTGGCTCGATTTATAATTTTATCTTCGATATCGGTAATGTTACGTACGTAGGTGACCTGGTAACCGAGATACTTGAGATACCGGTAAACCACATCGAAGACCACCAGCACCCGCGCGTGTCCGATATGACAGTAGTCATAGACCGTCATGCCACAGACGTACATCCGCACCTGCCCGGGAATGATCGGCTCAAAGACTTCCTTGCGATTGTTCAGGCTATTATAAATCTTCAGCATTGCTCGCGAGCATGGGTTGGTTGCAACAGGGCTTAGAGTTTAAAAGATGCCCCCGCCAAGCGAAACCGTTAATTGCCGCTCAGCTTCCAAAAACGCGAACAAATCAGTAGAATCCGCAACCTCGTAACTGTGGACAGCTAATAACTGGAATGCTGATGAATAAAACACTACTTCCTGTCGGGGTTGTACTCGTAGCTATCCTTTCCCTGGTATTTTTTCCCAACATTAAAGGTGGAACCCCAATGAATGAATCAACCGCTGACAATCCGATCGTGCTGCTCGAAACCACGATGGGCCCAATCAAGATCGAACTGGACATGCAAAATGCGCCAAATTCCAGCGAGAACTTCCTCGCCTATGTCGATGACGGTTATTTCGTTGGCACGACCTTTCACCGGATCATTCCAAGCTTTATGGTGCAAGGCGGCGGTATCACAGAGGATATGCTCGACAAGCCCAGCAAGCATGCACCGATCAAGAACGAAGCCAACAACGGTCTTAAAAATGATCGCGGCACCCTGGCGATGGCGCGCACCGGTGACCCGCATTCAGCGACATCGCAGTTTTTCATCAATCTCGTCGACAATGCTTTTCTGAATTTTACCAGTGAGTCGCAACAGGGCTGGGGCTACGCGGTTTTCGGCAAGGTCGTCGACGGCATGGACGTGGTCGATGCCATGGCAAAAGTCGCCACCGGCAACAAGGGTGGTCATCAAAATGTTCCGCTCGAACCTATCACCATTAATGCAGCCAGTCGCCAGTAGGCCAGGTAAAGTAGGCCAGAAAACCAGATCAGTAACCAGATCATGGGTGAGGAATACCTGTTTATCTCGGATTGCCACCTTGATCCGGGGCGACCGCAGATCACGCAGGCACTTAGCCAATTCATACAGACCCGGGCCTGCAAGGCCAGTCGTCTTTATATCCTGGGTGACTTGTTCGAGGTCTGGCTGGGCGACGATGATGCGGCGCAGGGACAATCTCAGGTTATCGACTCACTGCAACAGCTCGCCTCATCCTGTGAAGTATATTTCATGGCCGGGAATCGCGATTTCCTGCTGGGCGAAGCTTTTGCCGACCGCGTTGGCATGACCTTGCTGCAGGAACCACTGGTACTGCAGCTGGGGCAATTGCGGGTTGCATTGCTGCATGGTGACAGCCTGTGTACCGATGACCACGATTATCAGGCGTTTCGCAACATGGTTCGCGATCAGCGCTGGATAGTGGATTTCCTGGCAAAACCGCTTGTAGAGCGACAGCAGATTGCAGCGCAATTACGCAGCGACAGCGTTGCCGCCATGAGTAAAAAATCCAGTGAGATCATGGATGTGAACCCAACAGCCGTTGCGGAATGCTTTCACGCCAACCGCGCCGACGTCATTATTCATGGACATACCCATCGACCGGCGACGCATAGCTATGCCTCGAATTTGACCCGCATTGTGCTTGGGGACTGGGTTCGCGAGCCGAGCTTTCTAAGCTGGCAAGCGGATTCTGGCTTCACGTTGACCGACCCAAGAGTCTAACCTGCGGCTAATACTCGACGCATAGCCATTGCCTATTGGTCTGGCAGCGGGGGCTACTAACAGTTCATCAATCGATGACCGCGCAAGAACTATAGGCCCTGCTCGAGGGCGCTCAATTCTGCGGCCTTGAATCCCGCCTCGATGCGCGCTGGCCAGTTGAAAGGCCCACGCAACTTACCTCCCATGTATTGATCGATCAACGCGCGAAACATCGTCTCTGCATCCACCCCCTGTTGATCGCAAAGCTGCTGATACCAATGGTTTCCGATGCGTACGTGATCGATCTCATCGCGGTAAATCTGCTCCAGTATTGCGACTGCCGCATCATCGTCAGCCTGGCGAAACTTTTTGATCATCATCGGCGTCACATCCAGGCCCCGTGCTTCCATCACGCGCGGTACCATGGCCATACGATGCAGGGCATCGTGCCGGGTTTTACAGACCATATCCCAAAGGCCACGATGCGCCGGGTAAGCTCCATAATGACTGCCGCGCTCGCGTAAGGTCTGCTCAAGCAATTGAAAATGTGAGGCCTCTTCGCTCGCAACGCGCAACCAGTCGTCGATATACTGCGAGGGCATCTGCCGAAAACGGTAAGCCGCATCGAGCGCAATGTTAATCGCGTTAAATTCGATGTGAGCAAACGCATGCAACAATTTGATGCGCCCCGACTCGGTCGCGACACTGCGCCTTTCGAGTTGCCTCGGATCGACCAGTGTCGGCTCCTCGGGGCGGCCGGCATCATCGATGGGTAGAATCGGCGAGCGACCGTGAACGACCAGACCGCCCTTACGCCAGTCAAGGTAAAGGCTGGCTGCCAAACCACATTTGGCGGTCGGCTCCGTCTCGAGTAGCGCGACTTCAATTCGTTGAAACAATTCAGGCATCGAGGCCCCGGGAGAGATCCTCGATAATGTCCTCGATATTTTCCAGGCCAACCGCCACGCGTAACAAGCCCTCCTCGATACCGGAAATCGCCTTCAATTGCGCACTGACACGCCCATGTGTAGTAGTTGCTGGATGGGTAATCGTGCTTTTGACATCGCCAAGATTAGCCGTAATGGAGAGGATCTCGGTTGCGTCGATAACGCGCCATGCCGCAGTGCGTTCACCTTCAACGACGAATGAAACCACACCGCCAAAACCACTCTGCTGCGAACGCGCTAACTCGTGTTGTGGGTGAGTTTCGAGTCCTGCGTGGTACACCTTGCGCACGCGCGGGTGTTGTTGCAGAAATAGCGCCAGCTGCATAGCCTGCTCGCAATGGGCCTTCATGCGCAGGCTGAGGGTCTCCAGTCCCTTTAACGCCACCCAGGCGTTAAAGGGACTCATGGTCGGACCAGTGGTGCGAATAACGCCAAATACATCCTCGTTGACCAGCGTCTCGGGGCCGACCACGGCACCCCCGACGATACGTCCCTGACCATCAAGATACTTGGTGACCGAGTGGACCACCACATCTGCTCCCAGTGCAAGCGGGCGCTGCAGCGCCGGGGTGCAGAAGCAGTTATCGACTACCAATAGACAGTTGTTTTCGTGCGCGAGATCGGCCAGCTTGCGGATGTCGGCAATTTCAGCCAATGGGTTCGAAGGAGTTTCAACAAACAAAATCCGCGTATTGGCGCGGATCGCTTGCTGCCAGTCGGCCAGATCGGTCTGTGCAACGAAACTGGTATCAATGCCGAATCGTGGCAGGTATTTGTCGAACAGGGTCGTGGTCGTGCCAAATATCGAGCGCGAGCTCACAATATGGTCGCCGGCCTGCAATACCGCCATGCACAGGCTGGTAATCGCCGCCATTCCAGAGGCCGTTGCAACGCAGCTATGCCCACCCTCCATGGCCGCCAGCCTTTCCTCGAACGCGCGCGTGGTCGGATTGGTAAAACGCGAATAGATGTTACCCGGCTCTTCGCCGGCAAAGCGCGCGGCGGCTTGAGCTGCATTTTCAAAAACAAAACTCGAAGTCGCGAATATCGGTTCGCTGTGTTCGAGCTCGTTGGTACGTCGATGACCGCTCCTGATGGCAAGGGTATCAAGACCTGGATTGTAGTCTGTCACGGAGTTTCTCCAAAAGCGAAAAACTCGGAAGGGAGTAGGTGCACGATGAAATGAGGACCACCCTCTTTAGCAAATTTATTTTTCGTACCGCTTCCGGTACTGCAGCGCCTGCAAGCCGAGAAACAAATCGGCGCTAGTGCGAAACCTTATGATGGCAAATAACCATTGTCAAGGCCGTTAATGACCCTCAGTCGCGGCCGTGCGGTTGTGGCAGATCCAAAACGGTCTTGACCTTGGCGATTGTTGTCCGACTGATTTGCAGATCTTCGCTAAAATAGTGATCACTGCCGGTTGCCACCAGGGTCAGACTGTTGGGCGCGATGATATCGACCAATCGAGTCAAACCGTCACTGGGGCCCTTGATCGGCAATCAGCGGATACTTATTGTCAATACACCTGCCCTGGCCAGCCCGGTTTATCGAATCACGACGATATCGTCTACCAGAACCTCATCAAAAAGCTCGATCACATCGTCATTTTTCATGCGGATACAGCCTGCCGAAACCGGCTCGCCTATGCGCTTTTCATCCGAGGTCCCGTGAATATAGATGTAGCGGGAAAACGTATCGTGCACCCCACCCTTATTGATTCCCTCTTGCAATCCATCCAGCCACAGAATACGTGAGGTGATTTCATCTTTGTCACGATTGTCCAGGCTGCTGGCGATCTTGCCAGTGGGTTTGCGTGCCTCGAAAATCATGCCGCGTGACTCACCACCGCCAATTTTCTGCCGAATACGATGGGTTCCAAAGGGTGTTTTGAAGGTTTCGCATCGATTACCCACGCCCTTGGCGGCGGTCGATATCGGATAGCTGCAATTATTCTCAGCTTCGATGTCAAACCGGTACAACATCTGCTGCCTGCAATCGATGTAGATTATCGGTCTTTCATCCGCGAGTGCCGGATTACCACCTAACTGTTCGGCAACTTCACGATTGAGATCCTGCCAGTTCATCAGGCGTTATTGTGCAGTTCCATGCCGACAACATTGGTTTGATCATCGCCCGTATCCTTGGCCGAGTCACCGCGCAAGGTGCTGATTTTATTGAGATAATCGTCGCCTACGGTACGCGTGACATAAATTCCATCAAAGCAGGAGCAATCAAATTTATCGATACTGCGATTACCTTTTTGCACCGCGTCAACCAGATCGGCGAGATCCTGGTATATCAACCAGTCGGCACCGATATACTCGGCAATTTCGGCTTCGCTGCGATTATGGGCAACCAGCTCACTCGCCGCCGGCATATCAATGCCATACACGTTGGGGTAACGCACCGGTGGAGCGGCCGAGGCGATATACACTTTTTTCGCGCCAGCCTCGCGCGCCATCTGGATAATCTGCTTTGAGGTAGTGCCACGCACTATCGAATCGTCCACCAGCAAGACGTTTTTACCCTTGAATTCAATGTCGATCGGGTTGAGCTTTTGACGCACTGATTTCTTGCGCAAGTTTTGACCCGGCATAATAAAGGTGCGACCGATATAGCGATTTTTGATGAATCCCTCACGAAACTTGACCCCGAGGTGATAGGCCAGCTCGATTGCCGCGGGCCGGCTGGTATCCGGAATCGGAATAACGACATCAATATCGTGTTGCGGCATTTGCCGAAGTATCTTGCGTGCCAGTTTGACACCCATGCGCAAGCGCGCCTTGTAAACGTAAATGTCATCGATAATTGAATCCGGCCGCGCCAGGTAGACATACTCGAAAATACACGGATTCAGTTCTGCCGACGCTACACACTGGCGCTGGTGAAGCTCACCCTGTGCATCGATATACACCGCCTCGCCCGGCTTCAAATCAGCAATCAGGTCGAAACCGGATGTCTGTAGCGCAACACTCTCAGAGGCGATCATGTACTCACAACCACTGTCGGTTTCACGCTTACCGTAAACCAGAGGACGAATACCATGCGGGTCGCGAAATCCGACAATCCCCTTGCCGGTTAGCATGGCGACCACTGCATAAGCACCTTCTACACGCTTATGAGTTTCGGTAACTGCGGTAAAGATTTGCTCGGCGGTAAGATTCAGGCTACCGCTACTCTGCAATTCATGGGCAAACACGTTGAGCAGTACTTCCGAGTCGGAGGCGGTATTTATATGGCGCAAATCGGACTGATACAGCTCGGTGTTCAGCTTGTCGACATTAGTCAGGTTGCCGTTGTGCGCCAGGGTAATGCCGTAGGGAGAATTGACATAAAACGGCTGCGCCTCAGCCGAAGACGAACAACCGGCAGTGGGGTATCGCACATGACCGATACCCATGTTGCCGATCAGTTTCAGCATGTGCCGGGTTCGAAAAACATCGCTGACCTGCCCATTATCCTTGCGCAGATTCAGGTGGTTCCCGTCACAGACCACGATTCCAGCCGCATCCTGGCCCCGATGTTGTAATACCAGCAGGGCATCATAGATCACCTGGGCCACTGGACCCTGGCTCACTGTTCCGACTATTCCGCACATAAAATACAACCCGGCGAGTTAGGCCTGATTAAAAGTTGAATTGACCAACCGCATCCGCGGGAATAACCCCTTTGATCCATACAGCCAATTGCTGAAAAAACCCTATCGTTGCAGATTCCTGCCACCAGGAAGCCTCTGGCATCGGCGTCAGGCTCGCAAGCAACACAACCATGGTAACGATAAGCACTCCGCGAGCTGCCCCGAAAACGACACCCAGAGCTTTATCGGTACCACTCAGGCCAGTTTTTGAAACCAACTGACTGATGATGAAATTGACGATGGCGCCAACGATCAGCGTGACCACAAACAGGATACCGCCACCAACCCATTGGCGCAGGGGGGCCGAGCTGACGAAAGGTTCCAGCAAGTCGGCCATCGGCGCGTAATAACGCAGGGCAATCAATCCGGCAGCCACCCAGGTCACCAGTGAGATCGACTCCTTGACGAAACCTCGAATCAGACTGATCAGCGCGGATAACCCGATCACCCCGATGATGACGAGATCAACCCAGGCCATGATGCACCTCGTTGTACCATCGAGCGAATTGAATACCTGAGAGAAAAAAATCGACCATTAACCTGTCTGTTGCCCTGGGAAAGACGTGATTATCTTTCATACTTCATGATTATGCCATCGATGTCATGCTTGGCCTTGATCTTGTTTTGCGCCACCCGGGTCTGCTCACGGTTGACAAATGGACCAAGGCGAACACGGTAACTGGGTTTGTTATTGACATTGAATTGTTCGATAAAAACGGCGGCGATATTGGATTTACGCAGCTTATCGCGCTGTATCAGCGCCTTGTTGCGATCCTGAAAACTGCCAACTTGCAGGACCCAGCTGGTACCCCCGACCCGGGCCGGTTCGGCCATGCCAGTCGCCGGCGCCGAAGCCGGTTCGGCTGCATTCTCCTGTTCTTCTGGCGTTTCATCAGTGACCGCAGTTCGCTTGACCTGATTTTCACTGCTGACTTCATCGACGAAGCGCTGCTCAAGCTCGGGGATAGCGTCTGCCTTGTCATTGAGTTCGATAATTTTACTGTCAAATTGCGCATTCGAGTCAACCGCCGGTGGCGGTGGAATCACAATCTCGAATTTCTCCTTGCGCATCCCTGATCCATCCAGAATCATGGGCAGGAAGATTACCGCCAACGCAAAAACAACAATAATCCCAACCAGGCGGTTCTTAATATTTTGTTCCATACTTAGTTAAATTCGCCTGAAGCGGATAGTGCGCGGAGTAA
>Ga0316187_10000924_pt1 | contig 24445 bp, 24 predicted proteins | sample CroRivburrow1_MG_FD_204927 | JGI IMG/M metagenome (GOLD analysis project Ga0316187, IMG submission 204927) | Coastal sediment microbial communities from Maine, United States - Cross River worm burrow 1 | ecosystem: Environmental > Aquatic > Marine > Coastal > Sediment | place: USA: Maine...
CCCAAGCCATCACTACTGGCGAGCTTGACGATTAGCATCATGGTAAAACGACCGCGAAGTGCGGTCATCGATGAATCCTCAATATTGGCATTCAGATGAAGCAGGGCTTCTGACACATCCCGAACAATTCCCTCACGATCATGGCCGGAGATGGAAAGCAGTAGATAGGACATATATATCCCCCTCTCATTAATCATTGGCTTGGAGACCAGAATTTATCCAGTCTGCTTCAAGCTTACAATGTGAAATATCATTGTGACAGAAGAAAAACGAATCTAACTACCACGGGAACTTGAGACCGTGGCTAGCAGAACAGAACAAATCAGAGTGTGAAAGAGGCTCCGCAACCACACTCCCCCTGCTTGTTCGGATTGTGAAAAACAAATGCGGAAGAGAGCAGGTCCTGCTGAAAATCGATCTTCAGCCCGATCAACGCCTTCTGATAAGCTTCAGCATCAACAAAGAGCTGGAAGCCATCAAATTCGGCCACCAGGTCCCCTGTGGATGGAGAGTCAGCATAATCGAGAACATATTCCAGACCGGAACAGCCCGCTTCGTTCAGACTTATGCGAAGAGCCTGTCTGCCCTCTGTCCTCAACACACTGCGAATGCGTTCACACGCGGCATCCGTTAACTCGATTTCAGGCTTAAGCATCGGATTCATTTCACCCTGCACCAGCCATCATTTTCAGTCGTTCACGAATTTTTACCAACGCTTCAACCAAAGCGTCCGCATCATCAGAACTGTGCTCCGGGCCGAAACTGACCCGAATACTGCTTCGTGATTCATGATCTGAAACACCCATCGCCAATAGCACATGAGAGGCATCCCTTTTACCCGACGAACAGGCTGACCCTGATGCAACGGCAAAGCCGGCCAGATCCAACTGCATTAACAACGTTTCACCATCCAGGCCGGGCATCGAAAACATTGATGTGTTGGCAACCCGTGCCGCATCTCTGGAAAAAAAGACCACCTCAGGCAGAGCAGTTGCAAGTGCGGCTTCGAACCGATCGCGAATAGCTGAACATATCTTAAAATCAAGCATTCCCAATGCGGCTGCAAAGCCTGCAGCGCCCGGAACATTCTCTGTCCCTGAGCGGCGTTTACGTTCCTGTCCTCCACCCTGGAGCAGTGGTTCAAGTTTGCGCCCACGTCTTACAACCAGGGCTCCGACACCCTTAGGCCCACCAATCTTGTGAGCTGAGAGCGCCACAAAATCGGCCTCAAGTTTTGATAGATCGAGCGGAAATTTTCCCAGTGCCTGTACGGCATCGACCAGGGTGGCCACTTCAAAGTTGCGGCAATGTGCAACCATTTTTTCCACCGGCTGAATGGTGCCTGTCTCATTATTCACGAGCATAAGGGAGGCCAGTCGGGTTCTTGCATCAACATGGGCGCAAAATGCCTCTGCATCAATCACACCACTACTGTCCGGGCGAACATAGACCACTTCCCAACCGGGTTTTGCTGCCCATGCTTCGAGCGGCTGCAATACGGAGGGGTGTTCAATGGCTGAAACAACAATTTTCCCCGGCTCCTGTTTCGAAAGCCAGCCATGAATAGCCATATTGTTGGCCTCAGTGCCACCGGAGGTGAATACAACGGAGCCAGACTCAACATTCAGATATTTGGCCAGAGCATCCCTGGCATCATCCAGATATTTACGGGCCACCCTTCCAGCCCAGTGAAGACTGGATGGGTTTCCAGATGCGGTTCTGGCTGCCTCACTGAAGGCTGTTATCGATTCATCAATTACCGGAGATGTTGCATTATAATCAAGATACCGCTGCACGGGCTCCTTCCATGGCTACAGGTTCAGCATCCGGCAGATAGTTTTCGACCGGGGCAAGCACAATTTTATCCAGATAGATGTTTTTCTGACAAACATCTTCAAGTGTGATCGTATCCAAAAAACGATAAATGTGCCTGCCCAGAGCATTCCAAAGCTGGTGGGTGTCGCAACGGCTTCCCTGATGACAACCGCGATCAGCATCCTCACAAAGCGTTGTCCGGATTGATTCGTTCACAGCTGTAATGATTTCAGATACGACAATGTCGCTGGCCGGTCTGGCAAGCTTATAGCCGCCGCCTGGTCCCCGCACTGAAGTCACCAGACCCTCCTCGCGAAGTCTTCTGAAAAGCTGCTCCAGATAAGACAAAGAAATAAACTGTCGCTCAGAGATTGATGCCAGAGTCACCGGCCCATGTTCACAGTTTTTATTCAGATCAACCATCGCAGAAACAGCATAACGACCCTTACTGGTCAAACGCATATCAGCCTCCTAATTATCAAGCCTACATAACCATATATAAAAACCGGATATTATATACCTTACCAATACAGTCAAGTATTAAAGGGTTGAGGTCAAATGCCTCCGCCTCCAAGAAAACGGTCAAGCTTTTCATGTTCTTTCTTCATGTCATCGGAGATCTTCTTGTCCTCTTTCGATGGCTTGTCAGCAGTGTCAGGATGAAAGCCGTCAACTCGGTTGTTCACATCATCGACCAGTTTCAGCACATGTTTAAGAACCTCTGCCACCGGATCAGGCATTAGATGGTGATCGAGATTAATTTTGCCATCCTCAATAAGTGAATCCGTTGTACCGACAACTGTACCTGGAATACCGATCACGGTTGAGTGAGCAGGCACATCCCTGAGCACCACCGAGTTGGCACCGATACGACTCCCCTCTCCGATGGTGATCGAGCCAAGAACCTTGGCGCCGGTGCCAACAATGACGCCATTTCCAAGGGTTGGATGGCGCTTCTCTTTCTGCCATGTCGTACCACCCAGCGTAACACCATGATAGAGAGTGACGTCATCACCGATCTCGGTTGTTTCACCGATGACCACGCCCATGCCGTGATCAATAAAGAAGCGGCGACCAATGGTTGCGCCCGGATGGATCTCGATACCGGTCAGCCAGCGAGCAATGTGAGAAACAAACCTGCCAACCCAGTGCAGGCCATTGCGCCAGAACATATGAGCCAGTCGATGCATCCAGATAGCATGCAGCCCGGGGTAGCAGGTCATAACCTCCCAGGTCGATTTAGCAGCCGGGTCACGATCAAATGCCGTGTGGATATCTTCTCGGATAGTTCTAAACATCAGCGAAACCTACATCAACTTTTCAATAGACTGTAGTACAGCCTCTGGAGCACAGATACTCCACATCGGTTTTTCTGAAAGGCTCCCCCCGATCCATGAACGAATTTCGTTCAACTCAACCGCTCTGATTCTCTCTACCCACTCAGCATGCGAAAGCAATATCTCCTCATCAAGGCGGGCGCCAAGATAAAGCATATGCCCCTCTACCGACTCCATTCCCATACGAAACTGAACCTCAAGCTGTCGCTTTGCCCTCTGAAGTGATGCTTCACTGATATTGGATGCAAAACCATCAACAGTATCCCGAATGACACTCAGGCATTCAGGCAGAAGTGATGGGTCTGTACCACAGCTGACACTCCATACACCTGTATCGCTTAAGGTCGAAAGATGCGAACCGATGCTGTAGGCCAGCCCTCTCTTCTCCCTCACTTCACGAAACAGATGGGAACTCATGCTCCCACCCAGCATCTGATTGGCCAGCCACGCAACAGGCCTCTGACTTGACGCGCTTTTAATACCTGGAAACGATGCGACCAGTTGTGCCTGTTCGAAGCTTCGTTCAAGCATCTGAACCTGCGGCTGCATAACAGCCATCTCCCTCACTCTTCCTTCTCCTGCATGAGGCCATTTGATTTCGGCCAACACATCAACCAGAGCCTGATGATCCAGATGTCCGGAAGCCGCAACCAGCAGACGCGGAGGCCTGTAGTTCCCATCCAGATAACCCCTTAGATCATCTTGAGTCATCGCTTTAAGTGCTTCTTTGGTTCCCAGTGTTGGGCACCCCAGACTCTGCCCCGGGAAAAGAGCCTGCATATGCTGATCATAGACCCACTCATCGGGCGTATCCTCCACCATCGCCATCTCAGAGAAGATCACTTCGCGTTCCCGCAGCCACTCATCTTCGGGAATACGCGGCTTCAAAATCATCTCTGTCAGGAGTGAAAGCGCCTCTTGCCAATCTTCATGCAGTACATGGATATGAAAGCAGGTTCGCTCGCGCGAGGTAAACGCATTGGCATGCCCGCCTAGCTGATCCAGCCGTTCACTCAAGGCATGAACGTCTAAACTCTCAGTCCCCTTAAACAGCATATGTTCCAGCGCATGAGCAATGCCAGCCTGACTCTCATCTTCATCCCGACTGCCAACATCCACAAAAAAACCAATGGCTACGCTCTGCGCATCCGGCATGGTGTGACTGACCACCAACGGACCATTCGAAATCTGCGTCTCATCAACAAAGGAAGAACTCACATCAACCACCTGTTTAATTTAAGTTTCCGTATCCTAAAACAAAAAGAGGCGGGTTACCCCACCTCTTTCTTTAACAATGTAGCTTCGGACTAAAGCCCTTCGCTATTTTGCCTGTTGATCAATCAGGCCGCATCAACGTCTTTCATCGTCAGACGAATCTTGCCACTGCGATCAACTTCCAGAACCTTCACACGAACGATCTGACCCTCTTCAAGCTCATCGCTCACCTTCTCGACACGGTGAGCGGCGATCTGTGAAATGTGAACCAGTCCATCTGTATTGCCAACCACGCGAACAAAGGCGCCGAAATCCATCAGCTTAACGACTTTACCTTCGTAGATCTTGCCGACTTCAACTTCAGCCACAATATCGTTAATCATCTTCTTCGCAGCTTCACCAGCTTCACCGGTAATCGCGAAAATCGTGATTGTGCCATCGTCAGCAATATCAACCTTGGCACCTGTCTCTTCACAGATACCACGAATCACTTTACCACCAGCGCCAATCACCTCGCGAATCTTGTCTGCTTTCACCTTCATGGTGAACATGCGAGGTGCATGATCTGCTACGCTCGCGCGGGCCTCTGTCATGCACTTGGCCATCTCACCAAGAATGTGCATACGGCCTGCATTGGCCTGAGCCAGAGCCTCCTTCATGATTTCACTGGTCAGGCCACCAATCTTAATATCAAGCTGCAGCGTGGTTACGCCTTCGCTTGTACCGGCAACCTTGAAATCCATATCGCCCAGATGATCTTCATCACCCAGAATATCGGAAAGTACCGCATAGCCATCTGACTCAAGAATCAGACCCATCGCAATGCCAGCAACCGGTGCCTTCACAGGCACGCCCGCATCCATAAGTGCCAGAGACGAACCACAAACCGAAGCCATCGATGATGAACCGTTAGACTCAGTGATCTCAGAAACCGCACGAATCGCGTAACCGAAATCTTCCATGCTCGGCAGCACGCCTTCAACGCCGCGCTTGGCAAGACGGCCATGGCCGATCTCACGACGACCCGGAGGGCCGAAGCGACGCGCTTCACCAACTGAGTATGGCGGGAAGTTGTAGTGCAGCATGAAACGCTGTTTCTGAACACCTTCCAGAGACTCAGTCATCTGCATATCTGACTCGGTACCCAGTGTAATGGTTACCAACGCCTGCGTTTCACCACGGGTGAACAGAGCTGAGCCATGGGTGCGAGGCAATACCCCAACCTGACAATCGATATTACGAACGTCAGAGGTTGAACGGCCATCAATACGTGGGTTGCCGTCGATAATGGAGCGACGAACCACACTCTTCTCAAGATTCTTCACTGCAGAGGCCACATCGTTGGATGAAAACTCGCCAGGATTCTCTTCAGTCCCCGCAAACTGCTCCTGAGCAGCAGCACGAAGCGCTTCGATCTTGGTTGCACGAGCCGACTTGTCGACAGTCGCATAGGCATCACGAACATCTGCTTCGAAGGCTGCGTTTACTGCACCCTGAACAGCATCGTTACCGGCAAGCTCAATCGTCATCTTCTCTTTGCCAGCAGCTTTTGCCAGCTCTTCGATTGCATCAATCACCGGCTGGTAGCCTTTCTGACCGAAGGTGATTGCATCAATCATCTGCTCTTCAGAGAGCTCTTTGGCTTCTGATTCGATCATCAGTACAGCATCGCGGGTACCGGCAACAATTAGATCAAGCTCGGACTCTTCCATCTGTGCATAGGTCGGGTTCAGAACAAACTCACCATTAATATAACCAACACGTGAAGCTGCAATCGGCTGTGAAAAAGGTGCATCAGAAATGACCAGTGCAGCAGATACACCATTGATCGCAATAATATCCGGATTGTTATCTTCATCAGCTGAAACGACTGTCGCAATCACCTGAGTCTCATGGAAATAGCCTTTAGGGAACAGCGGGCGGATCGGACGATCAATCAGACGTGAAGTCAGGGTCTCTTTCTCGGAAGGACGGCCTTCACGCTTGAAGAAGCCACCGAGGAATCGGCCTGCTGCATAAGTCTTCTCCTGATAATGAACAGTCAGCGGCAGAAAATCGACGCCCTGCAGTGGCGTCTTGGCAGCAGTTGCAGCAACGTGGACAACCACATCGCCAACCTGAGCCAATACAGAACCACCTGCCTGACGGGCAATACGCCCTGTCTCAAAACTTATTTCGCGGCCACCAACGGTCGCTTTGGTTGTTTTTACATCAAACATATTTTCAAATCCTTTTTATCAGGATTCATGTCTCTGTCTGTAGAACGTTCTGTGGAAACCGGAAAAGGGAGAGTAAAAAAGAAAGGCGACCCGCAATGGGCCGCCTTTCGGGAATTATTAGCGACGTAGGCCGAGTGTATCGATCAGACTACGATAACGGTTGAAGTCTTTGCCCTTCAGATATTTCAGAAGGTTGCGACGTTGACCAACCATTTTCAGCAGACCACGACGTGAATGGTGATCCTTATGGTTGTCTTTAAAGTGACCTGAGAGGCCATTAATGCGCTCAGTCAACAGTGCTACCTGCACTTCCGGTGAACCTGTATCACCTTCATGCGTAGCAAATTTTGTAATTACTTCGTTTTTCTTTTCCACAGACAGAGACATAAATCCTGCTTACCTCTTTATTTAACTTACCTTTTTATAGGGCGGCGAACGATAGCGATAGTTCCCCTGCCATGCAAACCTTTTTACACACCTGATTTCAGCCCTTCAAAACAACCATCTGAGAGACCATCAGCCCTACTCCTCAAACGATCAGGCTCTATGCCATCCCAGAACCTTAACGATTTGATTCCGGCAATATTGAATCCAAACTTATAGTGAAAGGGATACGGTAATCCCCACTTCCTCGATCTTTCGAGCCATCGATTCCATCCACGCCTCATCAAGTTGACTTAGGTGCGCAGCTTCAGACTGCAGGGACGGGCGGGCAAGGCCGTAGAGCAGCACGCCTTTCACAGGCACAGTTTCGGCTTTCAGTTGTTTAATAAATTCCAGATAACCGTTCACTTCAACATCTGACGGCTCAGCACCATCCCATGTAAACATGCAGGTCTGGATCCATGTCGGACAGAGACTAGCCGCGGCTTTGACCTGCTTGAAGAGCAGTTCAGGCGTAGCGGTCACGCCATTGATACGCTCGATACCTGTTTTGGTTGCCGAATCGACTTTGACCCAGACCTCACCGTTGTTTTCTCCCATCAGCTTAAGCCCAGTCTGCACATGCGACTTGTTCATATAGGAGCCGTTGGTGATCAGGCGCAGCTTCACGTCTTTAGCCAGTTCAAACTGCCCCATGACAGAAACAATCAATTCAACAATCGCATCGAAATTCATGCAACTGGTCGGTTCACCATTACCTGATATGGCAACATCACAAAGCTTGCGGCAATCCGCTGGCACCCGCTCAGCCATGAACGAACCATCAATCAGATCGTTTATCATTGTCACCAACTCATGCTTTAGCAGTTCCAGATTGATCTCAGGTGCCGAGCCGCGCACCAGATTTGGTACCTGACAGTAGGCGCAGTGCCAGTTGCAGGCATTGTTGGGATTGAGATTAATGCCGATAGAGACGCCGCCAGCACGGCGGGAGATGACAGGATATACATAGCTCATCCCCACCACGTCTCGATTATGGTTATGAACACTCAACATCTCTTCACAGGTTTCACTCGACATCGGGCCACTCTAACCCGTCTCGATGTGATGTCATTGAAACCCACACCATCCAGGCACTTACCTGATCAGCGTAAATCGTATAAACTAGCGATTGTGCAGACAAAACTGAAAGAATTTAGAGGCGTGGGGTTTCATGAGTTCAGGCAGTAGAAAGATTCGTTTTGGAGCCCTTGTCCGGGAAACCTCTGTAAAGCAGAACGTTGTCAGCTATAACGATATCGTGCCTGAAGCAAGGACGGATCAGCACGGCAATCTGGTTGTTCCAAGACCTGCCAGAATCAGGCTTCGCCCCCTCGACATCTATCGCCTGCTTCAACCCTATATCAGCGTCCGTTTCATTGAGCAGATGCGAGCTGTACTGCCTCTGGCTATCTATCTGCTTCTTTTTCAGATTCTTATTCTGCATCAGAAGGTGACTGTCCCGGAAAGCATCATTATTGGCCTGTTTGCTGTCATGGTCGGACTGATGCTCTTTATGGAGGGACTGAAGCGTGGGCTGATGCCCTTTGGTGAGATCATCGGTAAAACACTTCCGGCAAAGGCTCCGCTAAAGCTGGTATTGCTAATCGCGCTGCTGCTAGGGATCGGCGTCACGTTTGCCGAGCCCGCCATCGGAGCCCTGAAAGCAGCAGGTTCGATCGTCATGGTTGAAAACGCCCCCTACCTCTACACCATGTTAAACGACTGGAGCACCGCACTTGTTCTGGCTGTCGGCTCCGGGGTCGGTCTGGCAGCTGTGCTTGGAACACTGCGCCTGCTCTATGGCTGGAGCTTGAAACCGCTGATCTATCTCACACTGATACCATTGATCGGTCTAACGGCTTACCTCTCCTCCGACCCTGAGCTCTCCATCATCCTCGGCCTGGCATGGGACTGCGGTGCAGTGACAACTGGCCCCGTTACCGTGCCTTTGGTGCTTGCACTCGGTATCGGTATCGCCTCCACAGCGGGCAAGGGCAAGTCTCCTCTGGCCGGATTCGGTATTGTAACGCTCGCCTCCCTCTTTCCGATCATAGCAGTGATTCTGCTTGCGCTGTTTATCAGCAGCGTTACCACGCCGGAGCAGATTATTGCTGCTGTACAAAGTGCTCAATCTCTTATGAAGACATCAGACGGAACACCGTGGCTCGAAACCAGCCCATGGCAGGAGACCCTCTCCGGTATCCGAGCCATTGTTCCACTGGTCGCATTTCTGGTAATTGTGCTCCATTACATTCTCAAAGAACGTCTTCGCAACAGAGGGACCATTATCTACGGTATTGTGCTCTGTGTGCTCGGCATGATCATCTTCAACATCGGACTGGAGCATGGACTCTCACGTCTGGGTGAACAGTCTGGATCACTGTTGCCTGCCTCATTTACAACCATGACCGATATTGCAACCTCCCCCTACTACAGTTGGGGTTTCGGCATCATTATTGTACTTCTTTTTGCCTGGTTTCTCGGATTCGGCGCTACGCTGGCTGAGCCAGCACTTAACGCTCTGGGAATTACGGTTCAGACGCTTACCAACGGCGCCTTTGAAAAGAGCATGCTTCTCTATGCTGTCTCCATCGGAGTTGGTTGCGGTATCGCACTCGGTGTCGCAAAAATAATTTTTTCACTCTCACTCACCTGGATGGTCATCCCTGGTTACGGGCTTGCGCTGCTGCTTACCTGGCTCTCATCCGAGGAGTTCGTCAACGTGGCGTGGGACAGTGCCGGCGTAACCACCGGTCCGATCACCGTGCCGCTGGTTCTGGCCATGGGGCTGGGGCTGGGTAACGCGGTGGAGGCAGTTGAAGGCTTCGGCATTCTGGCGCTGGCATCCATCGGCCCGATCATCTCCGTGCTCGCGACCGGGCTCTGGGTACAGTGGAAGATCAAGCGTCACCACCAGCATGAAAAACCTATAACTCAAACAGTAGAGGAGGCGACATGAGCGAGAGCAACATCACCGTCCTGACCGACGTTTCGCTTATCACCTGCGTTGTCCAGCGAGGTCTGGGCGATGAGATCGTAAAAGCGGCCCAGGAGGCTGGCGCACAAGGTGCAACCATCCACTACGGCAAGGGTAGCGGGATTCATGAACTTCTCGGTGTTCTAAGTGTAGCCATCGATGTCGAGAAGGAGATTATCAATGTGGTGGTGGCCAACGATCAGGCAGACCGGATTTTTGAACGAGTATATATTGCAGGAAATCTGGACACCCCGGGCATGGGTATTATCTACATGACCAAGCTTGAGAAAGCTGCAACCCACATTGCTCCGGAGATTCTGGAAAGGCTGCTGGGCCATGGCAGCTAAACAGAAACTGATTACCTGCATAGTTCCCGAGGCCAATGCCGTAAAGGGGGCTGCAGCACTTCGTGAGAAATATGATCTGCAGACTATCAACCAGCATTTTGCCCGTGGCGTTGGCAAAAGCTCTCCTCTGGTCAAACGCGGTATCGGCGAAAAGACCGAGAAGGTGGTACTGAAAGTAGTTGTTGATGCCAAAATCGCAGATGAGGTGTTTGAGTTCCTCTTTGTTGAGGCGGATATTGACCGGCCACAAGGCGGCATGATTTTTATGAATGCGCTTCGCTCAGCTAAATATGCCTGATTTAGACCTCTTCACCCTTGGTCGTATCACCAACACGCTCCCAAACTGAATATAACTGTATCGTCCTGTCGATGCCTTTCAGGCCATGCAACGGTAGTTTACAGTGTGTCGGCTTCCGCTTCATTTTCCTGAATGTGTCTTCCGAAATAATAGTCTGCCTTGGTTCAGCCATACTGGTTAGCCGGGAGGCAATATTCACTGCATCGCCGATACAGGTGTACTGCATCGCCTGACTTGACCCGATCGCACCCACGACCACATCGCCGGTGTTGATGCCGATTCCGATTTCAATCGGTTTTTCTCCTCTGTCTACCCGACCCCTGTTAAACAGCTCAAGCGCACCATGCATATGAAATGCGCATTTGACCGCCCGATCTTCCGGATGCTTCACATCGGTCAGGGCATCAAAAAGCACCATCACTTCATCACCGATGAACTTGTCCACTGTTCCTCCATACTGGAACACGATGCTAACGATCAATTCAAAATACTCATTGAGCATCTCCACCACATTCGTGGCCGAGACAGTGTGTGCCATATGGGTGAAGCCGCGAATATCGGCAAAAAGAATCGTAACCTCCTTGAGCTTGCCTCCCCTCTTCTCCAGCTTGAGTTCGCCACTACTGATCTTCTGCATAACGTTGGGCGGCAAAAGCCGTTCAAGCTGGGCTTTATCCCTGCTCTCCTGCTCAACGGATTGCAGCAGTTTGGTGTTGGCAATAATTGTCGCCACACGGGAAACAAGGCTTGTTATCAGTTGCAGGTCCTTACGCGAAAAGACCATGGCCGACTTCTGGCTATCCAGATGAATGACACCGAAAAACTGGTTGTCGTAAATAATCGGTGCACACATAACAGAGTGCAGCCCCTGCACAATTATAGAAGAGGAGTGTGCAAATCGTTCGTCATCACTGATATCGGCCACGAACAGTGCCGATTGGGTCTTACGTACCTCCTCCAGAATTGATTCGGAGATCGACATATGTTCCGGAACCCCTGGAAACACCTCGATAGCCATCGGTATAAACTTGTCCGTCTGAGAATCGAGCAGCAGAATCGCGCACCGGTCCGCTGGAAAAATGCCGAGAAGCTTGCTTGCAATACTTTTAAGGGTTTCCCCCAGATCACGTTGCAGCCCGACATGCTGCAGAAGTTCGTTACCCAGCCGCAGCTTCTCGTAATCCTCACGCCAATCCATACCATCGCTGATCTGATGGGCAGGGGTAAAAGCGCTCTCTACGCCAACCTCGACACGATCCTGAACAGCGCTTCCAGATATCGGAACACTGGCAATACGAACCATCTCGACCGGCATTGAGTCCGTGACCTCCTCAATGAAGGTCAGTGTTGTCTTGCCAATTCTTACCTCATCACCGTTACCCAGAAACTTTTCACTAATGCGCACATCTTTGATGTATGAGCCATTGCTACTGCCCCGATCTTCAAAACAGTAGCCTCGATCGGTATGGATGATTTCAGCATGATGTCTGGAAATATTGATATCCTTCAGGCAGATATCATTCTCAAGCCCCCGGCCAATACTTGCACGTCCGCCGAGTTCAACCAGCCACTCCTCTTCCCCGTTATGAATGATCAGCTGCGGCATCTTCTACTCAGCTAACGATATAGGAGATGTCACCATGCCCATCATTTAGCGCTCCCTATCCAGTTTATGGAACCGATTAATCTACCCGTCACTGCTGTTAAGAAAATCCCTCGAAAAGGGTAGGGTCAAATCACCGGAAGCATTAACTCATGCAAAACCAGGCGGTTACAGGAAATATTTATGCGTGATCAGAAGGGAGGGTTGCAACCTCACATATTGCCGAAGTAACTCTGGAGAGTTGCTCTGCAGTGATAACATATGGTGGCATGGTATAGATCAGCTTGCCAAATGGCCGCAGCCAGACTCCTCGATCAATCAGCCGGGACTGGACCCGTGTAACATCGACAGCCTCTTTCATCTCGATGATGCCAATTGCACCCTTAACGCGAACATCAGCTACTCCTGCCTTCTCACGGCATAAAGCCAACTCTCTCTCCAGCTGGCATTCAATTTTCTGGACTCGCTGCTGCCACGGGGAATTGAGAAGGAGGTCGATACTTGCCACTGCTACTGAGCAGGCCAATGGATTGGCCATGAATGTTGGCCCGTGCATCAACACGCCAGCCTCATGTTCTTCCGTGGCATCCGCATGAATACCATCACTCACTTTAGAAGAGCATAGCGTTGCAGCAAGCGTCATATAGCCGCCTGTCAGCGCCTTACCGACACACATGATATCCGCCTCAACTCCAGCGTGTTCACAGGCAAACATGGCTCCGGTTCGGCCAAAACCGGTAGCTATCTCATCCAGGATCAGTAACAGCCCATATTCGTCACACAACGTCCGCACCTGACGAAGAAATTCGGGGGCGTAGATGCGCATACCACCTGCGCCCTGCACAATCGGCTCAAGAATCACGGCTGCCAGTTCATGATGATGGGTTTTGATTCTTGATTTGAATGAAGCGAGTTGTAAATCATCCCATTCATCATCACTTCTGGCAGTTGGAGCATCGGCAAACAGCTGTTGGGCCAGGATGCCTCTGAAAAGATGGTGCATGCCGGCATCAGGATCGCAGACACTCATCGCACCAAATGTGTCGCCGTGATAGCCGTGACGAATAGTCAGAAGCCTGTGCTTCTCAGTCCGACCTTGTGCCTGCCAGTACTGAATTGCCATCTTGATGGCTACTTCCACCGAAACAGAGCCGGAATCAGCCAGGAACACATGCTCCATTCCAGCAGGTGCAATGGAGAGCAATTTTTCAGCAAGTCTGGCTGCCGGTTCATGGGTCAGGCCGCCAAACATCACATGTGACATTTTAGAGAGCTGTGATTGGACAGCGCTGTTCAGTTCGGGAACGTTATATCCATGAATGGCAGACCACCATGAGGCCATACCATCAATCACCTGCCTGCCATCTTCAAAGGTAAGTGTGACTCCCTTTGCAGAACTCACAGGATAGGCCGGCATCGGGTTCTTCATCGACGTATAAGGGTGCCAGAGATGCTTCCGCTCAAATTCCAACCAGTCTGGTCCGCTCTGACTCCCCGACTCAGAAGGGCTCATGCTGCAGACTCTTTAAGAAGATCAAGTGTCATCCGCTCCAGCACCACCAGCTTACTCTCAACCGATGCGCCTTTAAGTAATTTCTCAGCCTCAACCATTCGCTTCATCGCAACAGATAGTTCACTCCCCTTCCACCGCTTCGACTCCTGAGGCACACGTCTACGGGCATCACCAAATACGCGAGCCTTCTGCAGTGAATTACGCTCACGCTGCGACTCATACCAGCAATACATCAAAAGCTGGTTCATCCGTGTACCAAGCCAGCTTAACACCTGAACTTCAGAGACCTGCTGTTCATTCACCAGCCTTCTTAACAACCCCAAGGCGGCAGAATCCTTTGATGCAACTGCATGGCAGAAAGCCTCGATATCCTCAGGACTCCGTTCACCAAGCAGGTCGCCGACGATTTCCATGCTAATGTTTTCACCATTGCCACCATCATAGAGCTTCAGTCGCTTAATCAACTGGCGCGCTGCAGCTCGCATGCCGAGCAGCCGTTCACCCATCATCTGAACTGCCTCATCAGATATGTTCAACTGATGATTCCCAAGCTCTTCTGCAAGCCACTGTGCAAATGCAGCCGGGGTAGGAACATTGAACTCACATTGAATTAAACTGGACTCTGCCTGCATCTTCTTGTGCAGAGCTTTTTTCCAGGCAATGCCCGGCGCGCAGATAATAAGCCGATTCTCTTCGCGGGCCTGTTCCACCATTTTCAGCAGATGATCACCCTGTTTAGGTGTTGCGCTCTCAGCATTACGAACCAGCGCATAACAGATAGAGGGGCCAAAGAGGCCCTGATTGCGACTCTCGGTCTCCACTCTGGCCAGTTCGGAGCTATCGACTCTCAAACGGAGAGCTTCGGCATCGCCACCCTGAAGCAACATTTCAGCGGCCTCGAAAATGGCATCAACGTCTTCACCGTAGAGATAGTAGGCTGATGCACTGCTCTCCAGCAATTTTCCCGGCGAACACTTCACTGCATCAGAAGCCTGAGCTTAACCGGCTCCAAGCCCGGGAAGCCCACTGCGCTCTCAAATCACGCTGAATCCTGTTGCGTGCAGCCTCAGCACCGGGAGGCCCACCAACCACAAACACCTCTCCTGATTCAGATATCACCCCACTCTCCCAAAGCAGCTTGCCGCTTCGGTAGACTCGAATATTACCCGAAATGCTCAGGCGATACTGGGTAGCTACGCCCGATGCATCATAGGCACTTGGTACAAACTGCTCGGATGCCTGCTCAAGGCGGATAGCCGCATGAGCCTCTGCATCTTCGACTTTATCTGCATCCACAAGCAGGTAGCCTTCTTCACTTCTGCTTGAAATACGCCGCTTCAACTCCACCAGCAGACTCTTTGCCGCTTCGTTAGTGGCCTGTAGAGAGACCGTTTCCACATCGACGGGGATCACACCTGCACCATTGCCGTGACCCACCAGATGATATCCACATGAACTTAACACCATTGCAAGCATCACAGGGATAGCAACTCTTCTCCCCGCTTGCAGTTGTCCTGAACATGAATTTAAAAAACAGAAAAAGCGTGAAATACGTGTTTTATTTCGCGCCTGTTTTTTTAATTCATGTGAGGAAACAGACAAATACCTGCGGCCGTGTTTCTTTGGTTCTTTCTTGCACGCACAAGAAAGAACAAAGTCACGAATCATAGTAACCACAGTCATCACTCTGGACGCACCACAATGTTCAGCAGCCTGCCGGGAACAAGAATAACTTTAACGATCGTCATGCCATTGAGCCATTTGGCAATGCTCTCATTAGCCTGTGCAGCAGCCATTGCGGTATCCTGATCAGCATCCTTGGAGATTGTGATCTCACCACGGCGTTTGCCCTGAACCTGGACTGCCAGTGTGATCTCATCCTGCACAAGGGCCGCCTCATCCACGACAGGCCACTCTGCGACGACAGCCATCGCCTCCATACCAATACGTTCGCCGATCTCGCAGGCGAAGTGAGGCACAAACGGTGCCAGCATGGCGGCCAACGCCTCCAATCCCTCACGAACAACCGCAACGCCTTTCTCACCCTTCGGCTCAAAAGCACTCAGGGCATTGGTCATCTCCATCATAGCAGCAATGGCAACATTAAAAGCAAAGCCGTGTTCAAACGCGTGGGTTACACGCTGGATAGTTGAGTGAATGGTTAGTCGCACTGCTTTTAGTTGGCCTGCATCATCCTCACCGGCAGGTTTGATGCTGACACTATCAAGCAGACGCCATGCACGTTTTAAAAAGCGGCTTGCACCATCTACACCGGCATCATGCCACTCCAGATCCTTTTCAGGCGGAGCCGCAAACAGAGTAAAGAGGCGTGCGGTATCAGCACCGTACTTCTCAATGATAGCTTCCGGATCAACCGTGTTGCCCTTCGATTTACTCATCTTGGCGCCATCTTTAAGCACCATGCCCTGAGTCAGCAGATTCTTAAATGGCTCGTCTCCTCCCTCGGCAGAGGTGAACAGCCCCGCATCACGCATCAGCTTGTGATAAAAGCGGGCATAGAGCAGATGCAGTACGGCATGTTCAACACCGCCGATATACTGATCCACCGGCGCCCACTGCTTCATCGCAGCAGCAGTTACCATTGCATCATCAGAACCGGCCGATGTATACCGGTTCATGTACCAGGACGACTCCATGAAGGTATCAAAGGTGTCGGTCTCACGTCTGGCAGCCTTGCCACACTTAGGGCAATCAACATGCACAAACTCATCGCAATCAGTCAGTGGTGATGCACCACCGGTCGGCTGCAAGTGTTCCGGCAGGATCACCGGCAACTGATCTTCAGGTACGGTGACCGTACCGCAACCGTCACAGTGAATAATCGGGATCGGAGAGCCCCAGTAGCGCTGGCGTGAAACCAGCCAGTCACGAAGTCTGTATTGAACCCGCTCTTCACCCTTGCCTTCGCCCACCAGAAATTCGGTGATGGCAGATTTAGCTTCGTTTGAGTCCACACCATCAAACTGGGCAGAGTTCACCAGCACGCCTGCTTCAACAAAAGCGGCTTCCTGAACATCCCACTCTCCGTCAGTGGGGGCAATTACCTGTTTGATCGGAATAGCATATTTATGGGCAAACTCATGATCACGTTCGTCATGTGCAGGCACACTCATCACGGCCCCTGTGCCGTAACTCATCAATACAAAGTTGGCCACCCAGATAGGGACTGTTTCACCGCTGATTGGGTGCACAGCTCTGAAGCCTGTATCCATCCCCTTCTTCTCCATCAGGGCCACATCGGCCTCTTTGGTGGATATCTTGGAGCACGCCTCCAAAAACTTCGCCAGTTCAGGGTTTGATTCCGCCGCCCGCTTGGCCAGCGGATGACCGGCAGCCACAGCCATGTAGGTGACACCCATCAGGGTATCGGGACGGGTGGTGAAGATGTCTAATATCTCTTCGCTTCCTTCAACTCCAAAGGAGACCTCGGCCCCGGTGGAGCGCCCAATCCAGTTGCGCTGCATGCCAACCACTTTTTCAGGCCAGCCCTTCAAGTTGTCCAGATCATTGAGCAGCTCTTCAGCATAATCGGTAATTTTGATAAACCACTGGGCAAGGTTCTTACGCTCAACTGGCGTATCACAACGCCAGCACGCGCCCTCTACTACCTGCTCATTGGCAAGCACGGTATGGCAAGGCTGGCACCAATTCACTTCAGCCTCTTTGCGGTAGGCCAATCCCTTCTCAACCAGCTTGGTGAACATCCACTGCTCCCAGCGGTAATATTCAGGCTGGCAGGTAGCAAACTCGCGACTCCAGTCGTAAGAGAGCCCAAGACGTTTGAGCTGAACCCGCATCTGGTCGATGTTGTGATAGGTCCACTCAGCTGGCGGACGTTTGTGTTTGATCGCTGCATTCTCGGCAGGAAGTCCAAACGCATCCCAGCCAATGGGGTGTAGCACATTAAATCCCTGCATCCGTTTGTAACGGGCTACAGCATCACCAAGGCAGTAGTTACGCACATGGCCCATGTGCAGGTTGCCAGATGGATAAGGGAACATCTCAAGGCAGTAGTAGGACTCCCGGCTGTCGGATGGGTCTTCTGAAGCCAGGTCGATGCCTGCTTCATTCCATTTTTCCTGCCACTTTTTCTCTATTTCCTGCGGTTCGTAACGATCTGACACCTGTGATCACTCCTGGAAAAAACTGAACTTCGAATGATGAGGGTGATTGCCTCGAATGAAAAGAGGAAACCCAGCCTCAGACCCCAAGAGGTGTATTAACCAGTATGTATAAGCTCGCCGAATGACTTCTTTCGGCCGAAAACGAACATTCAATTGCGGCGAATAAAACTCTTTTAACGCATCTTCTACGGCAAAAGCGGCTGTTTTTACTGACTTTTTTTGACAATCAGGCCTGAACATTCAAGCATAGGCTTCTTTCGTGTCTAAACGGCTGATTTTTATGGCCGTTTACGAAGTAGTAGGAGAGATGATTGCATCAGGATTTTGCCAGCAACGCTGCTAAGGAGGGTTCGCACCCAACGGTGCCGAACCGTAAGTTTTCCCCAAGACGCCCTCTTTCGGTTAAACCGGTCATGCTGGGCGTAGCCGGATTTGTGGCCGGCGCCTTTATGCTGACGCTGCTACTGGTGGGCAACCAGGTTGATGCCAGTGTGCCGGTAATTCAGGAAGAGTGGCTTGAGGCCAATACGCACGAACCTCTTCAGCAACCCACTGGCAGGAAAATTGTTCTTCAACCGGGAGATGCTGCAGCTTCTGTTTTAGGGGAGCTCGGATTTCCATTTTCAGAAGTGATCCAGATGAGCCGCGCATCAAAAGGCATCTATTCACTGAAGAACGTGCGTGCCGGTCAGGCCTTTTCCAGAGAGGATGAGGAGTCCAGGACCCATGTCTATTATGATGTGGATACGATGCAGCGACTGCATCTCTATACCGCTGAGGATGGGGTATGGAAAGCGGAACTGCAGCCCAGAGCAGTAAATATGCGTCGGGTGCGTGCATCGGGTGTGATTAAAGACTCTCTGTTTGCCGCTGCTGTTGAAGCAGGTATTGATGAACGCACAACAATGAATCTGATCGACATTTTTGGATGGGATGTTGATTTCGCCAGAGATTTACGGGAGGGCGATCGCTTTTCAGTACTTTATGAAGAGCATTTTGATGATCGGGGGAGAATGCGCAGAAGTAAGATTCTGGCAGCCGAGTTTGTTAATCAGGGCGAGAGTTACAAAGCAATCCGCTATGACCTGGCCAACGGCAGCACCGAATATTTCACGCCTGAAGGCAAAAGCATGCGTAAGACCTACCTGAAATCACCCGTAAAGTTTTCCAGAATCTCTTCAAGATTTTCTACCAGCAGAAAACATCCTGTACTCGGTTATACCCGTGCCCATCGTGGCGTGGATTACGCAGCATCGAGCGGAACTCCAATCCGCGCAATTGGTGATGGCCGGGTGGTATACTCCCGGTGGAAAGGTGGATATGGCCGCTTTATTGAAATTCGCCATAACAATTCAGCACACTCAACCGCCTATGCTCATCTACGTAGTTATGGTCGCGGCATCAAGCAGGGCAGACGGGTGAAGCAGGGCCAGATTATCGGTTATGTCGGTATGAGTGGCCTGGCAACCGGACCGCATCTCCATTTTGAATTCCGGGTTCGAGGCAGGGCAGTCAACCCATTGGCTGTAAAACATTCATCTGCAAAACCTGTTCCAGAAAAAGAGCTGGCACAGTTTAAGGAAGTCGCATCAAACATGCTTGACCGACTGTCTGCACCACTGCTTGCACGGGTTTGGGAGTGAACAGCTCCATCTTTCCTTGCTCGGAATTTGATCCCATATCATGCTTGATGATTCAAAAAACAGGGATGGTTTAATTCATGACATCGAACAGAGATGCGTGGCTGGATAAAGCACGCAAGGTTTTAAATATCGAGATAGATGCTCTCACGCTTCAGAGGGACTCACTCGGAGATGCCTTTACTGAAGCTGTTGCTTCTATTCTTAAACTGGAAGGCAGGCTGGTAGTTGTAGGCATGGGCAAGTCCGGCATCATTGCCAGAAAGATTGCGGCCACATTTGCCTCTACCGGAACACCTGCATTCTTTGTTCATGCCGCAGAAGCCCAACATGGTGATCTCGGCATGATTACCCGAAATGACGCCGTGCTTGCACTCTCCCACAGTGGCGAGACTGACGAGGTCCGCGGACTTCTGCCCACCATCAAGCGTTTGGGTGCAACCCTGATTGCGATTACCGGCAAGACCGACTCAACACTCGGCCGCTATGCAGATATCGTGCTTGAAGTGCCAGTTACGCTGGAGGCTTGCCCGATGAACCTTGCTCCGACGGCGTCAACAACAGCAGCACTCGCTTTGGGCGATGCATTGGCCGTGGTGGTACTTAAGCAGCGCGGTTTCAGAGAGGAAGATTTTGCTCGCGTACATCCGGCAGGAAGTCTGGGGCGCAAGCTGATGCGGGTAGCTGATGTGATGCACAAAGGTGATGAACTGCCCCTGGTTCCGCTATCCGCTTCACTGCGCGAATCGATTGTGTCCATGAGTAACCATAGACTTGGCATTACCGGAATTTGCGAGGATGGAAAACTTGTGGGATGCCTCTCAGATGGTGACCTGAGAAGGGTGATGGAATCGGGCCATGTTGATCTGGATGCGCGTGTCAGCTCGCTGATGCATCCGTCACCACGTACCATTGAGGCTGACCACCTGGCCAGTGAAGCGGTGCGCGTAATGGAGGAGCATAAAGTGACGGTGCTTTTTATTACAGACGACTCTTCAGTGCCGACAGGCGTGGTTCATATGCATGACCTGTTGAAGGCGGGTGTGGCATGAACCGATCATATGAGACTTTCCCGCTTCAGAAGGCCAAGCAAATCAAGATGCTGATTCTTGATGTTGATGGTGTGATGACTGAAGGCAAAGTGGAGATGAATCACAATGGTGAGGAGTCAAAGGCATTTAATGTGCGTGACGGGCATGGCATCAAAATGCTGCAGCGTGCAGGGATTCAGGTGGCAATCCTGACAGGCCGGACCTCCCGCGCAGTAGAACACAGGGCGCGGGACCTGGGCATTGATCATGTTGTTCAGGGGTCGTTAAGGAAAGCCGATGGGATAAAGCAGCTCTGTGAAGAGGCGGAAATTGATGCCAGTCAGTGCGCTTACATGGGCGATGATGTGGTTGATCTGCCGGCGATGGCCGCCTGCAGACTTACGATGGCGCCATCCGATGCCGATCGCGGCGTCTTAAAACGCGTCGACTGGATCTCCGCATATGCAGGCGGACGAGGAGCCGTCAGGCAGGCAGCCGAAGGACTGATTCTGGCTAATGGCTACTGGCAGAAGGTGCTTACTGATGCTTATGGCTTAACGCCTGAAGATTGTGGCTGGCCGAATATCTGAATCTAATGAATTTGAACTATTATGCAGGATAGACACTTAAGAGTCGTAAAATGGAGCTCTCTGGGTGTTTCGATTGGCAGCCTGATTTTAGCAGCTGGCCTTCTATGGATGAACTCTAAAGTTGCTGTTTCAGAAAAGCCTGTCCAGGCCAGCGTGGAGAGTGTTAAACAGCCTGAGACACAGGTTGAAAAGCCGTTGATTGTCGAGCGTAAAGGTGATCAAATTATCTGGCGTTTGCAGGCAGAAGAGGCAAAACAGCAGGGTCAGGGCATGCATCTGATAGAGCCTCGACTCGAGCTTTTTACCGAAATCGGTGAAGTAATCCTTATTGATGGGAGTGAAGCTTGGTTTGAGCCAACCAGAAAAAACATTCATTTTAAAGGCTCAGTAAAGGCTAATTATCGTGACTGGATACTGCTCTGTGATGAGTTTCGTTATGATGGCGGCCTGGATGAACTGGTGGTGCCTGGCAGTTTCAAAGTAAGTAAACCTGATGTGAAACTGCGAGGAAGAGGCTTGCATGTAGACCGTAAGACACAGAGCCTAAGGGTTGCGCACGATGTCTGGGTTGAAGATGCTACTCCACGAGAACTTGGAGGCCGGAGATGATCAGGTGGCTATGGATGATCGGTTTTCTGTTGGCAGGAGCCTCTCTGGTTGAGGCAGGGCCATTGCGGATCACCTCAGAATCTCTTTCGGTTGATAACGCAAAAAACAGGGCTGAATTCTCGGGCACAGTACGTTTGACCAGAGATGACTTTGAGTTGAAATGTGATCGTCTGGTTGCTTTTTACAAGCAACAGGCAGGAGGAGAGCTTGAGCAGGCAGAGGCCTATGGTAACGTATCCATGCAGCAGGGAGAAAAACACGGATCTTCCAACGAAGCTATCTACAAACAGTTTGAAGGGATTTTGATATTGATTGGAGACGCAAAAGTGGAGGATCCCGAAGGCACAATTGAAGGCGAAAAGATTGTGCATAACCTTCACACGACAGCCACCAGAATTCAGCAAGGGGATTCAGGAGAGAGAGTTCATCTCACCTTTGAAACTGAAGATGATGAAGAGACTTCAGCCCCAGCCGGGAAACAGCTGCCATGAGTACGGTGCATCATCTATCCGCCAAAGAGATCACTAAAAGTTATCGAAAGAAAACGGTCGTTCGCTCTGTCAGCCTGGATGTCTACTCCGGTGAATGCGTGGGACTTCTTGGCCCTAATGGTGCGGGAAAAACTACCAGCTTCTATATGGTCTGTGGTTTGATTCAGGCTGAGAAGGGAGAGATCACGCTTGACGGGGAGAACATTACTGATCTTCCTATGCACATGCGTGCCAGACAAGGGATTGGCTATCTGCCTCAGGAAGCAAGTATCTTCCGTAAATTAACGGTTCGCGAAAACCTTCTATCTATTTTTGAAACGCTGGATTTGCCGGATGCTCAGGTTGAAGAGGAGATGGAGGAGTTGCTGATTGATCTGGGTGTCGAAGGTGTTCAGCACCAGAAGGCTTACACACTATCCGGAGGACAGCGCCGCCGTACCGAGATCGCACGGGCGCTGGTGACCAAACCGCGATTCCTGTTGCTTGATGAACCCTTTGCAGGCGTCGACCCTATCGCGGTCGAGGATATCCAGGCCATTATTGCAGACTTGCGGAGCAAGGGAATCGGCATCCTGATTACTGATCATAATGTTCGGGATACCCTGAGTATCTGTGACAGAGCCTACCTGATGAGTGCAGGAGAGATTCTGGTTCAGGGAACAACTGATGAGATTATCAGCCATCCTGATGCCCGGCGCCTCTATCTCGGCGAGAGCTTTTCCATGTGATAGCCCTCACTGCTGCGAGTGCTATAGTTAGAGATATTTGCAAAGCTGAAGCAGGAGGAAATAGTGAGTCAGGAACAGGTAGCAACCAGATGAAACAGGTAGTGATTGCGATGACAGGTGCGTCGGGTGCTGCCTATGGACTGCGCCTGATTCAGAGACTTGCTGCCGCCGGAGTAAAACAGCACCTGCTCTTCTCGGATGCCGCACGGGTTGTGCTGAAACAGGAAGTGGGATTAACTCTGCCCGAACAGACGGAAGACGTTGCTGCAGCTATCGCATCGCATCTTCAAATCTCCGATGAACTTCTGAATCATTATCATCAATCAGACTGGTTTTCACCAACTGCATCGGGCTCTGCAGGCATTCGCCATATGGTGGTCATCCCATGTTCTATGGGTTCGCTGGCACGCATTGCAGGTGGAGTTTCGGACAATCTACTGGAGCGAGCTGCTGATGTAATGCTGAAGGAGCGAGGACGACTGCTTCTGGTGCCACGCGAAACACCGCTCTCCAGTATCCATCTGGAACACATGCTTAAGCTATCACGCATGGGAGTGGATATTATTCCTGCCATGCCGGGGTTTTATCACCGGCCTGAATCGGTGGGTGAATTGGTCAACTTCATTGTTGACCGGGTTATGGATCACCTGAATATTGACGATGGAGGAGCCAGGCGATGGGGCGACTGATCATTGCTGCAGTAGTCTCGATTACCATGTCGGGCTGTGCCGTGGTGGGGGCTATTGGCGGCTCCGCTGTCGAGGGGCTGGCCTATCTTATGGGAGGAGAGAACGCGAGTTTTCCGATCTCCATGCGGGCTACGCTTGTCGCAGTGCAGAAGGGACTGAAAAAAGCCGATTTGCATGCGAGTGTGCTTGAACCGGTAGAGGAGGGTTATCTGATTGTCTTTGGTAATGAGAACCTGGATGGAAAGGTGACGCTTAAAAGACAGACGAAAAGTTTGATTACCATCTCCGTTAAAGTAAGAAGCGGAGTTGCCCGTGAAGAGTCGGTAGAGCAGGCGCTGGTAGACACCATTCGCAAAAAGAGCGAGACGGTTAAGCGTTATGAGCATTTTGATTTTGGGCGTTACAGAAATATTAGAGAGAAGCCTGAATCTCTTGCCAAGCAGGTTGGCTGGTATCTGCCGGGCACATCCCTTGAAGTGAAACCTCTAAAAGATTCCAAATGGCTACGCATTAAAATGCCATCGGGCAAGACAGGTTACCTCAAAGGCAGTGTTGCCGCATTTGCACACAAATGAGATAGTTAGTCTCTGACGGAGGCGGAAGATGTCTGTGAATAACGAAATATTGGATGATATCGCTGAGAAGATCGCAGGTAGCCTGCGTATGCTTGGTGGTGCAAAACAGGAAGCGGAAACTCAGGTGCGCGGCATTGTTGAAGGGGCGCTGGAGCACTTTGATGTTGTCACCCATGAACGTATGCAGGTTCAGGAAG
>Ga0316187_10000925_pt1 | contig 24445 bp, 26 predicted proteins | sample CroRivburrow1_MG_FD_204927 | JGI IMG/M metagenome (GOLD analysis project Ga0316187, IMG submission 204927) | Coastal sediment microbial communities from Maine, United States - Cross River worm burrow 1 | ecosystem: Environmental > Aquatic > Marine > Coastal > Sediment | place: USA: Maine...
TGAATCTCAAGCGACAAGCCCTGCATGCAGAGGTGCTCGGCATGAATCACCCGATCAGTGGAATCCCGCTTCTGTTCACAGCCCCTCTGCCCGATGACCTTGTGCAGCTCTCCACGGCGCTGGATACGGCTTATGTCTGAAACCTGCTTCCTGCGCTCGCCGCTTCTGGCTGCGCACGGCATGCACGGTATTTTCAGCCTGCGCAACGGTGGCCTTAGCCCTTCCCCATTCGATAGCTTGAATCTGGCAGATGACACGGGTGATGATGCCGCTCTGGTTGAGAAGAATCTTGATATCCTGATCCGTCAAAGTGGTATCAACGCCATGCCACACCGATCTGTACAGATGCATGGCTGCCAAATCCTGTTATGCAGTGGTACAGGACGCATGCACAAGGAACAAGCCGATATTCTGCTTAGTGGCGATGGGAATGCGGTTGCTGTGCGCGTAGCTGACTGTACGCCCATCCTGCTGGCAGATCCTGTCACAGGGCTAGTTGCCGCCGTCCATGCTGGCTGGCGCGGCACCGCGGAAGGGGTGGCTGCACATGCCATGGAGAGCATGCTTCATGCCGGTGCCAAGACGGATAATATTCTAGCCTGCATCGGCCCGTGCATCGGCCCCTGCTGCTTTCAGATCGGCTTGGAAACAGCCGATGCTCTGAGATGCAGCAGCCCTGATGCAGAGCCCTTTGTGCAAAACAGAGATGGGAAATATTTTGCCGACCTTAGCGCGCTCAACCGTCTGCAACTTGTGCAAGCCGGAATAAGACAGGCGAATATCGAGCAATTGGTGAAAGGCTCCGCCGCCTGCACATGCTGCAATACCCAGCATTTCTTTTCCTATCGTCGTGACGGTCAGGCCAGCGGGCGACATCTAGCCATTGTCGCACCCATAAGGTCTGCATAGAGTGCGCGAATGAAAAAGTTCGTATGTATCATGTTCATTTCCCTACTGGCCGCAGGTTGTGCCAGTGATAAGAATATTGGCAAAAGCCCGGCCGAGATAGATTATGAAGCGGTCAAAGGTAAGCTGGACAAGGGGAAATACACTGAGGCCACCATGCTTCTGTCCGATTATGGAACCATGCACCCCTACAGCAAATACACTGTCCAGGCTGAGCTATTGAGGGTGTTTGCCAGCTACAAGGGACACGAGTACATCCTCTCCGAGATTCTCAGCAAGGAATTCATCGAACGGCACCCGCGACATCCGAATGTAGATTACGCCAAATATATGCTGGCCATGAACCACTATATGCAATCCTCTACTGCAGAGCACGATCAGGAACAAAGTAGACTTGCCGTTAAGATGTTCAGACGTCTGCTCAGCGAACACCCCAATAGCGAGTACGCCAAGGACGGGCAACGTCGCCTGCAACTGCTGTACACCCGTCTGGCTGGCCATGAGCTGACTGTCGGCAAGTATTATTACGATAAGGGCCGCTATGTGGCTGCCGCCAATCGCTTTCAGAAAATCCTTGAGGAATATCAGACAACCACAGCTATTGAGGAAGGCCTGTATTATCTTGCTGCTTCATTTGACAAAATGGGTATCAAGAACAATGCGAAACAAACCGCCACTCTGCTTAAATATAACTATCCGGATAGCGAGTGGAGCCGTAAGGCCGAACCGTTTTTATAAACCGCTTGAATCGCCGAACCCATACTACCGTTGCGCTCTGCACCGCCCTGCTGCTGAGTGCATGCAGCGAATCGGGTGTGAGTGGGGTCAATACCCTGCTTAATACTCGCGATGCCTGCATCAACAACAGGAATATCACCACCTACTCCGAACTGATTGCCGATGATTATCAGGGCAGACAGTTAGGTAAAGCGGATATCATCAAAGAGATGCAGCAGATGTTCGACCAATTCACCCAAATCGAGATGAAAAGCTTTGGTCGGGATATCTATATAGTAGATGGTACACACGCACGTGCAGCGCAGTCCTATCGCATGAAGGTCTCGATGGATGGCAGCAGTCGCGAAATGTTGCAGAGGGAAGAGTTATCCCTGACTCATACCGATTCAGGTTGGAAAATAAACAGCGGTTTATAAGCTGAATTAGAAAAAAGGGGCTCCGAAGAGCCCCTTGTGTGTTTACCAGTAATCAAACCTAGAACTTGTAGCTAATGGACGCAGCCAGCATATGCACCTGCGCTTTATAATCGCCATTTTTGACCGTATTAGGCGAGCCTGCCGGTGTGGCCGGTGAAGCCGTCTGTTTCCTTTTCTGGAAATAAACCCAGCCGTACAGCAGATCTAGCGTCGTATGGGCATTGATATCGTAGCCATAACCGAAGGAAACAATATGCCTGTCGTTATCCGGCGTGGACGGGGAAAAATCGACATCGCTGCTCGGCGTCGGGTCAAATACATAGCCGAAACGCGTCCGGACCGTCGGGCTATAGGCCCACTCCGCACCCAATCTAAAAGCTGTTGTCGCCTTCCAGTTTCTCGGGTCGTTGGTTGATCCGGTAGCGGTTGCACCGATAGCCGTCTGCAGGTTGGAGACAGCCGTGCGATAAGCAGCCGTATTATAGGTTATCACAATGGCATCGTAAGTTTTCCAGTTCACCCAATCGATATCGGCACTTAGTAACCAGTCCTTGTTCGGCCTGTAGGCAAGACCCACATTCACCTGATCGGGCAAGGTCACCTTCGATTTAGCGCCGGAGTTGGTGCCGCCAAAGGTGTTCTTCAAGGTTCCGCCAGCTACAGCCGTTCCATCAATATTCACCTTGATCTTACTGCGATAAGAAACGCCAAAACTGAAATTATCCTGCTTGTACATCAGCGCAGCGTTACCGCCCCAACCGTCTCCTTTGCCATTCAGGTTTTGGTTCGAACTGTTCAGATCAACATTGAGTAATTTGGCATAATTGGCACCCGCCGCGATGGAAAGATTGTCGCTGATTTTGTACACCACGCTGGGATTGATCTGGAGCATCTGGATACGCGAGAAGGTATTCTTGCTGGCAAACGGCCCTGTCGTTGACCAGTCCGTTTCCAGACCGAATGGCGAATTGACACCGATCGACCCACCCAAACCGGATGACTCGTTCATATAGGTGTAGTAGGCGTGCGGAACAAAAAAAGTGCCGCCGCCCTCCTGAGTTGATGCCCCTCCACCCGTGGTGGATGCATTGGGTGAATACTTAACCCCTGGAACTATCAGCATAGCACTGCCACCCATCAGTTGACTGCCCTGGGTAAAGGCTACGCCAGCAGGATTGTGCCAGGCTGCCGAGGCATCATCGGCTACAGCCGTGAAGGCGCTTCCCATACCGGAAGCGCGGGTCGCCATCTCTCCAATTTGAAAACCACCGGCAACAGCCAGGGTAGAAAAACCAAGCACAGAGCACAGCGCCAACCCCGATCGAACCAATGCCTTAGACGTGCATACCTTCATTTGCAATTCCTCCTTAATGTCCCCAAAGGTAAGGAGCATAAAGGCATAAGCCTTAGGAAATCAAGGGAAAAGGTCAGAAACGAAGCAGGAAACGCACGATGGCCCGAACCCTGTCGTTGAACAGGCTTGGTGTGTAGTAGCTGCCAGCAATGCGCTTATTCACTTCGGCCAGCGTTGGATAGGGAGCAATCATGCCCGCCATGGCATCGATTTTCATTTTTTGGCTGATGGCCAAGACCCATGGCTGAATCAACTCGCCGGCATGCAGGCCGACAATACTGGCACCAAGAATACGCCCCGACTTTTCGGTCACTACCTTGACTAAACCTTCGGCGCGCCGCTCGGCCTGGGCGCGATCATTCTCTTTAAAACTCCAGCGCAATACCCGGATTTTTCCCGTCTTCTCAGCCTCTGCCTCTGTCATACCGACATGTGCCAACTCCGGGTCGGTATACGTCACCCACGGTACAGCCGAATAATCCACCTTGGCAGGCAGGCGGAACAGCATATTGCGAATCACGATTCCTGCCTGATAGGCAGCCATATGGGTGAACTGATAAGGACCGGCCACATCGCCAATAGCAAAGATGCGCTTGTTTGAACTACGCAGTCGGGCATCCACCTGAACACCATGCGATGTGTAAGAAACGCCTGCAGCATCCAGATTCATCCCACTCACATTCGCTCGTCGGCCGGTAGAAATCAGCAGATGACTGCCATTCACGCACTGCTTCCCCTCATCGGTTGCACAATAGGCTGCAATCCCCTCCTTGGTCTTCTCAAAACGCAGATCACGCCCGCCTTCGTAGAAGGTAATACCCTCTTCTGCCAAACGTTCGATAACTATCTTCGTTAATTCAGAATCATCCTTGGGCAGCAGGCGTGCCAGCTCCATCACCGTCACCTTGGCACCCAGCCTGCGATGCGCTTGCGCCATCTCCACGCCGATGGGGCCTCCGCCGATAACAATCAAATGCTCAATCTTTTCCTTATTGTTAAAGATATTCTCATTGGTGAAGTAGTCGACCTGATCGAGCCCCTCGATTGGCGGCACAAAAGGAGAAGAACCGGTAGCAAGCACAAAGAATTTTGCACGGATCAGAGTATCGCCAGCCTTGAGCGTTTGCTTGTCGACAAACTCCCCTGCAGCCCGAATCACCTGCACGCCCAGCCCTTCGAAGCGCTCGACGGAATCATTCGGTGCAATCGAAGCAATCACCTCATGTACATGCCGGTTCACCGCTTCCCAGTCGGTAGCTGGCTCATCAGCCAGAATCCCGAAGGAGCCTGATTCACGCACTGCCTGCGCCTTCTCTGCGGCAGCCAGCAAGGCCTTGGACGGCACACAACCGGTATTCAGACAATCGCCGCCCATCTCGCCTTTCTCAACCAGCACGACTCTGGCTCCCATCTGTGAAGCACCCGCCGCCACCGACAAGCCACCGGAACCGGCTCCAATGACGCAAATATCTGTTTTCACAATCTCACTCATTGGAGCCCTCCCTTATCATCCAACTGCTTTGCTCGAAGCTTTTTGTAAGCCACAGGCAACAGGGCCAGCAGGGCCAACCCAGATAGCGCAGCTATCATTTCGGGGGTCATCACACCCTGAATCGAGAAGCTCTCACCGCTGTCAAACACACTACCCAAACCAGCCCCGACCAGCGCAAATACAAAGGTGGCCGGCATAATGCCAAACAAGGTGGCAATCACGTAGATACGCAAGGGTACGCCGAGAAATGCTGGTGCCAGATTAACCAAAAAGAACGGGAAGATCGGCACGAGTCGCAACACAAACATATAACTCCATGCATTGGCTTCGAAGCCGGCCTGCATTTTTTTTACGACCGGCCCGGCCTTAGCCAGCAGAAAATCCCCGAGTGAAGTCTTGGCGATCAGGAACATCGCTGTTGCTCCCAATGTTGCACCAACCACCGCATACGCCCCACCAGCCAGCGCGCCAAAGAGAAAACCACCACTGATGGTCATCACAGCGCCTCCCGGCAGCGAAAAGGCAACCACAGCGATATACATGGCGACATACATAAGCGGAGCCAGCCAAATGTGTGCTGATGTCCAGTCGAGAAGCACTTGGCGATGCTCGCCAAGCGTTGTGAAATTTAGATATTGGTTTAAATCCAGCGCGAAAAACGTGGCAAGGCCGGCCAGCAAAACCAATAGAGGTAATAGGCGTTGCCATGAAAAACTACTTTTATGACTTGTTTCACTCATTCTCAACGCTCCGTAGTAATCATGGGCAAGCTGCACGAACGGCCAGCCAATCATGGCCTGATAGCAATTCTTTGCATATAGATGATGCTTGGTCGGCTTTGCAAGCCTGCGATTACACTTTGTGATGGATTATCGAGAGGGTCGTTGTTGCAAAGTCAGGCTAGTAGTTTCAATTCCGCCATTTTCGACTCGATCTCAGCCACATCGTGACGCGATGCCGCGGCTGTCTTGAACACAAACGGCCAGAAGCAGGCCTCACGCACGAAATAAGAGGAATGCCCATGTTGTCGCACCAGCAAACCACCAGACACCTGTTCCACCTGCATCTCAGCAACACTGGAAAATGATCTGGCTATCTGTTGTGCTCGCTGGGAATTCATATCGGCCTCCTGAAGATGCGCTTAATACATTCTATCGCATATTCCGGGCCAATATTAAGCCGGCATTCCTGTCTACTTGCTGATTTCCCCAGCCGGGACTTACATGGACGTTTAATAGGTCATTCGGGATAGAATGCAGATGGAATACTGCCGGTATCTCTCTGATTCTTATTTTACAGAATTGGCAAAGCCCAATCAGGCTTCCAGTCTCATCTCAAGCTCGGCCACGTCGTGGCTGGATTTGCCTGCAACCTTGAACACAAAGGGCCAGAAGCAGGATTCGCGCATGAAGAAGCGTGAATGACGCTGATGATGCACAAGAAGTCCACCGAACACTTCCTCCACCTGCACCTCCCCAATCTGGGAGAATGACTTGGCAATCTGGCGAGCACGTTGAATATTCATAGCTTCCTCCTTGCTTTACAACGATCTCTGCCGCTGTAAACAAGGCGAAAACTGACCGGAACAAACGGCCAGCAACATGCGCTACGTCACACTATGAGGATTCTATAAACACCATAAAAAGAAGTGAATCGCTATACTATTTAAGAACTTTCATCCTCTGCACTGCTGCCTGAATCTCGCTCTGCTGGGTGCGCAAAGCATCCAATTCCTGCTCGGCTTTAGCGACCACCTCCGCGGGTGCTTTATCGCGATATTTCGGATTAGAAAGTCGACCCATCAGCTTCTCAACATCCTTTTCCAGTTTGTGCTGGGCTCTATCGAGTCTGGCCATTTCCTCATCCACATCCACCAGACCTGCCAGCGGCACATAAACAGTCGCACCTTCGATAGGTGCCACGGCAGCGCCCTCAAGTTCGGTATCACGCGGCAGAAAATCGAGCCGTTCCAAGCGGGCCAGTGCACACATCGTGTCCTGATGCGTCGCCAGGATATCCTGCAAATCGCTATCGCAAGCCACGCTGGCGCAAAGCTGGCGTGCAGGTGAAATATTCATCTCACCACGAATCGAACGAATGCCCGAAACCACGTTCATCACATGCCGCATGCTGGTGCCAGCCTCAATGAAATCCGGACCATGCCAGCCCTGCCCTAGCCACTCACTCGACACCAGTCTGGCCGACTCGCCGTGCAGCGTCTGCCACAGGCTCTCGGAAATAAACGGACAGATCGGATGCAACAGGCGTAGCCAGCCATCCAGTGCGGTAAGCAGGGTGATCTGCGTTTCCAGTTTGGCAGCCTCATCCTCACCATACAGAGCCACCTTGGCCGCTTCCACATACCAATCGCAATATACGCCCCAGACAAAGGCATACAGATTCGTTGCCGCTTCATTGAAACGATATTCGACCAGCGCCTGATCCACCTCACGGGCACAGGCATCGAGTTCAAACAAGACCCAACGGTTGATCGCCGAGCTTGGCACAAAAGTAGCATCAGGTGCTGCATCGCCGCGATTCATAAACACAAAACGTGCCGCATTCCATATCTTGTTCATGAAGTTGCGATTGGAGGCAATGCGTTCCACATCCAGTTTCACATCGCGCCCGGGTGTGGCCATATGGGCCAGCGTGAAACGTAGTGCATCGGAACCGTACTGCTCAACCATATCCAGCGGATCGACTACATTACCCTTCGACTTGCTCATCTTTTGACCTGAGGCATCGCGAATCAGGGCGTGGATATACACATCACGGAACGGCACCTTGCCGGTGAACTTCATGCCCATCATGATCATGCGGGCTACCCAGAAGAAAATAATGTCGAAACCGGTGACCAGCACATTGGTCGGATAAAAGGTTTCCAGTTCCTTGGTATTTTCAGGCCAGCCCAGGGTCGAGAATGGCCACAGACCGGAGGAGAACCATGTATCCAGCACATCCTCATCCTGCCTGATATTCGTGCCTCCACAGCCCTCACAGCGCTCGGGCGTGCCACGTGACACAGTGATATGCTCGCAATCGCTGCAATACCAGGCCGGAATGCGGTGCCCCCACCACAACTGACGCGAAATGCACCAATCCTGAATATTGCGCATCCATTCGAAATAGGTTTTTTCCCAGTGCTTGGGCACAAAACGGATGTCGCCATCCTCCACTGCCTTAATGGCCGGGTCGGCCAAGGGTTGAATCTTCACGTACCACTGATCGGTCAGGTAAGGCTCAAGCACGGCATGCGAACGATCGCCACGCCCCACCTGATGCGTGTGCTCATCAATCTTGTACAGCAAGCCGGCAGCATCCAAATCGGCCACCACATGCTCGCGCGCTTCATAACGCTCCATACCGCGGTATTTCTCCGGCACGTTTTCATCGTCCACCATATGTGCGCGTGGACTAAGGATGTTAATCAGCGGCAAATCATGTCGGGTGCCGACATCATAATCGTTGAAATCATGGGCTGGTGTAATCTTCACACAACCGGTGCCGAACTCGCGATCCACATAGGTATCGGCAATTACAGGAATGCTTCTGTCGGTAAGGGGTAACTGGACCTGTTTGCCGATCAGGTGCTGGTAGCGCTCGTCGTCCGGATGCACAGCCACGGCGGCATCGCCGAACATGGTTTCAGGCCGGGTCGTGGCAACGATGATGTGCTTCTCAGGTTCATCCACCAGCGGGTAGCACATATGCCACAGATGGCCCTGCTCCTCCTCGTGCTGCACCTCAAGATCGGAGACCGCCGTTTCCAACACCGGATCCCAGTTCACCAGTCGTTTGCCGCGATAGATAAGCCCCTCATCATAAAGACGGACAAAAACCTCGCGTACAGCTTCCGATAAGCCTTCATCGAGCGTGAACCGCTCACGCGACCAGTCACAGGAACAACCCATACGCTTGAGCTGACCGACGATGGTGCCACCGGAATGTTCTTTCCATTGCCAAACCCGGTCGAGGAAACGCTCGCGACCCATATCGCGACGGTGCAGCCCCTCTTTATCCAACAGCCGCTCGACCACCATCTGCGTGGCGATGCCGGCATGATCGGTACCCGGCTGCCACAAGGTGGCCTTTCCCTTCATGCGCTGCCAACGGATCAAAATGTCCTGTAAGGTATAGGAAAATGCGTGGCCCATATGCAAAGTACCAGTCACATTGGGTGGCGGAATCACGATGCAATAAGCTTCGTCAGCTTCTTTGGCCATGAAGGCTTCGGAATTTAACCACTGCTCGGAAATTGCCGCTTCCATGGCATGCGGTTCGTAGGCCTTGGCTAATTCTGGGGCTTGCTCGCTCATCACGTTTCCTGATTACCTGTTTATTGTCTTACTTAGCTCTATATGTCGCCGGATGATTCGTCATCCTGACGCAAAGATGGATCTGCCTGCCCGGATAGATGCTTATTCACGGCTTCAGTAATCCACTCGGACAAGATGGCCGGAAGTTCTGCCTGCAAACGCGCATGGATGTCTGTAGTGATTTGCTCGATTAACCATTCCCTATCCACGCATGGAGGCTCGGCAACTGATTCAAATTCTGGTTCAACAATATCTTCGACCACTGAAGGCTCGCCTTGCGCAAAAACCGATTCCGCCTCGGTCAACTCCACGCCCGTATCGTCATCCCCGGCCTGCTCTTCATCGAGCTGCTCTTCGTCGGGCTGTTTTTCCTCGGCCGGCCCTTCGTCGGGTTCAGCATCAGGCACAAAGGCCAAAGGGAGATCAGGGGTATGATCCACCTGCATATCCTCGCTGAGGATAATGCGCTTGGCACCGGGATGAATCTCTGATGGTGCAGCCTTTTCTTCTGTATCCGCTTCTACGGGAAGGTTGGTGGGATGATCGTCCATATCGGCTGCGTCAGCCGCCTGCTGGAGTTCATCTTCATGTTGTTCAGCCAGATTTTGTTCGTCCTGGCTTGCCTGCAACCCATCGCTGACTTCATCGCCCCCTATCTCGGCCTGATCAGCCTCTACTTCGGCGGCGGCAATCTCGTCATCGTTGGTAGCCGTATCCCTACGGCGTTTATCCTTTCGCTCCGAATCATCTCCAGCCACACCTTCTTTAAGGAGGGCATCGATGCTTTTCAGGATATCGTCAATATTCGGTTCGTCTGCCATGCAAGCATGCTACGAATAGCGCGCAGCTTGGCAAAGGTTCCTTGATTCTGTTAATGAGTTACTGAAGCCAGATATTGCGGATTCATGTCCATTTGACGATAACTGCGGAAGCGCTCGCGGGAAGCCTGCAACAGCGGCTCGCTCCACGCATCGACAAAATCGACAATGCTGGCAAAGCCATCAAGCTCAGGCGGCACCTCGCAGGATCCGTTAATGAGCACCTCCGGCTGATTATCACGGCACACCTGCATGGAAAGCAATATGGGATGCTGCGCATTCTCTTCTGCATTTTCAGCAGCCACGCCGTGTGCCAGAAAAGATTCGGGATGAATGGTCCACAGTCGTTCGTCGAGTTTGGCCATAAAGCCTGCATCAGGACACAGAATCAACACATGCGGCGTCAAACGACCGCGTCTAAGCAGTAAACGGGCAATCCCTTCAATACGGTCCGCTTCATCGAGGCGTTCGAAATACACCTTGCTATCCATGCTGCTCTGCCCCCATGGCGTCTTTCCAGCGACGCACCACAATCAGCAGGGCCGCAATCGGCAACACAAAGGCCAGTGGCTGTGCCGTTGACGGCTGCATGTGATAACCCAAACCAAGCACCGCAGCCAGGACAATCGCCAACATGCCGGAGAGCTTCCAAGACCACTGCGAGGCTTGCCAGTGCTGCACTGGCCATATTGCCGACCAACGCCATGCAGCTTCCATACACAGTGCACCAAGCACCACCCCGACGGTGATATCCACAGGAAAATGTACACCACCGTAAACCCGCCCGAGAGCTGCCAATGCGAACAGCAATGCCACCAGCCAGGCTCGAATATCGTGCATGCGCCACAGGATGAATGCGGCCAGTAGGATCACACCATCCGAAGTGGCATGACCTGAGGGAAAGGAATGCGAGGAAAACGCCGAACCGAGTATATGTACTTGATCCAGAATCGCCGGAGGTCGCGGCATATCGAATATGCGTTTGAGTAACTGGGCCAATAAGCCGGAAGCAATAAATGCCAGCATGGCGGAAAGACCGAGACGTAGATGAAACAGCATGAGCAGCGCGCAAAGCAGCGCAATAACCAGCCCATCACCCAAACCACTGACGATGCCAAAAAAACTATCAAGCCACGGGTTGTGCGCATCATTGATTAGCCGAAACAGGGCGATATTCATATCTGACTCATGCATAAGCGGACGCTAACGACAGAAGTGCTGCCGCGCCACGCCGATGTCATTGGAGAGCCAGATCAGGATAGCAAGAACTCGTAGCGTGCAGGCGAGAAACCCACTTCTAAACGATCATCGAGTTCCAGCACCGGACGCTTGATTAATGCCGGATGCTCTACCATCAGTGCTATAGCACGCGCCTCATCCATACCCTGCTTGTCGGCGTCATCCAGTTTCCGCCAGGTCAGGCCGCGCCGGTTCAGCAGTGTTTCCCAGCCAACCTTGCCGCACCACGCGGCAAGCTGGTCGGTTGAAATGCCATCAGCTCTGTAATCGTGAAAGGTATAGGCCACGCCAGCATCATCCAGCCAGCGCCTCGCCTTCTTCATGGTATCGCAATTTTTAATGCCGTAGATGGTCAGCATGGGTACACAGACACCTATTTCAAATTGAGAACATCATCCATGCCGTACCAGCCGGCAGTTTGCTCCTGCAGCCAATTGGCGGCTCGCACTGCACCACGCGCAAACACCATGCGATCAGTAGCAATATGATTGATCTCGATGCGTTCTTCTTCGGCAACAAACATCGCCTTGTGCTCGCCGACTATGGAGCCTGCACGCATCACCGAAAAGCCGATATCGCCACGCTTGCGTGCGCCGGTAATACCCTCACGCGCATACACAGCCGTTTCATCCAGCGACACGCCGCGTCCGGCAGCCAATGAACGTCCCATGGCCAGTGCTGTTCCGCTCGGAGCATCCACCTTGTGGCGGTGATGTGCCTCGAAGATTTCAGCATCGTAATCCGCATCCAGCACCGCAGCTGCCTGCTCAATCAGTTGCAGGGCCAGATTCACTCCGACCGAATAATTGGCGGCCATAACAACCGGTGTATTGGCCAGAATAGTGTGCAGTTCATCAAGCTCAGCAGCGCTATGCCCTGTGGTGCCGATGACCATGGCTATACCGTGCTCAGCAGCAAAGCGTGCATGCGCCAGGCTGGCTGCAGCAGCAGTGAAATCGATCAACACATCGGCCTTGGGAATGCTGGAAAGATCATCGCGCACAGCCACGCCCAAATGCCCGACACCAGCCAGCTCTCCGGCATCCCTGCCGAGACACTCGCTGCCGGAACGCTCTGTTGCACCAACCAGTTCGGCATCATTCATATCGCTGACCGCACGCACCAGCATGCGTCCCATGCGCCCGGAAGCGCCGGTTATAATCACCTGCATTACTTCACCTCTCCGGACAAATCATCCCATAACTGCTTGGCCTTATCCAGAAATGTTGTGCGTTCGGGATACAATTCATCGCCGGTCTCACTGGCAAACTTCCGTAAAAGATCTTCCTGTTGCTTGCTCAATTTCTTGGGTACAGCCACATTGACGCGCACGAATAAATCGCCGGTACGGTTGACACGGATATCCGGCACGCCCTTGCCGCGCAGGCGAAAAACCTTGCCACTGTCGGTGCCCGCGGGAATCTTGATCTTGATGCGTCCACTCAATGTAGGGGCGTCGACCTCGGAGCCCAGTACTGCTTGTGGGAAAGTGATGGGCATATCGCAATACAGATCGGCACCATCACGTTCGAACATCGTATGCTTCTTCAGCCGCACCACGATATAAAGATCACCGCTTGCCCCACCCTGTGGACCAGCTTCACCCTCGCCGCCAACGCGAACCTGTGCACCATCATAAACCCCGGAAGGAATACGTACTTTGAGCTTCTTCTTAGTTTGAACCAGACCACTACCGGCACAGTCGGTACACGGTGATTCAATGCGTTTGCCATGACCATGGCATTCCGGACAAGTACGTCGCATGGCGAAAAAGCCCTGCTGCATCTGCACCTGTCCATGCCCGCCACAGGTACGGCAGGGAACCGGGTTGGTGCCAGGGCGTGCCCCGCTACCCTTGCAGGTATCGCAGGCGATATGCTTGGGAATCTCCAACTCGACTTCACGACCATTGGCAGCATCTTCCAGACTCATATCCAGCTGGTAACGCAGATCAGCACCGCGATTGGGGCGGCCACCACCACCGCCACCACCAAAAATATCACCGAATACATCACCGAACACATCGCCGAAATCTCGGAAGGCATGCGAATCCTGAAAGCCGCCTTTGGCCCAGAAGTCATGCATCTGATCATCCACTCCGGCATGTCCATACTGATCGTAGCGCGCCCGCTTATCTTTATCGGACAATACTTCGTAGGCCTCGGTTACCTCACGGAATTTCTCCGCAGCTGCATCATCATCCTTATTACGGTCAGGATGATACTTCATAGCCAGTTTGCGGTAGGAGCGCTTGATGGTGTTGATATCATCACCCTTTTCCACGCCCAGAATTTCGTAGTAATCGCGTTTTGTCGCCACGCTGTCTCCTTCCCTGTTCACTGACACTATTTTTATACGTCAAAACGCCAAGGGCCTTCGCCCCTGCCCCGAAAGAACGGAACAGGTGACGAAGGCCAAAGGCTGGGTCTTGTTAAAAAATTAACAGGACCGGGCCGATTTACTTCTTGTCGTCAACAACCTCGGCATCAACCACATCGGCATCCTGCGCATCATTGCCGCCGGAAGACGAGCCTTCATCGCTGGAAGCAGCGCCTGCCTCGGAAGCCTGACTTTCAGCCTGCATCTGCTTGTACACCTCTTCACCAAGCTTCTGCGACTTGGTCGCCAGATCCTCTTCGGCCTTCTTGATGGCCTCGATATCATCACCTTCCAGCTCTTTTCTCAGTGCAGCTAAGGCATCTTCGATGGATTTGCGTGTTTCATCATCCACCTTGTCGCCATGCTCCTTGAGCGCCTTTTCCGTGGAATAGGCTAGTGCGTCGGCACGATTCTTCGTTTCGATGCCTTCCCTCAAAGCCTTATCTTCCTCGGCGTGCGCTTCGGCATCCTTCTGCATTTTTTCGATCTCTTCCTTGGACAAGCCGGAGCCCGACTCGATACGAATCGAGGCTTCCTTATTGGTACCCTTGTCCTTGGCATGCACATGCATAATGCCGTTCGCATCGATGTCGAAGGTCACCTCAATCTGCGGCATTCCGCGCTGAGCCGGAGCAATGCCCTCGAGATTAAACACACCGAGCATCTTGTTGGCATTGAAAATATCACGCTCACCCTGCGCTACCTTGATGGTCACAGCCGTCTGATTATCGGCAGCGGTTGTGTAGGTCTGGCTCTTCTTGGTAGGTATCGTGGTGTTCTTCTCGATGATCTTGTTGAAGATTCCGCCTTCCACCTCGATGCCGAGCGACAACGGGGTCACATCCAGCAATAGCACATCGGTCACATCGCCGGACAACACCGCGCCCTGAATAGCAGCACCAATAGCCACGACCTCATCCGGATTTACACCCTTATGCGGTTCGCGACCAAAGAATTCTTTCACCTTTTCCTGAACCAAAGGCATACGTGTCTGACCACCGACCAGCACCACCTCGTGAATCTCGGAGGCTTTCACGCCCGCATCCTTGAGTGCCTGACGGCAAGGCTCGATGGAACGATCCACCAAATCGGCAACCATGTTTTCATACTGGGCACGCGTCAGTTTAATCAACAGATGCTTCGGCCCAGAAGCGTCGGCCGTGATAAACGGCAGATTCACCTCGGTCTGAGTGCCTGAAGACAGCTCAATCTTGGCTTTTTCGGCAGCCTCCTTGAGACGCTGCAGGGCCAACTTGTCGGCCATCAGATCAACACCGCTCTCCTTTTTAAACTCGGCAGCCAGATGCTGAATGATACGCTGATCGAAATCTTCGCCACCGAGAAAGGTGTCGCCGTTGGTCGATTTCACTTCGAATACGCCGTCGCCGATTTCCAGTACGGAGACGTCGAAGGTACCGCCGCCCAGATCGTACACTGCAATCAGGTGGTTTTCTTCAATCTTATCAAGACCATAAGCCAGTGCCGAAGCCGTCGGCTCATTGATGATGCGTAATACATTCAGGCCAGCGATTGAGCCTGCATCCTTGGTGGCCTGACGCTGTGAATCATTGAAATAAGCCGGCACGGTAATCACCGCATCGGTGACTTTTTCGCCCAGATAGTCCTCGGCCGTCTTCTTCATTTTCTGCAAGGTGATCGCACTAATTTCCTGCGGGCTCATCTTCTTACCGTCGGCTTCAAGCCATGCATCGCCATTATCGGCCGCGACCACAGGATAGGAAACAAGATCCTTGTGGTGCTTGGCTTCCTTGGAGTCAGCCTTGCGCCCAATCAAGCGTTTGACCGCATAAAAGGTTTTGTCCGGGTTGGTCACCATCTGACGCTTGGCCGGCGCGCCAACCAGGCGCTCGCCATCTTTGGTGAATGCCACAACCGATGGCGTCGTGTTATCGCCTTCGCTGTTGGGGATGACCTTCGGCTTGTCGCCTTCCATCACGGCAACGCACGAGTTGGTGGTGCCGAGATCAATTCCGATTACTTTTGCCATTGTTCTTTCTCCATTTTTAACAATCCGGTTTCTATTTATATAATGCTATTCCGACACCTTCCAAGCAGAGGGACTTACAAATCCCTGTTGCGCGTGCCGCTCATGTTCAGTTTATGGGGTCCGAAAACAGGTAATTCAAGGCCTGAATGAAAATTGTTTGAGAGTAACTAGTCAGCCGCCTTATGCGTCACCGGGGCCCGCGGAAACCAGCACCTTGGCAGCCCTGATCAAGCGCCCATTCAATGTGTAACCGGCAACATGCTGTGCCACCACCGTGCCTTCGGGCGCATCAGCGGGCATCTGCGACAGCGCCTCGTGATGATGCGGATCAAAGGTCTCGCCAACAGCATCGATTCGTTCCACATGGAACTTCTTCATCATATCCTGCCAGCTATCCAGGGTCAGCTTCACACCGTCACGCAGGGCTGTTTCATTTCCTTCAGCAACATCCAAGGCCCGCTCCAGATTATCCACCACATCAAGCAGGGCCACGGCAAATTTCTCGATACCGAATTTGTGGGCATCGGCCACTTCTCTTTGCGTACGTTTACGCAGATTGTCCATCTCAGCATGCACACGCAGCAATTTATCCTTCATCTCAGCAACTTCAGCACGCGCAGCTTCAAGTTCATCGTCCAGTACGGTCTCACCACCGGCAAGCTGGTCTTCCGGCAAGGCATCATCCTCCGCCATGCTTACATCTTTTTTGTCTTTTTTACTCAAGTCCTGCCTCCTAAAATCCTGCTGACCAATCTGGCCGTACAATCAACCACCTGCAGCACGCGGTCATACTGCATGCGTCTGGGCCCAATCACACCCAGAGTGCCGACGGTATTCATCGGCCCCTTGTAGCGGGCCATAACCATCGAAACCTGTTCCATATCAACCATCGCATGTTCACTACCGATAAATACCCGCACACCATGCTCATCCTTCTCCACCTGCTCCATCAAATGAAGCAACTGTTCCTTTTCATCAAAGGCAGCCAGCAACGAGCGGACGGTATCGATAACCCCGAATTCAGGCATGGCCAGTAATTGTCGCTGACCACTGACAAACATATCGTCCTGCTTTTGTGTAGGGGCTTCGGCCCAACGTTTCAAGTCCTCAAGCAAACGGCGCACATGCAAGCGATCCTGTTCCATCTCGCGACGCAGGCGGATTTGCGCTTCCTGCAAGTCACAATCGACCAGCAATTCATTCAAACGTACGGAAACGGCCTGTAGTGCCTTGTCACTCAACCCTTCCGGGCGGGCAATCAGACGATTTTGAACTTCATCGCTGGAGGTAACGATAACCGCTAGAATCTTCTCGGAACTTACCCCGATCAAATCAATGCGCTGAATCCGAGTCACACCAGTTTCGTGCACCCACACCAGCCCTGCATATCGGGTTAGAGAGGCCAGTTCGTCGGTAGCCTTGCGCAGCAACTCACCTTGCACATCCGCCTCACTCAAATGTCCGGAAAGCAGTTTCTCCATATGGAGCTCGATATTCGGGTCTCTGGTCATCAATGCATCGATAAAATAACGCAGCCCTCGATCAGTCGGCACTCGACCTGCCGAGGTGTGCGGTGAAGTGAGTAAGCCCCCATGCTCAAGTTCGGCCATCACATTACGAATCGAGGCCGGACTTAAAGAAAGCTGACCCTGCTCTGCAAGGGTGCGTGAACCCACCGGTTGACCATTGGCCAGATAGGCGCGCACCACGTCACCCAGTATCCGCCCATGGCGCTCGTTCAGGTCGTTACCTGCATGCTCATTCATAGGCTTGGCACTCTAGCGTGATAGCTGCCAGTGACAATCAATCAGGCGGAAATATTCACGTCCTATCCAAATCCTTAACGGATGTGCACACTGCGCCACCAGCCATGCTGATGAAATCAGCTATGCGGCTGCGTCTAAGTCAATTTGATCGACTACGGTTTGTGGCAAAAAAGTTCGACAAAAGGTTTTGACATCCGGCAAGGGCTGCCTATACTCCGGCGCCTTGTGAAAAACGGCCCGAAACGGTCAGCAATGGAGTATAAAAACATGCGTACTTGGACCTACAGTCCCGGAAGTGTAAACCGCGAATGGTATGTGATTGATGCCAATGACTTGGTACTTGGTCGTCTAGCCACCCGTGCCGCCACCATTTTGCGCGGTAAACACCGTCCGCAATACAGCCCGCACGCCGACTGTGGCGATCATGTGATCGTTATCAATGCGGCCAAGGTTCGCGTCACCGGACGTAAAGAAGCACAGAAAGTTTATCACCGCCACTCAGGTTATGCCGGCGGCTTGACCAGCATTACGTTGGAAAAGCAGCGCGAGCGTTTCCCTGAGCGCATCATCGAACTGGCCATCAAGGGAATGCTCCCGAAGACCTCGCTGGGCCGCTCGATGTTCAAAAAGCTTAAGGTGTATGCTGGCGAAGATCACCCGCACACAGCCCAGCAACCCAAACCACTCAGCCTGGCATAACGGAGACCATCACCCATGGCAGATACCATTTATCGCGGCACTGGCCGCCGCAAGAGCAGCATCGCACGTGTCATCATCCAGCCGGGAAGCGGCCGGATTGTGGTGAACGGTCGTGATGTTACCAACTATTTCCCAGTCGAGATCGTGCGTCAGCACGCCCTTTCACCCCTGACCCTGACCCAACTTTCCGGTCGCATGGACGTTCGTGTCCTGGTGAACGGTGGTGGTACGTCCGGACAGGCAGGCGCCATTCGTCACGGCCTGGCCCGCGCCCTGATCCTGTATGATGAAGGTCTGCGCCCACAGGTGAAAAAAGCCGGCATGCTGACCCGTGATCCACGCGAAGTTGAGCGCAAAAAATATGGCTTACACAAAGCCCGCAAGGCGCCGCAGTTCTCCAAGCGCTAATCCAAAGAAACTGTATTTATCAAGGGAAGGCTTCGGCCTTCCCTTTTTTTTGCCATTGCCGAGGCGCGTTTGATGCGTAAGATGGCTGCATGAAACAGATAGCCACAGCCATTCTCGGTGCCACCGGCTATACCGGAGCCGAGTTGATTCGCCTGATTGATACGCATCCCGCCATGCGCATCGCGCATCTTGGCGCGCATTCGCAGGCAGGCAAACGGGTAGCCGATGTGCTGCCTGGCATCAGCGGCGAGGTTTCAGCAATAACGCTGGCTGCCGCAGATACACCGCTACCATCCGAGGTGGAACTGGTGTTCACCGCCCTACCGCACGGTGCTGCGGCGAAAAGCGTGAAGTCCGCGCTGGATGCCGGTTGCCGGGTGGTCGATTTATCAGCCGACTTTAGGCATCAGGATGCCACCATCTATCAACAGGCCTACGGACAGGCCCATCCCTTTCCTGATTTACTCGGCGAGGCAGTCTTCGGCCTTTCAGAATGGTCCAGGGATGTAGTGACCGGCACTCGGCTGGTCGCCAACCCCGGCTGCTATCCCACCTGCACCCTGTTACCACTCTTACCGCTCCTCAGGGCCGGAGTGCTGGATACCACCCACATTATTGTAGATGCCAAATCCGGCACCTCTGGTGCTGGACGCAGTGCCAAAACCGAATTGCTTTTCTGTGATGCTAACGAAGGTGTAAAGGCTTATGGCCTGCCTCGTCATCGGCATGCATGGGAAATGGAGGAATGGGCATCTGCCTATACCGGACAGGACATTCACGTTAATTTTGTGCCTCACATCCTACCCATGACACGCGGCATGCTGGCCACCCTGCATCTGCGGGGTAATGCCCCAGAAGGATGGCACACACTACTCGCCGAATCTTATGCTAAGGAGCCCTTTGTTCGGGTTCTACCACCGGGCACTCTGCCAAGCACCAAGGGCGTTAGCGGAAGTAACCGCTGCGATATAGGCATAGCCGTCACCGGCCCGGAAAACGCTGTTATCATCAGCTGCATCGATAACCTGCTCAAAGGTGCATCCGGGCAAGCCGTGCAAAATGCCAACATCATGCTGGGCCTCGATGAGACCCTTGGCCTGAGCACACAGGCGATTTGGCCATGAGTATGTGGCGTCGACTTCAGCAACAGTTATTCAAAAGCTATCAGGTATCAGTAATGGAGCCGGAAGGCCGAAACAATGTGCGCCACATACGTGTCAATCTGGCCACAGTGCTGGCGGTAGTTTTATTGCTCAGTCTTGGCCCGGTTGCGCTTGTCTGGTATTTCGGTCCGCCGCAAAGCAGCAGCCTAGCCACCCGATATTACCAGATGAAGCAGCAGAGCCATGATCTAAGTAACCAGTTAGCTACGCGAGAAGGGGAACTAGCCTTAGCTAATGAGCAGATTGATGGCCTGAAAAACGAGCTTTCCTCAAGCCAGCAACGTGGCGAAGATGTCAGGCAATCACTGAATATCTACGAGAGCATACTTGAAGCGCGAAAATCAAGTGGCGTACGTATTCTACGCGCTTCAGCCCACATGGATGACAGGAACCCCGCAACAGGAGAAAGCGAACTGAGTTACTCGTTTGTACTGGTAAAAGGTGGTAATTATCCTCGCAGTGTTGCCGGCAGTGTTCGTGTAATGGCTATTGGCAAGGATAAGCAACAGCTTCTCCTGAAGCTCGGCAAAAAAACCGACGGGCTTCGCTATCACATGGATACACATGTATTTCTGGATGGAAATGTGACGTGGAGCCAGGACTGGCAACCGGTCAAATTGCATATTACGCGCCTGAATTCTCAGGGAATTGAGCGCGACCAGATGGATATTGAAATAGATCGCAATAAATCACAGTGAGCGAGAAGTCGCATGACAGGATGGTGGAGCATGAGATCAGAAAAACAGACATCAGTGGATAATCACAATATTCAGACCATTATTGGCCAGCACGCCAAATTCAAAGGTGAGCTTATCTTTGAGGGCGCTGTGCGCATTGATGGCAACTTTGAAGGCAATATACGCTCCTCCAACGGCGGTACACTTATTATCAGTGAAGTCGCCACCATCATAGGAGACGTAGATGTCCCCAATCTGGTTCTACACGGCACCGTAAGCGGCAATGTGTGGGCCAGAGAAAGCCTGAAGATCAGCGCCACCGGTAAGCTCAAGGGCGATGTGGAATACCGCATGATGTCACTCAGCGAAGGAGCATCCATCAACGGACGATGCAACCGCATTGAAGAGAAGAAAGTTGCAGCGCCCAAAGTCGAAAGCAATGCAAAACTTTCTCGCAGTGAGGGGCTCACACAAGCAGCATGATTTTCCCCTACCGTCACTGGTCACCGCAGGTCGACGCATCGGCCTTTGTAGCCGAGTCGGCCGAAGTCATGGGCAGGGTAAGCATTGGTGCCGATTCCAGCATCTGGTATCAATGCGTATTGCGCGGCGACGTGCAGGACATCCGAATAGGCTCACGTAGCAATATTCAGGATCATTCCATGCTGCATACCAGTCATAACGCCACTCCTTGCATCGTGGGTAATGATGTAACCGTGGGGCATCGTGTCATCCTGCATGGTTGCGAGGTGGAGGATGGATGCTTGGTCGGCATGGGCTCTATCCTGATGGATCGTTCCCGCCTTGAATCCGGTTGTCTGCTGGCTGCAGGATCGCTTGTTCCTGAGGGGAAAGTTCTGCACGGTGGCTATCTCTATGCCGGAGCGCCAGCTCGCGAAAGACGTGAATTGAATCCGGATGAAATCGCCTTTCTCAGCGTTTCTGCCACACATTACGTAACCTTATCCAAAACCCATATCCGTCAAAGCTGAGAAGCCATGCTGCGCGCTGCAATTGATATCGGTTCCAACACCTTCCGCATGCTGATCGCCCAACAGGCAGCAGACCGACCATGGGAAACAATCTATTACACGCATCGCATCGTTCGCCTGGGCGAAGGACTGCATCATACAGGGCGCTTGTCGGATACAGGCATAGAACGCGCTGTGACTGCTATGCGTGAATTTTCCGACATCATCCGCAGCCATGACCTCTCAACGTCTGATACCACTGCTGTGGCCACGGCTGCCATGCGTGAGGCGACCAATGGTGAAGAATTGCGCCAACGTATTCTGGACGAGACAGGCATCAATATCCGGGTGATTAATGGTGATGCAGAAGCGGGACTATCGCTGGCCGGTGCCAGTGCTGTTCTGCATGCCGAAACGCGCCACGACATGCTGCTCTTTGATATTGGTGGCGGTAGCACTGAATTTGTTCGCGCAGCCAATGGCAATCTGTGTGATGCGATAAGTCGCAAGCTGGGCGTTGTACGTCTGGTGGAGGCGCATCTGGATAGCGATCCCCCATCAATTCCCGACTACCAAGCCATGCTGCAGACCGCCAACACGCATCTGGCCGGAGTCGAGGAACACTGGGGTGATGGACGCATTCCGGCACATCTAGTTGGCACAGCAGGCACGGTCACTACACTGGCTGCCGTTCATCTCAATCTGCACCCGTATGTGGCTGAGAGAATCAACAACCACACCATCACAGCGCATGAGTTTTTTATGCTGCGTGATCACCTGCTAAGCCTCACGCATACCCAGCGTCAGGCCTTGCCAAGTATTGAACAAGGACGAGCCGACCTGCTGGTAGCAGGCCTTGCGATTATCGAGGCAATATTTCATCGCTGGAACTATCTGGAAATGAGCGTGGTAGATGCCGGACTCCTCGAAGGCGCCTGGCTAAAAAGTATCGATTAAGCCTGGCTGACGCCTGCGTCATTCGAAGCGAAAAAACCGTCTGCCCGCTCTTGCACTGCATCCATACCCTGTTGCACACGTTGCAGCGCTGCATCCATATCATCACCGGGAGCAATGAAAACCGGCTCACCGAAAACAAACACACCGCGTGAGAAAGGATACGGGACATAAAACCGGTCCCAGGAAGATGCGCGCCAGCAGCGGCTGGTTGCCCAGCAGATCGGCATGACTGGCAGACCGGATTTCATCGCCAATTGAATCGTGCCCTTCTGCACCACTTCGCGCGGCCCCTTGGGTCCATCAGGCGTTATACCAAGATGCCGATTGTCATCTTTTACAGCTCGCAGCATGCGCAGCATGGCCCGTGCACCACCACGTGTCGTAGAACCGCGAACCGTATCGACACCAGATATATTCAGGGTATCCGAAATAAATCCGCCATCGCGATGCTCGGAGATCAACATATAGCCATGCCATTTTGAAGTAAGGCGCAACAACATCAGCAAACGGGCATGCCAGAAGGCATGGATATAGCGTTGCTCATCCTCAGGCCGATAGGGAGCACCAACCTCCTGCCAGCGAATGCTGTAACGCAGAAAAAGATAGGCCATTCTTATCAGCCGCGGTACCAGCCAGATAACGAGCCTGTCCTTCATTGGAACGCTGATTCAGCTCTCCTCGGCCGGAAATGCCGCCGCCTCGGAATTCGCTTCTTCCTCTACATCACGACGAGCCTCCAGCTGAGTCTCGAACTGCATGCGATACAGCTCCTCATACAGACCGCCCTCGGCAATCAGCTCTTCATGGGTTCCCGACTGCGCGACTCGGCCGTCATCAAGCACGATGATGCGATTGGCATGCCGAATGGTGGACAGTCGATGGGCAATCACAATCACTGTGCGACCGTGCATCAGACGATCAATAGCCTGCTGCACCAAGCGTTCCGATTCCGTATCAAGACTGCTGGTTGCCTCGTCGAGAATCAAAACAGGAGCATCCTTAAGCAGGGCACGAGCCAGCGACAGGCGCTGCCTTTGGCCACCGGAAAGTATCACGCCGCGTTCACCTATCAGGGTGTCGTAACCATCTGGCAGAGCACAGATAAAATCATGGGCATTGGCTGCTTTGGCCACGTCCTCGACACGAGCCTGTTGCGAATCATCCAGACCGTAAGCGATATTATTACGCACCGTATCGTTAAACAGGACAATCTCCTGCGTCACCATGGCCATATGCGAGCGCAGCGATGCCTGAGTCAGGCTGCGTACATCATGACCATCGACACTCACCGAACCGGCGGTCACATCCATAAAGCGTGGTACCAGATTCACCAGCGTGGTCTTGCCTGCTCCGCTCCGCCCGACCAGCGCCACGACCTCGCCGTGCATCACCTCAAAACTCACACCACGCAAAACCCGCGTATCCGTTTTCGGATATTGCAGGGCCACCTGATCAAAACAGATGCTGTGCGAAAAGCCGGATAAAACTTCAGCATCGGGTGCATCTACCACAGCCACCCGCTCGTCGAGCACCTCAAATAAACGATCAGCAGCGGCCAGACCCTGCTGGATTTCATTGTTCGCCCGCGACAATCGTTTGACCGGCTCATACAACATAATCAGAGCCGCTAGAAAGGACACAAGAGTACCGGCCGTGGTCTCACCGGATGCGACACGCATGCCGCCATACAGCAACACGCCTGCAATGCCGAATCCGGCCAATAGCTCCATGATAGGAAAGGACAAGGCATTAACGCGAATCATGCGTAATTGGTGGAATAGAAAATTCCCGGTCAGACGTTGAAACCGACCGCGTTCATAATCCTCCATTCCAAAGGCCTTGACGACACGAATACCACCAACCGTTTCCTCGACAAGGCTGGATAATTCACCCATCGATACCTGCCCATCAAAACTGGCATGTCGCATCTTCTTCCCGAAACGGGCAATCGGATAAATCACCAGTGGAAATACCAATATGGCAATGACAGCCAACATCCATTCCTGATAGAAAATTACAGCTAGAAGAAAAATAATACTCACCGTATCGCGCATCAGCGCCGTCACCGAAGTGCTGACCGCAGCCTGAACCAGTGTTACATCATAGGATATTCTAGCCAGCATTTCGCCGACCTT